>Ga0210401_10002580_pt1 | contig 20001 bp, 16 predicted proteins | sample IncBWH32MmetaG_FD_150866 | JGI IMG/M metagenome (GOLD analysis project Ga0210401, IMG submission 150866) | Forest soil microbial communities from Barre Woods Harvard Forest LTER site, Petersham, Massachusetts, United States - Inc-BW-H-32-M | ecosystem: Environmental > Terrestrial > Soil >... | reverse complement strand
CCTCGACGTTTTCGTCGGTGACGTGACTGACTACGAATTCCTTTCCGCGACGGTGGAAGAATTCGAACCGGACGCCGTGGTTCATTTTGCGGAACAGCGCTCCGCGCCCTACTCAATGATCGACCGCAAGCACGCGGTGTTCACGCAAGTGAACAACGTGGTAGGGACGCTGAATCTGCTGTTCGCGCTGCGACAGATTCGGCCGGATTGCCATCTGGTGAAGCTGGGAACGATGGGCGAGTACGGCACGCCGAACATCGACATCGAAGAAGGCTACATCACGATCGAGCACAACGGGCGGAAGGACGTGCTGCCGTTCCCGAAGCAGCCCGGCTCGTTCTACCATCTCTCTAAAGTGCACGACAGCCACAACATCATGTTCTGCTGCCGGGCGTGGGGAATCCGCGCTACGGATTTGAATCAGGGCGTCGTCTACGGGACGGTGACCGATGAAGTGGCCATGGATGAAGCGCTCATCAACCGCTTTGATTACGACGAAGTGTTCGGCACAGTTCTGAATCGGTTCTGCGCGCAGGCGATAACCGGAGACCCGCTTACGGTTTACGGCAGCGGCGGACAGACTCGCGGTTTCCTGGATATTCGCGACACGGTTCGTTGCATCGAGCTCGCGTGCCTGCACCCGGCGAAACCCGGAGAGTTCCGGGTTTTCAATCAGTTTACGGAGCGTTTTTCGATTCTCGACCTGGCGACGATGGTGCAAGCGGCGGGCGCCAAGATGGGCTTGAACGTGGAGGTGAATCACTTGCCGAATCCGCGCGTCGAGTCGGAGAGCCATTACTACAACGCCAAAAACACGAAGTTGATCGACCTTGGCCTCGAGCCGCACCTCCTTTCGAATTCGCTGCTGGATTCGCTGATGAACGTGGCCTCGAAGTATCGCGACCGAATCGACACTTCGCTCTATCTGCCGCAGGTAAATTGGCGGAATGCGCGCAATGACCGCCGCCGGCCGATGGTGCAGGCCGCAGGCGCTTCTTCGTCGCCCTCCGAGTTGCCGGCGGAGAAGGAAGCCGTTTTGGCGAGTAAGACGGGCAAGAATCGCCGCTCTTGAGCCGGCGTTAATTGATGGCGCGGCCGAGATTTCATCTGGCCTTAGGCGCAATCGACTTTAGGCGCGAAGAACTGGAATTTCCGATAAAATTTTGATACCGCAAGACTCAGCCTCTTCCGCACAACCTCGCGCGTCGAGAACAATACTTCTTACAATTCTTTTTCTGACGTGGCTGCTAGTGTACGTCGCCGGAATGTTTCAGCCGGGCCTGCTCGACGACGCCGATTCCGTTCACGCTGAAGCCGCGCGCGAGATAGTGTTGAGGCATGATTGGGTAACGCTCTATATCAATGGATTCCGGTATCTCGAAAAAGCGCCGCTGATGTATTGGAGCATCGCTGCAAGCTTCAAGACGTTTGGCGTGGCCGAATGGTCTGCGCGCCTGCCACTCGTGTTGGGGGTGCTCGCATTGATGGGCTGCGTATTTGCTTTCGGGCGCCGGTTTTATGGCGACGAAGGCGGATTTTGCGCGGCGCTGATTATCGCGACGGCCCCGGGGATTTATCTCTACACACGATTTCTGATTCCGGATACGTGGGTGGGATTGTGGCTCGCGGCGGGATTTTATTTTTTTCTGGTTGGATACGAGCAAAGAACGCCGTCGCGCTTGGCATGCTGGGGATTGGCCGCCGCGGCGGCGTTGAACGTACTGACAAAAGGGCTGATCGGCCTCGCGTTTACCGGTCTGATTATTTTGTTGTTTCTTCTGGCCTTAAACGACTTTAGTTACCTGAAAAAGATGCGGTTGTTTTCGAGCACGATTGTTTTTCTTTTGATCGCGGCTCCGTGGCATATTCTCGCCGCCGTGAGGAATCCGGCGCAGCCCAGCGGCCCTGAGAAAGGTTTCCTGTGGGAATATTTCGTTAATGAACACCTCCTACGCTATCTGAACGAGCGCATCCCGCACGATTACGACAAAGTCCCTCTGCTGCTTTTTTGGGTGCTTACTTTCGTTTGGTTGATTCCATGGGCTGCGTTTCTGTTTCCGGCCTTTAAGCAGATTCCGTTTCGGCTGCGCGCCCTACGCGAAAATCTCGACGCGCGCGGCCGTGCCAATTTGCTGATGGCGATTTGGGCCATTGTAATTATTGGTTTCTTTACTCTATCGAGCCGCCAGGAATACTACACGGTACCGGCGCTTCCCGCTCTGGCACTGCTCGCGGGCGGCTGGCTAGAACGCGAATCTTCGGCGGCTCCCGGAAATGTGACGAAGCGCTCCGGACGTCGCATTGCGAGCGTCCTCTTTTGCATCGGGATCGTCTGTTTCGTAATAACGGAGACACTCTTCTTTTTGTCGAAGGAGGTTCCGGCCGGCACTCAGATTTCAGACGTGCTCGTCGAGCAACCGGCGAACTACAAGCTATCGCTTGGGCATGTGAGCGACTTGACTCTGCAGTCGTTCGGAATTTTTCACACTCCGCTGTGGGAAATTGGCGCGGTGATCCTGTTAGGCACTGGTTTCGGCTGGTGGTTCAGAAAGCGAGGGTCCCCATACAAAGGGAATCTCGCGATTGGAGTAATGATGGTGGGCGTCCTGTTTTGCGTGCACCAGGCGTTCGTCACATTCTCGCCGGAACTATCGTCGAAGCCTCTGGCCATGGCGATCGCGCAGCGCTACGAGCCGGGGCAGATTATCGTGCTCAATGGAGAGTACGCGTGGGGCTCGACGCTGAATTTCTACACCGGCGTGCCGCTGCACATGCTGAACAGCAAACGAAATAATTTGTGGTTTGGATCGCTGTTCTCCGACTCGCCTCAGATTTTTGAGACTAGCGAATCGTTTGTGCAGCTGTGGAATGGAAAAGAGCGCGTTTACCTGTTTACTAGGGAATTCAACAAGCAGCAGGCGGTGGTGAACCTCGATCCGCAAACGGTGTATGTGCTGGCCCGCGAAGGAAACAAGGTTGTGTTGACGAATAAACCCCTGTAATTGCTGCCGATGCTGCAGTGACCTGCGATTTTGGTGCGCGCTTGTTCCAGTGAACCGTCAAGCCGATATGCGGTCTCCGCGGGCTTTCAGGGCTTCCAGGTCGTCCGCCACGCGTGACGCGAATTCGAGGTCGAACGGAAACTCAGCGCCGGCAATCCCCGCTTCGAGCCTGTGGATGAAGCGCTGAATCACGGGCTCGTTTCGATTCAGGAAGTCGATCGAAGCAACTTCCCGGCCGTGCTCCTCGAGCCAGACGCGGCGCTCATCGGGCATTTCGTAACCGCAGCAGATCTCCGAAATGGTGGATTGCGGAACCGCATAGGTTCGAATGGCCAGCAAATGAGATCCAAGGTCGTCGAGAGCAGCAATGCCCAGGCGTCCCGCGTGCTTTAGTGCAAAGTGCCCGCTAAAACGAAGTCCGGCCGCGTTGCGAAAATCGTGGCGCCAAGCTTCGGCCTCCGCCAGAAGGCAGTACTGGGTGTGAATCGCGATCAGGCAGTTTTTTGCGCGTGCTTGCGCGGTTAGAGACTCGCTCGTAGCCCGCGGACATTGCCACGGTTTTTCGGCCACGCTGTGCAAACCCGCTGCCGTCGCGCTTTCAAGCATCAGTGAAATGTGAGGCCCGGGCGAAACGCACAGCCATGCGACCTGTGCGCCACTGGCCGTGAGCGACGTCACTAGCCGAGATTTGTATTCGGCGTCGGTTTCTGAATTTTTCCGTCGCGTGCCCTGGACGGTGACAACGCGTCGGCCTTCTCCCTCCAGAATGGCCCGCATTCGTTGGGCCCAGCGGCCGCGGCCGAGAATCGCATAAGACAAGGCGTCAGGCATGATCGTGAGTCCCGATCGAACGCCGAATTGATTCTTCGAGGGGTACTTTTGGCGCCCACCGCAGTTCCTGGCGAATTCGACGCGTGTCGTAAAAGCGGTCCTGCAACGAGCGCTCAAGTTGATGCTTCGAAAGGCGCATGCCTCCGAGAGGCAGCACGCGCATAACGGTATCGACAAGAGGCGCGGCCGCAAGCACAGGCCATCCGGGGAAGAATCGCGTGCGCGACTGATCCACATTCGATTTTGTGCTGTGGTAGCGGAGCAGTGTTAGATCCTCGTCGTCCACGATATTGAATTCGCGAAGCTGGTCGCCGTCCAAGTTCGCAGCCAGTTCCATCGCGTCGATTAAATTCTCTACGTAGTTCAATGGGAAGTGCAAATCGGGGCTTCCGAAAACGAAATTGCTTTTACCCAGATTGAACGATAACAAACCCAGCGGCAGCGCCTTCCCGGGACCGTAAATAATTCCCGGCCGCATAATCACAAGCGGCAGACCTGTCTTGCGAGCGAACGAAACGGCCAACTGATCGGCTGCGAGCTTTGACTGCGAGTAAAAGTCCCGCAGCTTGGGGAATTCATCGTACGGCGTGTTTTCGTCTATATGTTCGCCGTTTCTCACGAGGCCGTAAACGGCGATCGAGCTTTCGTAAACCACGCGGCGAACGCCTGCATCGAGACATGCCGCGAGGACTCCCTCGGTGCCCCTTACATTTGTCTCGAAGAACTCGGCTGCCTTTCCCGCCGAGTCAACTTTCGCCGCGACGTGATAGACGAGTTCGATGCCGCGAAAGGCGCGGGCCACTGCGGCAGGATCGCCCAATTCACCGCGCACCACCTCCACGCCGCGAGATTCGAGTTCATCGGCGCGCACCGAAGGGCGCGCAAGTACGCGCACCGGCACGCGCTCAGCGAGCAGACGCCGGACTAGAGCGCCCCCGAGGAAACCCGTGCCGCCAGTTACGCAAACGCGCATGGCCTTCGATTGCCCCTTACTATCGCGGTCGTTGCGATTTACTCGTCCTGAAAGCGCTAAAAGCAACCGACTATTCCGGCTGCGCGCCTTTCGCACGCCCGCAGGATTTTATTGTTTTATGCTATATTTTCGCTCGGGTGCGAAAATTTTGACGGTCGCCGAATATATTTTCCTCGCCATAGCTGCGATCCCCGGCGTCTATTACCTGCTCACCCTTTACACCACGGCGCTGTATTTTACCGATGCCCGCAAGCACAGCGGAAGGAATACCGACTTCCTGCCTCCCGTGAGCTGCCTGAAGCCAATCAAAGGCCTCGATGTCGACGCATATGAAAACTACGCCAGCTTTTGCCGACAGGATTATCCGGAGTACGAAATCGTCTTTTGCGTCGACCAAGATGATCCTGCGCTCCCGCTGCTCGAAAAATTAATCCGAGACTTTCCCGGACAAAAAATTCGCCTGCTCTTCGGCTCCGGCCGCAATGCCATCAACGACAAAGTTGCCCGCCTGGTGCGTCTGACGACCGAAGCTCGCTACGATATTTTCGTGATTACCGATGGCGATATCCGCGTCGGGCCCGATTATCTCCGGACCGTAGTATCGCCCTTTCGCGATCCCAAAGTCGGCGCGGCAACCTGCCTCTACGTTTCCACCAAGGAGACAAGTCTAGTCCAAGAGCTGCAATCGATAGGAATGATCTCCGATTTTTTTGCGGGCGTCATGGTGGCCTGGAAATTGGACGGCATCAAGTTTACGTTCGGGCAAACGATTGTCACCACGCGAAAAGCGGTCGAGGATTACGGCGGCTATCAACTCATTGAAAATCGTCCCGCCGACGACGTGTACGCCGGCCGGCTGGTTGCCGAACAGGGATATGAAGTGAAGTTGCTGCCGTACGTGGTGAAGTCGGTAGCTGATTTTCAATCCTTGCACGATCTCCTGTATAAGCGTGTGCGCTGGATGACGGTGATGCGCCTGATGCGCCCCTGGGGCCACTTGGGCCTTATCCTTACCTGGGGCTTGCCGTGGGCGCTCGTCGCAATCGCGGTCCATCCTACTGCCGCGGTGGCCGCGGTATACGTCGGCGGTTACCTCGTGCTTAGGCTTGCCATCACCTGGATGATCGGAGCTTGGGGAATGAAGCAGCAGGGCCTCTGGAAGAAGATGCCGCTGATTCCTATCTGGGACGCGATGGCGTTCGTCATTTGGCTGATCAGTTTCGGGCGGCGGACGATCCGATGGCGCGGCATCGACTACTACATCCGGCAAGGAATGCTCGTGCCGGTCGCTCCCACTACGGCCCAAGATGCTCCACAGTAGGCCAATTCTCCGAAGGGAATCATGAAATCAAGAATCGCCGTTGCGGGCGCGGGGATTTATGGGGCGACGATCGCGATTCGTCTCGCCGAACAGGGCTACGACGTGCGCCTTTTCGATCCTCTCGGGATTCTGCGCGCGGCTTCAGCGATCAATCAATACCGCATTCATTCCGGCTATCACTATCCCCGCAGCCCGGAAACAATCCGCGAGACGCTCGAGGCTCGCGCCGAATTCAGCGAAACTTTCGAACCTGCCATCGTTCGAAACAGCCGGCATTATTACGCCATTCCTTATGAAGGGTCGCAGACGCCTCCGGCCCTTTTCGAAAGTGTGATGACGCAATTCAACATCCCGTTCCGCTCGTGCCGTCCCGCTTGGATGAATTTCGATTTCATCGACAAATGTTACGAAGTGGAAGAGAACATCTACCATCCCGAGATTTTGAGGAGCTTGGTTACGTCACGCATCGAAGCGCTAAAAATTCAATTCGAGAAGCGTGTTTTCTCGCCTGAGATGCGCGGCGACCATGATTTCGTAGTTTGGGCCACCTACGGACTGGGCTACAGCCGGGGATTATTTCAGGCCGCGAAATATCAAGTGGCCGAGAAAATTCTGATTCAATTGCCGCGGGAACTTCAGGGCATTTCTTTGGTAATCATCGACGGCCCATTCACGGCATTTGATCCGTACGGCAGCTCCGCGCGCTCACTTTTCGGTTCGGCCAAAAACACGAACCACTGGACCACCACGAATCCGAATGACCCCATTCCGGAGCCTTACGCCCCGCTTCTGAACCGGCAAGAGTGGGAACCGATCGCATTCAGCCGGTTCGAGGCAATGCGAAAAGATTCTGCTCTCGGCGTGCCGGTTTCGAAGGAAGCGGTCTATCTCGGCTCACGTTTTACGATTCGCGTAGTCGAAGACAACCCGAAGCAGGATCGGCGCACACTCTATGTCAAGGAAACCGCGCCAGGGGAAATCCACATCTTCTCGGGCAAAGTTGTCAGCGCTGTCAAGGCAGCGCGGCTCGTGTGCGAAAGGGTTGCAAAAGGCATTTGAGGCTTTCGCCCCATTAATTTCGCATCCATCCAAGAAAAATAACCTAACAAAAGTTATTTGCTTCAGGCGTGCGGATGCGCTTTGTCGTAGACTGCGATCAACTGCTGAATGTTCGTCTGCGTGTAGCGTTGCGTGGTGGAAAGCGAAACGTGGCCGAGCAGCTCCTGAATGGCGCGCAGATCCGCGCCGTCGGCCAGCAAATGCGAAGCGAACGCGTGACGCATTGAATGCGGATGTAGGTCCCAATTCACATTGGCGAGACGCGCGTATTTCTTAACCATCGTTCGGACCGCGCGAGTTCCGAGGCGTCCGCCGAGGTGGTTCACGAACACCGCCTCATACGCGGGCTTGGTGAACGGATGGTTGAGAATCTCCGCACGGACAGGCCAGTACGCTTCGAGCGCCGCCTGCGCTTTCGTGCCGTACGGGACTACGCGCTCCTTGCGGCCCTTTCCGAGAACGCGAAGCATTTGTCCGGGTTTATCGATGGCCCCCAAGTCGAGGCCGACTAGCTCGCTCACGCGTAGTCCCGAAGCATAAAGCAGCTCCAGAATGGCGCGATCGCGCTTCGGTATCAGCTTGATATCGCGCTGAGTGCGGGGCTCGCCGCTGCGGCGCGCCCGCTTTGAACCCGTTGCATCCTTCAAAAGGCCGTCGAGAAAATTGCTCATCTCCTCGGGAGTTAGGATCGGCGGAACGCGCTTCGGAAGTTTCGGAGTGCTCACCAGGCGCGCTGGATTCTGCTTCACGATTCTCTCGCGCACGCAAAATTTAAAGAACGAGCGAAGCGCCGCGAGTTTCCGCGCCACGGAGGTTTTTTGAAGGCGGCGGTCGTAGAGCCAGGCGATGAATTCCCGAATCACGCGATGTGTGACTTCGCCGAGCGGCAGGGTGCTTTCGCCGGGCGGCGTGAGGAACACGCAAAATTGTTCGAGGTCGCTTTGATAACTGGCGAGCGTTTCGGGCGAAGCGTTTCGCTCGTAACGGAGATACGCAACAAACTTGTCGATTACCTGCTTCATCACGATTCATCCATCCTGGCGAATTATAGGCTGCTCTGGAAAAGGCCGCGGTGGGCGGGCAGCGGCAAGTGTCCAATGAGTTGGGTGCAAGGTAGAGCGCCGAGGTTGCGTCTGTCGACTGAAGTGAGCAAGAAGAATCGGCCCGAAGGTTGGCCTCCGGGCCGATCGAAGGAAAGGGAGCCGCGCTGTTCGATATTCTATTTCAGAGGCGGTCGAACAGTATTAACAGGATCACTATGAGAAGGATGAGGCCCAGGCCACCGCTCGGGTAATAACCCCACCCGGTGCTATACGGCCACGTGGGCAGAGAGCCGAGAAGAGCCAATACTACGATGATGATCAGGAGCGTTCGCAGCATGGAGTGTTCCTCGCCCGCGCAGAGTATCCCAATCAGAAAGCCGGCACATCGGGGGTTGTCTGTATATTCCGTCGAATCTTCCCTCAGGCGACGCCCGCGAAGAAAGGCTGGGTAAACCCTGATTCAAGACCCTGCTTCAATCACGGTTTCGAGGCGGAACCTGCGCCAACGGGTTGCGGCTCACCGCTCGGAGCGCCGCCGATGGATTCCAGCGGTGGCAAGGGCGGCAACGGCGCGGGAATTTCCCAATCGCAATTTTCACGAATACAGGCGCGGAAGTTGCCTTGCTTCGTCCGCTTCTCGACGATGAATGGCGCGCCGCACTTCGGGCACGGCTCGTTAAGAGGTTCGTGCGGCGACGTGAAATCGCAGTCCGGATAACGGCTACAGCCGTAGAAGATTCGGCCGCGCCCACGTCCTTTGGCTGTCCCGCGCCGGACGAACTCGCCTTCGTTGCACTTAGGGCATTTGATCCCGAGCGTTATCGGCCGGGTGTACTTGCACTTCGGGTAGTTTTGGCAGCCGATGAAGTCCCCAAAGCGTCCTTCGCGGCGCAATAGCTGGCCGCCGTCGGTGGGACACTTTTCATCGAGCACCACATCCGGCTGGCGCGCTTTCTTCGTGCCGGTCACAAGGCGTCTCGTGGTCTTGCAGTTCGGGTAACCAGTGCAGGCGAGGAACGTCCCGAAGCGGCCGCGCTTAATCGCCATTATCTTGCCGCAATTGTCGCAGTACTCCGTCTTGGGCTCGCCTTCAGGTTCATCGTTGCCCACGTCGGCCAAATCGCGTATGAAATCGCATTCCGGATAACGCGAACAACCGAGGAAAAATCCGTGGCGGCTGATGCGCTCGAGCAGCTCCCCTTGTCCGCACTTCTCGCATTTTTCGCCCGTGGGAATGCCGGCCTTGTAAGAGACCATTTGCCCGTCGGCCTTCTCGAGATCCACCTCGAACCGGTCCCAGAATTCCTGCACCGACGTCTTCCAGGGAAGTTTGCCTTCCTCGATCTCATCGAGCTCGTCTTCCATGCGCGCGGTGAAGCCCACATCGAAAATATCCTGAAAGGCTTTGACGAGCAGGTCGCTCACTCTTTCGCCAAGCAAAGTCGGTGTGAAGCGGCCCTGATCCTTGTTTACGTACTCGCGCTCGACAATCGTCGAGATGATCGCGGCGTACGTCGACGGCCTGCCGATGCCTTTTTCTTCAAGCTCTTTAACGAGGGTCGCTTCCGTGTAACGCGGCGGCGGCTCCGTAAAGTGCTGGTCGGGACGAATCTTTTCGAGGCGCAGTTTTTCGCCCTCGCTCACCTTCGGCAGCGTGCGACTGTCCGAATCGCTCTCATCGTCCTTCTCTTCTTCTTCCTTCACGGCTTGGTAAGCCGCCAGGTAACCCTCGAACTTGATTACCGACCCGCTCGCGCGGAATGTGTAATCGTTCGCGGAAACATCGATGGTGGTCTGATCGAACACCGCCGGAACCATTTGCGAGGCGACGAAGCGCTGCCAAATCATCTGGTAGAGCTTGAACATGTCGTCCTCGAGGTACCGCTTCACGCTTTCAGGCGTGCGTGCGACATCCGTGGGACGAATCGCTTCGTGCGCGTCCTGCGCATCCTTTTTCGATTTGAAAAAGTTTGGTTTTTCGGGCAAGTAACTCGGGCCGTAAGTAGAGCCAATATGATCGCGAACCTGCGCCAGCGCGTCGTTCGACACGCGGACTGAGTCGGTCCGCATGTAAGTGATAAGCGCGACCGAGCCTTCCTCCCCCAGCTCGACGCCCTCATACAGCCGTTGCGCGAGCATCATGGTGCGCTTGGCGGTGTAGCGCAGCCGGTTGTAGCCCGCCTGCTGAAGCTTGGAAGTGGTGAACGGAGGCGGAGCGAATCGGCGTTTTTCTTTTTGCGTTACGCCCGCGACTTTCCAGCTCGCGCCTTCCACGGCCGCGACAACTTTCTGTGCTTCCGCTTCGTTCGCAACTTCAATGTCTTCGCCTTTGAACTTCGTCAGCTTGGCTTCGAACACCGGTGGCTCGCCCGCCGCCAGCAGCGCGTGGATCGTCCAGTATTCCTTTGGCACGAATGCGCGGATCTCGCGCTCGCGCTCCACGATTACCCGCAGGGCCACCGTTTGTACCCGGCCCGCGGAAAGCCCGCGCCGGACCTTGTCCCACAAGAGCGGTGAGATCTTGTAACCCACCAGCCGGTCGAGTACCCGGCGCGCCTGCTGCGCGTCGACCAGGTTCTCGTTTACCTGCGTGGGATGCTCGAAGGCTTCACGGATCGCTTTTTGCGTAATTTCGTTAAACATCACGCGATAAATCTTGGGAACTTTTCTCGCAGGTTCGGCGGCTTCTGCCTTGGAAGCCTTTTTGTCGGGTTTTGCTGCTTCCGTGCCTTCTTCCGCTTTGGTCTCGCCCTTGGCGTCGGCGTCGGACTTGGCCTCGGCTTCCGCTTCAGCCTGGGCTTCTTTCGCTGCCTCCACCACCTTCACGTACTTTCTAGGCTTGCCCAGTATTTCCGCCAGGTGCGCGCAAATCGCTTCACCTTCGCGGTCCGGGTCGCCCGCCAGATAGATTGCCTCAGCGGTCGAGGCGGCTTTCTGTAGGTCGCCAATCACTTTGAGCTTACTGGGTATAACTTCGTAGGTCGGGTCGAAAATGTTCTCGGAGGTTACCACCACCGGCTTAGGAACCGGTTTCGCAGCCCTACCCTTGGACTTTCGTTTGCCCTTCCCCTTCTTTCCCTTGCCGTTCGTCGAGCCGCCGGGCAGAAGTATGCCGATGTTTTTCTTCGGCAGGTCCATTACGTGGCCGTAGGACGCCTTCACCACGTAGTTCCGGCCGAGATACTTGTTGATGGTTTTCGCCTTAGCAGGCGATTCAACGATTACGAGTGATCTTGCCATGCTGATCTTTTGTTCCTTGTGAAACGCAATCCCGCTTAGCCTGCCTCAAACTGCAAGTATCCGCACACGCGACGCCCTGAGTCGCCTCACCATCCTAACCCTGGAATGCCTTTGGCGATTACAACAGGACTCTTAGAAATTGCTTACCCGGCAACTGGCGCACCACTCCTTTAAGCTCTAAGTCAAACAGCGCCGCCAGCACCTCAGAAGAGCTTAGCCCGGAAAGCTCCACGATTTCATCGATTTGTCGCGCCTGATCCAGGCTCAGTATCTCGTAGAGGGGCCGCTCGATTGGTCCAAGCGCCGCCTCGATAAGCAGGGATCGCTCTTCCGAAGTCGCCGCCTCCACAGGTATCAGTTCGGCCCGCACCGGAGTCGGCAGCTCCTCGATAACGTCTTCCCAGCTCGTCACCAACTTGGCTCCCTGTTTTATAAGCTGATTCGGACCAAAGCTCGAAGGTTGCGTCGCGTTGCCTGGTACGCCGTACACCTCGCGGCCGAATTCCATCGCCAAGCGAGCCGTGATCAGCGACCCAGAGTACTGCGCTCCCTCGACAACCACAACTCCTAGTGCCATTCCGGAAATAATCCGGTTCCTAATCGGGAAATTCTGCGGTGCCGGGAACGTCCCCATCGGAAATTCAGAGATGATTGCGCCACGTCGGGCTATCTCCTCGAATATCTTTTTATTCTCTTTGGGATAAACCACATCAATTCCGCAGCCGAGGACGCCAATCGTGCCCCCCACTGAAGAACTCAGAGCGCCTTTATGCGCGCTGGAGTCGATTCCGCGCGCGAGGCCGCTTGCGATCGCAATCCCGCGATCGGCCAGATCTCTAGCCAGCCTCTCAGCCATTTGATTCCCGTAGGGGGTCGGACGACGCGCGCCAACGATTGAAATTACGTGGCGGTTAAGAAGTTCAGCATTTCCAATAACATAGAGCAGGGGCGGCGGATCGTAGATCTCGCGTAGACGGACTGGATACTCAGGTTCTTCCCACGTTAATAACCGGCAACCCGCCGCCTCAGCTTGCGCTAGTTCCTTTGCCGCAGCGCTGAGTGGTTGGCGGGTATGAATCGCCTGGGATACCGCCACCGGCAAACGTTGCGCCTCGAGAGCCGTAAGCGACGCATTAAAGATCGCCTGTGGGCTCCCAAAATGACGAAGCAATTTCCCGGCCATGCGCGCACCCAATCCGGGCGTCAACGCAAGCGCCAACCATCCCAAGTACTGGTCGGGATCCATCGAAGGGGAGCCTGCGGGAGCCTACGCAGTCCCGTGCGGAACTGTCAAGCAAGGTGAGGATGAATTACTACCTATGCCGCTGCGTAGTTTCTGCGAAGTTCGTCTGATTTTCTAGTGCGCGTTCTCGTTGAGGTTAACCAGGTAAAGATTCCAGTTTCCATCCCGCGCGAGAATTTGCAAGGGATGACCTTTTCGTGTAAGCCGTTCGGGCCAGCGATCGAAATCAATGTCGCCATCCGAGAACAGCAGAAAAACGGGATGCTCGCGCGCGAATAAGTCGAACTCATACACCTGAAGTGGTATGCAGGTGCGCAACGCGAGCAGTCCTTTGTCGATGGAATCGTCTCCCATATCGGCAATGGATTGCGCGGGGTCAGTGAGGGCGACAAACCGCTTTGTCCGCTCGTCTGAGGATGACGCATAGTGCGCGATTGGAAGAAACTCGATGCCGTCCGATATCACCACGGGCAGATCAGGATGACCGGCCGAATTTACGAAGTTCTCCGCCGAAGATGCTGGAGATGCGAACCCGGCGCCATGCTGCGAATACGAAGTCCAGAAACGCACTTCTTGAGCCGCCACGAAATAAAAAATAAAAATCGCCAGCACTGCAACAACGCTCCGGTTCCATCGCGGCAAAATATATCCCGCGGCCAGTGGAATCCCAAGCACGCCCGCCAGTGCGTATCGGTGATTCCAACCACCATGCCCTGTTTTTGCGCCCGCAAATGCGATGAACGGCAAACAAAGCAGCATCAGCACCAATACATGCTCGTGGAAGTGAGGACTTCGAGTCAGTTTCGCGCGCACATCGCCACGCGCTACTAGAATTACGATTGCAGCCGCAGCGCATAGTAATAACGTCGTCGCAATCGCCACGTTCGCCGGATGCGAAGCCTCAAAAAACCAGCCGTACGTATCGGCAGTGCTCTCCAAAGTGGGCCGCCCCCAGAAATGCGGTCCGAAGTATCTCTGCAGGCTCTCCAAAAGCGGCCAGAAAATCGCGAGTGGCACTATGCCGCAAGCGATTGCGGCCCAAACTCTCCAGCGGAACTGCCGCACTTTCAGAAATTGCGCGCCTTCCGCCACAGCAAACGGAGCCAGCACGAATACCGCGTAGTAATGGAATGACGTCGCAAGTGCCAGACTCGCTCCCATGAATATCATCCACCGCGTTTCCGGCGCATGCTGGTAGCAAACCAATGCCATCGCGACGCACGCCACCACCAAGCTGTACGGCCGAGCCTCGATTGCATAACGATTGAACAGAATCGTGCGAATCAAAATCGCCGAGCATGCGAGCGCAATCCAGTTTCCGCTCCGCCTTCGGACGTACACAAATACAAAAATAAACGCGCACGCGAATCCGATGATCGACGGCACCCGCAGCGCAACCTCTTCATTCTTTGCGAATGTGTCGAAAGCTCGTTCGACGAGAAGATAAACGGGAGGATTCGTATCCGCCCCGCGCGCCAGCGCGTCCCACAGCGCGGAAAAACTGGGCATGTGCCCCATTGCCCAGGTAAAAATCTCGTCGTACCAGAACGGTTTCGACGCAGCGGCCACCGCGCTTCTCGCCACAGCGTAAGCGGCAAGCACGCCGAGAATCCACGTCCACAATTTATCGGCGACGTTCCTCACCCGCGTTGCCCGCTTGTTTTGATTTAGAATCGTGAGTGTTTCCGCCGCTGAGACTACGCAGCGCGTCCGCGCAGTGTCAAGTACTGCGCAGCAAACGCCGCGCTCGCCTCCGCGATTTTCGGCGCAAATTGCGCTATAGTCCGCCAGGACGGCCCCGGGAGGCCGTGCGATGGAAGCAGAAAGTAAAAGGACGAAACTTTCGATCGTCGTCTATTTGCTGCTCACGTTTGCATTGAGCTCGATTTTTTATGTTCTTGTGATCCGCCGTTCCAGTGGCGGACAGAGCCTCGGTCTGCTCATTCTCGGCTTGATGTGGTGCCCGGGAGTTTCCGGAATTGCCACTCGCCTGATCTTCCAGGGCAATTTGCGCGGACACGGTTTCCTCTGGGGCAAGACGAAATATCAATTTGCCAGTTACTGGATTCCGCTCGCCTACGCCAGCGCCGTCTATTTGCCGATCTGGTTTGCGGGCTACGCTCATCTGACCACCCAGCTTTTTCCACCGCTCAACCGCTTGTTCGGAAATGTGCACGGGGAACCGGCCATCGTCCTTATTAATTTTATCTTCCTGGCCACGCTCGGCGTGTTTTCTTCGTGCATCTCGGCGCTGGGAGAAGAACTCGGTTGGCGCGGATTCCTGGTTCCGCAGCTTGCGAAAATAGTTCCCTTTAATCGTGTCGCTTTAATCAGCGGAGTTATCTGGGCTCTGTGGCACTATCCCATCATTCTCTTCTCCACCGCCTACCGCGGGGCCGGGCCGCTGTGGTACACCGTCGCGTGTTTCACGATAATGGTCGTCTCAATGAGTTTCCTTTTTGCGTGGATGCGCCTCAAGTCCGGCAGCGTTTGGACCGGCATGCTTCTCCACGCGAGCCACAATTTGTTCATTCAGGCGTTCTTCGATCCGCAAACACGGCACGCGCGTGTGAGCGATCTCTGGACCACCGAATTCGGCGCGGGCCTGGCGATCGTTTCGATTATTGTCGCCCTCATCGTCGCGAACAAGAGCGGCGAATTGCCGTCGCCCGAAGGTTCAGTAGCAAGCGCTGCATAAAAATCGCGCGGGACAAACCGCCATGAAAAGTAATTCGCTCCTCAATCAATCATTTCGAGCTCGCGCAGCATTTCTGTTCCTGGCCATAGTGCTCGCTGCTATCTTCTGCACAAGCGCCCTTGCCTCACAGGAAAAACCCGCCGCCAAGAATGACGACGACATCGAAGGCAAGTGGGAAGGCACTCTCGGCGTCGGCGCCATAAAGCTGCATCTCGCCGTCACGCTTGAGAAAAAGCCCGACGGCTCCTACTCCGGCAATCTCAACAGCATCGACCAGAACGCAATCCTCCCCATCGAAACCGCCACGGTCCATGGCGACGCAGTGCACTTCGAGGTAAAAAAAGTCGGCGGTGTTTACGAAGGAGTGCGCACCACCAAAAACACAATCCAGGGCACTTGGACGCAAACCGGTGTCGTCCCACAGCAACTGGCGTTTACCCGCTCCGGCAAGCCCGATGACGGGCAAGCCTCGTCGAAATCATCCGACGCTACCAATCAATCCGCGCCCGCAACTCACACGCCGAAACCGCTCACCGCGCCCCTTGACATCGTCGTTCCCATCGCGCCCACGGCCTTTCAAGCCGACGGCAAATGGCACCTGATCTACGAACTTCACATCACCAATCTCGCGCATGCGGAGTGCGCGCTCACCCGCATCGAAGTTGTCACGGCGGACGCTCAGCACAAATCCCTCGCAAATTATTCGGCCGCCGACCTCGCGCCCCTCATCACGCATCCCGGACAAACCTCCGCCGACGCGACCAAAATAGGTCCGGGATCCTTCGCGGTAGTCTTTCTTTGGATCACGGTGAACAAGCGCGACGACGTTCCGCAAGCGATCAGCGATCGCATCAGCGCAAGGGTCGGCGACTATCCCGAAGGAATGATGGTCGAAACGCCCGCCATCGCCGTCGATACCCGCTCAGTCGCCGTCATCGGTCCGCCTCTGCGCGGCGAAGATTGGGTCGCGGCGAACGGCCCCTCGAACACGTCAGCTCATCGACGCGCGCTGCTTCCCGTCAACGGCCGCGCATATATTTCGCAGCGCTTCGCCATCGACTGGGTCGACCTCGCTGCGAACGGGACCACGCACACCGGCGACGCGGCGGACAACAAGAATTATCGCGCTTACGGTGCCGAAGTTCTCTCCGTCGCAGACGGCATCGTCACCGAAACCAAAGACGGCATCCCGCAAAACTCCCCCGGAGCAAATTCCCGCGCCGTTCCGATCACCATGGAGACAATCGGCGGCAACCACGTCATCGTCGACATCGGAGAAAACCGCTTCGCGCTCTATGGCCACCTACAGCCGGGCTCGCTGCGCGTAAAAGTCGGCGACAAAGTCAGGCGCGGCGACGTTCTGGGCCTTGTGGGCAACTCGGGAAATTCTACCGAGCCACATCTTCACTTCCACATTTGCAACGCAAACTCACCGCTAGGTTGCGAGGGCCTTCCGTACGCCTTCGCATCGTTCGAATCCGAGGAGTGGGAAGACAAGTCGGAGACCTCGCCGAGTTCTGGTGGGCCAACGCCTCATCGCACCCCCGCCAAACCGACGCGCCACGATTTGGAAATCCCACTAGAAGGCGCAGTCGTAAAGTTCTCGCAATGACGACAGAAAACACCGTTTTCAGTACCGCCGGCGCGGCACTGACCGGTTTTTGAAGGATGAGATTTTCTTCGAGACTTTCGGCGTTTGCTTCTGCTCTCGCCCGTTCTTAATCGAGGGTCAAAGGGCTAGCGGCTTTTGTCAGTCTCGCTTGTCACCATGCGCTCCGCGCCTTCCTCAAAGTTGGCGATGGATGTCTGGATGTCTTCCCAGAGCACTTGCCGGGCGGGATAGGTGAAGTGTTTGGCGCCCTCGAGTCTCCAGAGGATCACTTCCGCCTTGAGGCACAGTGCATCCTTTGCCTCGCGAAGCTTTTTGCCAACTCCCGGCGACGCGGTCCATGAGGAATCGCGGAATTCCTCGACGGCCGTTTTCAAACTCTTTACGTGCGCCTCGATTTCTTCAAAATCCTCGTCGCGCATGTAGCTGAGCGGCTGTATATACCGGTTCTCCGTCAGGTTTTGTAATTGGGCTTGTTGCATATTCCATATCCTCCCCGGAATGCGTGCGTCGCTCGAACTACTGTCGGACTTTCCGCCTGGTTATTGAATCCACAGTTTCCTGTAAATCCGGCGCAACGGGAGTTGGCCGTACCGAAGGCCAACTCCCGTTGTGCTCTGCTAACATCCCCGCCAGGGTTCTCCTTTACGCGTTTGCCGCCCGCGGGGAAGCCTTCTCTAGCATTGCCAGCAGTTGATTGGCAGCTGCGGGAGCTGCCGGCCCAGGTCCGAGCACGATATACCGGGCGCTGATCCTCTGGCCGTACAGTGCCTCATTCGCGTCATTATCAGGACGCAAAGTGGACCCTTCAAGCGAGGCTCCGGCGAAGATACCGCGAGTGCGTGAATAGGTCAGGATTTCCGTGCGCATAAAGGCGTCGGTATCGGCTTCCGCAGAGCGGCCCACCGGACCGGCTGCGGCCGAGACGTCACCGCCCAGTTTCACTTTACTGCGCAACAGGCTCGATGCTCCGCTCTCATTCATAATGAGGAACACGAAGTCGGTCGCTTCCACTCCGGCCTGCAAGCCGAAGCTACCGCCCTCGAGCGCCATCATCGACGGCGCGCCCCATGGCCCGGTGAAATCCTCGCCGGTACGGCAAACCATCGCACCTCGGCCATAGCTGGCGCCTACCACAAAAGCTGCTTTGCGGACGGATGGAACAACCACAACGCATTTCGTCCTGTCGAGCACGTGCTGCGGGATCGAGTCAGGCATGTTCAACACTTCGCTCAACACCTGCCCCGAGTCCTGCAATCGCTCCTCCTGCTTTCGGGTATCTTTCGTTTCGGCAAATGCCGTGGATGCAATCAAGAGCATTGCCATTAAGACTCCGCAGAAACTTTTCATTGTTCGTTCCTCCTAAATTTGCGCCTGCTTCCCTGGAAGCTCGCGCAAGTAATGAGCGGCGCTACGCGCACGCCGCTTTCGCGAATCCTTCAGCCTTCTTCTCGAGATCCGCGAGCGCACCTTCTATATCGCGCCACAGCATTTCTCTCGCTGAGCCGTTTTCCGAATGTTTAGCCATTTGAACGATTTCGCGCAGCGCTTCTTCCTTTACCACCAGTTCCACGAGTGTTTCGCGGATCGAATCCCTTTGCCTCATCAGCAGGCCCACATAGGGTGCGGCGGTCAATTCGGAGACCACATCGCCAAGCGTTTTCACGCGTGACTCCACCCGTTCCTCGAGGAGTCTTTGTTTCGTAGATTTTTCTGGATGTTGTTCCGGCGCTCTTTTCGAAAGTTGCTTCGGAATCCGACTGATTTTTCGGACACCAAGTTCAAGTCCAGATTCGATCCCAGACCGAATCGTCTTGTGTGTCTGCTTGTTGGTCCGCATTGTGCTCATGAGCGGGTTCCTCGCGATTTTCCAGATACACAAATGCTTGTAGCCTCCCCGACTCGCTTTTCCCGCGTCGCTGAAGGCTTTCCAACTTTCCGCAAGTGAAGCTGCAATGAGCATGCCAGCGCCGAACAATTTTCGCCAACAGCCTCATATACCTGCCTTTATTTCCGGCCCAGGTCGGCAAACGCATATTCACTACCAGTACTAGGCCTGGAAGATTGTTCTCTCCACCCGCCTTTTGTTCTAAAGGTTTTGTTCTACAGGCTCCGGCCTCGCCTGAATTTCAACGCCTTTTGTTTTCCTCTTGCTTCATCGAGGGCAGCGAGCGTATGTTGTACTCGGTTACCGAGGGCATAAGACATATGAGCAGACCTTCCGATCTCGTGCAGGGCACTCTGGACATGTTGCTATTGAAGATCCTTGCGCTGGAGCCGATGAACGGCTTCGCCGTCAGTGAGCGATTAAAACAGGTTTCCGGCGACGTTCTGCAGATGAGCGACGGCTCGCTCTACCCGGCTCTGCACAAATTGGAACAAGAGGGCTGGATCGCAGCGGAGTGGAAAACGTCCGAAAAGGGTCGGCGGGCGAAATACTATTCGCTCACACGTCTGGGGCGGCGACAGCTCGAGATAGAGGCGGACAACTGGGGCAGGCTTTCCACCGCCATTTCGCGGGTTATCAAGCTAAAAGAGGCCTGAGCGTCGCGAGCGCGGAAAGGAGGCGACGATGCGACCGGAACACTGGCTGTACACGATTCCCCTGCGGCTGCGATCGTTGTTTCGCAGAGCGCAGACGGACCAGGAACTGGACGACGAGCTGCGCGATCACGTCGAGCGAAAGACTCAAGAGTACATCGCGAAAGGTGTAGTCCCAGACGAAGCGCATCGACAAGCACTCATCGAAATGGGCGGAATCGAGAAGCGGAAAGAGGAGTGTCGCGATGTTCGCCGCGTCCGATGGCTGCAGGATCTCGCGCAAGACCTGCGCTTCGGCCTGCGCATGCTGCGCAAATCGCCGCTTTTCACCGCCATTGCCGTGCTTTCTTTGGCGCTGGGCACTGGCGCAAACACCGCCATCTTCCAATTGATCGATTCGCTCCGCCTGCGAACGCTGCCGGTGGCGCACGCCGCGCAACT
>Ga0210401_10002579_pt1 | contig 20001 bp, 16 predicted proteins | sample IncBWH32MmetaG_FD_150866 | JGI IMG/M metagenome (GOLD analysis project Ga0210401, IMG submission 150866) | Forest soil microbial communities from Barre Woods Harvard Forest LTER site, Petersham, Massachusetts, United States - Inc-BW-H-32-M | ecosystem: Environmental > Terrestrial > Soil >... | reverse complement strand
CGACCGATCCTTCCCTCGGATCCGTGTTGGCGGGATACGCGGCCCTGTTAGTGAAGATGCAGAGACCACAGGAAGCGAAAAGCCTTACCGACCGGGCCAGTGCTCTGTCCCCGCCTCGGACACTCAACAATGCAGTGCTCAGTCCTGCCGCTTCCGTGCCTTACATTTTGAGATTTGACAAATCGGTTCACGACCGATACGCGGGTGTCCAGCAGACTTGTATGTTGATCCGCGCGGACGGGCGATTACGGGTCGAAGAACAGCAGCAGGAGCAAACCGGTAGTCCGATCACCGGTGTGCTGCAGAGATCGCCAGACACCATACCGGGCCTGTCAGGCGCGCCGCAGGAAACGCTGGCCAACCGTTCCGGCACAGGAACCCACGCTCTTAAAATATTCGAGAGTTCGCTCGATGGCGATACCCTTCAGCAGCTGAGAGCGATCCTGTCTGCCAAAGAGATCCGTGATATTCGGGGCAGTTATCCGCCACGTGGAGAAGCAAACTACTATTACAGCAATGAAACGATTTCAGCTTCCATCCTGCGAGACGATGGGGTGCAGAATTTCGCGTTCCCGGATACTGCTGCGCGCCAACCTTACGAAAGCGGACTGAAGCCACTCTTCAAGTGGCTGAGCACAGCTGAAAAACACAAGGGACCAGCCATCAAGGGAGGGACAGCAAACGACTGTTCTCCGGACGCACCGAAGGCCCTTCCAATGCAATTCAGTTCGTCGGGGACGCTGCCTCGACAGAATGCCAATACGACGGCGACGACGGTGAGCGCCGCGAATCAGACTTCTCACGAGGCAAGTCAAGAAAAAGGGTCCACCCTCCAGGTACATGTCAATCTGGTACTAGTGCGTGTCGTGGTCCGCGACGCACAGGGACGCGCTGTAGGAACTTTGCGGCAAGAGGATTTCCGGCTCCTGGACAATGGGAGATCCCAAGTGATAACCAAGTTCTCCGTCGAACAGCCTGGTGCGGGAATGAGCGCGAAGCCGGAAGCTTCGGGTGGAACTCCAGGCGAGGTCGCGAGCGAGAGTCCGAAAACGGATGCTGTCGTCGAGCGCAGCGTGGCGTATCTCTTCGACGACATTCATTTGAATGCGGCGGACTTGAACCAAGTGCGCAGCGCCGCAGACCGTCATCTGTCATCACTGCAACCCACAGTGCGGGCGGCAATCTTCACGACTTCGGGGCAAACCACGCTGGACTTCACCGATGACCGCACCAAACTTCACGATGCTTTGTTGCGCATTCAGCCAAGTCAGGTCGCCAGTTCTACGGGGAACGATTGCCCCTATATGGACACGTACATGGCCGACTTGATCTGGAATAAACACGATGAGGATGCTCTGAGTGCAGCTTCGGAAGATGCCCTGGTCTGCGCGTTCGGAAATGACGCGCGCGCCGCCCGAGCCGCAGAAGGCATGGCAAAAGAAACCGCCCACCACCAACTCACTGCAGCCGAGGTGCAGGGTCGGACTATTCTGGGAGCGCTCCAGAACACACTGCACCGACTGGCGGCCGCATCGGGGCAGCATGCACTCGTCCTGGTTTCTCCAGGATTCGTCGTTCCAGGTCGTGAACAGGACTTTGGTCAACTCATCGACTACGCTCTGCACTCCGACATTATCATCAGCACCCTGGATGCGCGCGGCCTTTATGCGGTCGATTCCCTCGCCCAAGGAACGACGACGACCTTACAATATCGCCGTGAAGGCGCTTCCGCCAACGAGGCGATCTTGACGACCTTATCGAACGCAACCGGCGGCACATTGTTTCATAACAACAATGACTTTGCCACCGGCTTCAAGCGCGCGGCCGAGCCCCCCGAATATTACTACGTGCTTGGTTTCTCGCCGCCAGATCAGGAGTTGGACGGGCGCTTTCATAATCTGACCGTAGCCTTGAACCGTGGAGAGAAGCTAACAGTACAGGCACGGAAGGGCTACTATGCTCGGAAACAATAGTCCCCTAACTAACTAGCCAAGGGCTTCGCCCTTGATATCCCGTTGAATTTCAACGGATGCAGCCACTTTGACGTTACAACGAGAACAAAATTCTCGTTGTAACATGCATAATCGACTAAGTTAGGCGTTACTGAGCTGCATCTAAGCAGTAGTGGGGTCTTCGTTCCCGGACTACAAAGTGGTCAGTGGGGGCGAAATCAAAATACGGAATGCGACAACCGCTGGGACACCTCTTTCTGGTCGCTAACCAGCGGAGTCCGCGTTTAGTTCGCTTTCTTTTTCGGTTTGCGGGGCCACCAATGGCGAGCATCGATCAGCATCGGCGCCACAATGCCAACTAAGCACGCCAGAATCACAAACCCGGGAACGAGTTTGGGACCAGACATCAGCAGCTTGCCCACGGCCCTTGAGATTTCACTGGCGCGCACATACTCATAGTTCTGGTCTTTGTTGTGACCGAGTTTCGGAACAGCCTCAATGTCGCCCATGATTCGGTACAGCTTGGTCGCGAGTGAAGGGGCGGCGTCTGCCGCCCCAGGAGGCGGAGGTTCAAACGTCGGCGGAACATAGCCCTCCGGTATTTGCTCTACGGTCGCCGTCGCCATTAGTCAGTTCCTTTCTCAGCGCCGGGACCTGAAAATTCCAGGCGCTTGTCTGTTTTGCCCGGTGAAGGGATTTGAGCAGCGGCGTCCGGGTCCGCGCCGTTGGTCTTGTCTTTGCCCTGAAACGTGGCCAGGTTTTTCTTAGCCTCATCCCCGGTCTGCTCGTCTTTGAACAGATTTTCTTGCCGTTCCGATTCGTCCATCGCTTCAACCGCGAGAGGCTTTCCGGTCTCAGGACGGGCGATGGTTTTCTGTCCGACTTTCGGAACGTTGTACTCAATCGGACTCTTCACCTCGCGCATCTCGTAGCCCAGGATCACTTGCTGCGCGATCTTGTCAATTGAGGCCCGGTGCGCTTTGATGTTGGCGTTGTACTGAGAACCTGAGCCTTATCCGACTCCGCCTCATTCAACCGGCCCACGGCCTGGGCAAGCTGGTTGCTGAGGGTTGCGAGTTCCTGCGTAGTGAGGTCCACGCGGACCTGGCGCGTTACATGCGTCGGCCGGTGCTTCGCCGCAGCAGAGCTTTGGGAAGCGATGTCTGCGATGGCCTTCCAGTCTGGAAGGACTGCTTTTGATTTGCCTGACTTCTTTCCCGCCATTCTTGTTTTCCCTTCTTCATTCGGAACATCCTCCGGTTATGTTCGGTCAACGATGCGCAGCAGCCGGTCCAGCTCTGCCGCAATGAGTGCGCCTCAGCTCCTTCTCGAACGGCCATGGGTCCACCATCGCGTTGCTTTCTCCGGCTCCCGTGTTGTCAATGAACAGTTGCGAGTTAGCGGAGCTGGCCGCGTAGCACGCCGCCGCGATTGCCAGCTCCCCCTCGTCATGCTGGTCATCGTGCGCGAACCGATAGCCCTCTACTTCAACCTGGCGCCGGCGCTCCGCCGCGATAATCGAAACATCGTCGCCCATATCGTTAATTGCCATTGCGTTCACGCTGCCCTCTTTGGTCTCGGAATCTCTCGGTCACCCCGCCGCCTTCTACCGGGGCGGTCGCGCCTCGGTTTTCGGAACGGGATGACCGGAGTTTTCTTCACTTCACGCACACGCCAGCGCCGTCCGCTTGTGCAATGGCGGCTGGTGCTTCAGGAACAGCGGTCTTGTCCGGCGTGATTACCGACCAATCCCAGCACCCTTGAGCCGTGCCTTGCGTGATGCTGCTTCTCCATGTTACAAACGTGCGGTGATGTGGCCGGGTTTTCAGAACAGCACCTCGGGGGAGTTGCGCATCTGTGCGCAACTTCCTTGTGCTTAGGATCAATCACTTACATGTCAGGGTGCTGTAATTCGTTGCAAAACCAGTGGAGCCAGCCGCCCGTCATGGCCTATATTTAACCTTTGTGGTCTAGGCACTTGAACTTCGTCAACCAAAAAGGACACAAAGGTACACAAAGGAACCTTCTCATCGCCGCTCTCCGGTTTTCTTTCCCTTCGCGGTAGAATCACGCTATGCGCATCACCAGCCGGCGCAAAGCGACTATCACCTTCCTCGTTCTAGGCGTCGGCCTCGCGGGCGTAGCCGTAGCCGTTGGATTCGGCTGGATCATCCTCAACTGGCGCGAAGGGATCAAAGTCTTCCTCGGTGTGATCTTCTTCGGCGCCATCACTACGGGTCTGGTGCTGAACACCATCTTCCTGCTGCGGGAAATTCGGCGGAACGAGCAGCACGACAGTTTCATCAACGCAGTCACCCACGAACTCAAAACCCCGATAGCTTCCATCCGCCTTTACCTGCAAACACTGCAACATCGGGACGTCGACGAGTCTCAGCGGCGCGAATTCTACCGCCGCATGCTGGACGATACTGATCGTCTGCTGGGCACCGTCGAGCAAGTCCTGAAAGCTGGAGTTGCCGGCCACAGAAAGAGCAGCCGCGAACGCATCCCCATCGATTTCGAGAGTCTGGTTCGCGAGTGCGTGGAAGTTGCCCGCACCGGCCATCATCTTCTGCCGCAGGCATTGCGCTTCGAGCCGCTGGGCGATCAAGGAACAACCGTCATCGGTGATCCGGAGGAGTTGCGCACAGCCGTCACCAACGTGCTCGACAACGCGATCAAGTATTCCGGAGAACAAGTGGATGTTTCCATCCGCGTTGGGGCGCCCGACGAAAAGCATGTGAGGCTGAGCATCCGCGATCACGGGGTTGGCATTCCTCCGGGAGAGCTGAAGAGCGTCTTCAAGCGTTTCTATCGCGTCTCCAATCGATCGCTGGCACACATCAAAGGGACGGGTCTTGGTCTGTTCATCGTTCGTGCCATTGCCAAGAAGCATGGTGGGCGCGCGTTCGCGGAGAGCCTGGGTGAAGGACAGGGAACCACGGTGGTTGTCGAGTTGCCGCGAAACACTTCCCGGGAGAATGGAGCGGTTGAGAATCCCGCTCGGGAGCGTGCGGTTCGGGAGAATCGGGCATGAGCCGCGTGCTCATCGTCGAAGATGAAGCACACTTGGCTCAGGGGCTGCGTTTCAATCTCGAAGCCGAAGGGCACAGCGTCGAAGTTGCCGGCGATGGCGAGAGCGCGATCGAGTTGCTGCTCGGTCATAAGGAAAACGGCAAACGCGGAGCGGGGAAGCAGGAACGAAACCAGCGCGAGGAGTTCGATGCCGTCGTGCTCGATGTGATGCTTCCGGGCAAAGATGGCTTTGCCGTGGCTACCGAGCTGCGGGCCGCGAAGAATTTCGTTCCGGTGCTGATGCTGACGGCCCGGGGGCGGCCCGAGGACGTGCTCAAGGGATTCGCCTCCGGTGCCGACGACTATCTTCCCAAACCCTTCGAGCTTCCCATCCTGCTGGCGCGGCTGCAGGGTTTGCTGCGGCGTCGCGAATGGATGGGCGTCAGCCATGCGCCCGCCGCCGATGCCTTCTCATTCGACGGGCGCACTCTGGATTTTGGCAAGCTGGAACTGCGCGTCAACCGCAACACCATCCAACTGACTTTGATGGAGGCGGAACTGCTGCGCCATCTGGTTCGCAACAGCGGCCAGATCGTCTCGCGCAAAGCCATCTTGGAAGAAGTCTGGGGACTGCACGAAGACACCGATACTCGCGCTATCGACAACTTCATCGTCCGGCTGCGGCGTTACATTGAGGACGATCCCGCCAAACCAAAACATCTGCTGACGGTGCGTGGAGTGGGATACAGGTTCGTGCCGGAACCCGAGTAAAGCTGAACTCAGGGATCGGTTCGTATTGTATTTACCGATAGGCTACTACGCTGCGTGAACAGTTTACCGTTAAATATTAGCGTTATATCCCCCCCCGCGCGCAGTTTTCCTGCCAGAACTATGAAAACAAAGGCGTTGTTTTAGAGATACCCTCATAAAATAGCCCCTCTAAAGGACTTAGCAAGGACATTTTGGAGGGGCGGAAGACCTCTTTTTCGTGAGGTTTGTGACGCGGGCCTGCGTGAGAAACCTCGAAATTGTCAAAGAGCCCAAAGAGCTATTGCTGTTATCAAACAGCTAATGAAGTAGTCATTAGGTTAGCCATTTTGGAACGCCCGGGTCAACGGAAAGTGATTAGTCTGGTTAGTCTGGAGTCCAATCAGAAAGGTTCGGGCGTTCAGCCGAGGGAAAAACCTCGTCCAAGCGGAGCTTGGACGGCCACGCTCGGGAGTAACGTGAACGCGTTGGCTGGGCCATCCGCCAGGCGGATCATTGTTCCGCTATCCGGGAGTCTGTACGGTCTGGTCGATGTCCGCCAAGGCGACTTGCCGCTATACTAATCTTTGCCGAGCCACCGCTCAACGGAGAAGGCATGTCGAGTCTGAAGGAATTTCAATGCGAGATTTGCGGGATCGTCACGGAAAATCCGATCCATTGGTTTGTGATCGAGTGCGGAGATCAGAAGCTCGCGGTCATCAAGTGGGATCTGACTGCCGCCAATGGCCCCACCGCCCGGCATTTCTGTGGCGAAGCCCATGCCCAGGTATATATCAGCCGCTGGTTTGAATCCTTCTGCGTACCGCCCAAACCCGCTTTCAAGGTTTCCTAGACCGCCTCCGCGCGGGGGGCTGGCAACCTCCCGGAGGGAGATCGATTTACATCGATACTTGACAGAGGGGCGTGGCCGAGGACAGCAGATTCCTCGCTTCGCTCGGAATGACAAGGTGTTTAACGGTTGGAATCTATCCGAGGCGTTTGTTGTCCCGGGTCCGGCAAAGAGCCCGAGCCTGCCTAAAGAACGCAAAAGGCTAGGCCCCCGCTTCTATTTCTGTATGTGAGTGGGAGCGACTGAGGCGGGAATAGTCACGTTACGGCGCGAGATCAGGGCGGTGATTGGGAAGAGAAGAATATGGAGAGCATACCGGCGCCGACCAGAGCGGCTGCGTTGTCGGGTAGCATTCTGCCGGTTTGTACTCCTATTTCGGCGATTGCGATTAGCAATGGAAGAGAGGTAGCGGAGTAGAACACGAACGGAATGCGGTCTTCTTTGGCGAGTTCGTAGCGGTAGAAAACGATGGGCACCGATCGGGCCGCGAAGAGCAGCAGCAAGAACAGCGGCAGGCGCAGCAGGGCTCGAGGATTGGCGGCGAGCCGCCTGAACATTGAAATGCATTCCGCTGGTCACGAAGAACATGGGGATGAGAAAGCCGTATCCGATTGCCTCCAGCCGGTGGACGAGTCTGGTCCCTTGAATGCCTTTGCTGCCCAGGGAAACAATCATTCCGGCGGTGAAGGCGCCGAGGATCATGTCCAGTCCGAACTTCTCGGCAATGACGATTAGGAGGGCCAGTACCAAGATGGCAATGCGAACCGGCAACTGGCTGGTGGAATTCATGGCTGATTCGAGAAAGGCGACGATGCGCGGAGGTTTGGGTAGCAACGCGAGCGCGGCGGCGAGTAGCGCAAGCGTCACGAAAAACAGCATCAAGGCGGTTTGCAGCCAACGGGTGTATTCACGAGTCATCAGCACAGACAGCAGCACAATCGGTCCAAATTCTCCCATGGCTCCGGCCGCAACCACGTAGGTTCCAAAGCGCGTGCCCAGTTCGCCGCGAATCGCGCAGGATCGGCATCAGCGTTCCCATTCCGGTTGTAGTCAGAGCCACCGCCACCAGGAGTGGGGCACGCGAACAAGGTGCGTCCAGTACAGAAGACCGGCCAACGAAAAAGCCACGGCCACGGAAAGTACCCAACCCTCAATCGCGAGGGTGAGGGTCGACCGCGAACGGCATCGAAGTCCAGTTCCATTCCCGCCAGGAAGAAAAGAAAAATGAGGCTGAGATATCCGAGCAAGGCGAGCATTCCGGTGGGCGAGGCCCAGCCGAGGACGTGCGGTCCGACGATGATGGCGAGTCCGACTTCGACCACGACCATGGGCAGACGCAAGCCGATTGGTATTTCCGAAATGAGCGGGGCGAGAACTGCGCTTACTGCCGTCACGAGCAGGGCGCCGCCATCGAACTGCATACTCCTTCCTTTGACGCTTTATCGGTCGAAATCTGGCGGGGTTCTTGATGGCAGAATATGGGACTGGTTTCTGGTTAAGTCAAGGGAAATCGGCGGGGTGGTTGTTGTGGGAAATTGAGGTTGCACCGGCTGAATGCGCTGCGGAGCTTGCTCCGCTTGGACGGGCGAGGGCGCCCGTCCCCACCGTAGCAAAACTTACTGGCGGTGGGTGGAGGCTCCGGCTGCCAGGTCGCGCAGGACGCCCAGGAATCCGGCGGCGGCGCGCTCGTCGGAGAGCGCTTCGAGGTCGATGGTGGCAGCCAAATGCGGGGATTGTGGATGGAAGCGTACGGTGAGCAGATTGTGCCCGCGCGAAGTCATCAGGGTATTAATGACGGGCGGGAGTTCCTGCTTCCACTGCGTGCAGGTGGTCAGGACGACCGGGCCGGGACGGACAACGGTCCAGTCGCGGGATTTGCGGATCACTTTATTGTCGCTGTGAGTGAGCCAGCGATGGCGGAGTACTTCGAGATGGATGCCGGGCGCGCAGTCGAGATCCGCCTCAAAGGTCAGTGTCTCTTTCTGTTTGTGCCAGGCGCTTAACAGCCACTGTATGGGTAACGGCCGAGGCAGCAGCCGGATGGTGACCTGGGCGTTCTCAAACCAGTGGGTGGCGAATTGCAAATGTGCCTGGACGCGGGAAGAGCCAAGCCAGCGGGCGTCGGTAAGTTTGCCGCGATGGGAGCAGGCGGCTTCCACCCAGCGCAAGGCTTTTGTCCCCCGGCGGTGGTTGTAACGGGCAAGGCAGAAATACCATAGCCCTACCAGGGCAACCGCGCTAGCCGCGTCAATCAGAAAGAGGCGCCCCACAATTAATCTCAGATGCGCATGTTACGTCTTAGGGTGCAAGCCAAGCAACAGTTTTGCGGACTATTTTTGGAGGGATTCTTAAGCCTCTGAAAGCCATGGGGAAGGCCGGATTATTTGAAGGCCTGCGGATACAATGACGGGGTGGATTTTGCCCTGCGAGACTTTCGGCGCGAAGATTTCGATAGCTTGTGGCGCATTGATCAGGAATGTTTTGCGCCGGGAATTGCTTACTCCCGGATGGAGCTAGCCGCCTACATTCGGCTTCGGGGCGCTTTTACCGTGGTTGCGGAGCCTCTTCCTGGTCGACAGGAAAGTCCTGCGAATAATGGAGGACCGCACACCGAATCTCCGCCGAAGGTTCTGGGCTTCATCGTGGCGCAGGCGCACCGGCGGGGAGTAGGACATATCCTCACGATTGATGTGCCGCCTGCAAGCCGGCGTCTCGGGGTCGGTTCGAAGTTGCTGGCTGAGGCCGAAGATCGCTTGCGGGCCGCCGCTTCCTGTACCGTGGTGCTGGAGACTGCTGTGGATAACTCAGGCGCCCTGGCTTTCTACAAGCGGCACGACTACAGCGTTCTGAAGACCATCCCGCGCTATTACTCGAACGGGGTGGATGCGTTTGTGCTGGAGAAGGAATTGCTTTCGACCCGCGACAAGTAAGTTGCTCCTATGAAAGTTGCCATCCAAGGCGAAGCAGGTTCGTTCAGTCATGAAGCGGCCAAGCGCATGGTTCGGGGTTGCACGATTGCGCCCTGCGCCCGCTCGGCGGAAGTCTTCGACCGAGTGGAACGCGGTTCGGTGAAGGTTGCCGTGATTCCTATCGAGAATTCGCTGGCGGGATCGGTCGCGGAGCACCTCGATCTTTTGTTGGCGCGGAACGTTTTTGTTCAGCAAGAATTTCGTTTGCGGATCGTACACAACCTGATCGCTGCGCCGGGAGTGAAGATGGGCGAGATCCGGCGGGTCTATTCGCACCCGGTGGCGCTGGATCAATGCCGGGATTTCTTCCGGAAGCATCCGAAGATCGAGGCCACGCCGTTTTATGACACCGCAGGTAGTGTGAAGCACGTGGTGGAGAATGGATTGAAAGACGCCGCGGGGATCGCTGGTCGCCAAGCTGCCTCCGTGTACCAGGGCCGAATCCTGGCCGCCGGTATTGAGGACGACAAACGGAACTTCACCCGGTTCTTCCTGATCCGCAAGGGCCGCCGCATCGTTCCCGGCGCCAATAAAACTTCGATCGTTTTCACGGTGAAAAATGTTCCCGGCACGCTATTCCGGGCCCTGAGTGTATTTGCATTGCGGGAGATCAGCCTGAGCAAGATCGAATCCCGACCCCTGCGAGGGCGGCCGTGGGAATACGTCTTCTATGCAGATTTGCTTTGCGGGGATGACGAAGTCGCACGCAAGGCGCTACGACATCTGGCCGAGAGCGCGAGTCCGGTGAAAGTGTTGGGGATTTACCGAGCGGCATAAGAATACGTGCGTTCGGGCTGCATCCTTACTAAACCAGTTGCCTCGGTACCTTTGGTCGGATGCAAACGCTTGCTGGAAGGTTTAGAATTGGAAACGGCAATAAAAAATCATCTCCGGGAGGTGCGGTTGCATCTTCCGGGGCATTTGCGTCATCAAACTTGAGCATACTACACTCAAGGTGAAATTATGGCACAGCCGTCGCGCACTGAGCGCAATACAAAAGAAGTAAAAGAAGCAAAAGAAGTCAAAGAAGCGAAAGAAGTCAAAGAAAACACAACGAATAGCGAACCGGAAGACCGGGCGCTGCCGATCCTTCCGGTAAGGGATACAGTGCTGTTTCCGCACGCCGTGCTGCCCCTGACCGTAGGTCGGGAGAGCTCCGTCCAGTTGATTAATTCACTGGGCGAGGATAAGACGATCGTCGTCGTTGCCCAGCGGGAAGCCCGTGTCGACTCACCCCAACCCACCGATCTGTACACTGTGGGAACCCTGGCCGTGGTGCATAAAGTGGTCAAGATGCCCAACCAGAGCCTGTTTGTGTTCGCAGAGGGCCTGGAGCGGGTGCGGTTGGTGGAGTTTGCTCAACTCGCGCCCTTTATGCGGGCACGAGTGGACTCGGTTCCCGAGGCGATTCCGCCCAAGAGTTCCGAAGTCGAGGCGCTGCAACGCAACGTTTTGACCCTGTTTCAGCAGATTGTGGCGGGTTCGCCGACTTTGTCCGACGAGCTTTCGACTGTGGCGATGAATATTGAAGAGCCTGGACGCCTGGTCGATTTTATCGCGTCGTCGTTACCCTCGCTGTCCACCGCGGATAAACAGGACGCACTCGAGACCACCGACGTACGGGTGCGGCTGGAGAAGATTAATCAGCACCTGGCGAAAGAGTTGGAAGTCCAACAACTCCGCAACAAGATTCAGTCGGAAGTGCAGGATCGGGTGCAGCAAACCCAGCGCGAATATTATCTGCGCGAGCAGATGAAGGCCATCCAGAAGGAACTGGGCGAGCAGGATGAGGGCGCGCGGGATACGGAAGAATTGCGGCAGAAGATTGAATCCGCGGGAATGCCCGACGAAGTTAAGAAAGAAGCGCTAAAAGAATTGGGGCGGCTCTCACGCATGTCGCCGATGGCCGCCGATTATTCGGTGACCCGCAACTACATCGAATGGCTTGCCGTGCTGCCGTGGGCGAAAACTTCTGGTGGCGATGTCGACATTATCAAAGCCAAGGAAGTTCTCGACACCGATCACTACGATCTGAAAAAAGTGAAGGATCGTATTCTGGACTATCTTTCCGTGCGTCGTTTGAAGCCTGGGATGAAGGGACCGATTCTTTGCTTTGTCGGACCTCCGGGCGTGGGAAAAACGTCGCTGGGAAAATCGATCGCGCGGGCGCTGGGACGCAAGTTTGTCCGCATCTCGCTGGGCGGCGTTCACGACGAAGCCGAGATTCGTGGTCACCGGCGTACCTATATCGGCGCATTGCCCGGGCAAATCATCCAGGGCATTCGCCGCGCGGAGACCAAGGATCCAGTTTTCATGCTGGATGAAATCGACAAAGTAGGGCGCGATTTCCGTGGCGATCCCGGTTCCGCCCTTTTGGAAGCGCTCGATCCGGAGCAAAACGCGACGTTCCGCGACAACTATCTCGATGTGCCGTTCGATCTGTCGAAGGTACTCTTCATTACCACGGCGAACATGCTGGATCCGATCGCGGAGCCGTTGCGCGATCGTATGGAGATCATCGAACTGCAGGGCTACACCGAGGAAGAGAAGATACACATTGCGTTTCAATATCTGATTCCGCGGCAGATTGAAGAGAACGGAATCACGCCGGAGCAGATCGAGTTTCCGGAAGAAGCGGTGAGCAACATCATTCGGCACTACACGCGCGAAGCGGGCGTAAGGAATCTGGAGAGGAACATCGGTACCGTGTGCCGCAAGCAGGCGCGCCGTCTGGCCGAGGGCAAGAGCGAAAAGTTGGTCGTGACGCCGGAGATCGTGCAGGAATTCCTGGGCGGCATCAAGATTCGCAGCGAAGGTGAAATCGCGGAACGCACCAAGCGAGCTGGCGTGGTTGTGGGGCTCGCGTGGACTCCGTCTGGTGGCGACATTCTGTTCATTGAAGCCAACACGATGAAGGGCAAAGGCGGCTTCACCATGACCGGACAGATCGGCCAGGTGATGCAGGAGTCGATGCAGGCGGCTTTGACCTGGGTGCGGTCGAACGCGGAGCAACTCGGAATTCCCGAGACCTTCTTCGCGGAACACGATATACACATTCACGTACCTGCGGGAGCGATTCCCAAGGATGGCCCATCCGCGGGAGTGACCATGGCTACGGCGCTGGTCTCACTGCTTACCGGGCATCCGGTGCGTCCGCTAACGGCAATGACCGGTGAAATCACGTTGAGTGGGAATGTGCTTCCGATTGGCGGAGTCAAAGAGAAGGTTTTGGCCGCCAAACGTGCGGGGGTGCACGATGTCATCCTTCCGGCGGAGAACCAGATGAATGTGGAAGAGGACTTGACGCCGGAGCAACTGGAGAATCTGAGCATTCATTACGTCAAGACGATCAGTGAAGTTCTCGACCTGGCGCTTCCTCACTCACCACGGCAAGAGAAGCAGGATGCGGAGGAACGTGAGAAAGTTCTAAGCGAACAGCCGGTGGGCTAAGAGCATAATTCAGGTTTTTAGATAAGATGCCAGTTTTCGGAACTGAAAACTGGCGTCTTTTTGTCTGGAGTAAGTTACTTTCGTGCAGGATTTACGGTATGGAACTTATCAAGTGGGCCAGGGTTAATAGACAATGTCGAGTGTGTTGTTAGAAGGCGCAAAAAGGAATATGAAACTCATGAAAACTCACAAAGCCTTGGTAGCCGGGATTGCGCTGGCGGGAGTATTGCTCATGTTGCAATCCCCGCTCAGAATCGTGGCCCAGGAACCGCAGGATCTGGGACCGCCCGCGGAACAGCAGGGGCCCGCGCAAGATCCTCCAGGCCGGGTGGCGCGACTCAGTTATTCGGTGGGATCCGTGTCCTTTCAGCCAGGCGGGGAAGGCGATTGGGTGCAGGCAGTCGCCAATCGGCCGCTGACTACCGGCGACAATTTGTGGGCGGACAAGGATTCGCGAGCCGAGCTGCAGACCGGCTCAACATCGATCCGGATGGATTCGGAAACGAGTGTAACATTCCTCGATCTCGATGACCGAACCACGCAACTGAAGCTGTCCCAGGGTTCCATTGTCGTGCGAGTGCGACATCTGGATGACGACGATCACTTCGAAATCGACACGCCGAATCTGGCGTTTCAGATCCAGCGCACCGGTGAATATCGCATCGATGTGAACGCCGATGGAACTGAAACCGATACCCGAGTTTGGAGTGGCCGCGGCGAAGCGACGGGTGGCGGGAACTCGTACGACGTAGTGGCTGGGCAGTTCGCTAAATTCACGGGCACTGACCAGTTGAATCATGAGATCGACCAGATACCCAATCGGGACGATTTCGACAACTTTGCATTCCAACGCGATCAGCGTGAAGACCACGCCGAATCGTCTAATTACGTTTCACCTGACATGACCGGCGCATCCGACCTCGACGAATACGGCCACTGGCGCTACGTGGCGGACTACGGTCCGGTATGGGCTCCTACCGCAGTCGCTCCCGGGTGGGCTCCCTATCGATACGGGCACTGGGTTTGGGTCGCGCCCTGGGGGTGGACTTGGGTCGAAGACGAGCCTTGGGGTTTCGCTCCCTTCCACTACGGACGTTGGGCATTTGTGGAGAGTTCATGGTGCTGGGTGCCGGGTCCGGTTTACGCCCGCCCGGTGTATGCGCCGGCATTGGTCGTGTTCGTGGGCGGAGGGGCTTTGGCCTTCGGAGGTGGCGCCGGCGTGGCATGGTTCCCGCTGGCTCCGCGTGAAGTTTACGTTCCCTGGTATCGAACCAGCCCGAGGTATGTGAATAATGTGAACATTACCAACACGCGGGTGAACGTGACCCAGGTGACGAATGTTTACAACACGACGATCATCAATAACAACACGACAAACGTGACCCGGATTAACTACGTCAATCAGCACGTGACAAACGGAGTCACGGCAGTATCACATGAGACTTTCGCGAGCGCGCGCCCGGTTCAAACCAACCTTGCCAAAGTGAATCAGCGGGAGATCGAGAATGCTCCCGTGGTCCACAACATCTCGGTGCAGCCGGCCCGTCAGAGTGTCATGGGAGCCGGCCGGCCTGTTACTGTAAAGCCGCCTGCCACGGTGATGAACCGACAGGTGGTTGCGACCAGACAGCCTCCGCCTCCGCGCGCGTCTCTTGGACAGGCGCACACTCCGGAGCCGAACGTGCGCACGGAGACTCCAGGACAACCGCAAACTGCGGCCCGTGCACCTGCAGAGGCGCCACGACCGGGACAACCTGCGCCACGACCAAGTGAAACAACGCGACCGGCGCCGCCGGTGCAGGCCAACCAGCCTCCGCATCCACAAGAGCCGGCAAACAATCGTCCGGCACCGCCGCCAAACGGCGCGCGACCTGCGCAGCCACAGGAAGCAACGCGTCAGCCGGAGCCGGCGCGTCCAGCACCACCATCCGCGCCGCGTCCGCCTGCGGGGCATCCTCTGGTAAGACAAGCTCCGCCGGTGCAGGAGAATCCTCAGCACCAGCAGAATGAGCAAACCAAATTCAACGCCTGGCAGCAACAGCGGCAAAGTGCGCCGCCGCGACCACCGGCACCGGCGCCACGCGCGGCGCAACAACCACCCGCGCATGAATCGAAACCGCACAAGTAAAGACGCTCGAATTCATTTGCCAGGCAGAATCCGCCAGTTCTCGCAAGGGAACTGGCATTTTTTCTTTTTCGGAAAGCTAGCGATAGCGCGGTCGCGTTACACTACTGGCAACTGTCAACCAATCGCGGCAACTGGGATTTCATGCAGGTTCGCGTTCTATTTTTCGGCATGCTGAAAGATCTTGCGGGGCGAGGCAGCGATCTCCTCAACTTGCCAGAGCATGCCACTTTGGGCGACGTTTTCAATCACTACGAAGAGATCACGCCAAGGCTTGGCGAACTTGCCGCCTCAATTGCGATTTCCATCAATCAGGAATTTGCCGGGACGGATGCGAGGCTGAAAGAAGGAGATGAGATCGCGTTTCTACCTCCGGTGAGCGGAGGTTTGACGGATCCTGAAAGCGACATGTCTACGCAACGCCGACGCTTCTCCTCGATCGTCCGCGAAAAAATTGATACGCAGGATGTGCTTGCCAGACTCAAGCAGCCTGCGGACGGAGCCGCAATTGTATTTGAAGGAGTGGTGCGTGACAACACACGAGGCCGCCGCACTCTCTATCTGGATTACGAAGCCTACGAAGAGATGGCTGTGAAACAGATGGACTCCCTGGCCGAGCAAACCCTTCAGCAGTTTCCCATCCGCGATGTTGCCATGGTGCATCGTTTGGGGCGGTTGGAAATCGGTGAGGCGAGCGTCTTGATCGTTGTGGCTTCAGCGCACCGGGCGGCCGCCTTCGACGCCTGCCGCTGGCTCATCGACACCCTCAAGCGCACCGTACCCATCTGGAAGAAGGAGTATTTTGAGGATGGCGCGGTCTGGGCGGATGGCGAGCCTTTCCCGGATGGGATTCCCAAGGCCGAAAGCAGCCATTCCGGAAGGTCTGCATCTAAGTGAAAAGATTGTCTCTTCGTGATCCCTACAGATTTTCCTGGCGAGCTTTGCCGTCCAAGGCTCGGTTCAAGAAGGCGCCCATGCGCGAAATTCGGAGTGATGAGCATGCGAAGAGTGACAATTTCAGCTTCCCCATGCGACAGCTGCTTTTCTTCCTGACTATCGTGGTCGCAGTCTCGCATGCTCAAGTGCCTAAGCCGCCGTGGGCAAGTGGCGGCACAAGCCCGGCGAAACCGGCGTCGTCTAATAGCTCGAGGAACAATGACAGTGCGGGCAGCGCAAGTCCGGCTCAGGGTTCCGAAACTACTTTAAAGGTTGACGTCAAGCTGGTGAACGTCTTCGTCACCGTCACGGACGAGCACGGTGCTCCGGTCGCTGGTCTGAAAAAGGAAAACTTCACGCTCCTGGAAGACGGCAAGCTGCAGACCATTTCGGTGTTCGACAAAGAATCGGCGTTGCCGCTTTCCATTGTTTTGGATATCGACACCAGTTTGAGCACACGCAAGGACCTGCCTCTCGAATTGTCCTCCGCGCGCCGTTTTGCGCACGCCATTCTTCGACCGGTTGATGCCATCTCTCTTTACGGTTTCAGCGAGATCGTCAGTGAGGTGGTGCCGTTCACCTCCGATCTCAAGACAATCGACCACGGGATCGACCGGATTCGCACGGGATCGGCTACCGCTCTTTACGATGCGCTCTACCTCGGGGCGCAAGCGCTCGACACGCGCAAAGGAAGAAAGGTTCTGGTTGTGATCACGGACGGCGGCGATACGGTCAGCCGGGTGGATTATAAGGAGGCGGTACGTTCCGCACAGGAAGCGGAAGCCATCGTCTACAGCATTATCGTGGTTCCGATTGAGGCGAGCGCAGGGCGGGACACGGGCGGGGAGCACGCCTTGATCCAGATTTCCGAGGACACTGGCGGAAAGTATTTTTACGCCACATCTGTGCCGCAACTCGACGACGCCTTCCGGAAGATCAGTGACGAACTGCGCACCCAATACCTGCTGGCTTACTACCCATCGCAGCGCCTTCCCGATTCCAGCTTCCGGCACATTGAAGTCAAAGTGGACGGATCATCCGTGGGCTCATCGCTCACCGTGCGCCACCGGACCGGTTATTACACGACCAAATCCAAGTTTTGACCCGGCCCTCGCCTCCGTTCTGATTTCATTTTCAATAATAATCTACAGAATATGGAATCGACCACCCTGGTCCGAGGTTGTACGAGATCAACAATAACTCCACCTAAGCTATTGACAGAATTATAGATGACATGCCAAAGTGTCTGCGTTAATTGTCTTGGTCCATCAATTGCACTGTTAACCACCTAAGGATTTGCTTGGGTTTTGGTGAGAGGCTGCGGTCGGCCTCTGATCGCTGGCGGGAGTCCTTGGCAACTAGCAGATAATTGTCCCGCCTGACTCGACTGCGAAACCGCTATGCAGGTCGGAAACGTTGACTCTGAACAGATTCTGAAAGGAAGGTGGACAATGTCCCTGAATTTCAACCCCCCTCTCCGGTCCGCCGGAATGTTTCTAGCATTGGCTCTGGCGATAACTTTTTTGCTGTCTTCCACACTTCTGTTGGCGCAAACGAACGTCGGTAACGGCAGTATCCAGGGAACAGTAACCGATCCTTCCGGCGCTGTGGTGAGCGGAGCAAAAATCACCATTACCGAGAAATCCAAAGGTGTAGCGATTGTCAGGTCTTCGGATTCGAAGGGTTCGTATTCTTCGGGTTCGTTGATCCCCGGTGTTTATTCCGTCAGGGTCGAGGCACCCGGCTTCAAGACGACGGAAGTGCCGATGACCGTGCAGGTCGACAACACCGCGACTGCAAACGTGAAATTGGAGGTCGGCCAAACGAGTCAAGTTGTAGAGGTGGAGGCCAGCTCAGTTCAAGTGAATACCGAGCAGCCGACGGTTCAAGGCGTGATCACAGAAAATCAGATCGCCAACCTGCCGGTAAACGGCCGTAATTTTCTGGACCTCGCCCAGCTTGAGCCCGGTGTGCAGATTCAGGACGGTCAGAACTTCGACCCGACCAAAGCGGGTTACTCTTCAATTTCCTTCGGCGGGCGTTTCGGCCGGACCGCCCGCATTGAGGTTGATGGCGTAGACGTCTCCGACGAAACCGTAGGGACGACTACGACCGATGTCCCGGCCAGCGCCATTCAGGAATTTCAGATCGAGCAGTCAAGTCTGGACATGTCGACTGAGCTGACTTCTTCCGGCGCTGTGAACGTCACCACGAAATCCGGAAGTAACGCCTTCCACGGCGATGCCTTCGGTGCATTCCGCGACAGTGTGTTTTCGGCAGCGCTACCCACTCCTATAGGATTCACAGCGCCCTACCAGCGAAGTCAGTACGGCGGCGATTTCGGCGGGCCGATCCTCAAGAACAAGCTGTTCTTCTTCATCGATGGCGAGCGAACCATTCAGCACACGACCGTCCCCGTGCCCGTCTCGTTTCCTTTCCAGCAGTATTCGGGTACTTTCTCCGATAAATTTCACGAGGGCAACTTACTTGGACGCCTGGACTACCAGCTCACGAAGAACACGCGTGCGTTCTTTCGCTTTACGGATTTCCAGAACATCCTAGGCGCGACTTTCGGGTATGGGTTCTCGCTGTATGACAACAAGGACATTACCCGCAACTTTGTAGGCGGCGTGGATTTCAACACCGGCAGCTTCAGCCATGCCATCCGCTTTTCGTATCTGAAGTTCCAGAACCAAATTTTGGACGCGACCACGGGCACTTCGCTGCCATTCGCTAACATAGGTGTGCAGTTGGGTCCCATGGGAGCCACCGGGCTACAGGCCGGGCCGAATCTCTTGGCTCCACAGAGCACTCCGCAAAGCAACCATCAAATTAAGTACGATGGCAGCAAAATCTTAGGCTCGCACGTGATCCGCTATGGGATCTCGTACAATCACATCCAAGGCGGCGGATTCGCCTCGTTCTTCAAGAACGGACCCCAAGTCCAATCGAATGTCTCTCAGGGTGAAATTCTGGCCGCCGCCACCGGTCCTTTTCCGGGTGGCGCTTCCAACCCACTCAATTACCCCAATGATTTCGATCTTCTCGCTAACGGCTTGGGCTTTTCTACTACCCAGGCGGCACTGGGCTTCCCAGCTGGCGGCCTTGGACCCGACAACCGCATTAGTTTCTATGGGGGAGACGGCTGGAAGATCAAGCCAAATTTCACCCTGACCTACGGGCTTCGATATAACCGTGACACCGGTCGCACCGACAGCCAGTATCCCGCGATCCCCGGGCTTAACGCTTTGATGCCTGGGCTAGGCAATCCCGTGAACCAACCGAACAACAACTGGTCTCCGCAGCTGGGTTTTGCCTGGGATCCCACGAAAGACGGAAAGACCTCAATCCGCGGCGGCATCGGCTTGTTCTTCGAGAACGCGATCTGGAACAACGTTCTGTTTGATGGACCGAAGCGTGAAGCTACCGGCGCGTTCCTGCAGTTCGCCGCCACCTGCGCAGCTCCGGGTCAGCCAATACCCATCCCCACTGTAAACGGTCAACTCAACACGCCCGGAAGCGCGAGCGCGATCGCAATCTGTGGCCCCGCGAATGCTGCCAGCTTCCCGCTTATCGGCAATGCCATACCAGCGATCCTCGCATTGCAGCAGGCCTACGTGGCGGGTTCACCCCTGAACTTACAGGCGCCTAACCCCGGCTATGTCCAGACCGCCCTCGCCACCTGCACCACTCCTGGCGCTCCCTGCTCCTTCCCGACGGGCAACAACTTGTTTTTACCCGACTACAAGTCGCCTCGCTCGGTGCAGATGAACATTGGCATTCAGCGGGAACTCCGCCGAGGCATGGTGTTAACCGTCGATTATGCACGCAATGTCCAGACTCACTACTTGTTGGGCCTGGACCAAAATCACACCGGCGACATCAACTACTTCAATCTGGCTAACGCTAATCGAGCGATCAATGTAACCAACCTTGGTCTTGGTTGCCCGGCTGGAG
>Ga0210401_10002578_pt1 | contig 20001 bp, 33 predicted proteins | sample IncBWH32MmetaG_FD_150866 | JGI IMG/M metagenome (GOLD analysis project Ga0210401, IMG submission 150866) | Forest soil microbial communities from Barre Woods Harvard Forest LTER site, Petersham, Massachusetts, United States - Inc-BW-H-32-M | ecosystem: Environmental > Terrestrial > Soil >... | reverse complement strand
ACCGGCTCACTGGACCCCATCAGCCACAACACGATGAACAGAGCCATCATGGCCGTAACGAAATCGGCGTAGGCCACTTTCCACGCCCCGCCATGATGCCCTCCATGGACGATCTTCTTCTTGATGATGATGGGCTGCGTGTCTGGCTTCTGTACAGACATCTTTCTCTAGGCCGCCGCCGGGGCCGCCGGAGCCTCCGCAGCTTCTGCCGCCGGGGCGCCTTTGCCTTTGCAGGAATTTTCCAGCTCCTGAAAGCTGGGACGTACATGGCCTGGCACTGCCCGCCTGGCGAATTCGATGGCCACCAGCGGCGAAGTACCCTTCAAGAATGAAATCACTGCCACGCGGACGACATGATAGAAGTGACCTTTCTCATCCGCCACCTTGCCCATCTTCGACGCCATGGGTCCCAGCAGCCCGTAACACAGCAGTATCCCGAGGAACGTTCCCACCAGCGCGGCCGCTACCTTGTGGCCGATCTCCTCAGGTGGCCCGCCTAGCGCGCCCAGCCCACCGTGGTTGTCCCACTCAGCGATACCGCGCGAGCGCATGAGATGAGTCGGTACCGGGCGTTTCTTCGATTCTGCGTAGAGCGAGAATGGCTCCAACACAATCATGCTATGAAGATCCGCCTTGGCAAAACGGCGCACTGCTCCGAAGTATGGACTGACACCGGACGAAGAACGCCAGGTGTGGAACACGATGGAGACGGACTCGTATCCCGGTCTACGCGAGCTGTGCTTGCTGATGCGATGGACGGGGTTACGAATCTCGGACGCTATCGCGTTGGATGAGACACAGCTTGAACAAGGCAACCAAGGGTGGATGATAAAGATTGCGGTTACACAGAAGACCAAGGAACCGGTCCGCGTCCCATCATCGCCGAGGTTGCCGACGCCCTGCACGCACTGCCGTTCAAAGGTGAACACGATGGGGTGCGGTATTGGTTCTGGACTGGGAACGGCATAAAGACTACCGCGATCACCCATTGGCGTGGCCGGATCAGGGATCTGTTTCGCGCTGCACAAGCCGAACGCCGGTTCAGTCATCCCGCTTCCCCACACACTTGGCGGCATACATTTGCAATCGAGATGCTTAATCACGGGGTGGAGATCAAGACCGTATCACGATGGCTGGGGCATACGCGTGTGGAAACGACGGAGAAGTACTACGGCCATGCGAATCAAGGCACAGATCTAGCGTCAGAGAAGGTGTACCACGAAGCAGTGGCGGATAAAGTTGCCATTGGGCGCATCACGGCGGCAAGGGCGAGGATCAGGCTAAAGCTGGTCCCGGAGCTGATACCGATTCCCGTCGAGAGTGCGGGATAAGGGGCTGGAAATGACCGTTTTTTCAACGTAATCGGTACGCCTGGGGATTGTAAGACCCCGGTCCGCACCCGCCTACTGAGGACGCAAACGGGACGGGCGGATGTGGACGCATCCACCGGTTTGCGTCGGGGACTCCGGCGGGAATGGCACGCGATAGCGCACGAATGCGTGGACGGCAAGATCCTGGAATCAACCCGAACGTTGGGCGATGAAGTGGCGCAAAGTTTTGTTGCCGACTTGGTACCGGCTCACCTTGAACGCAAGTACGAGAAAAAATATTGTAGCGTCTGCCCACTTTTCCGCATCTCCGTTCGGTGCAGCCATGCAAACTGTGCGACTTCCTTCGCGCGGAACTTGATTCCGCTCGCGTGGAAGCCACGGCATTACACCGGGATCGTGCCGCACGCAGAGAGGATTCCCCGGCTGGGTCACGAGAACGCGCTGTGTTGTTCCAAAGTGCGATGCTGCGCTGGCGAATCGCCGCGTCGAATCTCGAATTTCATTACGTTGAGTTGTGGGAGTACGTTCCGCCGCGCGGGGTGACAACGCACGTACGACCTGCCACGGGAACAAGGATATCACCATAGTGGGTTGTTATCGCTGTCGATGCGGTTCACCCCTCCCACCGATCGGCCCGCACGGAATTCGTCGTGATCCACAGGTATCGCGATGAAATCATGGTAGGACGCTGGGTTCGGGGATGGGAATATCGACCGCAAAACCCCGCTCGGACCGACGAACTAACGGCCCGGAACCGCCCAATTCCAGCTCGGCGGGTGCTCCCGAATCGTCCCGCTCCTCGACCGTGGCGGATGCTCTCTAATATCTTATGAGGCTTCCACGAACGCGAATCTCACCCGGAAAATCGCAGGAGTGCCGGTCGGTAGGGCATGGCGATAGCTAGATGTGAGATCTGCGGCAACCAACAGGGACGAAGCAACGCTACCCTCACTCGCATACCCCCGTGCCCGAAACCGGCATCCACATCCGGCGAATCGTTTGCGGAGCGGCGAACTGCGGGTGACGTGATTCGTTCTGTCAATCATCACCGTTGAGTCTGGAAGTGAAACATATTTAATCGACACCCACCGAAACACCCCGCTCCGTCCAGAGTCTTATCTCGTCACTCCTCCGTATGAATCCACCCGAAGTGTTGTTTGTCGAAGACTCGGCGGGCGATGCTCTGTTGACCCGGCAAATTCTCGCTGAATCCGCGTTACCCGTCTTGCTCCACATCGCCCGAGACGGTGAGCAGGCTTTGGCGATGCTGGCGGACGAACGATTCCAACCCGCGATGGTCATCCTGGACCTGAGCCTGCCCAAGGTTTCGGGTTTCGAAGTCCTCGAACAAAACCCCCGCAAGGACATCCCGGTCGTGATCTTCTCGGCATCCCAACGCGTGTCCGACAAGGAACTAACGCTCTCGCTCGGCGCGAAGGAGTACGTCCACAAACCGATCGATATGGTCGGCTACCGCGACGCCGTGCTCGGAATGATCCGCAACTGGGCGATACCCGCGAGCGGAATGGATGCAGTGTGAGGCGTCTGCCCCGGACACAGATGTACCCTTGCGTCGTGAGCAAGCGTTGGGATCTAGCCCGTCTTCCCTAGTGAGTTTTCTAGATTGCACTACAGCTTGCAATCCTGCTAACGTTTAGTCTCCTCATGATCCTCGTAGTTGACAGCGACCCCAGGGTCCTTGACCAAGCCCAGCAAATCTTGAACCGTGATCGGCAGGTTTTTTTAGCACTAGATGCAACTCGCGCTTTGGAGCTATCTGGTAATCTCGGGTTCTCGGTTGCTCTTGTGGACTTAGACCTACCGGGAGGAGCCGGGTTTGATCTGATTCGCACGCTTCGCCGGAACGTTCCCGACCTTCAAATCATCGCGGTCACCAACGCGATTCACAGTTTAAGTGCGGAAGATGCTAAGAAGCTGGGGGTCGTCGCGGTGCTAAAGAAGCCCATCACCCCCGATTGGAAGCCTGTGGTCGATCGCATTCGAGCAAGCCGCGCTGCTTCTTAGAAATGGAAACCGCTGCGTGATGTTTCTAGCTCGCACCCCGTGATTGGACTTCGAGTATGCCTGTTTAGGAATCCTTCTTTTTTCCCCCTGCGGATACGGGCACGCCGGAAGATGCTGGTAATTCATCCAGGTTGCAAGAAACCCATGCGGATGTAGAATCAGTAACGGAAGAGACTCTCTCACAGGGGTTCTTCGATCATCTGCATTTGAGCCGTGATTTTACGGGCACCGCGCGACTACGAACCAAACGTCGGTGCTCTGAGGCGGCTTAAACTCGGAGGCGATCTTCGACGAACCCCTCTTTCTGTGGTTTGAACAGTAATTCCGGCTTTGTGAGTCCTATCTCCGCGATGCCTGACGATCCAAGTTTGAAACAAGTCCCTCCCAGCATGCCAATCGAACGATGTGGACAGCAACAGCCATTGTGGGAGGTTCGCTTCTGGTGATCGCGATCGTGACTTGGGTGCTACTGCACATCCACTAGCAGAAAGTGGAATCGCCTCTTTCGACCCGAACACAGCGGATGCGAGTGTGAGTTTCGTGTCCCGAGACAAAAAGCCCGATCTACCCGGTGGATGTTCCGGTGACCACCGGATAGATCGGTGCCAGCTCAGTAGGACCTGCGAAGTGTTCGACACTGGAACACCTCGGAATGTTTCCGATGGAAGGACCTGACCGCTTGCTGTTGCGGACCGAGAAACTGAAAGCCCGGTCCCTCGCAGGAGACCCAGCAAACCGGGCACCTACGCCCACGTTTTGACACAAGAGCACACGAAAGGTTTCCCGGTTTTCTCGCATGTCGCGTAGGTAGAGTAGTGATCGAATCCCTTGGCGATGGCCCTCTGTCTCCAAGGGCAGGATCTATGCTACCAAATCATCCGACTCGTTCCATTCCACCAGAAACTGGCGTATGGTTACTTCCGCTGGAGGTACTTATGCTTTACCGGCGATCCGTCTTGCGTCATCGCTCCCTACCGCAGAACCTCATCGCACCCGACTTGAGCGCAGTCGAACCCGTTCGAAAACTGAGCAGATCCACGCGTGTGGGGAACACGCTACACATTACCGGCGTGGGCATCATGACTATCTCGATCGTCGCCCATGTTTCTCGTTCTACAATTGAATCTCGCCACCTGACTGAACCGAACTGGCTATCCTCGATCGCCACGATTATCACATACTCGCTTTGGGCAGGATTGTGGTTGGTGTTCGCAGGTATCTTGCGCGTGATCGAAATCGGGGACCGTCGCCCGGTTCAAAGTAGTCAGCTTTCCAGTTCACCTTGATCGGTACTCCGCCTCAGGTGCGGTGGGTCAGTCCTTCAGCGCAGCGGGGACGACCGCAGCTTACGATCCTTCCGTCCCAGGAAAAACGATGTTATACTCCCGACCCCAGTCGCATCTTACTTCCATGAAATCCTTCGTCCTTACGCTCGCGGCTCTGGCGATGTGTATAGTTCCGAGTTTCGCTGCGGAAAGCTCGACGCATAAAACGCCGTTTTACCGTCCTCATTCGAGCCGTCGCGTCAGTCCCGCGCAGCCTCGCCAAGCCGGAGATACTGTCATTGTCAACGCTGCGAGTTACGAATCAGGAATAAGTCCAGGCGGGTTAGCGACGCTCTTCGGGGACAACTTGACGATGGTGAGCGGCACGGTGCTGGCGGATTCCAATCCATTGCCAACGAGGCTGGCGGGAGTCGAAGTCGTTATAAGCGGATTCCCAGCGCCGATTTATGGCATCGCCTACGCAGACGGACAAGATCAGATAAGTATCCAAGTACCTTACGAAGCTCCGACCGGACCAGGAGCGTCTGAGATTCAAGTGTTTGACGAGGGAACGTTGGTCGCGGACTTCCTGACCGACTCCTTCACCGAAGACCCCGGTATCTTCACCTACAACGGGAACTTTGCTATCGCCGAAGCGTCGGACTACTCGCTCATTGGCCCCGACAACCCCGCGATTCCAGGTGAGCCGCTTGTGCTTTACGTCACTGGGCTGGGACCGCTCACACAAGACCTTGTTGATGGCTATGGTTCTCCCACAAGCCCACCATTTGCACGGACGGTAGATCCGTTTCAGGTTATCGTGGATGGTGAGAACTGCAATGTGTTCTTCTCCGGTCTAGCTCCCGGCTTCGTTGGACTGTACCAAATCAATTTTAATGTGCCATCTGACGCGGCGGCAGGGAACTTACAGATTTTCATCCAGAGTCCATACGCGAACAGCGCTAATGCTACGCTGCCGGTTCGGTGAGATCTCAGGCTAATTATGGGAGAGGCTTTAGACCACACCTCTTCCTAATTCGGAAGGGCTTACGATGCTGCTTTCTGCGTAGGTTCTTGGGACCGCAAAGAATTTGTGAACCGCCACCGGGACTACAGTCCCAGCTTGCCAACACTGTTTTCCCTAAACAAACTTCCATCGCTGATATACCGCCTCACCATCTGCACCGATCGATGCCCTGCGTTTCTTCGTCGCAGGGCAACATCGATGCCGGATAACATGGCTCTCTTGTGGTGTAGAATGGGTCACCAAAACGAGCATATTCTGGTCAAAGGAGGATCTATGGAAACCAAGAAACCGGCAACCATCCGCGCTATTGCCTTCGACGGACCCATCTACATGTCGGAAAAGACATATGCTGCGCTGAAGAAGTACGTGGGCGTGGAGCCGCCGAATACATGCCACCTTGAAGCATCCGAGTCGCCCGATGGTGGGCTTGAGTATTCCTGTGTTGGTGACGAAGATTGCAAAAAGCTCAATCCGCCCAAGGTATGTTCTCTGCAACTCAAAGAAGAGCAAAAGGGCGGAAAGAAGAAATACACCTACTATTGCGCTTGCAATTAATGTTAGTGGGCTTCATCGCGCCAGCAGAAACCGAGGTGGGATCAAGATTTGGTGTACGAATTACGAAGGTCTTCGTACGCAGGAATCGGGTGGCGTATTTAATGATCGGAACCCGCCATCACGCACACGCAGATTCATCCAGCGGCTTCGCGCATTCCTCTATATCCCGCATCCGTGCAAGCAACGGCTGATTGTTCCATCGGATTTCAGCGAGTCCAGGGCTGCGGATTTCCTCGGCACTCTCGATGATCGCACCCACCGGGACTAGAACAAACGGTGGTCCATCGATACATGGCTGGATAACTTCGAAAGGAGAAACCACAGAAAAACGAATGACGGCGAGCATACAACGTTTTCAACTACTCCCTACCTTCCAGCGTACCGTGCCAAGGGCGGTATCGAGAACTAGAAAAATTGCCAGTGGATGACCTAATCGGAATAACTTTCAAAATGGATGCGGTGTTCTTCCTCTCAAGCCTGACGATTTTCTGACAACCTGCGGCGCTCGCCCAAAATGCACCATGAAGCGCGTCGCTAAGCTACACTGGAAGGGTTCGTCCACTTCCAGATCATTTTCCAGAGAGCTTCCGTATATTCATCCAGGTCGATCGGCTTCTCGACACACTCTCTCGCGCCCAACTCAAGCGCCTTCGCTTTGTCGGTTGGATTGCTGGACGAACTGAAAACCACCACCGGGATGCCATTCGCGTTGGATCGCTTCAAGAGTTCACACCCCGCAACCTTTGGCATGTTCATATCCGTGATGATGAGATCGGGTTTGAACTGAGGATCGGCTAGTAGCGCGAGCGCCTTTTCACCGTCTTCCGCCACGGTAATTCTCACGGCTACAGAACAGTGCGAAACGATTTCCTTGATGAGCCGCGCATCCCCGTCATTGTCTTCCGCCAGGAGAACCTCGACAGGTACTGGCTGTTTTGAGAGGTTTGAGCCCGATTTGTGGAGATCTCGCACTGCCTTTTCTATCGACCGACTCCTGCTGAACATTTAGCCATCGGCAGCGGCATCAAAACCTGGCACCTATCGGGATAACTTGTTGAGAGCCACTGCGGTCGCGAATCCCGAATTTGGCAACGGAGGTTATCACATTCTTGTAACGAAGACGACTAGGAAATATTCCAGGTTCTTTGGAGTCCAACGACCAGGAAGGAGCGTCGGTATGGACAACCAACCAACCATCAACCTCCAATACGTCCAGAAAGACGGACGCCGCGAAAGAACCAAGCTGACCCACCATACGATGGCTGAAGCACGGAAATTAGCAAAGGCGATGTTGCACGCCGCACACGGTCTTTACACCGAAGTTGATATCTACACCGAGAACGGCACCATCGAGAGGATTCAGAGTCCGTCCGCGGCTTGTTCCAGTTGGGACGAACTAAGAATCACAGGGGACCATCTGGCACATAAGGGCTAACTGTTAGTTGTGTGGGGCGGTTCGTCCTGCGGGAATCATAAATATTTCGGTACTCCGGAAGGGCGACGACCCACTCAATCAGTAGACGGCGCGTTCAGTTGCTTGGAATCACCGGCGAAACCTCCGGCTGAGAACCAACTCGCATACGTCACGCCTATTCCCAAAACTAGCTTGTCACCATCAGCCCCGTGTAAAGTGGCGTTCGGCGAGTTTACCACCTGCTCGCTAGGAGTCTACTCCGCGCCATCGAGCCACGAACGGAGCTTACCCACGCTGACGGCGCGGGACATCTCGAGTTAGTGCACCTTCATTGGTAAACTTCGTCGCAGATCCAAACGTTGCTTCCGCAAAACCACGCTTTCGAAACTCTGCCATCGAAACAACGGCGGCTTCGCACGCAGTGACGTTCACCGCGCGCGTAATCCCCCCGGAATCTTCCTCAGCGAATCCACACTAATAATGTAAACCGCATTCGAAGACGTGCGGGAAAAGTTCGGGACTTGGACGCGCTCACCAGCTACGTGTCCACTATCCATGCGAAGGGAGAGGACGAGTGTGTTATTCAATTGATGGTTCATCTCCGACTGTTAGCTCGTTCGATCCCTTCCATAATCAGCCGCTCCGATCCATCGACATCAATCCACTGGCGAATGTCGCTCCACTTGTCCTTCTCCAGATCCTTGTAGTGCGCGAAAAAGTGCGCGACCTGATCTCGTAGGATCTGTGGTAGGTCGAGATAGGAATTGACACCGCTGTAGAAGGAATGGAGATCATCGACTGGCACTGCTAAGATCTTTTCGTCGGGTCCCGCCTGATCCTCCATTAGCAATGCGCCTACGGGACGACAACGCACCACGGCTCCTGGAACCACTGCGACAGGCGCGACTACCAGCACATCGCACGGATCACCATCGAGCGACAGGGTGTGGGGAATGAATCCGTAGTTGCCAGGGTAGAACATGGCTGTGTGGAGGAAGCGATCAACATACAAAGCACCGGAGTCTTTGTCCAACTCGTATTTAACAGGTGCGCCACCAAACGGAATTTCTATGAAGGCATGGATCTCTTTCGGCGGATTGCGACCGACACTGACTTTGCTGAGATCCATGATCGCTTCAGCCTTTACAATACAGCAGAGACGGCTGGGCCCGGAGTGCTGTACCTGAATAGCACTGCGTCGAGGTGTTTCGGCGGGCGTGCGATCGAGATCTCGAAGGCATCGTCGCGAAGTGGAAGTACGGAGCGTACGGGCAGTCGTGCTCGAAGATCAGGAAATCCTCGGTACAGTCAGTGACGACGGCAGGCACGAACTGTTCGACAAGCGCGTAGGTGCCGCGACAGGTTCAGCGATCTAACAGGCAGCGTCCACGAAATCGCATTCCACGAATCTCCACCAGGACGAAGAACATCCCGACACCAAGCAACGACCAGGTGGTAGGCTCGGGAACCTCGACCAGGGTGAAGGTGACGTGGGAAAGGGGGTTTCCAGAGGGGTCGAGGAAGGAAAACGCATGGAGAAACGTTACGGTAACTTAAACCCATTAGCCTGGGCGAATTGACCTTGTCCTGAACCGCTGATATTTAAAGCAGGGTGAGAAAAACCCTCCTCCGGTTCCCCCGAACACTGTAAAAACATACTGGTCGATGAAGGTTGCGGAGGAAAAAGCGGATTGGGACGGGGATGGGTTGCCCCCCTGCGTCCGCTTGGGCACTAACGCCGAATCCATGGAAATTGGTGCTGACACCAGCGCTCGCACTCGAACGTCCGTCGTTGCAACTTGCGAAAGTCGTGCCTGCCCCGCACTTACTTCAAACGCGCGCGTCTTGCACGACTGTAAGTAAATTCTCCACCTGTACCCGGCGTCCCGTAGGTATGCGAACCGATCCTCCAATGATCGGCGCTCCTCCACTACCGCCGCTCAGTATCGATGATTCCGGCACGATAGTCAGCACATCCTGATCCCCCAATAAAAACGCTTGATCTGCAGCCACGCTATGAACCTCGTTCTTCCACCCGACGGCTCCTGTGGAAAGTAAATCCCGTTCTCGTAGAATCCGACTTTTCGGGATAACAGAAAACTTAACTCATAGCCAACAAAGAATATCACCATCCCCCAATCAAACCGATGTTCCTTGTACGCCTCGTACGCATAGAAAATCGCCAGCGCGATTGCGACGATTGCCCAAATTAGCCGTTCCGGGCGCTTTTCGGCAGCAACACGGAATAGCAGCCTTCCTCGTTCGGCGTGCATGGAACTAACATACTCCGAAAGGTTCCCACGGGACTCTTCCCGACTCTATCGAGCCCGGATCTCCTCACATGCGTAACGTGGAGCGGATGCTTTCCTTCCTCACTCTATCTCACCCCGCGAGCGCGAAACTATTCATTCTTGTGATGGATCGTACCATCGAGAACTGGGTTAATTCCTAGCTGTACTTCTTCTCCTGAGCAACTCCTAACCAGATTAAACCAGTTCATTTCCAAACTATATTGAGGATATAAACATGTTTGCGAGACGAAAAGTCCTTGGCCTACTTATGGCCTTGATGATGATGGCCTTACCGCTTGCGGTCACCACCGTACCGGCTATGGCACAACCAGCAGGGGGATCACTTACCACCGCTATCATGCAGGTTATCCCTGGCGTGGGCACTTTCACTGGAACGCTAACCACATCCAGCTTCACACTGGTCAATGGCGTTCTCAACGCTGTCGGGACAATCACGGGAACCCTGACAGACAGCGCTGGGAATGTGCTTGGAACCGTGACAAACCAAGCTATCACGGCACCACTAACGAGTTTCACCGGCACCTGCACGATTCTCACGTTGCAGACCGGTGCGATAAACCTTTCCATATTGGGCTTAAACGTCTCACTCAGCCCGATCAATCTGGTCATCACCGCTACTGCCGCTCCAGGTAACCTACTCGGCAACCTGCTGTGCGCGGTCGCGCATCTGCTGGACAGCAATGGCACGCTCACCGCGCTTACCGCTTTGCTGAACCAGATTCTCGGCGCGATCAGGCTTTAGTCAGGCTAAAAGGCAGCAGCGCAAAACGCTCTTGAGCCAAACTGCTGCCTTCTTCTTTCAGCCGCGACGCCAGTTCCACCGCGAGATAATCTTTAGACAATGGCCAAACAGTGGCGTCGTCGCTAGACCGTGATCGAAACTTGACGCGGCGCTCGGGTGCTTTCACGCGCAGGTGGCGCTGTCCGCAAAACCCTAGCTTTTCAACAGCCTTCTAGTGCTATCCGCAATCTGGGTTTTCGCAAGGTGTTCGGGAATCAGCTTTCCCAACAAACCAAGATCGACATCCAAAATAACCTCGGAATCCGTCACCAATGCGGACCCGCGAATGGGAGTCTGAAGAAATCCGACCTTAGCTATAAGCGAAAAAGCCATAGTGTCCCCCGACCATTCTTTCCATTGATTAACAAACTGGATTGCGCCCAAGTTGAAGCCGGTAAAAATCTGAGCGATAGACCGATCCACGGCGGCTTTCGCATCCTGCTTGGGATCGCTATGCGGTATGATCAAACGCATCTGAAGAACGTAGTCCCTACCTTGATCATCGCAGCTTAGCTGAAGCGGCTGCTGCCGGACCTGCGTTCTGAATTCTACGCTGAATTCTACGAAGGGGGTCGAGTTGTTCCGGCTCGCCTGTGACCGCGATCTCGAAGGCATCGTCGCGAAGCGGCGGTACGGAACCTACAGCGATCGATGGTGGAAGATTCGGAATCCGAACTACTCGCAGTATGAAGGTCGGCACGAGATGTTCGACAAGCGCGTAGGTGCCCCGACAGGTTTTTGGACTTGAGCGCCGGTCAAGCTTTGCGAGATTTCTTGCCCGTAGGCTTCGGATCTGCGGCTTTCTTCACCGGTACCTTACCCGCGAGCATTTCGTCGTTCAGCTTCTTCAACCTGTTGAACTCGCCGATCCATTGCTCCAACGTCAAACTGCTCACCTTCGATACATTCACTGTTCGATCCACCCAGTTGTTCGCTTCACCTTTCCAGAAGTAAAAGTACCCGTCTCCTTTCTCGATGTGAACATCGTGCCCGAGCCGTCGAAGTTCGTCATCGATCGCTTTGAGCGTTACGCGCATGGGACCCTTCTCAACTCAGTCTTGGGCATGGGTCTTGCTAGGTGTGTGGGCATTACGCCCAGATACTTTCGGTGTAAGCATAACGCGAAGTGAACGGACCAGGAGTCAAAACCTGATCCGTTCTTCGTGCGCCATTACTAGTACGTGCTCTGTTCCTAGTAACGATACGGGTGCCAATAACCCCAGCGGTCATAGTAACCGCCTCGGTAATGCCGGTAATGGTGGTGATGGTGATGATGCTCGTATTCTCGCGCTTGCATCGTGGCGGGAGCCAACAACGTTAGCCCTGCCAATTTTCTTGAACATGATCCACCTCCCAATTGTTTGGATGGCTCCGCGTGACGAAGGTTCCGTGCCTGCAATACGACTCTCCTAACGCGCGTGTTTCGATGGATTTGCTCAGCGGTTGTGACGGTTACATCGGCTCACAAAAAGGTGGGAGGTACGTGTGTCCCAATCGTTCTTCATCTTGGTCCTGGCCATCCTGATGGTACCCGTCATCGCCATTTACGTCACGTTCTTCTCCGTAGGCTCAGGCTTCGGGGGACAAGACTAACGAGGAAAATAAGACTGCTCAACCCGCCTAAAACCGCGTCGAAGCCAGGATCGCGCGAGATTCGACACGCTGCCTGAACCGGAGCGGTTTCGAAGTGGTATCCCTCAAAATGCGGAACCGTGTTTTGGCGGACGGATTTCGGATCAGGAACGACTCTGTTCCAAAGAATCTGCACCGCCCCTGATCCGACCTGCTCTCTAATTCACCGAATCGAACTGAGACTACCTGTCATGGGTCGCGAAGAAATCGCGCATCCTGCTCAGATCATCCATTAATCGGTCGCGATCTCGAAACGAAAGTTGATTCTCACTAACAACTCTTTGCAGTGCGACAATCACCTTGTCCGTTTGACGCGGAGTGTATTCGTTCTCGTCCCATTGACGCTGTAATTCGCTGAGTTCACCACGAACTCTCTCGAACCAGTAGTGGTCACCAAAATACGCGTGGTTGTTCTCGGCTCGGTCGAGATCGGAACGTACCTGGCGAAAGAGCGATTGAGCATTTTGAAAGTCCTGGAAGTTCGCTCGATTATCGTACGGGTCGTAGCGTGGCGGTTCCTGAGCCTGGACGCTCCAACCCAACGCAAGCAAGCTCGAACCGATTAGACTTTTGATTAGAAGTTTTCTCATCTCAAGCCTCCTTGCCGTATGACGTTTTCCACGCTTCGATGGTTCAGGTGTCCTGGTTGTTACTTGTTACTAGGAATGTTTAACAGCATGATTTATCAGTGCGTGCGTACTCGTCGCTGGATAAACGCGCAACGATGAGAACTGGCGCGATGTGTAGCCTATCGTTAAGGCAGCGGTGTTTACGAATACGTTCAAAACGGGTAGGAAACGATCCACCCTTAGCCGTTAGTCCTGGCCACCGAGCGAGTAGTGGCCTACTCGGACGATGGAAGATGGACAACGCTCTTCTTCCAAACTGACAGCCAGTGTAGATGATTTTGAGGATGCAAGATTCCCCAAGTTCAATAAAGCTCAACAGAGTTCAACAGGCGGCGCCCATCTTGTTGAGACAGAAAGCACGGAAAACAAGGCGTTTTCGCGAGAGGCCGTAAACCGACTTGGGCGCAGGGGGTCGGGCGTTCAAATCGCCCCGCCCCGACCAATGGTTTCAGTAGTTTACAAAGTACGCTACCGTGCTGGAGGACGCTCTGTCCACACGGATGTCCACACGCCATCAATACACAACCGATTCTGCTCTGGGAAGTCTCTGACCCGGTGGCCCTGCTGGAAGCCTCGGAGCGGCTGGGAGAAGAGGCGCGGCAGAATATATTAATCGACACGCCATGTACAGAGTGACCATCCAGGGAACACCCCGTCGGCGAGGGCAACTGGAGAGTCGTGACGGTTGGCACATGGACGCCAGGAGAGCCGCCTCACCTTGAAGCCGAAATCCTTCCCGCGAACGTCGTTCAGGCCCTCTTTAATATCACGCCTTCGGCAACGGATGAATCGGGACGGAACCAGATGCAAGACGGGGACACAATGTACGGAGTAGGTATTCAGGAGACTTTCGAGGTAGCCTTTACACTCTCCTGCTAAGGAAATCTCGACTTGGTAACCCTGTGGGAAACGTCGGAGCGGGAGCAAAGTAGCCGACTACCGAAACCGGCCCGTGCGAAAATTGTAGCCGCAAGCGAAAATCATGCGAATCGCCCTTCGGGTCGTTGGCGGACTCTTAGTAATCGTCGGCTGTATTTGGTTCCTGCAAGGCGTCAACGTGCTACCGGGAAGCTTCATGACCGGCCAGATTCGATGGGCCGTATACGGAGGGATCTCCGTGGTGGTAGGAATCGTTGTGTTGGTTGCTGCCGCGAAAAGGCGAACGCTGAAGGGGTAGGTTGCCCAGGCTGGAAGCGTCGGAGCGGGGGTTAGAAAGAGCGGCGTAAGCTGTAATGAGCCCCGATGGTATTTCTATCCAAAGTCGAACAGGCTTTCACTATTCCAGGACGTGGCTGCGTCATAGTTCCGGTCGCCCTGACCGATACTACAGTGCACAACGGAGATGCTCTTGAACTGCGAAGTCCTAGTGGAACAATCCTCGAAGCTCGCATTCTGGGCATAGAGCTAATCAAGCAACGATCCGGCCCGTGTCGTGTGGGCTTTCTACTGTCGAACGAAGTTATGAAGGAAGATGCTCCCCCAGAAACGGAAATTTGGCTCAGTGAATCAAAGTAACCACTACCGAACTTTTCGGTGGTCTTGACAACGTGTGGCCGGTTCAAGCGTCGTTCAAAACTGGGGCGGGTGGTCTCGTGAACATGTGTCGTGCAGGCTGGGCTGTGCCGGGACTTCGCTTGTACAATCTCTGGTGTTCAACTGAGTCACGAGGTTCACGCTAGCGATTGGCATCCGCAACGCGCAACATCCATAAAGGATGTGGATTCCTTGCTGCACTAATTGGATGGGCTACCCGCAGGCGCCCCGACTGGTTAGCAACGGCAAGCCGTCTGCAAATCGAGGGTCTTGCGCTATAAGTACCATTATCCTCAATAATATGGACTGATTAGCAACGCTTCTCAACCCTATAGGCTCTTGCACATTGCGGATATGTTGTGCGTGGTGGGTGACGGCACCGGCTCCTCTGTCGTCGGCGCGGCCACCGATTCCTCAACGGGATAAACCGTGCCCGATCCCGGAGACTTTTGGGAAAACGGTGAACTACGGATGTCGACTACAGCCCCAACTTCCCTGCGCTGTTCTCCCGGAAAAGACTGCCGTCGCGGATGTATCGCCGCACCATCTGAACTGACCGATGCCCAGTCTGATTCATGATCGAGCGCTCCGATGCGCCAGCAATCGCGGCGCTGGTGGCGTGACCGGCGCGCAGGGAATGGCCTGCGTACTTTGCCGGATCGAGTCCGCCTCGTTTCGCTAGCTTCTTCACGATGCGAGCAACATCGACGCCTGACAATCGACCCGGCTGGACGTGCCCATGCCGCGAGATCGAACGGAACAGCGGGCCGCCGGTGATACCGGCCAGCTCCATCCACGATTGAAGAAGCCGTACCGGGCACGTCTCTGGGTTTGATCCGTAAGGGATTCCAATCTTGCGGCCAGCGCCATCCTGATCCGTCTTGCTGCGCCGTAGCGTGATCGTCAGCCCATCTTTGCCGAAGGCGCAATCTTCGATGTCCAGCCGGACGAGTTCAGACCGGCGGAATGCGCCCGCGAAGCCGAGTAGAACCAACGCCCTGTCACGAGCGCCGATGATGCCCGAGTCGGTAGCGTCCACCATCGCTCGAATGTCTTCCGTCAGTGCCGGCGCCTTCTGTCCCGGTGCCGTTCCCTTCGTCCTGCGGATTCCCTTCATGGTATTCATGACCATCGCGTGATGCGTCGGCGATTCGAAACCGACAGCTTTATGCGCCTCGGCAATCGCGTTGATGCGGCGCTGAACACTCCCCACCTTTAGGTGTCCCGCGCACTCGGCGATATACTCGGCAACGGCTTCAGGGCCTGCAGGCAGCGGGCGAAGATCACGACCTTCGCACCACTTACAGAACTCCCGCCAATCCGCCCGATACCCGCGCAGGGTGTTCTCCGCTTTGGATGCGCGAATGTACTCCCGCACTTGTTCAAGCGCGGAGGACGGAACTACGTCCGTCCCCTTGCTGTCATGGCCGATCACTGCCGTGTTCTTGGTGGTCATGCCGCTACCACCTTGAACGCTTCGGTTGCCTTGCGCTTGAACTCGGGCGTTACGTCGTCCTTGGTTCGGATGATCGCCCATTCGGGCCAATGGGCCACGTCGCCTGCCAGTCGAAGGGCTTCTTTCAAAGTGGACGCTGAACCGGCAGCAAGCCCGGTGGCAAGGTGAGTGATAGTCCAGTAACCATTACCCCAATTGACGGCCAGGTGGTCGGAAACCACAACGGCCCAAGCTTCGGTCCACTGCTCGGATTGCCAGGTGGTCCGAATCTGGATGCGACGTACGGGCGTTGATTCCCGCTCTGCAGTAAGACGGATCATCTCATCCCAGTATTCGACTTCGCCCGGTTCGCAGTTGAATCGCGATCGGAGCGCCTTCTCTAGCCTGACTGGAGGCGGTAAGGAATGCTTACGGGTTACCGGCGACGTGCGGGACGGTTTCGGTTCGCCTTGCCAGGTGATGACGACGCGAGATTCGCAGATCTCCTCGGAATACTCCAGACCGGATTTCATCAACGAATCGATCAGGAACTCACGACGCTTGACGCTATCGGCCCGCGACGGGTGGAGTACGACTGCGCGTCCGGTGTTCATGCCAGCCTCCGCGCTTGTTCAAGATCGTCTTCAGCGGTGTCGGCGATCGCAGCGTCCTGTTGGAAATCGTTCACCTTCGGCGCATTTGGATCGTTATCATCGAACGGCACGTCAACATACACGTTCTTACCGGCCGCAATGAGCCTATCCGCATGTTCCGCCGTAACGTCCTGCAATCGCCCCAGCGGGTCGCAATACGTGTGTTCGAGCGCGCCGTGATAGTCGCGGAGCTTCCACAAATTGGCCCGATTGGATAGGTTGAACTTTTGAGCGATAAGTTTACCGGTCATGCAGCCACCCCCGTGCGGGCCGAATCACCCGCCCGTGCGATCAGCCAATCCGTTGCCTGTTGCGCTTTGCTGGCAGCGGTAAAGATCGCTTTTGAGTCTGCTTTTAGAACCTTGAGCCACGAGTTGATGTACTGGGCGTGATCTTCGCGTGGTTCTGTGCTGAGTCCCAGGTGAGCACAGGTGAATGCTGCACCTAACTCCGCGATCAGCTCCTCAGCGGCATAGGCGTTATCGCCGAATCGCTTGCCTAGCTGACGATCACAGCGGTTATCCTTCGCCGTCCAATGGGTGTGCTCATGCGCGAGTGTCGAATAGTAGGCGACGTTCTCAACGAACGCCCCAAACGGCGGCATTTGAATGTAGTCGGAATCAGGTGCATAGTAGGCACGGTTCCCGCCATGGTGAAGGGTGGCGCCGATGTTGCGGAAGAATGCCTCCGCTCGTTCAATCCGTTCCGGCATGGGCATCTCCGCTTCGGCTTTCGGTGTGTAGCCGTCAACCTGGGCGGCATTAAACACCGAATATCCGCGAGTGAAGAGCAGGCGAGATGCTGACTTCGGCGATTCGTCGCCGTCTTCGCTTTCGGCGGCATTGTTGGCAAATTTCCAAAACACCACCGTGGTAGCCCTTTCGCCTTTACGAACCTGCGCGCCACGCTCAAGCCATTGCTGATACGTCGCCCATTCGCCACTCTCGTATCCTTTGGCTTGGGCAGCTGCCCAAAGACAGACGGTATTGATTCCCCTATACGGCTTCTTGCTCGTTACGTTGATCGGCGAGAATGCGTAGCGTCCCGAGGTATGCCACGGCATACGCCAGTTCCCTACGCCTTGTTCGATTGCGTTGATGATTGCGTCCGTTACCTTGCGGTATACGTCGCGTTTGTCGGTTGCGGTATTGTCGATGTTAGACATCGTGAAAGGTCCCTTTCGCGTTGTTTAGGGGCTGTGCCAGATTGGCGTCTGTCGCAGTCCCGTTTCGCTCTAGTGTTCGATTCGCTTTACAAATCGCACATCAGAACGCCCACAGATTACACCTAAGCGTTTAGATAGTCAATAGACCGAACGTGGATTATTTCGAAGCACCTAACCGCTGAGCTATGATGGAACACATGGCACGGTTATCCCGAGAGCTTCTTCGCCAAGCAATGGCCGTTATGGGTTCGAAGGGTGGCAAGCGCAGCCTTGAGACGATGACCGCAGAGGAGCGATCCGCCCGAGCGAAGAAAGCAGCCACAGCAGCAGCGAAGAAACGGACGGCTGAACGTCTGGCGCGAGAGCGTCAAGCCAAGCGAAAGTGAACAAATGGGACCCATCGTCGGGGGACCCAACGACACCGGGGGGCGGGTCGAATCAGTGCGGGAATTCTGCCACGCAGGTGCAGGCGCTAGCGCAGCGTGTGGCATACACGTGGAATCAGAGCCAGAAAAAAAAATGAAAAACATTGTCCATGTTGGCCGCGATGAATCGTTGACCTGGAGGCGATCCCCGTAATCGGTCCAGCAGCGGTGCTTGGCGTGCACGTAACTGTTAGAATTCTATCTCAACATGTTGGAAACACTTTTCAGCCTTTCGCGCATCCAATGGACTTATGAAAGTTGTTAACCGAAGCACCGCTACGATCGACTATCGATCCCGTCGCCATCTCGGTCTCCGCGTGTGGAAGGACCGCTGTCAGATCATAGCGCCAGTGGGTACGGATTGGACCGGAGTCGGCCCTCAACTGGAACTGCCTTTGGACGTACCGCATTCCGTCGAGGATTTTCAAGCTACCGAAGATGTTTCCAATGTTCTCAGAACGACAGCTTTCCGTTACGAGTTGGAGCAACCGGGGTCGGATCTCTTCGCAGTACTGATGAAGGAAAAGACATTCGAGAGTGCTTTGCACGCGGCGTGATTATTGATGCAATATTGACGCTACACGAACGGACGAAGAATTCTCCATCGTCTCGACGAGTTCGTTGCCTCGGTAAATCTCAGCTTTCGTATAAAGACCATGACTCAGATGGAACACTCGCTGGATTCCCAGCACGGCTTCTGCTATTCTCGTCTGAAGCAGTTGCGAACACCAACAGGAGCAGCGAGTGAGCGCAGTGGAAATGGCGTGGCAAGGAGAAAAAGATCATCTCGTATGCCAGTGGTCCGATGTGGGGAAACGCGTCCCATACAACCCGCCTTGGATGCAGGATGCCCCAGAAGACGTTTATAGAAAAACTGTTCCACCGCCGGTCTTGGATTTCACCAGGGTCAGTCCTTTTGGTGGTAGCGAATGGTATGCTCCGCGATCGGGTATGACGCGTTCGGGATCTTCAAGGTAGTCCCACCACTCGGCTCCACACGCCTCGCCATCCGCCGCCTCGCTCGCCACGATGCGCAGGTGTAGCGATCTTCATGATCTCATGCTCCTTGGGCAAACCAACGATCATTGACAGCTTCTGAGCGTTCGACGATATCCCGATGGAACGCAAGAAGCGGAGCACCGTTGAGGGTGATGGTGACCAAGCCGGGTTCCTGCATATCTGAGCAGGTTTCGATTATCGCTCCAGCGGGAATCGTGATGTAGCGTTCCTTCTGGGCTGACATTTGAACCACAAGGAAGGAGGAAAGTACTCGAAAACGAGCAACCGACAGCATGTTGCCACTCCCGATGTTAATGAGGACGATTCATGGTAGCGGTGCAGGGACAGCAGGGACAACTAGGAAAAGCACTTGAATCGGAAACGCAGGGTCGTTGTAACGGTGATGAACCAACATCCGCCCGTGCGATCTGGGCTGTGCAATGATGAACCGATGGATCTCACCAAGATGCTAGCCGAGTTGAAATCGGAGCGGGATGCAATGGACCAGGCGATACTCGTGCTTGCCCGTATCGCTGCCGGTCGTGGTCGACGCCGTGGTCGGCCACCGGCTTGGATGAAGACGATCAAAAGGCGGGGAAGACCGAAGGGAAGTAAGAACAAGCCGAAGGACGAATCGTAGGTAGCCGAAACTACTGAATGCCGGTCTTCTCAAACCATGTCCTCAGATCGGGGTAGAGGCGTGATTCCAAGTGTGCCAACGGTGTTCCGCGAATGGCTTGCTGGACATACGCAAGCATCCGACGATCCAGCGTAAGGGCGTCCACGTACGGCAGACACAGGGCTAGATTGAAGTCGTGCG
>Ga0210401_10002577_pt1 | contig 20011 bp, 12 predicted proteins | sample IncBWH32MmetaG_FD_150866 | JGI IMG/M metagenome (GOLD analysis project Ga0210401, IMG submission 150866) | Forest soil microbial communities from Barre Woods Harvard Forest LTER site, Petersham, Massachusetts, United States - Inc-BW-H-32-M | ecosystem: Environmental > Terrestrial > Soil >... | reverse complement strand
CGGATCTGTTCGAGGACGAGATCGATGCCGGTGATCATCTCGGTGACGGGATGCTCGACCTGGATGCGGGTGTTCATTTCGATGAAGTAGAACTCGCCGTCCTCGAACAGGAACTCCACGGTGCCGACACCGAGATATTTCAGGTCCTGCATCGCTTTCGCGACCGTGCCGCCGATCTTCTTGCGCTCGGCCGGATCGAGCGCGGGCGAGGGGCCTTCCTCCCAGACCTTCTGATGCCGGCGCTGCAGCGAGCAGTCGCGCTCGCCGAGATGGATGGCGCCGCCGCGTCCGTCGCCGAGCACCTGGATCTCGATGTGGCGCGGCTTCTGCAAATATTTCTCCAGATAGACGGAGGCATCGCCGAAGGCCGCCTTGGCTTCATTCGCCGCGGTCGTGATTGCCAGGGCCAGATCGGCCTCGGTGTGCGCGACCTTCATGCCGCGTCCACCGCCGCCTGCGGCGGCCTTCACCAGCACCGGAAAGCCGATCGCTTTCGCGATCCCCATGGCATCGTCGGAGGCCGCAATCGCGCCCTCCGAGCCCGGCACCACGGGAATGCCGAGCCGCTTGGCCGTCTTCTTGGCCTCGATCTTGTCGCCCATCAGGCGGATATGCTCGGCCTTCGGGCCAATGAAATGCAGATTGTGATCGGCGAGAATTTCCGCGAAGCGGGCATACTCCGACAGCAAGCCGTAACCCGGATGCACCGCATCGACGCCCGTGATCTCGCAGGCGGCGAGCAGAGCGGGGACGTTGAGATAGGAGTCCTTCGACGGCGGCGGACCGATGCAGACGCTCTCGTCGGCGAGCCGCACATGCATGGCGTCGGCGTCGGCGGTGGAGTGCACGGCGACCGTGCTGATGCCCAGTTCCTTGCAGGCCCTGAGAATGCGCAGTGCGATCTCGCCGCGGTTGGCTATGAGGATCTTGTCGAACATGCTGTTGCAGCGAGCAGGGAGTAGAATGGCGAATAGAAATGTCGGACCTATTCGCTGCTCCCCGTTTGCTATTCGCTCCTATTCAATAATCACCAGCGGTTCGCCGAATTCGACCGGCTGGCCGTCTTCGATGAGGATCTGCGTTACCGTGCCGGCGCGTGGCGACGGAATCTGGTTCATCGTCTTCATCGCTTCGATGATCAGGAGCGTCTGGCCGACCGACACTTTGCTGCCGACCTCGATGAACGGCTTGGCGCCGGGCTCCGGCGCCCAATAAGCGGTGCCGACCATCGGCGAGGGCACGACGCCGGGGTGCTTTGAAAGGTCGGCCGTGGCCGCAGGCGCGCCCGCTGCCGGCGCGGCGGCCGCCACGAGCGGGGCCGGCTGGAAGCTTGCCGGCAGCGCGGCTGCGACGCTGATGTTGCGCGCGACCCGAACCCTCAAGCCCGCCCGCTCGATCTCGATCTCGCTGAGGCTCGTCTCGTCGAGCAGCAGCGCCAGCTCGCGGATCAGCGCGCTGTCGTCGGAGGAAAATTTTGCATTTGTGCTGTCGTCAGGCTGGCGCGCCATGGTGTTGATCCGAAAACTCTCTGCTTGGATGGCTTGGCAAGCCTCACGCGCTTGCCTTCTCTTTGGTCTTGTCTTTTGCTTTGGCGCCGATCCGGGCGGCAAGGCCGTTGACGGCGAGGCGGTAGCCATCGAGGCCGAAACCGCAAATGCTGGCGAAGGCGGCGCGGGCGGTGAAGGAGTGATGACGGAAGTCCTCACGCGTGTGGATATTGCTGATGTGAACCTCGACGGTCGGGATTTTCACGCCCAGCAGCGCGTCGTGCAGCGCGATCGAGGTGTGCGAATAGCCGCCCGCATTGATGACGATGCCGACGGCCCGCCTGGCCCGGGCCTCGTGGATGAGGTCGATCAGCTCGCCCTCGTGATTGGACTGCTTGCAGTGGGCGGAAAGGCCGAACTCGGCCGCGGTCTTCGCGCACAGCGCCTCGACATCAGACAGCGTGGCGTGGCCATAGGTCTCAGGCTCGCGGGTCCCCAGCAGATTGAGGTTCGGGCCATTGAGAACATAGATGGTCTGGGCAGCGGTCAGGTCTGGGGTGTCGGCCATCGGATCCCGGCAATAGGGGCGGAGGTGGGCGCGGTTATAGGTAACATCGGCGCGGAGGGGAAGCCTTTCCGCCGCCCGGCCCGCGGCCCAAATACCCTCAGCCGGCTTGGAAAAAGTACGCAAAAGCCGTGGAAAGAGCGGTCTTAACCAAGCTTGGCGGGCGGGTTTGGTCCTGCGCAAAAAGAAAGAGCGGGCATTTCTGCCCGCCCTCAAAGACGCCGGTTAAGCCCAGGGGTTTAGGCCTTGGGGATTTTAGGCCGGCAGGATTGCCACGATCTCGAGCGACCTCGGATCCACCACGATGATCTCGTCGCGGACCAGGAAGAACTCATAGCCGCGCCATTCCGGATAGATCGTGACCACTTCGCTCGGAAGCGCGCGCAGGCTGACGCGCTCGCGCGGAACCCTCGTGCCGACCGAGACCGAGAAGTCAATATTAGTGACGGGCGCAACGTGCTCGTTGCGGATCACCGTCGTGATCTTGGTCCGCTGCTCCGTCGACAGTTTCGCGCCGGCGCCGGCTTGGCCTGTCGTGACATTCGCGTTCGGGTTGGTCTTCTGGCCTTCGGCCTTCATGTTGCTGTCACGGCCCTCGCGACCCTCGGCCTTCATGTTCTTGTCCTGGCCTTCGCGGCCCTCGGCCTTCATGTTCTTGTCCTGGCCTTCGCGGCCTTCGGCCTTCATGTTCTTGTCCTGGCCTTCGCGGCCTTCGGCCTTCATGTTCTTGTCCTGGCCTTCGCGGCCTTCGGCCTTCATGTTCTTGTCCTGGCCTTCGCGGCCCTCGGCCTTCATGTTCTTGTCGCGATCTTCGCGGCCCTCAGTCTTCATGTTGCCGGCGCCGCCCTTGGTCTCGTTCTCAGAGCTGATGCTCTTCGACTTCTGACCGGGGGCGTTCTCTTCCGCGCGCTGGCCCTTGGCCGCGCCAGGCGACTTTTGCTCGGACTGAGTCGACTTCATGCCGCCCGATGGCTGGTTCTTTTCGGCCGCGGCACCCCCGGAACTTCCCGCGCCAGTCGGCGCGCTCTGCTGCACCGCCGCACCGCCCTCACGGTTCGTGTTGCCCTGCGCATACACCGCCGGAGCACCCGCGATCAGTGCAACAGCCGCCGCCGAAATCAAGAAACGATTCATCATATTTCCTCTCCTCACATTGTCGGTCTTGCCCGCGCCAACAACGTGATGCGAGGTTGCAGCGTTCCTCGCGCGATGATCGGTCGCAGCGTAAGTTTTTTTTCGCTGTTCCGGAACAAAGCCCCGCAGCGTGGGGACGTCTTCGTTCCCTTTCTTTCGGCCGCGGCCGCGCGGGCAAAAAAATCCGGCTGCGCCGCAGCCGGATTCTGGAATCTTGATGCGGTGGAGAGATCTGCGTTAGCAGGTTGCCTTGCCACAGCGTGCCATTCCGATCTTTTCCTTCAGGCCGTCGAGCCCGACGGCGCCCACCACGATCTGCTTGCCGATCACATAGCTCGGCGTGCCGTTCATGCCCATATCCTCGGCGAGCTTGAAATTCTCTTCGATGGTGGCCTTGGCTTCGGGGCTCGCCATGTCCTTCTCGAGCTTCGCCATGTCGAGGCCGACGTCCTTGGCGACCGCGAGCGCGCGCGCCTTGTCGGCCGGACCGCGGCCGCCGAGCAGCTTCTGGTGGAAGTCGAGATATTTCTTGCCGGTGGGATCCTGCATGCGGACGGCGACCGCAACCTGCGCGGCCTCGACCGAGCCCTGGCTCAGGACCGGAAACTCCTTCAGCACGACCTTCAGCTTCTGGTCGCTCTTCATCAGGTCCAGCATGTCGGCCATGGCGCGCTTGCAGTAGCCGCAATTGTAGTCGAAGAACTCGACAAAGGTGACGTCGCCGTCCTTGTTGCCGAGCACGACGCCGCGCGGCGAGTTGAAGATGGCATCGGCGTTCTGCGAGATCGTGGCCTCATGCTTGACCGCATCGGCGGCGGCCTGGCGCTTGTTCAACTCGGACATCGCCTCTTCGAGCACCTCGGGATGCGCCAGCAGGTAGTTATGGACGATCGTCTCGATGTCGCCGCGCTGGGTGTCGGTAAAACTCTGTGCCGAGGCGCGGAGCGGCGCGCCGCAAAGGGCAAGGGCGGCAAGCACGGGAACGATCAGTCGGAACGAAGGCATTGATGCTTCCTTTTCGGTAATGGCGGGGCGGGCGTGTCGGGGATGATCCTGGTGTGATGAGTTGGTCCTGGCTTTCATCTCTTGTTGGTCTTCTAATTGCTGCTCTGGCCCGGAAGCGGCTTTGCCGAGACGATGTCGTCGGCCTTCACCCATCCGGGCGTCCCGACGGCGAAGCGCGTCTTGGCACGCGAGGCAAGCTCGCGTGCGGTCTTGTTGTCGCCGCGGAGGAAGGCAGCTTGCGCCGAGGCGAGGTCAGCCTCGGCGTAATCTCCCTTTCGGCCAAAGGCCATCGCGAGCTGCGCAAAGCCCAGGGGCGCCTCGGATTCGCGACCCACTGCCGCGCGCAGGATCGTGATCGCCTCGTCAGTATAGGCCTTGTTTTCGGTCGCCACGAGCGCCTGTCCAAGTAACATCTCGATGAGCGGTGCGTTATTGGAGAGCTGCACTGCCTTGCGCAGGGGGGCGATGGCGTCCGTCGGCCGGCCGCCTTCCAGCAGGGCCTGGCCGCGCAATTCGTAGAAATACGCGTTGTTCGGCTGCACCTGAAGCAGCGCATCGATCTGCGTCAGCGCGCTGTGCAGGTCGCCGTGCAGATAGGTCGTGATCGCCCGCGCGTAGCGTGCCGGCAGGCTGTCATTGGACAGCGGATAGCGCCGGTAGACCGTATCGGGCCGCTCCATGAACGCCGAGACTTTGGCGCGGATCATGTCGTTGCGCAGCTGCAGGGCGGGATCGTCCTTCTTGTCCCAATAGGGGCTCGCACGCGCGATGCCTTCGAGCGCGGCGACACGTTCGGCCGGCATCGGATGCGATTGCAAATAGGGGTCGGCGCCTTGCGCGGCGAACAGGCTCTCGTTGGTGAAGCGCTTGAAGGTTTCGTACATGCCCTTCGGCGACTGCTGCGTCATGGTCAGAAACTTGACGCCGGCGCGGTCGGCGTTCTCTTCCTGCTGGCGCTGATAGGACAGCAGCGAGCGGCGGATCATCTCCTGCGGGCCTGCCAGAGCGGCGGCGCCGGCATTGGCAAGGCCGTTGTTGCCGCCGCCACGCGCGCCGGCCACGACGGCACCCGCGCCCAGCAGCATGGCGATGATCATCTGGGTCTGCGCCTGCGCCAGTTGCTCCCTGAGTTTCGCCAGGTGTCCGCCGGCCAAATGGCCGGTTTCGTGGGCAAGGACACCGATCAGCTGGTTGGGCGTTTCCGACTGCATGATGGCGCCGTAATTCACGAAAATCCGGTGGCCGTCGGCGACGAAGGCGTTGAACGAGCTGTCGTTGATGATGACGACCTGGATGTTCTGCTTCTCCAGGCCCGCTACGCGCAAGATCGGCCGCGTATAGTCGCGCAAGAGCTGCTCGGCCTCGGTGTCGCGCAGGACCGGGGGGCCCTTGCCCTCCTGCGCCCGTATCGGAGGCGGCGGTGCAAGAGTGAGCGCGGCAGCAACAGTCGCCGCGATCAGGCCGGTGGTTTTTTTGCGAAACGGGAAGCTTACGAGCATCTGGCAGTCTTTGGCGATTGGCGGCGGATCGGATACCGGTTATGCCGTTACAAGGTCGAAATAGGACCGGTCTGGGGCATATCTCGGCGCAACAGGAGATAGCAGAAATCGATGCTTGACGCGACACTGAGAAACCGCGTGCAGGGTTTGCTGTTGCCATCCGGCCGCAGCGAAGTTCCGCCTTTCATGGTGATGGACGTGATGGCGGCGGCCGAGCGCATCGAAGCGGCCGGTGGCCATGTCATCCACATGGAGGTCGGACAGCCCGCGGCGCCGGCCCCAAGGACCGCGATCGCGGCCGCAGCGGCCGCGCTTCAGGGCGGGCGGATCGATTATACCTCAGCCCTCGGCATACTCTCGCTGCGCCAGCGGATCGTGCGGCATTATCGCGACGCCTATGGCTGCGATGTCGACGCCGGCCGCATCGTGGTGACGACGGGATCCTCGGGCGCGTTCATCCTGGCCTTTCTTGCCATGTTCGAGCCCGGCGATCGGGTCGCGGTGACCGTGCCCGGCTATCCGCCGTACCGGCATATTCTCACCGCGCTTGGTTGCGAGCCGGTGTTGATCGAGACCACGAGCGAGACCCGTCACGCATTGACCGGCGAGGCGCTGCTCGCGGCCCATCGCAAGGCGCCGCTGAAGGGGGTGCTGGTCGGCAGCCCTGCCAACCCGACCGGCACGATGATGTCGCAAGACGCGCTCACGAGCCTGATCGCGGCGGCGGAGGAGGGCGGCATCCGCTTTATCTCGGACGAGATCTATCACGGACTTGACTACGCCTTCCCCGCGGTGACGGCCGCCGCGCTGTCGCCGCGCGCCCTCGTCATCAACTCGTTCTCGAAATATTTCTGCATGACCGGCTGGCGGGTCGGCTGGATGGTGGTGCCGGAGCCGCTGGTTCGCCCGATCGAACGGCTGCAGCAGAATCTCGCGATCTCGGTGCCGACATTGTCGCAGGTCGCAGCCGAAGCCGCCTTCGAGGGGCGGGCGGAGATGGAGGCGATCAAGCGCGGCTATCTGGAAAACCGCCGCATCCTGATCGAAGGCCTGCCGCAGGCGGGCCTGACGACATTTTTGCCCGCGGACGGCGCGTTTTACCTTTATGCCGACGTCTCTGCCTTCACCTCGGACAGTTTCGAATTCGCCAAGACGATGCTCGAACAGGCGCATGTCGCGGCGACCCCCGGCGTCGACTTCGATCCATTTCACGGCCGCAACTTCGTCCGCTTCTCCTATGCCCGGTCGGCGGAGGACATGCGTGTGGCGGTCGAGCGGATCGCACGATGGTTGCGCTGAACTCCGTCGCGCTTCGACGAACGGGACCCGCCGGCGCGTGGTGCCGCAACATCACGCGCGCTTGATGCCGGTGCGTGAATACGCCCGGCTGGTGTGGTGGTTCAGACATCCGCCAGAAGGCCGCCAAAATGCTCGCGGCAAAATGAAGCGGACTTCGGGTTCGGGACATTCACCGGAGCGCCATTGACTCGGCTTGCCAATTGATCTCAGTGATTTCCGGGACAAACCGCCACGCGGAATGCGCGGCGCGTGCAAAACAAAGATCGATTGGGGGAAACAAAGTTCATGGCGACAGCGATCACCGGCGAGGCGCGGGCGGCGCCGACGGCGAAGAAGCCCTGGTATGCAATCCTCTATGTCCAGGTGTTGATCGCCATTCTGATCGGCATCTTTGTCGGCTGGCTATCGCCCGATTTCGCGACCAATGACTGGATCAAGGCGCTCGGCGACGGCTTCATCAAGCTGATCAGGATGGTGATCGCGCCGATCATCTTCTGCACGGTCGTTTCGGGCATCGCCCATATCCAGGATGCCAGCAAGGTCGGCCGTGTCGGCATCAAGGCGCTGGTCTATTTCGAGGTCGTGTCGTCCTTCGCGCTCATGATCGGCCTCGTCATGGGCAATCTCCTGCCGATCGGCCATGGGCTGGCCGCCAAGCCGGACGCGGCTGCGGTTGCAAACTATGTCAAGCAGGCGGAAGCGCAGAAGACCGTCGATTTCGTCCTCAACATCATTCCCGACAGCGTGGTCGGCGCGCTGGCGCGCGGCGACATCCTGCAGGTCTTGCTGTTCGCAATCCTGCTCGGCTTTTCCCTGATGGCGATGGGTGAACGCGCCGACCGGTTGCGCGGCATCATCGACGATACCACGCATGCCGTGTTCGGCGTCATCGCCATCGTGATGAAGGCCGCACCACTCGGCGCGTTCGGCGCCATGGCCTATACGATCGGCAAGTTCGGCCCAGCGGCGCTCGGCAATCTCATCGGCCTGATCGCTCTGTTCTATGCGACCGCGGCGCTGTTCGTGGTGGTCGTGCTCGGCCTGATCGCTCGCTTCGTCGGTTTCAGCATCTTCAAGTTCATCGCCTATATCAAGGACGAGCTCTTGATCGTGCTCGGCACCTCATCGTCAGAGAGCGCGTTGCCGCAGCTGATGGAGAAGCTCGAGCGGCTCGGCTGCTCCAAGCCGGTGGTCGGGTTGGTGGTGCCGACGGGTTATTCGTTCAACCTCGATGGCACCAACATCTACATGACGCTTGCGACCCTGTTCATCGCACAGGCGCTCGGCGTCGATCTCAGCTTCAGCCAGCAACTGACCATTCTCGTGGTCGCGATGCTGACGTCGAAGGGCGCGAGCGGAGTGACCGGTGCTGGCTTCATCACGCTCGCAGCCACGCTCACGGTGGTCAATCCGGCGCTGGTTCCGGGCATGGCGGTGGTGTTCTCGATCGACAAGTTCATGAGCGAGGTGCGCGCGCTCACCAACATCACCGGCAACGGGATTGCCGCGGTGTTCGTCTCGTGGTGGGAGGGCGAGCTCGATCATGAACGTCTGCATGCGCGGCTGAACCAACGGGTCGATCCCTCCGACATCGAGACCGCGATCACCACGGGGTAGAAATCGCTGCGGTCGTCCGAGATGAAAAACCGCCCGGGATCGCCGGGCGGTTTTTTTGTTGCTTGCGAGTGGAGACCTATTGGCCGTTGCCGAACCGTCGCGACCACCATCCGGCGCGGCGCGGCGCGGCCTCGGCGGCCGGCTCGGTCGCGGGCTGCGGTTCCGGGGCAGAGGCCGGCTGCGGCGCAGGCGATGTGACGGGGATCGTGACATCGGCCGTCGGATTTGGTGAAAAGCTCACCTTCTCCCGGACGGTCGAACGTCGCGGCGCGTGCTTGTCCGACTCGGGCGTCGTCGTGATCTGTTCCGCCCCTAGATCCTCCTGCTGCGCGACGGGCTGCGGTTCCGCTGGTACCGCAACGGGCTCCGCTTCCGGCTGAGAGGCCGGCGCAATCCCGTCGAAATCAGCGACCGCAGTCACGGCCTCGGATTGCGGGGGCGGCGCGAGCTCGTCCGATATCGAGCCGGCAAGCCCGTCATCGCCACCGCGCCTGCGGCGGCCGCCGCGCCGGCCGCGCCGACGCGGGCGCCGCTCGCCTGCCTGTTCCTGGCGCGCCTGGCCGGCCTGCTCGTCGGCTTCATCCTCGACGTTCTCGCCCTCGTCCGCATCGGCGACCTCTTCGAGAGCGGTCTCCGGGGCGGCTTCCTGCAACAGCGCTGGACTCTCGCTGTCCTCACGTGGCGGGCCGGCCTCGCGTGCTTCGCCGCGGCCGCGACGGCGCCTGCGGCGCCGGCGACGATGACCGCCCTCGGCCGTATCGCTGCCCGCTTCGCCGTCGGACAGTCCTTCGGTTTCCTCGGTTTCCACGTCCGATTCGAGCTCGACGTCGAACGGCTCGTCGTCGTCATAGGCCTCATCGAGCTGCGGCGGGCTGGCGGCAGCCTGCGCCACAAGCAGGGCCTTGGCGGCTTCGAGCGTATGCACCTGCTCGCCGCGGTCGATGATGAAGGATTGCGGTCCGTTCACCGTCGGGTCGGCGATCACCGACAGCGTCACCTTGAAGCTTGATTCGAGGTCGCGCAGATGGCCGCGCTTGTGATTGAGCACGTAGAGCGCGACGTCGGTGCGGGTGCGCGCCACCAGATTATGGGTGGCGCCCTTCATCAAGATCTCTTCCAGGCCGCGCAGCAATTGCAGTGCGACCGACGAGACCGAGCGCACATGCCCGGTGCCGCCGCAATGCGCGCAGGGCTCGGTCGAGCTTTCGAGCACGCTGGCGCGGATGCGCTGGCGCGACATTTCCAGGAGGCCGAAATGCGAGATGCGCCCGACCTGGATCCGTGCGCGGTCCTGTCTCAGGCAATCCGAGAGCTTGCGCTCGACCGCGCGATTGTTGCGCTTCTCGTCCATGTCGATGAAGTCGATGACGATGAGGCCGGCGAGATCGCGCAGCCGCAGCTGGCGGGCAACTTCCTCGGCCGCCTCCAGATTGGTCTTGAGCGCCGTATCCTCGATGTGATGCTCGCGCGTCGCCCGACCGGAGTTGACGTCGATCGACACCAGCGCCTCGGTCTGGTTGATCACGATGTAGCCGCCGGAGCGCAACTGCACCGTCGGCGAGAACATCGCATCGAGCTGGCTCTCCACGCCCATGCGCGAGAACAAGGGCTGGCCCTCGCGATACTGCTTCACCGCGCGCACGTTGGAGGGCATCAGCATCTTCATGAAATCGTGCGCTTCGCGGTAGCCGGCTTCGCCCGCGACCATGATCTCGTCGATTTCCTTGTTGTAGAGGTCGCGCAGCGAGCGCTTGATCAGGGACCCTTCCTCGTAGACCAGGGTCGGCGCCTGGCTGTTCAGGGTCAGATCGCGCACCGTTTCCCACATCCGGATCAGGTATTCGAAGTCGCGCTTGATCTCCGGCTTGGTGCGCGAGGCGCCCGCGGTGCGCAGGATAATGCCCATGCCCTCGGGCACGTCGAGATCCTGCACCACTTCCTTGAGCCGCGAGCGGTCCTGCGCGGAGGTGATTTTGCGGCTGATGCCGCCGCCCCGCGCCGTGTTCGGCATCAGCACGGCATAGCGGCCGGCGAGCGACAGATAGGTCGTCAGTGCGGCGCCCTTGTTGCCGCGCTCCTCCTTGACCACCTGGACCAGCATTACCTGGCGCCGCTTGATGACCTCCTGGATCTTGTACTGCCGGCGTGGCCGGAAGGCGCGCTCCGGAACCTCCTCCAGCGCGTCGTCGCCGCCGACCGACTCGACGACGTCCTCTTCCGATTCCTCGTCCTCATCCTCGTCGTCGGCGGCTTCATCGCCTTCCGGAACGAGGGCATGGGCTTCGTCGGCAGGGATCGTGGCTTCGTCGCCCTCATGCCCTTCATGGGGCGCATCGCCGGCCGTCACGCCATCTTCAGGCGCATCCGCATGCGCCGCGTGATCATGATGGATCTCGGCCGGCTCCTGCTCGGACTGGACCGCGGCGGTGGCACCGAGGGCGTCGGCCGGCGGAACGGCCGCCTGCGGGACAAATTCGGGCACGTGGCCGGCCTCGCGCGCCGGCTCGTCGACCTCGTGCTCCGGCTCGTCGTGATCATGGTCCTCATGAGCATGCTCATGCTCATCGTGAGCGTGGTCATGCTCATCGTCACCATCATCGTCGTGGTCGAACGCTTCCGGTCCGACCGGATACAACGCCGCCCCGGGATCAGAGAAAACATGCTCTGACTGGGCTTCGCTGCCGGGCTCGCCATCGAGCGGCGTCGCGGCATGGCGGACCTCGGTCTCGGCGCCTTCGACGATCGCGCTCTGGACGCGCTCGCCGCTGCCGCGCCGGCGCAGGTTGCGATGGCGCGAGCGCCTGCGGGTGGAGCGGTTCTCGCTCTCCTCTTCGGCCTCGCGATGGGCGCGCTCCTCTGCCTCGATCAGCGCCTGACGGTCGGCGACCGGAATCTGGTAGTAGTCCGGATGGATTTCGCTGAAGGCGAGGAAGCCATGACGGTTGCCGCCATATTCGATGAAGGCGGCCTGCAGTGACGGCTCTACCCGCGTGACCTTGGCGAGGTAGATATTACCGCGCAGCTGCTTGCGCTGCGCGGTTTCAAAGTCAAATTCTTCGACGCGATTGCCGCGGACCACGACGACCCGGGTCTCTTCCGGGTGCGTGGCATCGATCAACATTTTGTTGGGCATTTTTAAACTCTTGGCGGTGGCGGGCGCGCGAATGCGTCTGCACGCATCGCGCCGCCGGATGGGGCGACGGTCCGCCTGATTCGGGGGTGAGGGGAAGGCCGAAATGCAATTCGGTACGCCGCGCCGAACGGGAACCCGGCGGGGATCGGCGGCGGACGGAGCTTACGCTCCGCATCGACACGGATCTTCCGCTGGTTTTCGTCGGCAACACAGTCTGGCGCATCAAGCGTCGGCCCGTCTGGAACAGGTTGGCGGCTTCAGGGGCCGCCGTGGTCGAACAGCTGAAGACCAGGTGTGACGCCGAAGCGTTGTCCTGTGATCGCATGGGCCCGAAGTGAAGGGCCGGATCACAGAGTTGCCGCCTCTTTGGAGCCGTCCCCGGAACAAGTGTGACCCTGGGATCGGACGCCACCCGGACTCGAAACCGCCCTCTGGTCGGCCGCGCGGCTCGCGCTGGCTGGGGAGCGGATCGTGGAACGCTGGGATCTCCGATAGGATTCGAAGATTCCGGCGCTGCACCGGGAGGCTGAACGCGACACAACCGGAAAATTCTGGCAATCAGCTAACCGCTACATACGTGGATTGGGCTGTCCGTGCAAGGGACCGTCGCCGGTCGGCAACACCCCCGCCTTATTCACCCCTTATCACTTAAGTTGCCGTTAACCCTGTGCTCCTATTGGGGTAAGAGGCTCCGCGGGTGTGGTGGCTCAGAAGTCCTCTTCAATTTTCGTGGCGCGCAGTTTAAGACGACTTTTGAACCAAACCACACCAGAATCTTGGGTTTTCTAGTGTCGTTCGAACCTGCAGTCCGCAAAAGTCCTGGCGGCAGAATGGAGCGGCCTTCGGGGGGCTGGACACTAGCGAGGCATCGGAATTCGTTGGCGAGCCGCGGAAATCACATCGTTTCAGCCCGATGGGCGCTCTTGTGCGTCGCAGCATTGGCGTGCTCGGCCGCTTCGGGCGCGCCAGCCCGGGCCGCCGACGGGGTCGCATCGGCTCCGACCTCGGGCATTCCGCTGGCCCTGGATGCGCGGCTGGCCGGCGACGCCAAGCAGACCCGCTTCGTCCTCGATCTCGATCGGTCGATCTCGTTCCGCGCCTTCACGCTGTCGGATCCCTATCGTGTCGTGATCGACATTCCCCAGGTCAGCTTCCATCTCCCGGAGGGGACCGGCGCCCAGGGGCGCGGGCTGGTCAAGGCGTTCCGCTATGGCCTGGTCATGCCGGGCGGCTCGCGAATCGTGATCGACCTGGCCGGCCCCGCCCGCATCGCCAATTCCTACGTGCTTGATCAGGCCAACGGCCAGCCCCCGCGGCTGGTGCTCGAGCTGGAGGAGGTCGATCCGGCGGCCTTTGTTCAATCGCTGGAGCCGGTGGAGAGCCGTCCGGCCCCAAAGCCCGTGCTCGCGCCGAGCGTGCTCGCCGCGACGATGCCCGCCCCGGTTGCGGCACCGGAAACCAAACCCGCCGCCGTTCCCGCGCCGGAAACCAGGTCGGTGACGGCTGCCGCGCCGGTCGCTGCCGCCGCACCGGACACCAAGCCGCCTGTGCCTAACGATACAAGGCCCATCGTCGTCATCGATCCCGGCCATGGCGGCATCGACAACGGCACGCAAACCGATGCTGAGACCGAAAAGAACCTGGTGCTGGAATTCGGTCTGGCACTGCGTGACCGTCTCGACAAGGCCGGCAAATACCACATTGTCATGACCCGCACCGATGACACCTTCATTCCACTGGGCGAGCGCGTGCGCATCGCACGGACGCAAGGCGCGGCGCTGTTCGTGTCGATCCATGCCGACGCGCTGCCAAAGGGCGAGGGCGACGCGCAGGGGGCCACCATCTACACGCTGTCCGACAAGGCCTCCGACGCCGAGGCGCAACGGCTGGCGGATGCGGAAAACCGCGCGGACGCGATCGCAGGCGTCAATCTGACTGAGGAGCCGACCGACGTCGCCGACATCCTCATCGACCTGGCGCAACGGGAAACGCGAAATTTTTCCAACAAGTTCGCACATGTGCTGATGAGCGAGATGAAGACCACGATGCGGATGCACAAGCATCCGCTGAAGTCGGCCGGCTTCAAGGTGTTGAAAAACCCCGACGTGCCTTCGGTCCTGGTCGAAATCGGCTATGTCTCGAACAAGGCCGACCTGGAGCACCTGGTCTCGGAAAGCTGGCGCTCCAAGGCCGTGGGGTCGATCGCCCAGGCGATCGACGTCTTCATGGGCAAGCGGCTGGCCAACGCCGCGTCAACGCGATGAATTGATGGCCGAGTGTGGGCAAAAGCCCTAGTTTGGCCACAGCAACGGCCGTATAAGAATGCAAGCTGAGGATATTGGAATCGATCAGGATTTTTTGTGTCAATCTTTGGTGGGATTTGATCCGCACCGCCTGAATTTGAGCGTTTGTGCATAATGGTCGCGCCGGCGTCCGGCGCCCAAGGGGTTGGAACGGATAACTGACAATGCGCTTACTGGTGCGGTTCCTGGGTTTCCTGTTCGCCGCCGGAACGGTGTTGTTCCTGGTGGGCGTGGCCGCGACGGCCGGCATGATCTGGCATTTCTCCAAGGATCTGCCGGACTATTCACAGCTTCAGGACTACGAGCCGCCGGTCATGACGCGCGTTCATGCCGCCGACGGCTCGCTGCTTGCTGAATACTCCAAGGAGCGCCGGCTTTATCTGCCGATCCAGGCGGTGCCGAAGCTTGTCATCAACGCCTTCCTCGCCGCCGAGGACAAGAACTTCTACGATCACGGCGGCATCGACTTCAGCGGCATGGCGCGCGCAGCGATCGTCTACGCGCAGAATTATGGTTCGAACAAGCGTCCGCAGGGTGCCTCCACGATCACCCAGCAGGTTGCGAAGAATTTTCTGTTGACCAACGAGGTGTCGTTCGCCCGCAAGATCAAGGAAGCGCTGCTCGCGATGCGGATCGAGCGCACCTATTCGAAGGACAAGATCCTCGAACTGTATCTGAACGAAATCTATCTCGGGCTTGGCGCCTATGGCGTCGCGGCGGCCTCGCTGGTCTATTTCGACAAATCGGTCAACGAGCTGACGATTGCGGAAGCGGCCTATCTTGCCGCCTTGCCGAAGATGCCGGCGACCCTGCACCCCGTGCGCAACCGTGACCGCGCCATCGAGCGGCGCAATTATGTGATCGACCGCCTGCTCGAGAATGGCTGGATCAAGCAGGCCGACGCCGACACCGCGCGCAAGGCGCCGCTGGTCGTCGCCAACCGGGCCAATGGTGCAAAGACCTTTGCCGGCGAATATTTTGCCGAGGAAGTGCGCCGCGACATCTTCGAGCGCTATGGCGAGAAGAAGCTCTACGAGGGCGGGCTGTCGGTGCGCACGACGCTTGATCCGAAGATCCAGGTGATGGCGCGCAAGACCATGGCCGCCGGCCTCGTCAACTACGACGAAGCCCAGGGCTATCGCGGCGCGGTCAGCAAGCTCGACATATCCGGCGACTGGGGCGTCAAGCTCGCAGACGTCAAATCGCTGTCCGACATTTCGCCATGGCGGATGGCGGTGGTGCTGGAGACCAGCGACCAGTCGGCCCGGATCGGTTTTCAGCCCGGTCGTGAACTGGGCGGCGCCGTTGCCAAGGAACGGCAGACCGGCCTGATCGCGCTGGATGGCGTGAAGTGGGCCAAAGTTGCGTCAGGCCCGATGCGCGGCAAGTCTCCGACCTCAGTGTCCCAGGTGCTCGCGCCGGGCGATGTGATCTACGCCGACCCGCTGTTCAAGGATGGAGCGGCGGTGGAAGGCCAGTACCGGCTGCGGCAGCTGCCCGAGGTCTCCGGCGCGATGATCGTGATGGATCCGTGGACCGGCCGCGTGCTCGCGATGGTCGGCGGCTTCTCCTTCGACCAGAGCCAGTTCAACCGCGCCACCCAGGCCTATCGGCAGCCGGGCTCGTCGTTCAAGCCGATCGTGTATTCCGCCGCGCTCGACAATGGCTACACGCCGTCGACCGTCGTGGTTGACGCACCGATCGAGATCGATCAGGGGCAGGGCGGCGGTGTTTGGCGCCCGGAAAATTTTTCGAACGGCAAGTATCAGGGTCCGACCACGCTGCGCAACGCGCTCCGGCTGTCGCTGAACACGGTGACGGTGCGGCTCGCGCAGGACATCGGTATGCCCCTGATCTCGGAATATGCGCGGCGCTTTGGCGTCTATGACGAGCTGCCGAACTATCTCTCCTACGCGCTGGGCGCCGGCGAGACCACGGCGCTACGCATGGTGACGGCCTATTCGATGATCGCCAATGGCGGGCGGCGCGTAAAGCCGACCCTGATCGACCGCATCCAGGACCGTTACGGCCACACCATCTTCAAGCATGACGCGCGCGAATGCCGCGGCTGCGATGCGCCGGACGGCTGGAAGAATCAGGCCGAGCCGCAGCTCGTCGATCGCCGCGAGCAGGTGCTCGACACCATGACCGCCTATCAGATCACCTCGATGCTGGAGGGCGTGGTGCAGGGCGGCACCGCGACCGTGGTCAAGGAAGTCGGCAAGCCGATCGCCGGCAAAACCGGCACCACCAACGAAGCCAAGGACGCCTGGTTCGTCGGCTTCTCGCCCGACGTCGCCGTTGCGATCTATCTCGGCTACGACAAGCCGAAGGCGCTGGGACGCGGCAACGCCGCGACCGGCGGTCACCTGGCCGCGCCGATTGCCCGCGACTTCCTGAAACTCGCGCTCGCCGACAAGCCGGCGGTCCCGTTCAAGGTGCCGGCCGGGATCAAGCTGGTCCGCGTCGATGCCAAGACCGGCATGCGCTCGGGTCCAGGCGATACAGGCAGGACCATCCTCGAGGCCTTCAAGCCGGGTACGGCGCCGCCGGACAACTACTCCGTCATCGGGGTCGCCGATGCCGATCCGAACCGGATGATGCCGCCGGGAACGGCGCCTGACGCCGGCACCATCATGCGCCCGGGCACCGGCGGGCTCTATTGAGCATCACAGGGCGTCGATAAAGCCTGATTGCGCTTTTGCGCGCACGTCGCTAAATCCCACCGTCATGGCGGCGCGCTTGCGCCGCGACAAGCCCCACTATCCACGAGAACACCATGCGCGCCGAAGTCGAAAGACTAGTTGAAGAGATCAAGCAGTCAGTCGGGCTGCTGAGGAGGCATCTTTGACGTCGAGCAATCGACGGCGCGGCTCGCCGAGCTGAACAAGCTCGCCGAAGATCCCAATCTCTGGAACGATCCGCAGAAGGCACAGAAGCTGATGCAGGAGCGCACCTCGCTCGAGGACGCGCTCTCCGGCATCGCCAAGGTCGAGCGCGAGCTCGAGGACCATGTCGGCATGATCGAGCTCGGCGAGGCCGAGAACGACCAGGGCGTGGTCGGCGAGGCGGAAGCCGCGCTGAAGGCGCTGAAGAAAGAGGTCGCGCGGCGCGAGCTGGAGGCGCTGTTGTCCGGCGAGGCCGACAAGTTCGATTCCTATCTCGAAGTCCATGCCGGCGCCGGCGGCACCGAGAGCCAGGACTGGGCCGAGATGCTTTTGCGCATGTACACGCGCTGGGCGGAGAAGCACGGCTTCAAGGTCGAATATCTCGAGGAGTCGCAGGGCGAAGAGGCCGGCATCAAGTCCGCGACGATCCAGATCTCCGGCCATAACGCCTATGGCTGGCTGAAGACCGAGGCGGGCGTGCACCGGCTGGTGCGCATCTCGCCGTTCGATTCCAATGCGCGTCGCCACACCTCGTTCTCTTCGGTGCAGATCTTCCCCGTGATCGATGACAGCATCAAGATCGACATCAAGGACGCGGACGTGCGCACCGACACCATGCGCTCGGGCGGCGCCGGCGGCCAGCATGTCAACAAGACCGAGTCCGCGGTGCGGCTGACGCATATTCCGACGGGCATCGCGGTGGTCTGTCAGGCCGGCCGCTCGCAGCACAAGAACCGGGCGCAGGCCTGGGACATGCTGCGGGCGCGGCTCTATGAGATCGAGCTGAAGAAGCGCGAGGAGCAGGCCGCGGCCGAGCAGGCCGCCAAAACCGACATCGGCTGGGGCCACCAGATCCGCTCCTACGTGCTGCAGCCCTACCAGATGGTGAAGGACCTGCGCACCGGCGTGCAGACCTCGGACACGGACGGCGTGCTCGACGGCGATCTCGACGAGTTCATGGCCGCGACGCTGGCGCAGCGTGCCTTCGGCACGCCGGGCGACACGATCGAGGACGTGGATTAACCCATGCCGCGTGTCGCCTTCATCGGACTGGGGCGGATGGGGCACGGCATGGCCGGCCGCTACATCGCCGCCGGCTTCGATGTCAGCCTGTGGAACCGCAGCAAGGCCAAGGCGGAGGACCTGATCGCGCGCGGCGCGCGCTGGGCGACCTCGCCGGCGGATGCGGCTGTCGATGCCGATGCGATCGTGACCATGGTCGCCGATGACGAGGCCTCGCGCAATGTCTGGCTCGGCGAGCACGGCGCCGCTACGGCCGCAAAACCCGGCACGCTCGCGATCGAATGCTCGACCGTGTCGTATGCGCATGCGCTGGAGCTTTCGCGCGAGCTGCGCGGGCGCGGACTGATCTACATCGACAGCCCCGTTACGGGGCTGCCCGACGCCGCGGCCAGCGGCAAGCTGACGCTGCTGGTCGGCGCCGAGCCCGCCGATCTCGAACGCGCGCGTCCGTTTCTCGCGCCGCTCGCCGGCACGACGAGGCATTTCGGCGCGGTCGGCACCGGGACTGTGTTCAAACTGATCAACAACCTGATGGGTGCGGTGCAGATCGCAAGCCTTGCCGAGGGTATTGCGATGGCCGAGAAGGCCGGCCTCGACATGGCGATCGTGGCCGAATCGCTCGCGACCGGCGCGGTGGCAAGCCCGCAGGTGATCCGTCATTCCCGGCGCATGATCGCGCGCGATTTCGCCGGCGCGTCCTTTACCGCGGCGCTGCGCCACAAGGATGCGGCCTATGCGGTCGCGCTTGCCGAAAGCCTCCTCGCCGCACCTCCCGTGATGGGCCGCGCGGCCGTCGCAGCCTACGACCTTGCCAAGGCGGCTGGGCCCGATGACGACGAAGGCAAGATGATCGAGATCGTCGCGCGGCCGAAAGGCCCGCACTGATGTTCACGTTCTTTGGTTTCGAGCGCCTTTCGCCTCCGGCGATCGAACAGCAGGACTTCTTACAGCGCAGCGTGCCAGCGAGCTAGCGCGCGGCTCGTGCGTCGATGGAGGTCGGGTGGACAGCAGATTGGTTCGCGGCCTGCATCGCAGCGTTCCGCCAGGCCGTCATGATCCGTGCGAGGCGTTTGGCGCCTAGTCGGCAGGTGTCGGGCACGTAACCATCTCTTCCCCCAGTCAGCCCCGCATTGCGCCTGTCCAGATAATCTAACCGGGGCCTTGTCGTTCTGAAGACGACGGAGCTCAGAAATATGAAGGTCCATGTGCCGAAATCAGAGACCTCGCTCCAGACGAACCGTTGGGTGCGGAACAATCGGGTGATTTCAAATCCGGCTTCGTCGAGCCGCAAGCGACACGAGCCGGGCAGAAGCATGCATACGCTCAGAATGCAGCCGATCCCGGAAAACGCGGTTCCGAGGGCCACGTGGATGTCAATCCCCTGGCCTCTAGCATCGAGAAAACAGACATAAGCGCCCGGAACGGCGGCGCATGCCGAGGCTATCGCGACACTCCACCATTTGAGACGAGACGACGGGAGAACGATTGGTCCGGGAAATTGCCTGGCCAAATCATCGTCGTGGTCGGACTGAACGTCGGCCATGTCAGGTTTCCCTGGTCCCCGCTTTGTCGGCAATCTGGCAGGCCAGTCGTTAAGCAAACCTGAAAGGGTGACGCCGTTCCACCCGCCGTCGTTTGCTTGAGGTCGCTGCCCGCCGCGCTCCGAATGCGTGCTATCCCGGAAATCGGGTGGACAGGGCGCGGGGCGTCCGTCACAGCCTCCGTTCGTTCGCACAACGGATGAGCGGCAAATGACCAATGACGGCCGGATCGATGCCAGGGACTGGGCGCTGCTCGGCGTGCTCTCGGTGCTGTGGGGCGGATCGTTCTTCTTCAACGGTCTCGCCCTGAGGGGATTTCCGCCGCTCACCCTGGTTCTGTTGCGCGTTACGCTGGCCGCGCTGATCCTGCTGCCGTGGCTGCGCGTCTATCGCGTCGAGTTTCCGGCTGGGATTTCGGGCTGGATGCCGTTCGTCGCCGTCGCCCTGTTCAACAACGTGCTGCCGTTTTCCCTGATCGTGCTCGGACAGACCACCATCGCCAGTGGGCTTGCCTCGA
>Ga0210401_10002576_pt1 | contig 20017 bp, 20 predicted proteins | sample IncBWH32MmetaG_FD_150866 | JGI IMG/M metagenome (GOLD analysis project Ga0210401, IMG submission 150866) | Forest soil microbial communities from Barre Woods Harvard Forest LTER site, Petersham, Massachusetts, United States - Inc-BW-H-32-M | ecosystem: Environmental > Terrestrial > Soil >... | reverse complement strand
ACGGGACAAAATGTGTTGAAGCCTTTAGCGCGAACCCATTGGTTGTCTTTATTCTGCAAGTCACGCGCCGTGACATCATTGAGGCAGGTATAACCAAGAATGTAGGGACGAACATCCTCATCCGAGCGGAGCTTATAGCATTTCTTACCAATCACGACCGCCAACTCCCCCTCGTAGTCCACCCGCTGCGACGTCTTGGGCCGAAGGATTTTGTCTCCCGACGCGGCCAGCGAAGAGGGAGGTTTGAAGAACAGCAACGGTTCGACCGGCACTTCATGATCCAGTTCGGCGGCGTGTTCACGATAGTTGCGGCCAACGCAAATGATTTTCGACGGCCGCACCGGAGCCAGCAACTTCGCCTCGGCCAAAGCCACATGATCCATCCGCTTGGAGGGCAAGTCCTCGATATCCTCGGCCGTTTCCCCCGGCGGCTTCAGCAGCAGCCTCGTGATTTGCTCCACTCCCCCGACCGTCTCAACCAATCCGTAGTGGGGTTGCCCGTTAAGTTCGAACCCGCAATATTTCATGAGAACCTCAGCACTCAGACTTTAGCACTTGGCATTTAGTGCTTAGCATTTGCCTATCAGATGCTTCCGTTCACCCCGGACCGTTTCAAGGCCAAATGCTAACTGCTAATTGCCAACTGCTACTTTCACGGCACAGTCTCACTTGCATCCTGCGACTTCGCACTCTCATTCCCGCGTACATCAATCGCCGAAACAGAATAAACGTACTCTTTTCCCGATGCCACATTCGTGTCGCGGAACGCTGGAGTCTTCACTGGGTCTGCATTGATTTTCATCGGCTCAGCTCCCACCTCATGGCGAAAGACATTGTAGCCGGCAAGGTCAGCCTCGGTGTCCGGAGCCCAGATCAAATCAATGAACGGTTGCTGACCGGCTCCCGAAAACACTGCCTGCAAACCGGAAGGCACAGCAGGCGGAAACACGTCATGAGCGAATACCTTCACCGGGGATGTGTCGTCGCCCTCGAACTGGATCTCAGGTTTTCCATCTTGGTGAATCAGCGTAACCACGGTCGCGCGATAAAGATATGTTTTCTCCCAATCAAAGCCATGGTCCACAAACTGTGTCGCCGATGACGCATCCAGCGGCAACTGTCCCACGACGGTGTCCGCATTCCCACCTTCAGGGCGGCGATACACGCGATACATGGCTTGCAACCCTGAATGCTGAACCGCAGTCCAACTCAACACGACCCCTTCCGCCGTGACTTGCGCTCGGAAATCCGATGGCGGCGGCAGAGCGGCCACAGCCGGCACATGCACAACATTGGAGAGTCCCGCGCTGCGTCCGTTTCCATTCAGCACTAATATTGCATAAAACATCTGTGCACCGGAATTCTCGACTAGAAGCGCCCGCGGTAGACTGTCGGTGTAGTTCGCGTGCACTTTCTCCGCCGCCTTCGCAGATTTGGCCTGCTGCGAACCCGCTCCCGGAATCTGAGGCGCGGGAACTTCTCCCGCCAGATTCTGACACTCGCTCATCGCCGCATCCACACTTCTACAAATCCGAGTCGGGCCGAAGTGCCGCACCGCAAGCCGATCCGTGGTTTCCGCAGGCACTGTCCAATCGAGAAAAACGTTGTCGCCTTTCCGCACGGCTCGAAGATCTGTAACCGGCTCGGGAAGATCCAACGAGGGAGGCTTAGGGATGCCGGGAACCCCGCAGCCCAAAAGAGCAGCAGTGCCAGAAACCAACAACACAAGCTTCGAGATGAATTGCCTCATCGGCGGGAGAACACAGATGGAGTGCTGACTCTACAGAATATACCGCGACAAATCCTGATCCTTCACAATGTCCGCGAGCATGTGGCGCACATAGTCGGCATCCACTTTGAAGTGCTCGCCTTTTTTGTCCGGCGCGTCGAAGCTGATTTCATCCAGCACGCGTTCCATGATCGTATGCAGGCGGCGCGCTCCGATGTTTTCCGTGCCCTCGTTTACGCGAAAGGCAAAGCGGGCAACTTCTTCCAGCGCGTCCTTGGTGAATTCCAGCTTCACCCCTTCGGTTTCGAGCAGAGCGGTGTACTGCTTCACCAGCGACGACTTGGGCTCGGTCAAAATCCGGATGAAGTCTTCCATGGTCAGCGACTGCAATTCCACCCGGATCGGAAACCGGCCTTGCAACTCCGGGATTAAATCGCTGGGCTTTGAAACGTGGAACGCCCCCGCCGCGACAAAGAGAATGTGGTCGGTACGAACCATGCCGTAGCGAGTGTTGACGGTCGTTCCTTCTACGATGGGGAGGATATCGCGCTGCACGCCTTCGCGCGAAACATCCGGCCCGTGGCCGCTTTCACGCCCCGCGATCTTGTCGATTTCGTCCAGGAAGATGATGCCAGAATCCTCCACCCGATCGATGGCGGTGCGGGTTACCTGATCCATGTCAATCAAGCGCTGCTCTTCTTCCTGAATCAGATATTCAAACGCCTCATTGACCTTCATCTTCCGCTTCTTGGTGCGCTGGCCGAAAATGTTGGGCAACATGTCCTTGATGTTCACATCCATCTCCTCAACGCCCTGATTGGAGATGATTTCGAAAGACGGAAACGCGCGCTCGCGCACATCGATTTCCACGGTACGATCGTCGAGCTTGCCTTCGCGCAACTGCTGGCGCAGTTTTTCGCGCGTACGGCCCTGAGAATCGCCGGACGAAGATGTAGTCGTTCCCTCGAGAATGAACCCGGCTTGCGCAGACTCGGCGGGGCGAGCTGGAGTGGGCGGCGGCAAAAGAATGTCCAGCAGGCGTTCCTCGGCATTGAGCTCGGCCTTGTCCGCAACGTCTTCCAGCTTTTCCTCACGCACCATCTCAATCGCGATCTCAACCAGATCGCGGATCATCGACTCAACGTCGCGCCCAACATATCCCACTTCGGTGAACTTCGATGCTTCTACTTTGAGAAAAGGCGAGTTGGCAAGCTTGGCCAGCCGTCGGGCGATTTCAGTCTTGCCCACGCCCGTGGGCCCAATCATGATGATGTTCTTGGGAATCACTTCTTCGGCGAGATCCGGCGCCAGCTTCTGCCGCCGCATGCGATTGCGCAGCGCAATCGCCACCGCACGCTTGGCATCTTTCTGCCCGATGACGTGCTTGTCCAGTTCGGCCACGATCTCGCGCGGCGTAAGTTCGTCGAGAGCAATCTGCTCTTCGTCCACGGTTCCAGGTAAATAAATGGCCATAAATCAATCGTTGGTCATTGGTCGTTAGTCCTTAGCCGTTCGTCGTTGGCCCAGAACAGATTTGGCTAACGACCAGCGACCACGACCAACGACTAAAGCTCTTCAATCGTCACTTTGTCATTCGTGTAAATGCACATGCCGCCGGCAATTTTCATCGCCTCTTCCGCAATCTGACGCGACGACAGCTGGGTGTGCGATGCCAGCGCCTGGGCCGCCGCTTGCGCATAGGGCCCACCGCTGCCAATAGCAGCAATCCCGCCATCCGGCTCGATCACGTCGCCCTGACCACTGAGCAGGAAAGTCTGTTCCTTGTCGGACACCAGCAGCAACGCTTCCAGATGCCGCAAGAATTTATCCGTCCGCCAGTCCTTTGCGAGCTCCACAGCTCCCCGCCCGATATTGCCATGATACTGCTCCAGCTTGGCTTCGAAACGGCTAAAAAGCGAAAACGCGTCTGCAGTTGAACCCGCGAACCCAGCCAGAATCTTATCCTGATACAAGCGCCGGATTTTCTTGGCAGTATGTTTGATCACACCTTCGCCCAACGTGACCTGTCCGTCGCCGGCCATCACCACATGGCCATCACGCCGGACGCAGAGCACCGTAGTCGACCGTACTAATCGCTTCTTGCTCATGAGCGCAATTCTTGATTATAGCAGCCAAGCGTGATTCATTATCAGGGACGCGCCTGGTAGCAGGATGTTTTGAAATTTCACGGGAAACGATGTGCTGCCCAGATTAACGAGATAACAATCGCAGGTAGAACGGTCAAACCGGCCGAGAAGATTAGGCCAACGCGAAAAACCTTCGGACGTATGGTCTCGGTCTGTGCAGTGTCGCCCCACGCCCAAAGAAGCTCAGTAATCCATCCCAGGGTGTAACAGAGATTGGCGGCAATTGCGTAAAAGGCCGCTTCCATGAACGGGCTGCCAAGATCCTGATCCGCTCCAAATATGCGACTTCCAACAAATGCGGTGACGAGCGCGGACACAATCCCGGCCGCCAGAATGACAAGGTTAAATGGAACCCGTCGAATCTCCCACCAAACGACAGCGTCCCAAGGGCGTTTCATGCGTACCTAGTCTCCCCGTCCAGCAGTGAGGCCGGCTCACTGCAGCCTACAACCCGCCTTAGCTCACGACCACATCCGCAATTCGCACCGCGTCGGCGCAAGCCCGCACATCGTGAGTGCGAATAATGTGCGCTCCTTTCAGGACCACCGCTGTCTCCGCCGCAACTGTGCCGTAGAGCCGTTCGCTAACCGGCGCATCATTGCCGTTCCGAGCCACTGCGCGCCCGATAAAAGATTTGCGTGACACTCCCGCCAAAAGCGGATACCGCAGCTCATGCAACTCTTCGAAGCGCTTGAGCAGCGGATAGTTTTCCTGAAAACTTTTGCCGAATCCAAATCCCGGATCAAGCACGATCCGCTCCCGCTTCACTCCTCCTAACAGCGCGACATCCACCCACGCCCGCAGTTCGCGTTTCACCAGCGTCACCACATCAGATACCGGCGCCAACGTGCGCCATTCCTCCGGACGCCCGCGCATGTGCATCAGCACAGCTCCGCACTTCAGTTCAGCAACCGTCTTTACCATCGCCGGATCCCAGCGAAATCCGCTCACGTCGTTCACGATCTCGGCGCCAGCTTCAACCGCAGCCCGCGCAACATTCGCTTTATAAGTGTCCACGGAGATCACTGCCTCGGGGTGCTTTTGCTTCAGTCCCGCAATCACCGGAATCACCCGCTCCAACTCTTCCCTTTCGCTGACTGGCTGTTTGTCCGAATGCGGTTGCTCGACGGACATCTCCGCGGCGGCAGTAACCGTCGCTCCCGGACGCGTGGATTCGCCGCCCACGTCGAGGATATCAGCACCGTCCCGCAGCAACTGCAGCCCATACCCCACAGCGCGATCGCGGTCAAAATGCAATCCCCCATCAGAAAACGAATCTGGAGTTACATTGACAACGCCCATCACCAGCGTGCGCTTTCCCAATTGCAATGCCCGCGAGCCTATATTCCATTCGAACACTGGACGCATGCGCCCGATTCTAAACCAGCCCTAGATACTTAGCAGTTGGCTAAAGTTAAGAGCAGGGAGGATTCTCGCAAGACCCTTACAGAGCCAAGTGCTAAGTGCTAGATGCTCGAATGCTACAATCAACCAGTCGTATGCACCGCAAACACGCGGCTTTCGCGATAGTGTTCTGCCTGCTGCTGGCGATCCAACTTCAGGCCGCCGCGCGCAGTCCAGTCGCCAAAAACATCGACGCAATCCTCTCAGCTCCCGATCTCGCCCGCGGATTCTGGGGCATCGAAGTAATCTCGCTCGACACCGGAAAAATCATCTACGCCCAAAACGCGGACAAGCTTTTCACGCCCGCATCCAACACCAAGCTCTTCACCACCGCGGCGGCGCTCGCCCTGATCGGGCCCAACTACAGTTCGCGTACGACGGTTGAAACTACCGGAATCCTCGACAAATACGGACGCCTCACTGGCGATCTGGTGTTGGTCGGACGCGGCGACCCCAATCTTTCCGGCCGCGAATTACCCTACAACCTCAAGACCGCGCGCAACAGCCATCCCATTCAGGTGCTCGAACAACTCGCAGACGCGCTGGTCCAGAAAGGTGTGAAGTTCGTCGACGGCAACATCATCGCCGACGACTCCTACTTCGCGTTCGAGCGCTACGGAGAAGGCTGGAGCCAGGACGATCTGGTTCTCGCCGACGGCGCTCCCGTCTCCGCCCTCACCATCAACGACAACGTCGTCTTCGTGAACATTCTTCCGGCGGATCGCGCCGGGGACCGCGCCTTCGTCAGCATCACCCCGTTCGCTGATTACTATCGCATCGACAATCGCATCATCACCACGCCCGCCGGAACAGGACGAAAGATTTTCATCAACCGCGAACCCGGGTCTACGTCGCTTGTGTTATGGGGAAATGTGCCGCTCGATGATGCCGGCGCGAACGAAGCTCTCGCCATCGAAGACCCCGCCGAATTCGCCGCCGCCCTCTTCCATCAATTGCTGGAGAACCGCGGCATCGTCGTCTACGGCAAGCAGCGCACTCGCCACACCGAGCTCGCAAGTCTTTCTACGCTGACGGTTACCGCCAGCGCGCCGGCCCGCGGCGGCGACGAGCCATCGCGTTCTTTGCCGAACCAGCCGCTGGTTCTTGCCAGCTATCAATCCAAGCCGCTGATCGAAGATGTGCGCGTGATCAACAAGGTCAGCCAGAATCTCCACGCTGAAATTTTATTGCGCTTGTTAGGACGAGAGAAAGGCGCTGCAGGCACGGTCGAAGGCGGGCTCGAAGTATTGCGCGGATTCCTGAACCAGGCCGGCGTACCCAACGATCAATATCTTTTCTACGACGGCTCCGGCCTCTCGCGTCAAAATCTGGTTACGCCGCACGCGGTCGTGCAACTGCTGCGCTACGCCGCGATCCAACCGTGGGGCGCAAGCTTCAAAGAAACGCTACCAGTCGCCGGAATCGACGGCTCGCTCGCGGACCGCTTCCCCAATCTCGATCCGCACACGCACATCTACGCGAAGACAGGCTCGCTCGGCGGGGTCAAAGCGCTCTCCGGCTATGCCACAACCGCGCGCGGCCAGCAGATCGCGTTTTCCATCCTCACAAATAATTTCAACCTGCCTAGCAAACGTGTTCTCGACGCCATCGACAGCGTAGTCGAAGCGATTGTGAACGATGGGAAGAAGTAGCACTTGGCACGTTGGGTCGTTGGCCATTGGTCGTTGGTCTGGACTGGTTTGGCGAACGACCACGGACAAACGACTGCTTCTTTCACCTTGGCATTCTTTTCGCCTGGCGATCCCGCACCGCACGCACTCCGCCAGGCCCCGTCCCCGTGGGTGGCTTGCGCATTCCTTCGAGGAGTTCCTTCAGCACTACCGCGTTGTTGTACTCTTCATTTTTCGATGCGAACAGCAGCGTCAGCCTCTTCCGCTGGTTCGCCAGACGATAGAGTTCATCCAGCGCTTCCGCACATTCTGGTCGCGCCAACTCTTTAAGATAGCGCCTGCGAAATGCCGTCCAGCCACCGGGACGCGCATGGAACCACTTTCGCAGAGCATCCGACGGTGCCAGTTCGCGCAGCCAGCGATCCACCGCGGCGCGCTCTTTGGTCAGCCCGCGCGGCCACAAGCGGTCTACCAGCACGCGCGTCCCGTCTGCGCGCGCGGGTTCTTCGTACACTCGCTTCACCGCTATTCGTTTCGCAGTCACTTGCTTCCCCGCGCCGGACTTGGCTTTGCTTTATTATTGTAACGGTTTGTTTTTGCCTTTGAAGGACAAATGGAACGATATCGCATTCCTATCAATCGACAGTCCGGAATTCAAAATCTAAAATTCTTCGCCTCGTGTCTCTGTGCCGGTGCGCTGAGTCTGCTATCGCTGGTCGGCTGCGAGGTGCAACGCCGCAAGACCGATGCCGAACTCGGACTTAATCCGCAGCAGATCGCCGGCCGCCGCATCTACGACAACTATTGCGACCGCTGCCACGCCCCCTACTCTTCCCGCGGACGACAGGGTCCCAGCATGAAAGGCGTCTTCCAGAAAAAATACCTGCCCATGAGCGGAATGCCCGCTAACGATGACCGCGTCACCGATATCGTTCGCCTCGGCCGCAACAAAATGCCCGGCTACGCCCAGGTCCTAACTCAGCAGCAGATCACCGACCTGCTAGCCTATTTGCACACCCTGTAACCGCGTAGAGCAGACACTCCCGTCCGCCGCCCTTGACCCAAGATAGTCAAGATAGTGTGGAGGCGGGCGACTAGACCCCGAAACCTGTGCACCAGGCTCTACACGATCAATGCTTGGTTTCCGAGACGAAAAGGCTCGATACCCCTATAGTAGGCTGTATAGGCGTAGGAACGCAGGTCGTCGATGATGAAGATTTCTCGCATGGACAAAAATCCCGCGCGGTCGGCGGGCGCTAGCTTTTTGAAGAGTGTCCGGCGTCCCGTCGCGAGGTCGACACGTTCGAGGCGAGTGGGAATCTGGAGCTGACATCGTCGAATTCAACCTCAAGCAAGATGTATCGCAGCTGACCGCGATGGTTTGCGCAAAGATTTCGAAGAGATTCTGGGGAAATGACTGCCGGGTGAAATAGCGGGTTGATCCGAGACGCAGAAATTACCGGCGCCAACCAAAACGTTGCCGCTCTGACTGACGCCGGTTCTTGTCCGGCCAAATCTACTTCTAGAAACTAAACATATTCGTTAAATCGCCGATAGCTGGCTGGTTGCCCGGCACATAGGGCGTCGGACCAGCGGTCGGGTTGGGCAGATTGTCACGACCGTAGCCGGTTACCGGCGACAGTCCCCAGTTCTTTTCGATGAACTTCAAGATGGAAACGTGGTCGTAGTAAGTGTGATCCACCTTGCCGCCGGTGGAGTACGGCGATACTGCGATGAACGGAATACGCGTGCCGTCGCCGAAGAAATCGATCGGCTGAACGTAGCCGGAATCGTAGTTGCCTCCGCCCTCGTCGAAGGTGATGAAGATCGCAGTGCTGGCCCAGAGAGTGGGATTCGCCTGCACTTCAGTGATGATCTTCTTCACAAATCCCTCGAAGAGATCAAGCTTGGAAGAGGCCGGGTGGCCATCCAGGAATCCCGATGGTTTAACGAACGAGACCGGAGGCAGAGTTCCGGTATTGATGTCGTTGTAGAGGTCCGGAGCATCCGCCAGATGCAGCTGGCGCAGCGTTGGGTTGGTCATGATCGAACTGGTGTACTGCGCAAAGTTGCAGATGTTGCAGTACTGATTCCACGGGTTGTTGAAATTGGGGTCTTGCAGATAAAGATCCCAGCCATCCCCGTAGTACTTCCAGCCTATGTTGGCATTGTCCAGCGAATCCGCAATGGTGATCTGCGTGGTGGGAGGAATGGTGAACTCGCTGGTGTTCACGGTCCCGTCACCGAAGTAGCCGGGATTGTAGTTGTTCAGCAAATAGTACGCGCTGGGCTGGCAAATCGCGCTGCTCGTCTTGTAGGGAAGCTTGCTGAGGTACTGGTACACCTGCTTTACACCGGCCTGCGCGTGATCTGCGCAAAGGCTGTAACTGCCGCCGCTGTATCCATCTTGCGTGTACCAGTTGTTGTCCCCAGTCTGCGGGTTGGGGTTCTCGATCTCGTTGGTGGGTGGGACTAGCAGATTGCCATTGCCATCGGTGTAAGCGAACGCCGTGCCAGAGCCGAGCATGATGTGGTTTGCGCCAGTTCCGCCCATGACCGCCTGATGCATGTTGTCGGAGAGCGCATAGTTCTGGGCGAGGGAGGTGAAGTATGGCACGTCGCCTTGTTGAACGTTAAAGAACTCCATGGCGATGGAGCCTTCATGAGTGGTTTGGTTGGTAAATGGCTTGGGCCGCGGATTGCCATTGCCGCCGGTGCTGGTTTGGACTTCCACCCAAGGGAACAAATCGGCCAGGCAGCCGCTGGGGTTGCTCGTAGTGGCATTCTTCACATTGCAGTCCAGCTGCTGCCACATCTGGTAGAAACGATGGACCGGGCTGCCAGCATAAGCGTCATAGGGCACACCTGGAGTCAATTGGTAGGGTCCGTTCGGCAGCCGATTCACGTTGAGGATGCGGGTGTCGATGACCCCTTTGGCCAAACCGCTGGCGCCGGTGGTGAGCATCCAGTAGTCACTGGCAAGCAGTCCCGGCTCGGCAAGCTGAGCGGCCGCAATCGTCTGGAACGGCGCAGGATGTGCGTCGCTGGGAGCTGTGGGTGTTCCCTGAGTATTTGTCGGCACCAGCAATTCGTACGGGGACTTGTTTCTCGGGCTCAGTTGGTAAGAGCCATAAACCCCCGCTTTGCTCTGGCTGGCGAGGCTAAAGTTTGGGCCGGGTGTTCCGTCCGCGTTGACAATGCCTTTCGAAAGCAGGTTATCGACGGTCTGTCCAGTAGGTGGCTGGTAAGTGGCGAAGACGTGATCGAAGGTGCGGTTCTCGCCGATGATCACAATGACGTGTTGAATGGGAGTGGCGGTGGGGTGCTTCGTTTCGTGCTTTGTTTCGGCCGCCAGGGTTGGGGGAGCTACCAGATTCATGACGGTAGACAGCAACGCCGCGCCTAGTCCGAAATACCGGCAGGTTTCGCGACAGAGATTTCCAGGCTGCATTCTATTTCCTCCGGATGGGGAGTTTTCAATCCACACTTCCCCACCTCGCTTCAAGGTTGCCACCCGGCCGGTTACAGCTCGATGACCTGAGCGTGAATGTTCGTTTAATAATCTGTTACTGGACTGACACAAACCGCCGATTGTGTAAAAGAATGCTATAGCTTCGCGCGGGATGAGCGGAATGGAAGAAAGACTTCAAAAAAGTTGGCTGACCAAGCAGGGATCAACGGCAGTTTATTGTTTCACTGCACGGCGATGACCAGAATCCGGCCGTCCGATTTGTAGCCATCGCCGGTGGCGTTCTTGGCATCCTGCACGGGATTGGGTGGGAGGTAATAAGACATACTCTTCACTTTGCCTCCCTTTTGCAGACTGCTGCCAATGTTTTCTCTCTCGCCGTCCACGTTGGGATCAATCTTGTGCGTGACGTTCCCATTGCGTTTGTCTTTTGCGAAGCCGATGTCATGAGTTCCGGCGCCCACCCAAACGGTTTGTCCATTCCACGTGAACGGCGCTTTCCACAAACGGAAGTGATGACGGCTGGCGACCATCGCGATGGGCTCAGCCTGTTCGTACCCGAAATCCTGAGGCCGGTTGAACAGGTACAGCGTGCTCATCGGCATTGCGAGGTAGTCTTTATTTTCATAAGTCATCATCGCGGCTTCGAGAACGGCCTTCTTGTCGTCCGTGTCGGCGACGTGGAAGTTGGCGGTGTCGAGCGCGCTCTGCACCTGCTGCTGCGAGCCGATGATGACGAAATTCACCATGTCTCCGAGGTTCTTGAACTGGTCATTGACGCGGCGGGGCAGACCATCGATGTCCTTACGAAGCCCGGAATCCAGGGGAGCGTTAGAGATTTTCAGGGCCGGAGCTGCGGTCGTGGCCGCCGAACCTCCAGGTTGTATGCCCAACTGTCCTGCAAGGAAGATTTCAGCGGCGGTTGCCAATTGCTGTTTCAGAACGTCTCCACGGTTCGAGGCCGCCTGCGCCTGGCGATGCACTTTGACTGCGAAGCTTCCCTTGCAGGGCGGATTGTCTCCCGCATTGATGCCGAGAAATAAATGGCCAGCGGCATCGACGTTCACTTCCTTGCTGCTCCCGACCGGAATCGGAACACCTTGCGCTTGCAGTTTCGCAATCAGTGCTCCCGGAAGCGCGCTCGCCAAGGGGAGACCTTCGGTGGAACCGCCACTCACACCCAGCGGATCACACTTCTTCGAACTGCCGGCCGTGATGTTGAGAACATCGCCGGTCTGCAGGTCTACGCCGGTATCGGTCCACGGCTGAGTTGTCGACACATCAAATGAATAATCGTTGCCCGCCGCTGGCGCGATCGCTGCCGTCTGCGCAACGCTGTGGCACAGCGCAAAAGACACGGCAACTGTAACGGTGAATGCTGGAGTGATCTTCATGAACAATCCCCTACAGTGGATGCGGCCATCTGGTGCGAAGCCCAGCCTGTTTCATAATATTATCGCCCACTGAGATGACATTTTGCACGCGAAGTAACGGCTGGGCAGCGGATCAGTCTAAACCTGCCGATCTAGGATTTTCCGCTCCGGCTGATATTCTCTGGAAGCTGGTCAACCACTTGTATTCTTGGCCAGACACGATACAGCAGTGAGCAGCGAGTAGGTTCAAATGAACTTGTGGAACGATCCTGAACGTTGGTCGGCGCTTTGCTCGGGCGAGGCATGTCCGATATGTCAGCGCAGCCAACCGCTGGATGTGGTTGCGAAACTTGAATCTTCGTGGGTAACTATGGGGGAATCGGCGCCGGTACGCGGTTATGTCTGCCTGGTCTCACAAACTCACGCCGTCGATCTGCATGATCTGCCGGAGGCGGCCGCATCCGCATTCATGCACGATGCGCGGAAGGTCTCAAGGGCAATCGCGTCTCTCACCGGAGCGGTGAAGATGAACTACGAAATTCACGGAAACTCCATACCGCATTTACATATGCACTTCTTCCCCCGCTATCGTGGGGATCAATTTGAAGGACAACCAATCAATCCAAAGTTGGTAGTGCAACCGGTGTATGCTGCGGGGGAGTTCGAGAGACTGCGTGATGGTTTTGTGGTTGCGCTGGCATCCAATCCTGCATAGCTCTGGTTCGAGCCGACTAACGCTGGCCGTTCCACGAACTGACTTGCTTGTGCCGGTTTTCTAATCGCACTTTCCCGTGCTGTGACATTTTCGGCGCGAAGACGAGCAGTTGCCAGGCTCAGCCAACTTGCCGTCGGGCCCGATGCAAGTCTGAGTGTGGATGCACCAGAACAAGCCTTCATTCGAATGAGGCACCGTTGCGTCGTGCTCGGCAAGGATGAATTGTGCCTTCCAGCGCAGAGCTGGGCACAGGTCGGGATGATTGGTGTTGAAGCGATCGGATTGCGAGATAGCCGACTTACCAATCATGCCGCACCTCCCGATGCAGCTTTCAGGATGGCTCGTTTGACGGCAACTCTCGCGAGTTGCACTTTATAGGCGTTGTGACTGAGTGGCGTTGCGCTCCGCAACGCGGCGTCAGCAGCAGCTTTTGCCACTTCTTCAGAAATGCTTTTTCCCACCAACACCTGCTCAGCCTCGGACGACCGCCATGGTATGGGCGCCACATGTCCCATCACAATGCGCGCGAAACCTACCGACGTGCCATCCATTCTCAAGCTCACCGCGCCTACAGCCAGCGGCCAGTCAAACGCTTGCTTCTGTCGAACCTCGTAGTGCGCGACCTTCATTCCATTTGCCGGAGGAACGAGGACTTCGGAAAGTATCTCGTTGGGCATGAGGTCGTGCTCGCGTTCGTTTTCGGTCTTTGGAATCACATAAAACCGCTCCAACGGGAGTTCGCGCGAACCCTTCGGTCCAATCAGCCGAATCGAAGCCCCATACGCAATCAGTACCGGCACAATCGAAGAAGGACTGACAAACTTCGCCGGGCCGGTATTCCCGAGGATCGCGTGATACCGATTTTCGCCTGCGCTCACCAACTCCTTCCCCGATTCATCCTTCGGAAGTAGCCCGAAGCCGCCGCGGAAGTACCAGCAGCGTGGGCGCTGGCAGAGGTTGCCGCCAAGTGTCGCCATATTGCGAATCTGCGGGCTCGCAGCTTCGTTGATGGCCTCAGCCAACGCGGGATAGTCCTTGACTACGTTCACGTGATCAGCCAGTTCGCCGAGCGTGGTCAGCGCGCCGATGCGAAGTCCCTGGGACGATGCCATAATCCCGCTCATTTCCTTGATCTGCTTAATGTTCACCAGGCGCTTGGGATGGACCACATCATCCTTCATCAAAGCCAGCAGATCCGTGCCACCAGCAAGGATTTCAGCCTGTCCCCAGGTAGCGCTCAAAAGTGCAACCGCCTGTTCCTGTGTGGCCGGACTGGCGTATTCAAACGATCTCATCACGCACCTGCCTTCTGCGTCATGCTTAACGCGGCGAGCACTTTGTCAGGTGTAATTGGCAAAAAAGAAACCCGCGCGCCGATGGCATTCGCGACAGCATTCGCGATCGCTGCCCCGGGGGAAATCACAGGCGGCTCACCCAATCCGATCACGCCGCGCTCGTCATAACCCTTTCCGGTCATCATGTGAACCACGAGTTCAGGAATGTCATTGAGTCCCGCGAGCCGGTAGAACTCCATATTCGGATTCAGCATGCGGCCGGTGGCCTGGTCCATCACTTTCTCCTCGAACAGTGCGTAGCTGATGCCCATGGCGAGCGCGCCGTAACAACTGCTCTCGGCGGTCTTGAGGTCGATGATGAGGCCGCAATCCTGCACCGCGACCATTTTCTTTACACTGACGATGCCAGTCTCGAGATCCACTTCAACGTCGGCCATTCCTACTCCGCCAACGCCGCTGTTCGTCAGGTCGGGCAGCTTGCTCTTGTCGGGATTCTTGCCGCGAACAGTAAGCGGCATCGCGCCTATCTTTGAGCAAGCCTGTTTCCAGTTCAACGAACGGCCTGCATCACTCTTCACTCTCACTGTGCTGTTCACGCACTCCAGATCCGCAGGTTGTGCGTTGAGAGCTGGCGCAACTTTGGCGAACAGAGCCTCACGGGCGTCCACCGCGGCGCGGCGAGTGGAGGAACTAACCCCGCCCGGCGTGGTCGAACCGCCGGAACCGCCCGACGGAGGATAAAGCGTGTCACCGATGTAAAGATTAATCGCTTCGATCGGGATACCCAGCGTCTCGGCCGCGACGATCACAATCGTCGTGCGCGTACCGGTGCCAATGTCCTGTGTTCCCATTTTTATGTCTACGGAACCATCGGGATGGATGGTCAGATCGCAATCGCTCTCGTGGCCGCGTCCGCCCCAGGTGTGAATCGAAAGGCCAAGACCCCGAGCCATGTTTCCGGAAACATTCTGACCGCGCGGACGCCACTTTTGTTTCCAGCCCATCAGGTCGGCGGCGACAGCGAACTCTTCGCGATAGACGTCTCGACGCGGCCCGGTAATCTCCAGGTTCTTCAGCCAAAGATCCAACGGGTCCATATTGAGTTTGGCTGCGAGATCATCCAACGCGCCCATGGTAATGACCGCTGCCTGTGGGTGGTTCGGAGCGCGCCAGGCGCGAGCTGGGCCGATGTTATTGCGAATTGCGGTGTGTTCCTTGCGTTGGTTGGGGATTGCAAAAACGTACGGAATCGGCGGCATTCCGCCTCCACCCGGGCCTCCCGTTCCCCAGGATTGCGATTGCCATCCGGCGATCGTGCCGTCTTTTTTCGCGGCCACTTTCACCCGAGCATAAGCTGACGGACGCGCGCCGGCGACTTTCAACTCGGAGTCGCGCTCCAGCATGATGCGCACCGGCCTGCCGCCAGCTTTCCTCGAGAGTCGCGCGGCGGTGACGTCCCACCGATCCGCCGCGAACTTGCTGCCAAAGCCCCCACCGACGTTGTCCTGGTGAACCCGAATGTTGGCCGCAGAAACTCCCAGCGGCTCCGCCATCTGTGCGGCGATGCCGGAAACGTTTTGCGTGGATATGTGCGTAAAAAGATGGTCTTTGTCCGTCCACTCCGAGACCGAACCGTGAGGCTCCAGGCAACAATGAACAATCACCGGGGCGCCGTAAAGGCCTTCCGAGACGACGTCGGCTTCCGCGAACGTTTTGTCAGGATCTCCGCTGGTTTGCGTCGCAGTTTTTTGATAATTGGAATGGCCACCGCTCTTTACCGCGTGATAGGGAGCTTTGCTGATAGCTGCGAGTACGGCCTCGGACGCGCCTTCGCCCTTCATGTCTTTCAGGAAGTCATCGTCGACTTTGAAAGTGACACCATGCTCCTGAAGATATTGCGCTAACTGCGCGTCGGGCATTTGATTGCTGATGGCATCGTCAATGTCATCTTCGCTCATGGGTCCGGCGGCTTCGCCGGCGCCGGCAGGAGGCTCAGCGTCGCTGACCAGGTACGGCGTCGGTTGATACTTAACGTTGATCAGCCGTGCCGCGTCTTCCGCGGTAGTCTCATCAACCGCGGCGACGGCGACAATTTCATCTCCCGCCCATTGAACGGTGCTACCGGGCTTCTGAATGATCTCGACCGCTTTTACGCCGGGAATTTTTTCGGCGGCGCCCGTGTCGATGCTGATGATTTTCGCTTTCGCGTACGGCGAGCGCAGAACTTTGCCGAAGAGCATGTTGGCGCCGTGATAGTCGTAGGTGTACTTGGCGCGGCCGGAAACCTTGATGGGCGCGTCTACGCGCGAAATGCGCTTGCCGATGAGTGTGCGATGCTGCGCATCCGGCCAACTGTAGTCCGGCATGGCTCATGCCCCTTTCTGCGCAATTTGCGCGATGGCGAGTTGGATGCCGTGGTAGGTTCCGCATCGGCAAAGATTCCCGCTTAGCCCGCGCCGGATCTCTTCAGGACTCGCATTCGGATGTTGATCAAGCAACGCCTTGAAGGCCACGACAAACCCCGGTGTACAGAAACCGCATTGCGAAGCATCGTTATCGACTAATGCCTGCTGGATGGGATGCAGACTCTCGCCCTGCATCAACGCTTCGACGGTGGTGATCGCATTGCCCTGCGCCTCAATGGCCAGAACCGAGCACGCGTAGACGGCCCGGTTGTCCATGAGCACAGTGCAGGCACCGCATTCAGCGCGATCGCACACACGCTTGGCGCCGGTGATCTCAAGCTGATCACGGAGCGCATCGAGCAAAGTGACGCGGGGCTCAAGCTGCAGGGAATGTTTCTGTCCGTTGACAGCAAGTTCGACGGGAACCTTGCCCGGGCCATAAACCTTAACCGGTTCACCGGCAGCTTGAACGACTTTTGTTCCTAGAATCGGTACGGCCGCGGCTGAAATTGTAGAAATTTTCAGAAAGTCGCGGCGGGAAACACCGGAATAGTCGTCAGGTTTTTCCTTGGGCTCGTCTTCTCGTGGATCGTGGTCTCGCATTCATACTCTCCGAGCGACGCAGGTAGTCCGATAGCAGAATTAGACAAGATGGCGGTGTTTCGGTTAGCGGAGTTCGATGCGCGATCTCGCGCCTCAGTTTGTTTCTCCGCGTCAGAAAAGTATACAACTGAGGAGTAGTGGCGCTACTGGAGTTTAGCGCTTAAGCGGGGGAGGAACGCAATCTTAAAAATCTCGCCTCGGGGAAAACCCGGATGGCCGATCAGCACCTACAAGACGGCTCTGGCCGGCCATTCCGGCACCGAAGCTGCCGACCTCACAATACTCTCTTTAGTGTTTCAGCGTGCGGATGTATTTCACGACGTCGTTGATCTGATCCGCGTTCAGTTTGCCGTCGTACTTCGGCATTTTGCCTTTTCCGTTTGTAATGATGCCAGTCAGATCGGCGTCGGATTGACCCTGCACATCAGCAGAGCCGAGATCACGCAACTTCAAGCTCTTGCCCATGCCGGTGTCACCTTTGCCATCGGCTCCGTGACACATGGCACACTTGGCCTTGAAGGTGTCAGCGCCGCCATCGGCAAATGACCAAGTCGAAAACATCAGCGCGAATGCCAGAACGGTTAATACTGCCTTCACGAGATTCTTCATTCAGTCTCTCCCAGAAACATGAGATTTCAGCACAAGATCAAACACAAGCTAGTCTTTTTTCACGCGTGGTGCAAGCAGGCCTTGTGCCTTGTGCCGCGGGCATCGGAGAATCGACATTTCCGGCGGCTTGGTCGACCTACTGTTCCGCAGTCACGGAGCTACTCATTGATTGCAGCGATTTTCAAGTGCTTCCCCACCTTCAAAGTAAGCTTCAATGGCTGGCCGCCATGGGGAAGCACAAGAACCATGCGCGGGTCTGTCGTCACTTCGTTATTGACCTTGACGGATCCATGCTTCAGCTTCCGTGTAGCGTCGGTTGTCGAGTCAGCCAAGCCACACTTCACTAGGAGGCGGTCCAACCTAACCAACGCTCGCGACTGTTCATCGCGTGAGGATTCGATCTCACTAATGCCAACTGATACTTCCTCTGCGCTTTCTGGCACCTCATCCCTTTGGAACTGCTTCGCCCAATCCTCACCAGCTTTTGTCGCAGCTTCCGCCGAGTGAAAATCTGCCACGACGCGCCAGGCAAGCTCTTTTTTTGCTGCCATCGGATGCGCCTCGAGCTTCATTTTCTCGATTTCCGGCAACTGCACATCCGTCAGAAATTCGTAGTATCTCCACATGATCTCGTCGGACACCGACATGATTTTCCCATACATTTCGAGTGGCGGCTCGTGGATGCCGATTGCGTTACCCAGCGACTTTGACATCTTCTGCACGCCATCGAGGCCTTCGAGAATCGGCGTAGTGAGCACCACCTGCGGTTCCTGGCCGTAGGCGCGCTGCAGTTCGCGCCCAACCAGCAAGTTGAACTTCTGGTCCGTGCCCCCGAGTTCAACATCAGCTTCGAGGGCAACCGAGTCGTAGCCTTGAGCCAGAGGATAGAGCAACTCGTGCACGGCGATGGGTTTTTCTTCCAGAAACCGTTTGTGAAAATCCTCGCGCTCGAGCATCTGCGAGACAGTGTATTTGGCGGCTAAGCGGATGAAGTCGTCGGCAGTAAATTTCGCAAACCAGCGGCGATTGAAATCGATGACCGTTTTCTCTGCATCGAGAATCTTGAACACTTGAGCCTTATAGGTCTCAGCATTCTGCTCAATCTGTTCGCGCGAAAGCGGCGGCCGCGTCGCCGAACGCCCTGTCGGATCGCCAATCATTCCGGTGAAATCGCCGATCAGGAAAATCGCCGTGTGCCCGAGATCCTGAAAATGCTTGAGCTTTCGCAGCACGACTGTGTGGCCAAGGTGCAGGTCTGGCGCGGTGGGGTCCATGCCGAGTTTCACGCGCAGGGGCTTGCCGGTCGCGCGGGATTTCTCCAGCTTGGAACGCAACTCGCTCTCGCGAATGATTTCTGCGCTGCCTTTTTTTATGTAGGCTAACTGCTCGTCAACCGGTGCGAAGTTTGGCATGGACTTCTCGATTATAAGCAAAACGCGCGCCTGGTCTCGCGAAGCTTTCTCATCTGGCGAGCTGCGGACGGCTGTCTACGCGTGTTCCGTCCTCCTCGCGACCAGCCGGCGCCCCACAATCTCAAACTTCCCTTCCAGCACGATGTTGATAGCTTCGGAGTATGCGACATGTTCCTGCTCGAGGATGCGGGCCGAGAGCGTATGTTCATCGTCGGTATCGAGCACGGCGACAGTCTTTTGCAAAATGATAGGGCCGTGGTCGAGTTCTTCGTCCACGAAATGCACAGTGCAGCCTGAAACCTTTACCCCGTAGGCAAAGGCTTGCTCCTGAGCTTCGAGCCCTGGGAACGCCGGCAGCAGCGACGGATGGACGTTGAGGATGCGCCGCGGGAACTGCCGCACGAACCACGGCGAGAGCAGCCGCATGTATCCGGCAAGGCAGACCAGATCAACCTCGTGCCCCAGCAGCGCAGCTACGACTTCACGATCATGCTCAGCTCGCTCCTTACCTTTCGAGGGAATGATCAGCGCGGTGAGCCCGAGGCGACGGGCGGTCTCGATCCCTGGTGCATCCGTCCTATTCGAAATGACAACGGCAATTCGAGCATCGGGAATCTGCCCCGAAGCTACATTCCTGGCGATGGCTTCGAAGTTTGAACCGCGTCCGGAGAGGAGGATGCCGAGATTTTTCATGCAAGTTCTCGGCCGTCAGCCATCAGCTTTCAGCCGGGCATTCATCATAATTCAAGTGCGGAAACCGCATAGCGGTTTGCCCGCCTCCCGACCGGTCCGATATAGTTTTAGAGCGGCATGTACAAAGACTTCCATACCGTCGACCGCTGGACCAAGAAGGAAGTGCACTGCATTTATCAGGCGCTGATCGTGGCCATAGCCACTCGGCACGCGGATGCCGTGGATATCAAGTTTCTGGTTGACGGCCGTCCAGTCTGGATTGCCCTGCCACATCCCGCGTGGGTGGAGTACGAGAAACGCACTGGGAAGCTGATTACCGATCCGCTTGCCGTAGAGATTGCCGGGCACTATCTCAAGAGCGCTCTGGAATCCGGCGAAGGCGTGGGGCAGGAAATGTACTCACTGACCGTCGAACAGACTCTGCAGCATCTGGAAGCGGCGGTGGTAGAGAAAGTTGGGTCCCAGCCCGTCGGCTAGCGCAAACTCCCGCGCCTTCTTCACACGGGTCGAGTGCAATCAGCGGTTCGTTATA
>Ga0210401_10002575_pt1 | contig 20022 bp, 31 predicted proteins | sample IncBWH32MmetaG_FD_150866 | JGI IMG/M metagenome (GOLD analysis project Ga0210401, IMG submission 150866) | Forest soil microbial communities from Barre Woods Harvard Forest LTER site, Petersham, Massachusetts, United States - Inc-BW-H-32-M | ecosystem: Environmental > Terrestrial > Soil >... | reverse complement strand
TTGCTGAATGGATCGACCGATTTCGTTGAGACGTCGGCCGACGTCTTCAAACCGGGTTTTGCCGATTTCACGTTCGAGTGCTGGGCCAACGCTACAAGCGTCATAGCAGGCGCGCAAACTCTCTTCGGCAGTCAGCCCAGCAACACGTTCGACGGCGTCATTTTCTCGGTGAACAATGGCCAGCTGACCATGTCGGTCGGCAACGCTTCCTTTAGTGGATGGCTTGTCACCCACACCGCCGGGACGACCGTGACGCCTGGCGTTTGGCACCATTACGCGTTTGTGCGCCATGGCAACAACTTCGACGCATATCTGGACGGCGTAAGCCAGTTCACCGTCACTGCGAGCGGCGCGATCGGAGCGAGCACGGCCGGAATGTCGATCGGGTCGGCGCGCTTTTCTGCCTCCAGTCCGTGGCCGGGATACATCGATGAAGTGCGCATATCGATGGGCATTGCGCAATACACGGGCAACTTTACCCCGCCAACCGCGCCGTTCGCATCGGCCGTTTATTCAAGTGATTCGAACGGCGGCTACGTCGTGGTCATGTCAGGATACGCGACGGGAACGGCGAGCTTTCAATTTGACTGCCTGCCCTGTCTGGCCGGCAATCCGAACGTCCCGCCTCAGATGTATGTGCAGGGCATTTATCCGTGCACCGATGGTGCGCACATTGTCATTCTGACGGCTAACTCTAGCGACGCGTCTCCGCTGGAGTGGAACGTCGTCAGCGTGACGGGTGGCGCCCCCATGTTGGCGGCGTACGGCAGCATTTCCAGCATGTACTTCCCTTCTATTGCGGCGCTGAGCGGCGACTTCAGCGATTCGTCGCCGAATAACACGACGCAGTTCAAAGGTTGCCTGGACGGCGATCTTCAAACGCTCTGGTTGTGGGAAGGCGGCAGTTCGGCCAACGGCCTGTCCATATTGCAGTTAAGCGGCGGCACCACGGCATTGCTGTACTCGACCGCGAGCGTGTTTTCTAATTCCGCGCTAGCGGGTCCGGGCGCGATGCTGGCGGCCAATGGCTACGGTGCGTTCATTCGTTCGAACACGCTGGCTTTGTGGACGATTCTGCCGGCGAGCGCGGCGATGGTCATCGTGCAGACCGCCAGGACGTACGTTGGCGTCGCAACCGGCAGCTATTACTGGGAAGTGATCCCGACCTTCATCAATCCGACCGGCATCTATCGAATCGGGATCGCCACTGCCACGTTCCCGCTGTCGGGACCGGTTGGAATCGGCAGTGACACGTCGGCTTCCTCGGTCGGCTGGTCGTATTTGGGCGGGATCTTCTACAACGGCGCGCAGATCGTCGCCGACGGCACCTACCCGTTCAACATGGGCGACGTGCTCGGGTTCGCGTTCAATGCTTCGACCGGCACGTTGTCGATGTACCGCAACGGCGCCTTTGTGTTCACGCTGAGCGGCATCGCATCGAACACGTGGTTTCCCGCGATGAGCGTGAGCGCGATCGGCAGCGCCACGGTCTTCAACCTGGGAGCCAACACCTTCACGTATTCCCCGCCGGCTGCTTACGCTTCATTGTTTGTCGACACGATCAGCAGCACCGACGGACCTGATGCGCTCTATCTGGACCTTTTCGTGAACGACGTGCCCTTGGCGACCGGCGTCGCGTGCCAGAACTTGAACCGCTTGGTGCGGCTGGACTACCTGGGATTCATCGGCGATCTGATCTGGCAGGACACGCACGGCACCAACGACCCGACCAGCCCCGGGCTCGGTACGCGATACCAGCTCTGCTACATCGAAAGTACCGATCCTGTGCCGGCGTTGCCCTGATGACCTACGTTCGCCGCGCGATCGATCTGACCTTCAGGCTGGGCAAAGGCACCTTCGGCCAGAGTAGCTTCGACCAGGTGACCGTCTCAGGCCTGCGCGTTCAGGTCAGCATCCAGAATGCGGGCGGCCCTTCCATGGGCCAGGCCACGGTGAGGGTGCATGGCCTGACGCGCTCGATGATGAACGAACTGGCCCAAGTCATCCGGCTGGCCAACGGGTCCGTGACGATGCGCTTTAACCAGATCATCATCGCAGCGGGTGATTACGGCACCAACCTCACAAAAATCTTCCAAGGGCAGATCACCCTCGCCCCGATCCAGATGGCCGGCGCCCCGGACGCCGTTCTGGAACTGGCCGCGTATGCCGGCGCCTTCGAGCAAGTGCAGATGATCCCGCCTAGCAGTTATTCGGTGCCGGTCGACGCGGCGCAGGTGTTGGCGAACCTCGCCGCTCAGGCGAGCCCGCCCTATGCCTTCGAAAACAATGGCGCCTCGGCCATTCTGGACGCACCGTATTTCAGCGGCTCATTGCGCGAACAGATGTACGCGTGCGTCCAGCAGGCGCACTTCGAGTGGAACAGCCTGGATGATGGGGTGCTGGCGATATGGCCGAAGGGCGGTTTTCGTTCTGGCAGCGCCGATATTCCGCAGATCGTTGTCACGGCTCCTGCCTTGGCCCCGCTCATTTCCCCGGCGACCGGCATGCGCGGCTATCCGACTAACTGGAATCTGGGCGTGGCGATCACGACGCTCTTCAATCCCAAGCTGCGCATCGGCAAGCTCTGCCAGGTGCAAAGCAGTCTGCCGTTTGCGAACGGGACCTTCGTGATGTTCGATATCTCGCACGAAATCGAAAGCGAAATGCCCGAAGGCCAGTGGTCGACCTCGTTTCACGGCGTTCCCACGTCCAGTGACCTGTATCCGGCGCCATGATCAACGCAGGCGAAGGCTATTCGGGCCTTCAGAGCCCGACTGATTTCTTAAATGAATTCAACGCCCAGAATTTCCTGATCTGGTCGATCCTGTCGCGCATCGCCACCGCGACGCTGGTCCAGGTGCAAGAGGTCACGACCACCGGGGGAGTGGCGCCGGTCGGTTTCGTCAACATCCTGCCTCTGGTCAACCAGATGGACGGCTCAGGTAACACGACGCCGCACGGGATCATTTTCAATTGCCCGTACCTGCGGATGCAGGGGGGCGCGAACGCGATCATCCTGGATCCGCAGGTGGGCGACATCGGGATCGCAGTCTTCGCCAGCCGTGACCTGTCCAGCGTGATCGCGAGCAAGGCCCAGGCCCCACCGGGCAGCCGGCGCCGGTATGACATGGCCGATGGCCTATACCTTGGCGGAGTGCTCAATGGCGTGCCGACGCAGTTCGTAGAATTTTCCGCGACCGGCATCCGGATCAGTTCGCCGCAGCAAGTAAAACTTGACGCGCCGGACGTGTTGCTTCAATCGGGCAGCACGCTGGAAATTGATGCCGCGACGCTCTCGTTTACGGCGCCCACGGTGAACCTTACCGCCTCGAGCGGACTCACCCTCACGACGCCCTTGCTCACGATCAACGGCAACATCGCGAGCACCGGCACGATCACCAACAACGGGCTCCCTGTCGATAGCACGCACGTGCACACGGGGGTCACCACCGGCAGTGGCAACACAGGGACACCGCTCTGATGAGTACGACGCTTTACCTGGATCCGTCCGCGTGGGACCTGGTCGTGGACGTGAACGGAAATCTCGCCGTCGCGACCGATCCCTATGGCTTGGCGCAGGATGCGGCGAGCGCGCTGCGCACCTTCCTGGGCGACATCTACTACAACCAGGCGCAGGGCATCGACTACTTCGGCCTGTTGCTGGGAACGCCGGTGTCGCTCACGCTTTTGAAGTCGACGCTGGCAAGCGAGGCGCTGAAAGTTCCGGGAGTGGTGTCGGCACGGGTTTTCATCTCCGCCTTCGATCCTATCGTTCGACAGGTGAACGGCCAGGTCCAGATTACAGACGCAACCGGCACGATCGCCGCGGCGAGCTTCTAAATGCCCACCAACGTCCCAGCGCTCGCCTTCACGTCGACCGGATTCGTAGCACCGGCCGAATCGGCCATTTTGGCGGGCGTACAGCAGGATCAGATGGCCGCCTTGGGCGCCGGCCTCACCACGGGTCTTTCCACGCCGCAGGGACAACTGGCGCAGAGCCAGACGGCGATTATCGGCAACTCTAACAACCAGCAGATCGCCCTTTTCAACGGCGTCGACCCCGCTTTTGCCAGCGGGCGGATGCAGGATGCGATCGGACGCATCTGGTACCTGAAGCGCCGGCCGGCGCAACCGACGGTCGTCAGTGCCACGTGCTACGGCCGTACGAATGCCATCATTCCGGTGAACGCCCAGGCGGTCGACCAGGCCGGCAACATCTACTACTGCGCAACCAGCGGCACGATCCCGGTGGGCGGCTCGATCGTGCTGCCGTTCGCGTGCGCCATCGTAGGACCGACGGCCTGCCCGATCGGGTTCCTGAATCGCATCTACAAGGCGATCCCGGGCTGGGATTCGATCAACAACCTGGTGGCCGGCGTCGCCGGGACCCTCGTCGAATCCCGCTACGCCTTCGAAGAGCGCCGGCAGCAGTCGGTGGCCAACAATGCCCAAGGATCCACCCAGGCGATACAGGCCGCCGTCCTGGGGCTGCCGGGCGTGCTGGATGCCTACACCATCGACAATCCGACCAGTTCGCCTGCATCCATCGGCGGGGTGACGATCGGGGCCAATGCGGTTTATTGCGCGGCCTACGGGGGCTCGAGCGCGGCGATCGCCAAGGCGATATGGACCAAGAAAAGCCCGGGCGCTCCGACCACCGGCAACACGGCCGTTATCGTCTATGACGACGGTTCCGGCTACCAGGCGCCCCTTCCCTCCTACACGATCAATTTCCAGATCCCGACGCCCACGCCGGTCCTGTTCGCTGTGTCGATGCAGAACAACACCGGCGTTCCGCCCAACGCGACGGTGCTGATCCAGAGTGCCGTGATGTCCTCGTTTGCGGGAGCCGACGGCGGCCCGCGCGCGCGCATCGGGGCCTGGATACTGGCCAGCCGCTTCTACCAGAACATCGCGGCGCTCGGACCTTGGGCCGTCGTGTATTCGGTGCAGATCGGCATGTCGGTGGCCAATCAGACCGCGATCCTGATGCAGATCAACCAGGTCCCGACCATCACGGCCACCAACATCGCCGTGACCTACACATGATCATTCCGGACGAGGACACCGGGGGCCAGTTTCAGTTCTACGTGACCCCTGGCCCGACGCTGCTGGGGGTGGGCGACGGGGGCACCAATCAGTTTTTAATCGGCGCGGTGGGCCAGGAAATGGTATCGGCCAACCTCTTTGGCCTGTGGCGCAACGACTGGCAGGGCAACCAGGCGCTTTACGCCACGCCGCGCACGAACAACTTGCTGCAATCGCAGGCCTTCGGCCAAACGCCGTGGGCCACTCTCGGAAGCGTCACGCTTGGCGCGACCGCCGGCACGGCGCCGGACGGTTCGAACACGGCCACGCTTGTCACCCAAACGGCCAACGCCAGTTCGGTCTACCAGGATGTGGCCTCGATCGGCACCCAGGCCTGGACAGCGTCCGCGTACGTGAAGGGTGCAACCAGCACCGACATATCGCTCACGATCTTCTGGTTCACGGGCGGAACTACGCAGTCAGTGAACGTGGCGATGAACCCTGCAACGGGGGGCCTGGTTGCCACCGGTTCGAACATCGCGACGCTCACCAACTATTCGATCACGGCACTTCCGAACGGCTGGTATCGCATCTCGATTTCAGGTGTGGGCACCGATCCGAATAACACCAAGGTGCGCTTCCAAATCTACGACTTCACCGGCGCGAACGGCAGTTACTACCTGTGGGGCGCCCAACTCGAGGTTGGCAATAGGGCCACTTCCTACCTCGTCACGATCCTCACCACGATCACGCTGACTGACTACGTGTTCGATGCCCTCACGGGTCTGATCAAGTTCACTGTCACGCCGCTGCCCAATTCGCAGCTCACCTGGGTTGGCAATTTCATCTTTGAACTCGGCGAGCTACCGGCCTGGAAAGCCAGCATCGCAAGCCAGTACGCCAACAGCCCTGCATTGCTGGCTCTGATCCAGTCGTTCGAAGAATGCGTTGACCCGGCGGCCAACATCGAGGCCTTTTTCAACCTGATCTGGAATATCGACACGGCGCAGGGCTACGGGCTGGACGTGTGGGGCCGCATCGTCGGGGTGACTCGCATCCTGAACATTCCGACCACGACCGCGAAGTATTTCGGATTCCAGGAAGCCAGCGGCGCGCATATCGAGGGCTTCAACAATGCGGTGTTCTTCAATGTGAACGTCGCCTCGAACTTCGCCATTTCCGATGCGATCTTCCGCACGCTGATTCTGGTCAAGGCCCTGATGAACATTTCGCGCACGGCGACGCCGACGTACAACAAGGCGCTGATGACGCTTTTTCCTGGGATCGGCAACTGCTACGTGATCGAAACAGGCCCAATGACGGCCCAGCTCACCTTTCCGGCGCCGCTCTCCGTTGTGCAGAAGGCGATCCTGCAACAAACGGGCGTGTTCTCGCCGCCCACCGGCGTGACATTCACGATTGCCCCATAGGGACGCCAACCGATGCTTGCCAGTCAGATTCCGACCTATTTTCCAGAGCCATTCGCGATCAACGCCGGAGCCGGGTACACGCGCCCGATCCCGAAGAATTCGCAAATCGGCCTCATCAACGGGGCCGCGAGCCTGAACGATGGTTTCCCGCCGTTGTGCTTTCAGCCGATCGAGAGCGGCGGCTTTGCACCGTTCGGTCAGGATTTCAACGGGTTGCTCGAGCAGATCACGGCCGGCTTGCAGTGGCTTCAGGCCGGGGGCCTCGCGCAGTACAACTCGACGCTTCAGACCGCGATCGGCGGCTACCCGAACGGCGCCGTGCTGATCAAGGCTTCCGGCAACGGGTTTTGGATTTCGACGGCCGACAACAACGTAACCGATCCGGACACGGGGGGCGCCGGCTGGAACGACCTACTGGCCATTTACGTAAAGAACGACGGCCACACCTACGGCATCAGCATCACCGGCAATGCAGCCACGGCCACCACGGCTAACACGGCGACCTCGGCGCTGACCGCGGGCTCAGCAACCACGGCCACCACGGCCACGACGGCCGCCAGCGCGACGGTTGCCGGCAGCGCAAGCAACTCGTCGACCCAGGCGGTTGGCACCAACAACACCACGATTGCCACGACGGCCTTCGTCAATCAGAACGCGTTCGGTACAGGCGGCCAGACCTGGGGGGACCAGACCGGCGCGCGCTCGGTGGGAGTGGCATACACGAATTCGACGGGACGGCCGATCTACGTATCGGTGACCACGCGGAATACGGGTCCAGGTAACGGCGGCTCGATTTCTGCTCTGGTAAATGGCGTCACCATTTCGCAGGCCAGCAATTTCAACTTGAACTACCAGAACCACGTTTCTTTCATCGTGCCCCCTGGCGGCGTCTACCAGGTGAACAACATAGGAACCACAGCGCAAGCGTTGAATCTGTGGGCCGAATGCAGGTAAAAAGGACACCGTGATGCGCCACTTCCAAAATCCTGCCAATGGTCAGATTCACGGCTACGACGTCGACGGATCGCAGGACGATCTGATCGGCAAAGCCATCGATGCGCATTGGGAAGAAGTCCATGACGTTACCCAAGCGGCTGCGCCCGCGGGTGCGCCGCAGCTTCCCGGCGCCCACGACAGGATTCTCGAACTGGAAGCGAGCGTGACGCCGCGCCGGCTGCGCGAAGCGATCCTGACGGAACGAGGCCGCGACTGGCTGGTCAATATCTACGATCAGATCGAGGCTCTGAGAAAGCAGCTGTCATAAGTGAAGAAACGGAACAAAAACGCGCCTGTCTTCCGAATCGGCAACGCCCTGGTCGCTGTCGATCACTACACGTCGACTGAAACGCCAGGGCCTTTTTACATCTTCACCGTCACTAGGGATGAGGACGGCATCACATTCCAGTACCGCTTCAATCCGAAGGCCGTACCAACTGGTTTAGACGGAGAAGTGCTGGCCCGTTACCTGCTCGAGCATGCCGCGGATGCCAAATTCATGCGTTACTGGAAAGAAGAATAGCTGACCTCGGCAACAGCACCACGGATACGGGATTAAGGATTCGAATCCAGTATCCGCAGGGTTGAAAGTGCTCTAAACGAGTCCACCCGCGTATCAAACGCGGTTCGCTCTGGATCATCGGTGCGCGCAGTGGGCCGTTTTTCGAGCGATTAAGGCCATCGGGCATAGCCAGAATGCGCCCCATGCCTGCAAACGATCCAATCTGGACCGCAAAGGTTCCGGCGGCGCCGCTTGATCCGGCCCCGCTTAAGCCGCTCGAGGCCGCAACGGCGTCGCGTGGCATCGGCGTGGTTCCGGTGCAGCCGACAATGCCGTACGCCACGCTGCTCACCTTTGCCGCGGTGGTTTGCCTGCTCGGCGCCCTGGCCTGGTACATCCTTTATGTTCACGTGGCAGTCACCTAATGTTAGGCCCGCGCGCCCGGGAGTCTTTCCGGTGACGGTGCCGGTAGGCCCTTCGAACGTCCAATTGCGGCCCACGGAAGTGCGCTGGGCGCGCTGGACGGGCGAATACTGGTGCTGCTGGGGGACGACGCCAGAGCGGGCCGCTAGGGCCTCGTTTCCCGGACCGTCGGCTGGATACAGGTGGGCCAACCAATGACACCGCAGGATTTCATCAGTCAGCTAACGCCGGCCGCGCAGTCATCGGCCGCTATCACCAAGATCCCGGCCTCGTTCACGATCGCCGAAGCGGCGCTCGAATCGGGCTGGGGTGCCTCGCAGCTGGCGCGCGATGGCTTCAACCTGTTCGGTGTGAAGGCCGATCCCTCCTGGACCGGCGACGTGCTTCAGATGAACACCCGCGAATTCCTGAACGGCCAGTGGGTGATGCAGCTTGCGAACTGGCGCAAGTATGGCGACTGGCTCGGAGCTATCCAGGATCACGCAGCCTTTCTGCTCGGTAACCCGCGCTACCAGGCGGCGTTCGAAACCACGAACGGCATCGACTTTGCCAGTGCCGTTGCGGCGGCCGGCTACGCCACCGATCCTCAGTACGCCAGCAAGATCGCCTCGATCATTCGTGCGCACGGCCTGCTCGGCCTGGACAGCGTCGCGTGAACCCCGAAAGCGCCTGGTCGAAGTTCTGGCGCCACATCAGCACCGGCCCGGACAATCAGACCATCGAGCCGGCCAACGTGATGGCGATCGTGCACTGCCTTTTCACGATGATGGTGGCCAGCACTGGCACGCTGATCTGGCTGTGGAAGGCCTGCAAGGCCTCTGGCGTGCCCGATCTACAGTCCTTTGGCATCGGCCTTAGCGCGGTGGGTGCGTCGGTCGCCGCGGCGATCTGGGCCCTCGGCAAGGCGCAGGGCGCGCGCGGCGACGCGGTTTACGCGGGCCGGGGGGACGGCAAATGAACTTGCTCGACTACATCAAGATCGGCGTGCCCGCCGCGGTCGCGGTCATGCTGGGCGTGTGGCTGCTGGTTGCCAAGGGTGAGCTGGCAACGACGCAGGCGGCCCTCACAACGACGCAAGGCAAGCTCTCGACCAGCGAAGCCGATCTGGCGATCGCCAATGCGAACCTGACAACCGTTCGTGGGGCCCTCGTCGACGCCAATCAGCGCACGCTGGATGCAGCGGCCGATGGCAAGAAAGCCGACGCCGCGGCCCAGCAAGAGGTTTCGGCCGCACGGGTCGCCAATCAAACGCTCGCGGTTCGCGTGGCCGCGCTCGAGGGGCAGGCCAGGGCGAGCGCGCCGCGCCCCGCTGGGCTGGACGCATGCCAGAACGCAGACAGAATCTTGACTGAGCAGATCGATGCTGGCCCGGTTAAGTAAACTCACGGCGGGTATGTTTGCAGCCACCTTGGTGCAGGCTTGCAGCACTGCTGCCTCGCCACCACTTCAGCCCGTGATCGAGATTCAGAAGGAAGAAGTCCAGGTGCGCGTGCCGTGCCAGGTCGCTGACGTGCCGGCGGTGAAGTATCCGTTCGACGAAGCCACCAAAGACTCTCCAATCGACACGAAAGTGGAATTGCTCACTGCGGATCGGCTGGCGCGCGCCGAAACAGAGCGCGTGCTTCGCGCGGCGTTGGACGGTTGCAGGAAGTAATTCGATGCCTCCAGAAGCCGGAGAAGTCATTGCGCTGATCCTTCTCGCAGCGCTGTTGTGGACCGTGTTCACGACCAAGTCGCGCAACGGCAAGTGACCCGTCGGCACGTGCTGAATCATTGAGTTATTAGCGCGATCGCGGTATTGCAGGCTGAGCCATCATTGAATGATGGGAGCCATGCGACATTTGCGCGAGGTCGACGTCGGCGAGAGCGAACGGCCGCCTCCGCCGCCGCGCGCGCCGTGGTCAATCATGAGTCTGAGCGTGCCGCTACAGACAGCGGTCGGCGTTCTGCTATGGACGGGCGCTGCGGTTGCATATATCGATCACAGATTCGGCAAGGTCGACGTGGTCGCTGCGCAGCAGGAAAAAGATCGCGAAAAGGCCGTAAGCGACAAGGAACTGATCGCTAAGGATTTTCAATTGCGCGACCAGCGGATCGACGAGCTTAAGGGGCAAATGCAGTTAATGGAATGCAAGGTTGACGGCGGCAAGGCCTGCGGGGGCAGATGATGAATGAGCAGATGGTGGACGATGAAGCCGCGCCGAAGCGCAAGCGCATTCACCCGCTTGCGTGGGTGACGCCCTGTCTTCTCGCGGCCGCGGTGTGCGTCAGCACGGGCTCGGTGATCACTTCGCGCTACGACAAAGCGGCCGCAATCAAGCTGGCAGAACAGGTCGCAAAAGACCGGAAACAGGATCGCGAAGACGCGGGCGCGCGCGAGGCGCACTTGAATGAATTACTCCAAACCGAGAGAAAAGAAAATGAGAAAGACGTCCAGCTTCGCCAGCGCAACCACATGGCTTTTGCTGAGCACGCTGGCCGGGTGCGCAGCGTTCTCGAAGCCGACCTGTCCCGTAGTCGAACCGATAGCGACGCCTGTAAAGGCCGAATTGCTCGAATCGCCGAAGACTACGGAGACGTCGACGACCTACTCCGAGAAAGTGTCGGACTTCTTGCAGAGGGCCAAGCAAAGATCGCTCGCCTCGAAGTCGAAAACAAGCGCCTCGCCCACATCGCTGCCGGCTGGCAGGAACGCTACGCCCTCGAGCACGCCGAACGCATCACCGTGACCGCGAAGAAAGGCGGCTAGGCGCTCTCAGGCCCAGGAACCAATCCATTAGGCGCTCGAGCAGATAACGGCTGCCGTGATATGGCGCCGCTGATGCCAGCGCCACAATGCCTAGAGCCAGCAGGAAAAGCAGCGCGAACGGCAGGCACACCCACCAGTACCACGGTCGCGCGGGCAAGCTCGCCGGGTATGCCATCGCTATGACGGATTCTGCATAACGTTGACCATGAGCGGCTGCACCACGTTGATCGCGATCGCGCGTTCTGCTCCGCGCTGTAGATTCTCGGTCCATACGGTGCACGTTTCCAAGCCGACCACGAATCCCAATTCTTCGGCCACCATCCAAACAGCGTATTGGTTCGGCGCCCTGCCCTTGCGGGTGGATGACATCGACATGTGACGGCAGGTCCCTATCGGGTGGCCGTTCTCGATCGAAAAGGTCACAAGGTACGTCATCGGCAGATCGACCGTCTGGGCGTCCATCTGAGCCATGTGTGCCCGCTTGCCGTCGGGTGTCTGAATGCGCTCGAACAGGCCCACCACATTGACCGGGTTTTCGGCTGCTAGGCGTCGCAGCTCGGCTAGGGCCGCCTTCTCGTGCTCGCCGATGATGAGCGCCGATCCGAAGCTCACGGCATCTTCTCCGGAAATGGCCACTTGCCCGCGGCGCGAAGCTCTTCGACGGTCGGATCGCCTGGCCGAACAATCCCATCGCGGATCATCTTGTCGCGGACCTCACGGACCAATTCGGCGCCAGCCGGTGTTTCGAGCATCGCTCGATCTTCCTCCCGACAGGCCTGTACCCGGATCAGCGGCCGGCTGTCGCCCTGGCATCTATTCCGCGGCAGACGGCGCGCTTCGTCTACTGCTTCGAGGAATTCCTGAAACAGCGCTTCGCTGTGCTGTTCGTAGCGTTCCGTGATCGCGCGGATAGCCGACTCGAAAAGCGCTACCGATTCGGCGTCTTCGATCAGCTTGGCTTCTTCGGTGGGGGGTTTTCTTCGGCGCATTGGTTTCGCTCCTGGGCCGCCTTCCTGATGCGCGTCTGACCGTGGCGTGCGCAATAATTGCCCATCGGTTCATTCTGCGGCCCCATGACGATTCCTGTGGCAGGAATCGTGCACGCGGGGTGGCTGCAATTGCCCAGCGACTTGAACCAGCGGGCTTGGTCAGGTTCTTTCATGCTTCCTTCGCTCCGGAAATGGCCATGCGGCGTCCGGATTCAGCGGCGAGCGATCGGGCCGCGACTCCACAGATTCCATAGTTTGACCGCAGATGAAGCAGATCGGCGGCTTGTCGTCGGCCGCGGCTTCCCAATATGTCCCGTCGTGAGCGCCGTAGTTGCGGCAGCGATAAACCGTCACGCTTCGACCCCTGCTTGCGTCCGGCGCCGCGGAGGCGGCGTCTTGTCGGGCCCCTCGACCTCGACGATCACGCGCCAGCGATCGTTGCGTTCCTGGTCGTAGCTGAACACCAGGCGCGGATCGCCGTCATCGATTTTCAGCCAGTCGGCGATCCCGTCCACTAGGTTTTTGCAGGCGGCCCGCAGATTATCGTGACTATCGAGGCGGGACGGCCCGGTGCGCGTGAGCCTGATGTGTATCGGCCCCATGATGTCCAGCATAGACAGCGGGAACGGGTGCGCCTCCCGCAAGCGAAAGTACGCTTCCCGCCGTTCGTATTTGGCGATCTTTGCAGCGCGCGACCAGTGCACGCGTTCGTTCAGTTTCGAATGCGTGCGCATTGGGATTACGACTCGGACGTTCATCGCTGCTGCAACTCGACGATCGAAACCGGAAGCAGCTGCCGCACTGCTTGGATATGTGTTTCGAGCACGCTTTCGATCACGGCATTGCCCATCAGGAAGTGCCCTGCCAGCCACAGCGATAGCAAGTCTGCCAGGACCGCGCCCTGAACGGTTGGCGGCTGGCCGGCCAGTATCGGTTTGATGCGTTCGACGATTTGCAGCGCAAGCGTCGCGTCGGCGCTGGCATCGCGGATGGTCCAGTCATCCGGTCCGAGATTCGGATCGATGCTGATCGGGATCATTTTTCGCCGCCTGCCTTTCAGCCCATTCCCGGGCGTGCTTCGGACACAGATCCTTTTCGGGTGCCGGCACCGATGTGCAACTACCGCACAGGTGTGCATCGCACGTCCCGCTGCGCCGCGCCGGCACTTTCCAGTCGCACGCCAGCGTGGCGATGTTGCCGCATTGGCAACGCTGGCGCCGCTCCCGCGTACAGAAGATGCCGCCGAGAGTCCCGGTTCTGAATGGATGGCAAGTCACGCGCGCTCACCCTGACGGGCCCGGAAATGTCGGCTCAACGGCGATGGCTTTTCGTCCCGGAACGCCCCGAAATGTTCGGCCAGGAATTCCGGCTCGAGCGGGATCCAGTAGAAACTGAGCAGCGTGCGGTAGCCGTTGCCGTGCTTGTCGGACAGCGTATACCGGCGCCCGCGCGCGATACTAAACTCGGTTCCTGCCTGATCGCGGAAGGTGTGAGCCTTGATGCAGATCGCCGTGCAGATCATCATCGATCACGCCGTGGCCTCGATAGGCTCACCGATTTCGACCTGGGGATTGTCATCGGGCGGTTGAAGCGAAATCTCGATATCTTCCTGTACCAGATAACACAACTTGCCGCATTGCTGCTCATCGGGCCTGCACTGCACCCGGAACTGCACGTTCACGCTGCCGCCGTTCATCAATTCGAAGTGGAACCTATCGGCAGATCGAACATCCAGATGCATCGCCGATCGCTCGCTCACGCCGTAATGAACGTAGAGCATGCCGCCGACTATTTCCAGTTCCCAATCGATCGGGGCCATATTCGGGAAGCGCAGTTCAGGCAGCCATCCGGGCTCAAGCTCCAACTGGTCGCGACGATCCGGCTTGCGATACAGGCTCGATTTAAGCGCCGGATCGAACTCGCTCAGAAGATCGTTGGCTGTCAGGAACGAGAACTTCAGATCGGCCACGAGCACCTTTTCGTCGCCATGCACTTCTTTGCGTACATTGAAGTGGACTAGCTTCGCCTTTTGATGAACAAGAGTCAGCATGACGGTTCCCCTTTCACCAACTGGATAGTGCATCCATGCGTTCGAACACGTGGCCTATCGCGTCACCATTTTCGAGCTGGTACGTGCCCACGTAGCGAATGTGCCCGACGTCCTCTGCGAGAACACGCGCGCCGGTGTGCAAAGTGACCAGAACACGCCTTTCCACTTCGATGTAGGGCGGTTCCTCACCGATCACCCAGATGCAAGGCCGATCGCGGTGCACCTGTACGCACAGGATCTTCGCGCCCACCGGCAACATCAATACTTGGCGCGGGTCCCGCTCGATCGGCCACTTGATGATGATCGTGGCCACGGGTCAGTCCAGATTCGGCGCTGTGGCCGCTGCGGAGCCGGCCACCTGGCTTGCTGATGCGTCGCCAACGGGCGCCGCCCTCGCAGTCTCGCGTGCTTTAGCCTCGTCCCTGGCAGCGCAGAGAATGCGGATGACCAGTTTTGCAATCTCGCGCATTTCCAGGTCGTACTGCTCGCGCCGCTCGGCGTCGAATAGTTGCTGGGTGAAAGAGCGATCGCCCATGTTGAACAGCGTCACCATATCGGCCAGCAACGCGAACGGGATTGCCGCGATGCGCCGCAATCTCATTTGGCAAAGTCCCGCACGAGCACGGCCGCGGAAGGCTGACCGTTCGCATCCAGCCACGCTGCCACTTGCTCGAGCGTGTCGGTATGGACCTTGTGCGCGTGCCCATAGGTGAATGTGATTTGGGTCAGAGCTTCGCAGTTCGGGCAGTGCATCGTCGCGCTGGCGGGCTTGCCGCGACGCTCTTCGATCATTTGCTTGATGGTTCTCGCAGAGTTTAGAGCGCCAACGTCGTAGGCCATCTGCATCACGTTTTCGAACCATTCGAAAACCGTCACGATGCCGGCTGGCATCGCGTGCGTCTGGCGGAAATTGGCGAACCACTTCGCCGCAGCGTCGCTCACTTTTGCCCCCTTTCGGCGATCGCGCAGTTCTGCACCCGCTGTTCAGCCTGCTCCCTGGTTTCGCCTTCCCGCATCACGATATAGCCGTGCACCCGCTCCAGGTGGTCGTACAGTTCCTCGTCGGTCTTCGGCAGGGCCAGCTCCCATCCCTTCAGGCCGCGGGTCAGGATGCAGATTTTGCAGGCGATCGGCATCAGTCGCCTTTTTGATCTTTTGCCTGCTGGATTGCTTTGCTGGCGATCCCGGCGATTTCTCCCAGGGCGAAAGTCAGGTGTGGTGATACCTGGGCCCCTTCCGGATATGGATACAGCACCGAGGCAAGATCGTGGATTGCCTTGAGCAATTTCAAAGAGCGATGTTCTTCGGTTTGGCTCATTCGAATAGCTCTCCGCTCGCGCTGATCGCTGATCGGCCGCCCGTAATGAGGTCCAGCGACCGCAGTCGGCTTAAGACATTGTCCACGTGCGCGCTGGTGGTCGAATAGCCTGCCCGTTGCGCGATTTCATCACGGGTGAGGCTGCCGGGGTAGGCCTCGAAAACCACCTTAAGGAACGCTGCTTCAGCGGCCCCGCCGGCCTCGAGCATCCAATAATCGCGCAGTCTGTCCCCTGATGGGAGCGGTTCGAACTCGCCCAGCGCTGCCAGGCCGGCGTCGGTTATCCGGATGTCGCCGCGGCGCCCCTCGGCATAGGCGGCAGCTCGCAGGGAACTCAGCACGTTGTCGACGTGCGCCGACTTGGACGAGTAGCCGGCGAAAAGGGCGACTTGGTTGCGACTGGTCGCCTTGCCCTGCCGTTGAGCCAGGACCGTCAGGAACTTCCTCTGGGCTTGGTTCAGGGCACCGCCGGCATGGGTGGCCGCGCCGTTGCCAGATCGCGCAGCCTGGGCCGGTTTAGTCGGTTCCACACTGCTGATCACGGTCCCGGGTCTGATCCCGCGGCCGGTCACCTTCATTCCAGGTTTCAGTGCTCCGGTCCGCGTAACGTTCATGGGCCCGATCAGTCGAATTGCATCTGCGCATTCCTTGCGCACCGCAATGATCAGGGCATTTTCCACGTGCGTGAAAACGCCCTTGGCCACTGCCAGCGTATCGCGCTCTCCGGCCAGATAGCCTTCGTTGCGCTCGTTATCCAGGTCTTTAAAACTTGGACCCGGCAGCGTCGTGTTTGCCCTGGTCAGTTCCCGCCGCGCATTGGCCAGCTCGCGCTTAAGGTCCGCGATCGACTGTGCTTCGGCCTCGGCTTCCTTGGGCAGATCGGAGAGCTTCGGCAGCACAGCGACGATCGCCGCGGTTGGCTTCGGCGGAGCCCGCAGCGTCCGATCGCCCGCCTTCGGATGCGTGGTCGACACTGGGCCGATCCGCAGCGGCCGCACCTGGGGCGACAGCGCCGGCCCGAACGCGAAAAACTCGCCAGGGGCCAGCTGCCGCAGCTTGTCCATGGCCTCGCGCGCCGTGAAGCCCAGTTCGTCGGCGGCTCGTTTCACGTCGACGTCCAGGCCGGTGCGCCCGACCAGCTTGTTTAGGCATTCCGCGGCCGCGTCTTTGTGCAGCTTGGCCAGCCGTTGCGTTGCAGCAACCAGAGCGAATCCGCGCTTGCGCCCGCGCGTGGCCAGATCGATCACGGCGCCAGCCGATTCGGCCCTGGCGGACTCGGGACAGAAGACGTGGGCCTCGTCCAGCACGATCAGCGCCGGCCGCCACAGGGCCTTTGGCGCATTGACCAATGCCTCGAGGAAGATCCGCACGAAGGCCTGCCGTTCGTGGGCTTTCAAGTCGTAGATGTCCAGGATGGCCGATACGCCCGTCTCAAGCAGCCGTCGCGCCAGCAGTGCCGCCGTCTTCGGGTGCGCCAGCGCGTCGCCGTCGTGCGGCGCGGCGATCACGAAGTCGTGCTTTTCCCGCAGAGTCGCGAACTCGCCTTCCGGATCGATGACCAGCTGTTGCACCTGGCCGGCGGTCTGCTCGAGCAGCCGGCGGATCGTCCAGGACTTTCCTCCCCCGGAATTGCATTGGACCAACATGCGGGTTTCCAGCAGACGCGGCAGATCGATCGCGACCGCGGACGGTCCTGGCAGGCCGTCCTCGAAGATGCCCAGCGTCGGTTTCACGTAAGGGCATCCTTCGGAGCGAGCAGATAGCGGGCATCTGCCCACGCTTTTGGCTGCGCGATTTCGTAGGCCTCATCTTTGCCGTGCGCATCTTTATGTGATTTCAGATCGACCAACCGGCGCAGCACGTCTCGCGCATCTGCCAGCGCCCGCTCGGCCGCGATCCTGGCTCTCGCTTCTCCGGTGCAGGATTGCAATAGCGTTTCGTTATCGGCTTTCAGCAGTTCCAGGTCCCGCTCGGTCGCCTCGGCGCGCCGCTTGAGAAGTTCCCAGGACGCAGCGACGGCAAGCGGCTGGTTGTCCTGTCGCAGATTTGGCACATCCCTTGCGATGTTGTCCCATACACCGCGCCACTGCGTCGCTGCATCTTGCAGGCGAACACGTTCGGCCTCGAGCGCTTCGACGCGATTCCGCAAAACCTTGTCGCTCTGGTACCAGTCGGCCGTCTCGTCCTCAAGGCGCTTTATCGTCGCGTCGCGCTCCGCGATCATCGCGGTGGTGTCCGGAGCTATGTAATACAGCGGCTCGGTCCACGTTTCAATCTTTCGATCACGCACCGATAGAAAGCCCTGTGCCGAGGTTGCACTAGGGTCGAAGAACGCAAAAGGCTCCTGATGCTCCCGGGCTTTGTCTGATCCCCCAGCGGACCACAGAACAGGCCAATCGAGCGGCATCGTCGGTTTGATGATGTCGGGTGACGGCGCTGGCTGCACAGACAGGACGGCGCGAATCTCATCAAGCTTGCGTCTGCCGAATTCGGCCCCTTCCGAGGTTTCCCACCACCCATCCGGACATTCTGTCTCGGTCCTATCAATCCCGCGCAATAGCGCCAGCACTTGATCATCGATCGCGGCGCGCGCTGTGGCGCTGTCCGCAAGACTCAAAGCCTGCCAGCCTTCGCCCTCGGGCTGATCCTCCCCCGGCACGCATTCCTCGTCGTATTCGGCGGGTCCGTGCGGAGTCGAAGGTTGCCAGACTCCGCGTATCCATGCACGGATTCGAGTCACGGCGTCACCTTGGTTTTCATTTCCCGCTGACGTATTCCAAGACCGTCTGAATGGCGAGCATTTCCGCGTTTGTCGGCGCGCGATTGAACAGCAGCAGGACGTGTCGCTCGTCCATGTTGGACTTCGTAAGGGTGACCAGTTTCAACGGCGCCTCTGCAATGGCGACAGCAGCGCCCCCGGCCACGGACTGCGGAGCGGCCATGACCGCCGCGGCAGTCGTTACTAACGGCCCCGCTTCTGCCGTGGTTGGCCCGGGGGACTGCTGCACGGTGGCCGCGACCTGGATCGCATCGGCGGCCGCCTGCTTCGCCGCTGCCGCCCGGTCGCGTTCCAGTTCTTCCTGACGCACCCGTTCGCGGTGCGCGGTCATGCGCGATTCGATGACCAGCACCAGGTCCGAATTGGCTTTGAGCACGAGCTGGGCCGCGTCGGTGAACAGGAACGCGTGTTCTGGCGCCAGTTCTCGCAGCGTGGCGATGTTGGCCTGGATCGCATCGGCCGCGCGGTCGGCTTTGATGGTCTGATGCGCCAGATGAGTGCTCACACGGTCGTGCATGCTGGCAATGGACTTCAGGCTCTTGATTGAGCCCGCGAAGTCTTCCTCGATGGTTGCCAGCTTCGGTCCCGCAGCGCCTTTGGGCCACCAACCGGCGGCGACCTTGGCCAACCGATCGTTCATCTTGGTCACGTGCTCGGCGAACGCTTGCTTGCCCTTCTGGACAATGTCGAAGCGGATCTGATCGTTACGCGCCTTGATCAGCCTTTCGAGCGACAGGCGCTTGTCGCGCAGATCGCTGCGGATTTCGTCGACGGTGCGAAACAGTTCGTCGATGCTGGAGGTCTGCGAAAGCGCCTGCCCCTTGACAACCTCGAGCCGGTCTTCACCATCCTTGCACCAAACGACCGCCTTGCGGGCATCGGCGAAGTCCTGATCGTTTTGCAGATCGGTGCGGATCGAGGCGATGAGGTCATGCGCGGCGTCGCGAAAGGCGGCCAGGTTCGATGTCAGCACGCGCCCTTCGACCGTGATCAGGAGCGCCGGAAGTTCTCGAATTGACGTGCCAGTCGGTTCGAGCACGATTTCGGCTGGCGTGTACGCGGCTAGGTCGACGTCGAATTGCTTCCACCCGGCCAGCAGTTCGGCGCCCTCCCCTTCACGCAGACTCACCCAGCACCATACCGTGTTCTCGCGCGTGCCGTCGCTGCACATGAACAGGCACTTCTCAGCGCCGGTGATGTGCAGCCCTTGGACCACTTGCCAGCGGTGATACGGCGGGCACTCGCCGGCTTGCACCGCAGTGAACAGTTCCCGGTTGTACTGCTTGCACTCCCAGGTGATCCGGCCGTCCATGATGAGGCCGTCCAGGCTCGCCAGCAGATAGCCGTCGTCATCCGCGACCGTGGCCGGATACAAGGCTTCGCCCAGGATTTCCTCCGCGATCGGTCGTGCCAGTCGTTCGACCGCGTGCCCGTGCTCGAGCACATTCTTGCGAAACCAATCGGAGAATTCCTGTTCACTGCCCGTGGCCGTCATGTGCAACAGGTCGGTGCGCTTCACTCGCAGCGATACACCCATCATTGCGGGCGCGACCGAACCCGTGCGGTGCGTCGTGCCGCGCGCGACGTGCCATTCGGGCGTGCCCTGAACTACCTCAAGCAGGCGCATTCGGATCCTTCTTCTTCGGTTGTTCGGTCGATTCCTTCGGCTTGGGCGCATCGGCCGACGGGGCGGGCGTAGGCGGCACGGCCGGCTGCAAGGCATGAATCTTCTTCTTCTGATCTTCGGTCAGAGGTTTC
>Ga0210401_10002574_pt1 | contig 20025 bp, 8 predicted proteins | sample IncBWH32MmetaG_FD_150866 | JGI IMG/M metagenome (GOLD analysis project Ga0210401, IMG submission 150866) | Forest soil microbial communities from Barre Woods Harvard Forest LTER site, Petersham, Massachusetts, United States - Inc-BW-H-32-M | ecosystem: Environmental > Terrestrial > Soil >... | reverse complement strand
CTCGCGAATGGCAGCCTGCAGCGAGGGAATGATGGGCTCTACGTTCGACCGAAAGGAGGCATTTGCTCGGTCCGGAGCAAAGTGCTCTGCGCCTTTCAGCAGATACATGATGGCGCTGAGCGATTGACACACCTTGTCGTGCAACACGGAGAAAGCCCTCGACTCCCTCTCTTCTTCCCAGTGCACTATGCGATTCGACAGTTCCCGCAGGGACCGACTATCGCCATCCACGTCGCTCTGGTGCACTCGAGTGGCGAAGGAAAAGTACAGTAAGGTGCCCGCGAACAGCGCGCACAAAGTCACGACGGCAGCCTCGCGAAACAGGAAACGGCCAAATGCATTTGGGTCGGATGCCGCAGCTTCCAGTTCACGGAACGCGGCCGAGATTGGACGGTCCTCGCCCTTTACGACCGTATCGATCTCGGTTATCGGAGCGTCCTTGGCGCGCATTTGATGAACCGAGTAGAGAGCCGCTCGATACTTCGGCAGCGCCTCGTTCAACCTCCCAAGAGCCTCTTCTTCTACCTGATCGAGCCGGCCCCCTTCCCGGTATTGGAAGGCGGCGCGATCGACTTCCTCCATGTGCCTCGTGAAGTCCTCGCTGTACGAGGGTTCGCCGCGTAAAATGCAGTCCTTCAGTGCTTGCACCGCGCGCTCCAGTTCAAGGTCCCCGCGTAGAGCGAGTTCTCGCTTTTCGAGCAGCAACGGTTGCGCGCGCGCCGGGTGCAAAGAGTCCCGGAAGACGTCGATCGCCAGTCCGACGGTCAGGCCTGCGAGTAGCAGCCCAACCGCCATGCATCGGAATTGCAGGGACTTCAGGTTCTGACTAATCATCGACTGACTCGGTTAGCTTGCGGAAGCGACCCCCTGAGAGCCGGCGAAGTTACCAGGGGAGGACCACCTCGTGCTCAATGGCGTAACGAACCAGCTCGGCGACCGTACGAAGTTTCATCTTGCGCAGCACGTTGATCTTGTGAGCGCCCACGGTCTTGGCACTTAGGGCGAGCTGACGTGCGATGTCGTTGACCGTTTTCCCATGCGCCAGCAGGTTGAAAACAGTCAATTCGCGCTTTGACAGCCGCAGGTGCGCAAGGGACGCGTCGTCCTGTCGCGCCACTTTCAGGGCAAGACTCTCGGCAACGCTCGGACTCAAGAAGGGGGCTCCAGACATGACGCGGTGAATTGCCGAGACCAGGAGCTCCGGAGTTGCGTCCTTGGTGACGTAGCCGTTGGCCCCTGCCTTCAGGGCTCTGGACGCATAGGCGTCTTCGGTGTGCATCGTTAGAACGACCATTCGCGCCTGGGGCTGAACGGCGTGCACGTGCGCGATCAGTCCGAGGCTGTCTCGACCGGGCTCGGGCCCGTCCATCGCAATATCCGCGATGACCACATCGAAGCGGTGCACCCGTAGTGCCTCGATGGCCTCGCCATAGCTTCCCGCCTCCGCCAGGACACTGAGATCCGCCTGTACTTGGAGCAGCGCGCGGATTCCCTTCCGCACCAGCGCATGGCGGTCGACGATCAGGATATTGATCAAGCCCTGGCCCCTTGCTATCTCGAGAAATACAGCTTGCCGGTCAGCTCGCCGGGGCCAGACGCAATGTCCGCCGTTGCCCAGGCACTTACTGGATATGAAGTTCAGCTCAGATCGGGCTACCGGCCTAACTTTATCTGAGCAAGCCGCTCTTTCAAATTAAGAAACTTCCTTAAGATTGGATGCTCGATGCTGCGTCGCAGCGAGGAAGTGATTCCTCGAACCACGCTCGGCATTTTATCCGCAGACCGGGGCGCAAGGCCACCTTCGGGCCAAAATGGGTGAGAATACCCATTCAAATGATCTTTAAACTCGTTAGTATCGAGATATATGCTCGCTTTAGTGAAGCAATATACTCAAAATAAATGAGTACGTGATCCGATTTGAACGAAGGAAAGCTGCTTTCCGTGGACATGCAATTCCAGTTCCGGGCCTGCGACACAGGCCAGCCCTTGGCGGCACCCAGCCGCCTAGCCCAACATCGCAACCGCTTATTTGCGTTGGTTAGGGAATACCGGCAAACCGTCGAGCGTGAGCGTGGACTGAACGCCGCAATCCGCATACTGCGCGAGATCTTGCCTTGTTCCGGCGCCTACTTCGCGATGTCGGAGTCCCCGTACTGCGATGAGCACCGTCGCCTCCTGGAGGACATCCGGCAGACCCTCGATCGGTGTTCGGCCTCCGGCGCCAAGCCGATGGCGGCCGAGTTGTCGCACGCGCTCGATGGACTGGTGCTCCACGAGACCGCCATCCGGCTCCGCACGTCCTGCGATTTGCCGTAACGGCTCTGCTCTCGCGGGGCATACGTTTTTTGCTCAACAGTGAAGGGCAGGCGCTCATTCCGAGCCGTCGAATCGCAAGATCGCCAGTGGCATTGCCGTCGGCTTTCCAGGACCGACGGCCCCCTTCGGAACCTTCCTAATCGCCGCGCGCCCGGCGCCGCGCCGGGGCTCAGAGTCGCGACGAGCAGGGCTTCAAATCCGGCCGTGCCTAAGTGGATTGCCCGGGAAAAATCGGGGATATATACCCATAACATGTAATCCAATAGCCCTTTTATAGTACGGCAGTAGTACGAATGCTACGAGAATAAATCTTGTTTTAGTCAAGAAAATATCTTGATTGATCATGAACGAGTCGATAAGCGATGCAACCGACTTCAAAGCCGGGACCGATAGCGGGTTCTGAGGCGTATCGGTGTGAATGGTCGGGTAGGCGCAACTGAACTGTTTCGGGCGGCGCGGAGGGCGGGCCGCTGTTTTGGGTGGAGGGGTTTTGTGAGGAGACACCTTTTGGGAACCCTGCGGTCGTCACTTGTCCTGGCGGGAGGTCAAATGTCCAGATCCGAGCCGTACCTGCGCGGCGCAGCCGCGTACCTGTTGCTGCTGGTTGCACTGCCGGCCGCGGCCCAGAACTTCATGGTGCAGTGTCCGACCAGCACGCTGTGGCATTCGACGGCGCCGACCAGCACTCAGGGCGAGCCCGCCTACACGGGGCCGACCCTCTATCAGCCTTCTCCGTTGCTGACGAACGGCGTGACGCTCACGTACGTCAGCAACGGCGGTGCCGTCAAATGTCAGCAGATTTCGGGCGGCGACGGCTACATGAGCGAGGCCGACGGCAACCAGACCTTCATGTTCGCGTTCGGCCCGCTGAGCGGCCTGGACAAGATCCAGAACGGCCAGGCCGGAACCGACTACCCAGACGAATTCAACCAGCCGTACTGCGACCCGAGCGGCACCATCACCGCCTACAACAACGGCCAACCCATTCCTTATGCGCCGGGTCAGCCGAATCCGCTGTCTCCCAACACCACGCTGAATTCGTGCAGCCTGAACGGAGCACTCGGCTACCTGCCGCCTGCGGTGTACCGGCCGGCGGCCGGGCAAGTGATCCTCCTGGGTAACGGGCTGACGTCCACCGCGCCGACCGGGGTCATGGCAGTCATTGTGAGCGACCCGGCCAACTTTCCGACTGCGACACCGGGCGCCGGCTACGCCACGCCACCGTCGGTGACCTTCGGGCCCCCGGATTGCTCGCCGGTCGGCTCGGTGATCAACGGCGTCACCTGCACTCACGTACAGGCGACCGGGACCGCCGCCATCGGCAACGGTTCCGTGATCGAGGTGGGCGTCACCAACCCGGGTAACGGTTACCTGAACGCACCCAGCGTGACGTTCACCCTCACGTCGCCTGTAAGCCAGACCCCGGGGACCGACCCGGCGGCGATCATGAACACCGGGGCTATGAACGGCAACATCCCGGCCCCGGAGATGGCGTTCGACGAGGACGACGAGTTCTTCCTGACGCTGACCAATGTCGGGATGATCATGCGGCCGGACCTGTTCGAGCAGCACACGGTCCACTTCCACGGTTACCCGAACGCCTCCTCGTTCTACGACGGAGTGCCGGATGCATCGCTCGCGATCAACATCGGCGCGAGCTTTACCTACTACTACCTGGCGCCGGACGCGGGTACCTACTTCTGGCACTGCCACATCACGCCGCCTGAGCACCTGGAGATGGGGATGGTCGGGCAGCTGTACGTACGGCCGCGCCAGAACCGGGTGCCGGTCGGAACGAATCTGTACTACGCGATGACCGGCACCGGCACGATCGCCTCGCACGGCACCTTCGGAACGGCGACCGGGTTGAGCCAGCAGAGCGACCTGCGCACCGCGTGCAATTCCAACGGGCAGAGCGAGCTGTACAACGGAACGGCCGGAACGACACCCAGCGCCGACATCCTGTGCTCGGTGCCGTCGCCGGCGGCGAACGACGGCGTCACGCACGTGGCGGGCTACAAGTACGTCTACAACGATGGCGACGGCTCCACGCGCTACTCGGTCGACGTGCCGATCCAGATGCACGGCTTTGATCCGAACTTCCACTTCGTCGGCATGACCTTCAACCCCGAAGGCTTCTCCGACATGAAGGACAAGTACTTCCTGCTGAACGGCCGCAGCTATCCGGACACGGTTGGCGTGCGGACGAGCTCGGTAGTCCCGGCCGCTGGTTGGACCGGCGGATTGCCGGACAGCACCGCGAACCCCGACGTGGGAACAAGCGCTGCGCCGGGTAGCAACGCGATCTTTACCCAAGGCTCCGATGCCCAGCCGCGCCCCGAGCAGCCGATGTCGACGCTGGTCGTGTTGAGTCAGACCGGTGCGCCCGACGGGGGACCGCAGATCGCCGCGTTGCGCGTGGTGAACCTGTCGGTGACGGAATATCACACGCTCGGCTCGCTCAACATCCCGCTGCATGTGATCGGCTGGAACGCAAAGATGCTGCGTGACCAGGCCGGCAACAACATGGACTACTACACCAACTCGATCACGATCGGCGGCGGCGAGTCGATGGACGCGCTGCTGGACGCCTGCGCGGTCCGCGGGCCCGCGCCGACCTACGCCTGTACGACACCGGTGCCCGTGGGCACGTATTTCATCTACACGCCCAACCTCGACCATCTTTCGAACGACGCGGAGAACTTCGGTGGCCTGATGACCGAAGTGGTCGTCACGCCCTAGGAGACTGCAACGATGAGCTCGATCATGAAAAATTGCGGCGGATCGGCACGACGCTCGTTGACGAGGCTGGGCACCGTGGCGGTCCTGGCTTGCGCGGCGGGGCACGCCTGCGCCGCCACGCCAGGCATCACCGGCACCTCGTTCGGCCTGCAAGCCAACCAGGGGTACAGCTCTCAACCCGACGGCGAGCAGATCTACTCGTGGGGCTACGGCTGCACAACCGGATCCACGCCGACGTTCGCACCGGCCGTCTTTGCTCCAGTCGGATTTTGTCCAGCCATGCAACTGCCCGGTCCGACCTTGATCGTGACCGAAGGCCAGACGGTCACGGTGACGTTGACGAACAATTTGCCCGCGGCCGCGGGCAGCACCTCGATCGTCTTCACCGGGTTCACGCCGATCGCGAGCGGCACGCCCACGGCGGGTCAAATGACCGCCAGCGGCGGCACGCCAGGGTTGCTGGCGATGGAGGCGGCCCACGGTGTGACGGTCACCTATACGCTGAACACGACCGGCAAGGCCGGCACCCACGCCTACTACAGCGGCACCCAACCCGATCTGCAAGTCGAGATGGGCATGTACGGCGCGCTGGTGGTGCTGCCGAGTACCCCCGGCGTAGCGCCCGGCAGCACGGCCGCGTCGCCTTGCGTGCCCCTGGGCAGCCGACTCGAAGGGGGTCAGGAGTACCGGCTGGCGCCCGCCGCCTATGACCATCCGGCCACCTGCTATGACCGCGAGTATCTGTGGCAATGGGGCGAGATCGACCCGGCCATCCACGCACAAGCGGAGGCGCAGGTGAAGGCAGCGCCGACTTGCGCGGCCACGCGGGGGTGCCTGTCCGTGGTCACTGAGCCGTACCACCCGCGCTATTTCGTGATCAACGGGCGCTCGATGCCGGACGACATGGACGCGGACTATGCGCCCAACTACCCGGCCCAGCCGTACAACGGCAACCCGCACATGCATCCGCTGGATCAAGTGCTGATCCGCACAATCGGGCAGGGACGCTGGGAGCATCCGTTCCACGAGCACGCGAACCACGTGCGGATCCTGGCGCGCGACGGCAACCTGATTCTGAGCCAGACCGACCAGACCAAGCTGGCGGGGCTGATGATGTTCAACACCGACACCTGGCCGGGCCAGGCGTTCGACGGCATCTTCTACTGGTCGGGCAAGGGCCTCGGCTGGGATATCTACGCCCACACGCCGAAGTTGAGCGACGGCAGCACTCGCTCGGCCTGCACCGCCGCCTCCAGCATGCTGGGGACGTCCTCAGCGTGCGAACCGGAGTGCATCCCGGATGCGAACGGCTATTTCACACACGCCTCCGGCGCGGTCGCGCCGCGCTTCAGCTCCTTGGGCGCTTTAATGAACCCAACCGCAGCGTCGCTGAACTACGGCGAGTGGTGCGCGGATCACGAACACCCGCTCGAGGCCCATCCGGCGGCACAGGTCGGTGTCGGAGGACCGGCGACACTGCCCGATCCGATGGTTGCGACCAACGGCCTCTGGTACAACGGCACGCCCTACCTGGGTCCGGATGCAACGACCCGCAGCCGCGGACCGACCCCGTTGCCACCGGGGGGCGCGCTGCAGAACCCGCCGCTCGAATCCGGAATCGCGTTCATGTGGCACTCGCATAACGAGCGCGAGATCACCACCGACGACGTCTTTCCGGGCGGCATGCTGATGATGATGCTGGTCGATCCCCCCGTCTGGTACATCGACGAAACGCTGTGAGAGCCAGGAGCAGAACATGCGTATGACCAAGAAAATCTTGACCACCGCGATCCTTGCTGGATCGGCTCTCCTGCTGACAGCGGGCACCGCTTGCGCGCAGTCGGTCGTCAACCTGACCGCGCTGCGCCAGACCGCGTTGATGCCCGACGGCAACGTCGTGCCGATGTGGGGCTGGCTGTGCGGCAACCCGGCCGCAACGACTGCGGGCGGTACCGGCACTGCGGCCGCGAGCGGCGGGGGGACCTGCACGCAGACCAACGGCGCCGCCCAATCGCTTGGCAGCACCGCTCCCAGCGCGGTCTGGCAGCCGCCGCTGATCCGCGTGCCGTACACGTCGAGCGCGGGTGTCAGCACGACCGGTCTGACGATCAACCTGAGCAACACGCTGCCCGTGCCCACCTCGCTGGCGATCGTCGGGCAGCTTCCCAACCCCGCGGACCCGAACGGACCGGGCCATCCGACGCGCGAGAGCGGGCGGCCGCAACATGACTCGCAGACCGCGACCACGTGGACCACGGTCGTCACCGGCCAGGCGCCGTTCGTGCCGCCGACCCAGGGCCCGCGCGCGCAGGCGTTTGTACAGGAGGCCGGCGCGACCACAGGCACCATCACCTATAGCTGGACTTCGTTGACGCCGGGCACCTACCTGATCGAAAGTGCCAGCTATCCGTCTATCCAGGGACCGATGGGTCTTTACGGGGTATTGGTCGTAACCGCGGCGCCGACCGGCGCCGGCACGGCCACCTTCGCGCCCGGCACCGCCTATCCGAGTCCGACCGGCGCGGTGACGACCATCGGAGTCCCCTACGACGCCGATGCCGTGCTGCTGCTCAGCGAAATCGACGCGGTGCAGAACCAGGCGGCCGATATGGCGGTGCGCACCACCGGGTTCAGCTCGTTCACCAAGTGGAGCCCGGCCTGCTCGCCTTCCGGGCCGGCCGCGACCGCCAACACCTGCTATCCGCCAGCGGTCGACTTCACGCCGACGTATTACATGATCGACGGCCATTCGTTCGACCGCACCAACCCGGCGCTGTCGGCGGTCAATGTCGGTTCGAACGATTCGACCGGCAATGTGCTGCTGCGCTTCGTGAACGCGGGCCTGCGGATGCATATGCCGTCGGTGATCGGCCTGCAGACGACGCTGATTGCCGAAGATGGTCACTTGCAACCCGAGGTGGCGCTGGCGCTGACGAAGGGAACGACCCTGGCCACGTGCCCGAGCGGTAACGTGCCGGTCGTTGGAGGCTGCCCCAAGGTGCAGAACGACTGGTTCATGCCGGCCGGCAAGGTGCTCGACATCATGGTGAAGCCTGCGGGTACTGCCGCAGCCGGCTACACCTCCTCCTACTTCCCGGCCTTCGACCGCTCGCTCGCGCTGTCGACCAACAACGAGCGCGACGGCGGCATGCAGGCCTTCATCGTGACCAACGGCGGGGCGCTGACGGTCAATGCCACCACCGGATTGTCGAACTTCGCCAACGTGTCGCTGGCGGGCGTGACGGTGGCGGCACAAGCCAATCCCGACCACTTCATCCTGCCGGCCAATAGCGTCGCGCCGTTCACTTTCAACGTGCTGGCCAACGATGTTGGCATTACCCATGCGGTCCCGTTCGGCGCAACCGCGTGCACCGCCGCAGGACAGACCAACTGCCTTTACCCGAACGGCATGTATACCTATGTGCCGACGGCCGTCAACACGGGACTGACCTTTAACTATTGCGGCAACGGCACGGCAGCGTATTCGTCCGCGTCCCCAATGTGCGCGACCGTGACGGTTGCAGCAGCGACGCTGGGCACGGCGCCGACGGCAGCCGCCGACAGTTATGCCAGCAAGGTGGCCACGCTGCTGAACGTTTCGCAGCCCGGCGTACTGGCCAACGATGTCGATCCGACCGGCTATCCGCTGTATGCCAGCACCAGCAATGTGGCCGTGACCGCGGGCAGTCCGTTCACCTCCACCACGGGCGGTTGCACGATCACGCTGGAGTCCAACGGATCGTTCACCGCGCAGTCGCCCTCGGGCCCCAACACCTGCACGTTCTCGTATTACGCGGTCAATTCGCAAGGCACGGCCAGCGCGTCCCCGGCGACCGTCACGCTGACATTCCCGACTCCGAGCAATCTGTCGGTTACGGTGGCCGATGCGACCACCGGCGTGATCATGACCGATTACAAATGGATCATCGAGCAGGACCTGACGTTCAAGATCGACCCGGCCTGCCAGCAAAACGGTCCGGGCGGCACCAAACCGGCGACCTGTCCGGCCGGGGTCCCGCCGACCTTGGCGACCACCTTCTTTAGCAGTTACAGCCCGGTGGTGGCGAGCGGCTGCACGGGGCAGCAAAGCTGCGAGCGGGGTCAAAGCGTGTACAACCCGGCCACCGGCGGGCATGTCCCGGCTACCTGCAATCACGGCGTTTGCACACCGAGCACGACCGGGTACCTGCCGATTTCGTTGCCGCGGGACGTTCAGCTGAACGCCTTCGAGCCGGACGGGGTCACCCCGGCCCGCTACTACATCTCGATCCTGCCGGGCGACGCCGCTAATCCAGCCAACGTGGGGGCCAACGGATACCCTGGTCCCTTCACGCAGCCGGGCTGCGAACAGCTGACGCTGTCCTCGCCGACCACGGCCACGGGACAGCAGGTTCCGGTGTGCGGGCACACGATGAGTGGCGGACCGATCCCGGCACCGGTGGCCGGGGTGTTTGCTCCGATCCAGATCAACGTGGAACCGAACCCGCTGCAGACCGCAACACTCGCTATTTTCGTGTTCGAGGACGATTTTCCGCTGAACGGCGAGCCAGATACGGGCGGCAACAACAACGAACCCGGACTGGGCGGATTCCAGGTCGAGTTGTGGGACGAGCAGTCTCAGGCCGGCGACTTCACCGGGCAGATGGAACATGACATCTTCAACATGCCGCTGTCGAACTCGCTGAACGGACTGATCGACCCGCTGACCGGCCATAACGCCTGCCCGATCGGGGCAACGGCGCCCGACAACGCCGGCAACCCGAACCAGGTGGCCGCGGGCCGGATCGTCGTATGCCCGCAATACGAGGACGACGGCGTCACGCCTTCGCCGCTGGCCGGTAACGCGATCGTGAAGAACCTGATGCCGGGTCGATTCGGAGTGGTGGTGCATCCCTCCGCCGCGCGCGAGGCTGCCGGCGAGGTGTGGTACCAGACCAACACGCTGGACGGCACCCACTTCCTGGATACGTTCGTGAAGGTGGGCGAGCCGCCGTACTTCCAGGAATACGGGCCGGGCGGGTGGCACGCGTTCATCGGGATGGCCAATCCGGCCGTGATCAACGCGCGCATGGCCGCGTACTGCCACGGACCGGCGGCCGTGTCGTGCACCAATACGATCAAAGGCCAGGTGAGCAACCTGCACGAGTCGCGCGCGCCGGACGAGACGTTGTACGACAGCGGGGTGTTCCCTCAGGGCGACCCGCGCAACTACCAGGCGTTGTCCCATACCACCTGCTGGGCCGCGCTGGGCGATACCGACGGCGCGACCTTCGCGTTCACCAATTGCGACGCCAACGGCAACTACACGTTCACCGGAGTTCCCGACGGCAACTGGTCCATCGTGATCGGCGATCAGTGGGATGACGTCATCATCGACGGTTCGTCCAGGCCGGTGAACGTCTGCAGCGGACCGAGCTGCGTGACCAAGACGCCGAACCCGTTCGTGATGGATTACCCGGTGTTCTTGTGGCAGACAAAGATCTTGACCAACACGTTCATGGACTTGAACGGTAACGGCATCCAGGAGACCGGTGAACCGGGTCTGCTCCAGGTGCCGAACCGAATCCGCTTCCGCAACGGCCGGTTCAACAACACTCAATTTTCCGACGTCAGCGGTCACGCCAATTTCAACGAGACCTTCCCGCTGTTCAGCTGGTACGTGGCCGAATCGGACAACACCCGCTTCAAGAACACGGGCGTGCACGTGGTGTACGACTTCGGCGGACAGATCGACGGCCCCTCCGGGACCAACTGCCTGGGTGCGCTCTCCGGAGGCAGCAGCAATCAGAGCAATTCCGCGGGCAATCCGTGCGGCAACGGCAACGGTGGCTCCTACCAGGGGTTGCTGAACTCACTCGAACCCCCCCCAGTAGCGCTTCCGAGCAACCTGCTGTACCCGGGATCGTACTACTGCACGTTCGCCGACTGCTCGGAGCTGGTCGGCACCACGGGACTTCACGCCGCCGGCAGAGGGTCGCCGGGCTTCGGCGGCAACTACTCGACCGGCCGCGTCGACCCGGGCACGGTCGTGACGGAGGGTTTGCAGGGCTTCTTGAGCCAGACCGAGATCCTGGAGTGGGGCAAGCTGCCTTACCTTCCGGGTGAGAACGGCGGCATCCGCGGTCACGTCGTGTACTCGTCGACGCGCCCCTTCGACGACCCGGCCATCCTGTTCCAGAACCTGTGGGAGCCGCTGGTTCCGAACGTCACGATCAATCTGTACCTGGAGACAGCACAGCCGGACGGAACAGCCGGTCTGAAATTGGTGGACACAACCAAGACCAGCAGCTGGGACGTCTATGCCCAGGGCTTCCGCGCGCCCGGCATCCCGAACATGAACTGCCCGGGCCAGTCGACGAGCGACCCGTTCTTCCCATATACGTTGTTCAACACTCCGAACTACCTGACGCCCGGCACGTTGCCGAACAACAGCCAGTTCAAGTGCTATGACGGCATGCACAACTTCAACCAGGTGCAGCCGGCCCCGTACGATGGCCTGTACCAGTTCCCGACCGCCAATTGCACCGCGTGCATCGCCAATCCGAACGCCGGACAGCTCGCATCGCCGGCGACGATCCTGCCGCAGGGCAAATACGTGGTCGAAGTGATCGTGCCACCGGGCTACGAGCTGGTCAAGGAAGAGGACAAGAACATCCTGATCGGGGACGCCTGGATCGCCTCGGCCGTCATCAACCCGCAATTCATCGGCCTGTCGGACATCTTCATTGTGCCCGACCAGGCGTCGATCAACCAGAACAACATCAACGGGGTCTACAACCCGGCGATCTACAGCAACCAGAACAACCCGTCGTATACGGGGCCGATCACCGGAGGAGCGAACCCGTACAACGCCAACGGCACGCCGGCCGGCAACAATGGCAATCCGACCACGACGATGGGCCGCACCAATGTCGCTGGCTTCGGGCCGGGGGGGCTGACCACGCTGAATTCGCCTTGCGTCGGCGAGATGCGCATCGTTCCGGACTTCATGAGCATCTCGCCCGAGTCGGGTCAGGTCGCTCCATTCGCCGGTGCCTCCCGTCCGTTGTGCGATCGCAAGGAGCTGGTCCTGGAGGATCAGATGCAGGCGCAGGCCGAATTCTTCATCTGGACCAAGACGCCGGCCGCCACGCATTACAGCGGGTTCATCCTGGACGACTTCTCCTCCGAGTTCGACCAGGCTTCACCCACGTTCGGGGAAAAGTTCGCGCCGCCGAACCTGCCGGTTGCCATGAAGGACTTCAATGGCATCACGGTTTCCCGCACCTACTCGGACCAATGGGGTCTTTTCAACGGGCTGGCGTACTCGACCTGGGAGGTCAATCCGCCCAATCCGACCGGTTATGCTCCTAACATGTTCATCACCGAGATGAACAGTCCGGGTCCAATCGTCGCGCCCGTGTGCACCACGGCGGCGACGGCGACCACGCCCGCGCAACCGCTGGGGTGCGTGACCGCGCAGACGAACCCGCCGATCATGATCACGGATCCGTACTTCAACCCGGGCTTGAGCACGTTCGACTACGAGTTCCCGTTCATGCCGGGCGACACGGTTTACCTGGATACGCCGGTCGTTCCCACGATGGCGTTCGCCGAGGGCTATAACCCGCCCGATTGCGCCTACCCGGATGCCATGCCGTCGATCAAGAGCGCGGTGGCGACGAGTACGGGTACGACCGGAACGGGTGACGGCCTGACGCCCAATACCGCGTCCGGCACGACGGTCGCCGGCGTAGGACCCTGGGTCAGCGCGGCCGGCCACAGCCTGACGATCAGCGCACTGGGCGACGTGGTCGTGCCGAACTATGCCTATTCGGGACCGGGTGCCGGCTCGCCGCCATTCAACCTGAAGTCCATCACGCGGCACTATGGTTTCGGAACGACCACGGGGACCGTGACGATCGGAACTGATGCCTTCGGACATCCGATACCGGCGGCGGTTACCGGCTGGAGCGATACGGCGATCACGGTCACGGTGCCCAACGGAACGTCGGATGGCACCGCCACCACGCCTGCCACCCGACTGCCGTTATGCGGGATCCAGCAGAGGGGAGTGCCCACCGGCACGACCGCGCAGCGCTGCGGGCAGCTGGTCGTTACGACCGCGGGCGGCCAGCGCTCGATCGACACCGTGATGGTGACCGTCGGCGGCAAGAGACCCACGTACGTCGCGAAAGAGAATGCGACCAGCGACGCGGTCCAGAAGGCGATCGACGCCGCCAGCCCGGGCGACGAGATTGTGCTTGGACCCGGGACCTACCCTGAGATGGTGATCATGTGGAAGCCGTTGCGTCTGCAGGGCGTGGCGGCGGCCTCCTCGATCATCAATGCGAACGCGCATCCGGCTGGCAAGCTCGATCCGTGGCGCCGAAAGGTCGACTGCCTGTTCGGGCTGGGTCTAAACGGTCAGATGATCGGCGCGCCCGATCCGATCACCGGCGCCCCGAACCCGTACGACTCGACGGGCACCTACACCTGCACCTACGGCACGTTCACCTCGGGCGGCGCTCTGGCGCAGGCCGCGGTGGATCCGATCGAGCTGGAGCCGATCATCGGCTGGGACGCCAACCTGAACGGCAATCTGGCGGAGCTGCTGCAGGAGCCGACGCTGCTGGGAGCCTACGAAGGCGCGGCCATCACCGTGCTGGCCAAGGGCCTGGAGAATTATTCGTTCAACAGCGCTTCGACCACGTGCGGCGCAGAGGGCAATGGCGGATGCATCGTGCTGAACGCGACCTCGGACTGCGCCACGACGAGCCCATTTTACTCGGGCAACTTCCTGTGCAATCCGTCGCGCATCGATGGCCTGACGCTGACCAACAGCTCGCAGGGTGGAGGGGGCCTGCTGGTGCACGGGTGGAACCACCATCTGGAAATTTCCAACAACCGCATCTACGGCAATGCCGGCACCTTGACCGGTGGCATCGCGGTTGGGCTGTCGGAGGTTCCCGATCCGACCCTCAGCGGTAGCGACGCACAGCCGCTGAACATCAACACGTTCGTCAACATTCACAACAACTCGGTGTCGATGAACATGTCCTACGGCGACGAGTTGAACTCGAACACGCCGGCGGCCGGCGGCGGTGTGACCATCACGCCCGGGTCCGACCACTACACGTTCTCTCACAACTGGGTGTGCGGCAATCTGAGCTCCGGTGACGGCGGTGGTATGACCCACTACGGACTGAGCTTTAACGGCACCATCTCGCACAACGCGTTCCTGTTCAACCAGAGCCAGAATCCGACGCTGACCACGAATGGCGGGGGACTCATTGTCGAGGGCGCGGCGCCGGACGGGACATTGGCGGAGAACAGCCAGATCGACGTGGATGGCAGCCCCGCTCTGTCCGACGGCATCGGGTCCGGTAACGTGGTGGACGCCAACCTGATCATGGGCAATACGGCGGAAAGCGGCGAGGGCGGCGGCCTGCGGTTGCAGAGCATCAATGGCAACGACGTATTCAACAACCCCAACGCTCCGTCCCACTGGTATGCGCTCGCGGTGACCAACAACATCATCGTGAACAACGTCGCCGGCTGGAACGGAGGGGGTGTGTCGATCCAGGACGCGGTGAAGGTCGACTTCCGCAACAACACGGTGGCTTCCAACGACTCGACCGCTTCGGCCGGCGTGCTGTTCGACACGGTGAACGCGCCGAACGCCAACACGCCGCCGGCGGGCTGCGACCCGTCGACCGGAGTGGGCTGCACCAATACCGCCGTCACGACCTCGGCGCCCGAGCCGGCCGGGCTGGTGACTCACGTGCACAGCCTGCTGTTGAGCCCGGCGTTCAGCGTGCCGACGGTGGCGTGCCCCGTCGGCCACCCGAACTGCACCAAGGTCTCAATCCCGGTGCTGGCCAACGACATCTTTTTCCAGAACCGGACGTTCCATATCAGCGCTGCCGGCAGTCCAGCGGTCGTGGTGTTGACTCCCCAGTTGAGCCAGACCGCGACTGGCGCCTGTCCGACCACAGGCTTTAACGGCGGTGCGGGCCCGCAGTACTGGGACATCGGGGTGTACGGAGACAGCAGCGTGCTGGGCGGTAACCCGGGCGGATACAAGCTAAGTCCGACCAACTCGATCCTGACGACGTTGAATGGACCGTCGGGCGGGTATGGTGGAACGGCGGCGCACAACCAGGCGCCGGCCAGCGCCGGGTTCGTGAGCCAGTACTGCAACGGCTCGCGCGTACCGCCGGAAATCTCACCGACCTTGTGCGCGCCGCCTGTGAACGGCAACAGTCCCGTGCCCGGATGCACGTATCCCGGAGCGGTTGGCATCACGGTGCCTCCGAACGTACCCGACATCAACCCGTTCTACGCGAGTTTCACGCTGACCCCGGCGGCCACGGTGGACGAAGGCAACAACGCGATCAGCATGTTCTATGGCCCGCTGACCACGGTGAATGCCACGATCCAGAAGGGTGCCACCGGCTACAATGTCCCGCTGGGCAATTACTCGCCGAACACGGGTTCGCCGGCTATCAACTGGGTGCCGGTCAATACGACGACTCTGCCCACCACCACGGAACCGACACTGAAATTCGACTTCTACGGAAACCCGAGACCGGATGGCAATACTTCGAACTTTGACGTTGGCGCGGTTGAGGTCCCCGCGAATGGCGGCACCATCTTGCCGAATGCGCTTGTCAGGCCGGCGGCCGCTCTGTTCGGGAATGTACGAGTGGGCGCAACGAGCACCCAGCCGGTAACGGTGGCCAATCCCGGTGCGACTCCGCTCGTCATCAACGGCCTTTCCGTCGGTTCACCGGGAGCCAACGCGAACCAGTTCAAGGTGAGCAATGGCAATTGCCCGATTGGCGGCGCGGGCCTGGCGGCCGGCGGCTCGTGTACTGCCAACGTGTCGTTCCATCCGACGACGCAAGGGGCACAGAACGCGACCCTGAACGTCACGGTCGGAGGGCACTAGCGCCGGTGCAACGACAGCTGAAAACGATGAAACAGCAGGCAATTTATTACAAGAAGCAACCTCGCGGGAGCGATCGGACCGATCGCTCCCCCGCAGGGGCAGAGGCAGTAACGGGGCGGTGGGAGTGCGTTGCTGCTCGCTGGATGTCCTGCGAGCAGATTACTCCAGAGGAAAATCATGAGCCCCGAGAGATTTTGCCCCACGCTAGACCGGATCGAAGTTTGGCGTCGCATTGCGATGTTGGTGATCGCGCTGGTCGCGTCGCCCTACGCATCGGCCCAGGTCACTCGCGAACCCGACGATGGAACTGAGGATGATCGCCAGTTGAGAACTACTTCGGGCGAGGTAATGCGCCCGGCTAAGGTCACCACTTCCACCACCACCCTATCCATCCCGTTGAGCGGCACCGGTGTGCAAGCGCACGCAGCGCCTTCGGCTCCCAAGGGACCGCCTTCGGCTGCGGCAAAGGCGACCGTGAAGAAAGCCGCGACCACCGGCAGCGACAAGGGCGCCGGAAACAAGGATTCCAAGGTTGCACATGTGCCATGAAGCCGCTTCGAATACAAGGGGAGCGTGAACTCTGATGCATAGCAAACCGACAGCGGTGCTACTCGCGGGAATGGCCGTGAGCACACTATTGACGGCAACCGCGCTGGCGCAGTCGAGTCCCGGCGCGGCGGCGCAGCCGGACGCAACGGCGGAGCAGCCGGCTTCGGGCGCGGCCAAGCCGGGGGTCGCTACTGCTCCCGGTGCCAAGGCGCTGGCCCCTTCGGCCGGGGTGCCACGCAGCCAGAAGGCTGCCCGGTATCTCGCGCTGCGCTACGGGGTTGACCACTTGCAGGTGCGCTCGCTGTCTTCGGGTGCCTCGCTGGAGTTTCGGTACCGGGTCTTGGACGCGCAGAAGGCAAAGACTCTGAACGACAAGCGTGCCGCGCCGTACCTGATCGACTGGAAGACCGGTGCCAAGCTGACGGTGCCGACGGTGGAGAAGATCGGGGTGCTGCGCCAGACGCCCACTCCCGAGCCTGGGCACGAGTACTGGATGGTGTTTGCCAATCCCGGCAAGCTGGTCAGGCCGGGGGACCGGGTCGATGTGGTGGCCGGTCCGGTGCGTCTGGAAGGGCTGATCGTCGAGTAATGCGGGCACCCGTTGCTGGGCAGCCTGAAGCATCCAACCCATGATGAAGAAGGAAGCGAAGATGTCGAAGCTGTGGCGTGCGAGTTGCCTGCTGCTGGGCCTTGCGGTTGGGTGGTACGCGCCGGAGGCGGCGGCGATCAAGGTCGAGCGCGATCCGTCGGTTTCGTCGGTGCCGGAGCCTCCGAAGGTCGTGCAGCCGGCCCCGACCCCGCCGCCCGATCTGCCGAAGCTGACGGCGGCCCAGATTGCGGAGAAAAACGTGGCGGCTCGCGGTGGCCTGGCGGCTTGGCGCGCAGTGCAGTCGATCACGCTGTCGGGCAAGATGGAGGCCGGCGGCAAGGTGGACACCTATTTGCCGTACACGTTGCAGATGAAGCGGCCGAACAAGCAGAGGCTGGCGATCGAGTTCGCGGGGCAGACGGCGCTGCAGGTCTTCGACGGGCAAAACGGCTGGAAGCTGCGGCCGTACTTGAACCGGGCCGACCCGGAGCCGTTTTCGCCGGAGGAGCTGCGCAAGACCGAGGAAGGGCAGGGTTTCGACGGGCCGCTGGTCGATTACGTGGCCAAGGGTAACCAGATCGAGCTCGAAGGCACCGAGACGGTCGAGGCCCAGCCGACCTACCGGCTGAAAGTGACTGACCGGCAGGGCCACGCCAATCACATCTGGATCGATGGAACGACGTTCCTGGAGGCCAAGATCGAGGGTAGCCCGCGCCGGTTCGACGGCACGATGCGGCCGGTGGAAACCTATCTGAGCGACTACCGAAAGGTGGAAGGGTTGATGATCCCGTACGTTTCCGAGACGCGGGTGAAGGGGGTGAGTGCCACGCACAAGATGACGGTGGAAAAGGTCGCGCTGAATCCGAAACTGGACGATGGCCTGTTTGTCAGGCCGGCGCCGGCCGCGGTGCCGCCGCCGCGGACCTTTACCGTGGCTCCGACGGCGAACGCGTTGAACCCGGGCGCTCAGGCGCGGCCCGCTGCCGAGCTTGAGAAAGCCAGGTCCAACTGAATCCGGCGCAACGCCGGTCTGAAAGCGGCTCACTTCGACTCGCGCGGGCCTGCGGTGCTGTGCGCGCGGTCGATGGGCCGGGGTCATTTGCGTGCTCGCGACCGGGATCTGCGTATCGAAAGCCTGACGATGCCATGCTCGACAAACCCGACGCGCCTGCCGTCGGGCGCAACCGCGTCGCAAACGCGCGACCACCGGATCAGGCGCGCCTCAACGGCACTCCTTTCGTTGTTCTTGCTCGCCTCGTTCGGCCAGGGTGTGTCGGCCCGCGAGCGGGGGACGAAGGCCGGGTTGGCGGATACGACCGCGGGCGAGAGCGTCTACCGCCGCGGAATGCTGGCCACGGGTGAACCCCTTCGCGGCGAGCGCGAGTCGTCTCCGGGTGTAAAGGGTGCCGCCGCTGCTTGCGTCAATTGCCACCGGCGCAGTGGGCTGGGTGAGCTCGAGGGCCGGGTGCTGGTTCCGCCCGTCACGGGAAGGTATCTGTACCGCGCACGCGGCCGAAATCGGCCCAGCAACCTGGAGAACGCTGCGCTTGCGATGGCTGAGGCCGGGACCCGCCCGCAGCGGCTGACGCAAGCCGAGCGCAGCGCGTATACCGATACGACACTGGCGCGCGCGATTCGCGAAGGCATCGGGGCGGATGGTCGGACACTCGATTACCTGATGCCGCGCTACCGAATCGGCGGGGCCGACATGGCTTCGTTGATCGCCTACCTGAAGCAGCTGTCGAAGCGGCCCTCGCCTGGAGTGGGAGACGACACACTGCAATTTGCGACCGTCATTACGCCCGATGCCGATCCGGTCATGGAGCAAGGCATGCTCGATGTGCTGGAACAGTTCTTCGGCAAGGAGAACGTGTTTCGGGGCGGCAAAGGTCCGCCGCCGCAGCTTTCGCGCAGATTCATTCCGATCGCCCACCGCTGGCAACTGCATGTGTGGGAACTGACCGGCCCGCCCGAGTCGTGGGAGGCGCAGCTTGACGAGCGGTTGCGACGGGAGCCGGTGTTTGCGCTGATCTCCGGCATCGGGCGCAAGACCTGGGAACCCGTGCACCGTTTCTGCCAGCGGTCAGGCGTGCCTTGCCTTTTTCCCAACGTCGACCTGCCGGTCATTGCGGAGCAGGATTTCTACGACGTCTATCTTTCCAAAGGTGTGCTGCTCGAGGAGCAATTGATCGCCGACTGGCTTGGGCAGAAGCGCCGGACGGGTGAAGCGGTACCGGCGGCCCCGCGCCGGGTGGCGCAAGTCTATCGCCGCGGCGACATCGGCGAGGATGCGGCTGCCCAGCTGCGCCGGGCGCTGCCTTCGTTCGCAAGCGAATCGATCGATTGCGAACTGGGACCGGACGCCGATGCTACGGCAGTGCGAGCTGCGCTGGCCGATGCGGGTTTCGCCGACGTGGTGGTGTTGTGGCTGCGGCCGCGCGACATCGGGTCGCTGCCCCTGCAGCCGCCTGCGGCGAGCGCGGTATTTGTATCGGGGATCATGGGCGGGCTCGAGCGCACGCCGCTTTCGGCTGCTTGGCGCCGGGTGGCGCACGTAACGTATCCGTTCGATCTGCCGGACCGGCGCCGGACCCGGATGGACTATCCACTGGGCTGGATGCGGCTCAAGAGGATCCCGGTGGTCGACGAGCGCACCCAGACGGATACGTACCTGGCCTGCCTGGTCACGGCCGAGACTATCAGCATGATTGGAGAGGATCTGGTGCGGGATTACCTGTTGGAAACGCTGGAAATGCATCTAGGTACCAACCTGGTGAACGGCTACTACCCGCGGCTCGGCCTGGCGGCCGGACAGCGCTTCGCGTCCAAAGGCGGATTCCTGGTGCGCTTTTCCGGCGACGAAGGGCTGCGCGTGGTAGCGGACGGGGATTGGACC
>Ga0210401_10002573_pt1 | contig 20030 bp, 19 predicted proteins | sample IncBWH32MmetaG_FD_150866 | JGI IMG/M metagenome (GOLD analysis project Ga0210401, IMG submission 150866) | Forest soil microbial communities from Barre Woods Harvard Forest LTER site, Petersham, Massachusetts, United States - Inc-BW-H-32-M | ecosystem: Environmental > Terrestrial > Soil >... | reverse complement strand
GGGCCCCACCAAAAATGGCAAGCCCATCCGCTTCAGAGTCACACTCGATGGCACCGCTCCCGCCGAAGATCACGGCAGCGATACAGACGCCGCAGGCGCCGGCACTGTGCGAGGCCATCGCCTCTATCAACTAATCCGCCAAAAAGGCGCAGTCGAAGACCGCACTTTCGAAATTGAATTTCTCGATTCCGGAGTGCAGGCCTTCGCCTTCACCTTTGGCTAAAAAAAGAGAGACCACCATGTTTTCGGAAGAGAATAATGGTCAAATCCCAAGCACGATTGGCCGCCGCACATTCTTCGGCCTTGTCGGCGCAGCCGCCGCCGCGCTCGCCTGGTCATATTTTCAGCGGCGCCAGTCCGTGCACGCAGCAGTTGGAGCGCCCTCCGGCCCGCCGAAGATGGTCAAGATCGTCCTGTTCACCGACGCCGGCCAGCGCCAGGACACCGTCACCGTCCCCAAAATCGTCAAGTCCGACGACGAGTGGCGCAAGCAACTCTCGCCCGACTCCTTCGAAGTTACGCGCAACGCCGAAACCGAGCGTCCCTACACCAACGAAAATCCCAACGCTCACGCCCAAGGCGTCTTTCGCTGCATCTGCTGTGACACAGCGCTCTTCGACGCCAGCACCAAGTTCGAATCCGGCACCGGCTGGCCCAGTTTCTGGGCGCCCATAGCGAAAGAAAATATCCTGGAATCGTCGGACAGCAGCCTAGGCATGGTCCGCACTGCGGTCTCCTGCCGCCTATGCGACGCGCACCTAGGCCACGTCTTCGACGACGGCCCCCGCCCCACAGGCTTGCGCTACTGCATGAATTCCGTGGCCATGCGCTTCGCCAAGGCCACGTCGTGAACGCTCTTGTCGTCGCATTTAACAACTAGCATGTCGGGCCGCAAAGACCCGATGGAGAAACAAAAATGAATCGCTCCATAAAAATTACTTTGCTTCTCTGCGCCGCATTCCTAATCGCATACGCCGCGCTCCGTCACAGCGTCGCCAGCGCCGCCACAGCCCTACCCGATCCCACGGTTGACGAATCCCTAGCCCCACAAAAAGGCCAATCCACGCTAGTAGTAGCAGGAGGCTGCTTCTGGGGCATCCAAGCCGTTTTCCAGCACGTAAAAGGCGTCACCAGCGCCACCTCCGGCTACTCCGGCGGCACGGTAAAAGATCCCGACTACGAGCAAGTCAGCAGCGGCGAAACCGGCCACGCCGAATCCGTGGAAATCATCTACGACCCATCACAAATCACTCTAGGCCAGCTCCTAAAGGTTTTTTTCTCGGTCGCCACTGACCCCACCGAACTGAATCGCCAAGGCCCAGACAGCGGCACTCAATACCGCTCCGCAATCTTCTTCTCCACTCCCGACCAGCAACGCATCGCCCAGGCTTACGTCCAACAACTAGATCAAGCCAAAGTTTTCTCGCAATCAATCGTCACCCAGATCACTCCGTTCAAAGCCTTCTATCGCGCCGAAGACTACCACCAGAACTACGCCACCAATCATCCCGACAACCCCTACATAGCGGCCTTCGACCTCCCCAAAGTGAAACATCTCCAACAAGAATTTCCCAACCTCTACCACTGAGTTGTCGTATCGCCAACTCTTCGGCAGCACCGTCACGCGCAAGCCACCGTTGAGGCGCTGCTTGCCGCGCCCCAACTAGCCAAGGCGTCAGCCACACCGTCGCTTCGCATTTGAACTTGTAGCGGCCGCCTTCGCGGGCGCCTTTCGATTGGACTTTCTCTTCGTCCTCAGCGTCTCTGACGACGCGACGAGCATCGTCATCCTGCGTGCCCTGAGTGATTTCGCGAAGCGAGGCCGGCGCCTCTGCTCCAAGCCGGCCGAAGGATCTCTCCTGCGTTTCTCTTCGTCCTCTGGGTATCTGCGGTAAATCTCTTCGTCGTTAACTATTAACTCCTAATTTTCAACTTTAAGCGTTCACTTCGCCGCCACCCGCAATTCAATCGCCCCAAACCTTGTGCTAATCTTTCCCCATGGAAAAATTGGAATCCAGCCGCGCCGCCGCCCTGCTCCAAGCCCAAAATAACGCCTACGAACTGTTTAAAGCCATCGAAACCCAAGGCCTAATCCGTCCCCACGCCAAAGAAACCCAAATCAATCAAGACATCTACGACCTAGCCGAAAAAATGTTCGGCATCTCCACTTACTGGCACAAACGCATCGTCCGCGCCGGACGCAACACTCTCGCTCCCTACGACGAAAATCCGCCGGATCTCACACTCGCTGATGACGACATCGTCTTTCTCGATCTCGGCCCAGTCTTCGAAGCCTGGGAAGCCGATTTTGGCCGCACCTTCGTCCTGGGTTCCGACCCGCTAAAATTGAAACTCCGCGACGACATCGCCAAAGCCTTCGCCCAAGGCAAAACATACTTCCACACCCATCCGAACATCACTGCCGATGAACTTTACCGCTACGCGCAAAAAATGGCCCGCGACTACGGCTGGGAATACGGCGGCCCCATCGCTGGCCACCTGATCGGCCAATTCCCCCACGAACGCATCCCCAACGATAAAATCTCGCTCTACGTTCACCCGGAAAATCCCATGCGCATGCGCGGCCTGGACGCCGAAGGCCAAGAACGCCACTGGATCCTCGAAATCCATTTCGTTGACCGCGCCCAAAAAATCGGCGGCTTCTACGAGGAACTCTTAACAATAGGCTGAAGAATCTCCAGCCGTTGGGCCACCTGCCCAAAGGTACTGGCACCGAAATTTTTCGTACAGTTGGCACTAGTTCTGTACCATTTCTGTACCAGGTCCATCCTCTCGTACAGCTGTTTTCCAATCCCTTCAGTGCTAACCTAAAACGGAAACTAAAACCTGAAACCGCACACACAATCGCGCAAACCCCGCCAGCACCCCGACCCGCTGCCGCCAACCCACCAAGTCCGGCGCGCCGTTCACAAATCACAAGTCGCCAGTCACAAACCACGACTCACAACTCCAAGGCCATAAATCTCGAGCCACGTACAACTTCGCACTCCTAAGTCCATCTCTAATCGATGTCGCGGCGATTAGAAACGTCCGCAACCCGCACAAAACAAACAATGGCGGCCAATTCTAATCAACTTTTTTCCGCCGTTCTCGGCGCCGCGCGAAACGACAGCAGCATTTCACTACTCACGACTCACGAGTCACCACTCACGCCGTCAGCGCGAATTGTTTCGACACTTGACTCCGTTCCGCACCCACTGTTAACTCTGGGCGTGAACCCAAATCAGGAGCGCCCATGAAAGCGATCGTCTATGATAAGCAAGGCGGCCCCGAAGTTTTGCAATACAAAGAAGTTGCCGACCCGCAGGTCGGGCCGTGCGAAGTCCTCGTCCGCGTGCGGGCCTGCGCCCTGAATCACCTCGACCTCTGGCTGCGCATGGGCGGACCAAATCTGAAAGTTCCCCTGCCGCACATCCCCGGCAGCGACATCGCCGGCGAAGTAGCCAAGGTCGGCGACAAAGTAACCAACGTAAAAGTCGGCGAGCGCGTCCTGCTGCAACCCGGAATTTCTTGCGGCCAATGCGAAAAATGCCTCTGCGGACAAGACAGCATGTGCCCCGCCTACACTCTCTTCGGCCAAGGGGTTGACGGCGGCTGCGCGGAATTTGTGAAATCCCCAGCAGTAAATTGCGTCCCGATTCCAGAAAAACTCTCTTTCGAAGGAGCCGCGGCGTTTCCGCTCGTCTCGCTCACCGCCTGGCATATGCTAATCGGCCGTGCGAAATTGCAGCCCGCCGAAACGGTCTTAGTGCTAGGCGCAGGCAGCGGCGTCGGCAGCGCTGCAATTCAAATCGCCAAGGCCGCGGGAGCGCGCGTGATCGCCACCGCCGGTTCCGACGCAAAATTAGAAAAGGCCAGGGAACTCGGCGCCGACGCCGTCATCAATCACACCACGCAGAAAATCGCGGACGAAGTGAAGCGATTAACCAATCGCCGCGGTGTCGAAGTGGTCTTCGAACACGTCGGCCAAGCTACGTGGGAGAACAGCATCCGCAGCCTCGCCGTCGGCGGGCGCCTAGTCACCTGCGGCGCCACTACCGGCTTCGATGGCGCAATCAACATCGCGTATCTTTTCACGCGCCACCTCTCCATTCTTGGCTCGTTCATGGGCAGCAAAGCCGAATTGCTTTCCGCGCTGGAACTATTGCGCCGCGGACTGCTGAAACCAGTGATTGACGTCGTCCTGCCGCTGGAAAAATGCGCTGAAGCGCACATACGCATGGAAAACCGCGAGCTATTCGGGAAAATCGTTTTGCAGGTGGCGTGATCGGAAGGGAAGAGAGAAAAGTGAAAATAGAAAAGTGAAAATGGAAAATAGAAGCATTGGACATCGAGTGGGCGACCGAATTCGCGATGCGGTGGAGTGCTCCGTTGCCTTCTCTGCGTCCTTGGCACTTGTGCGGTAAAATGTTTCAAGTGAGAAGTTAGGAGATTCGCCGGAATGTTGCAAGAGCCGGAACAGAAAGCGCCACGCACTTTGCGGAAGATGTGGATCGGCTTCGGCGTGCTCGCCGCGATTGTGATCGGCTACACGGCTTTCGTTTTCTGGTCGCGCTGGCAGGAGAATCAAGACATCGCCGCGAAAGAAAAAGCCGCGCAAGCTGCCAAGGAGCGTGACGACGCCGCGAAATCATTTGAAGTGCTGGGCGGCGCCGATTTCAAAATCGAAAGTTTTTACGCGATGCCTGGAAAAATTCATCGCGGTGACAGCGTGGACATGTGCTACGGAGTTTCCAACGCCAAGTCCGTGAAACTCGATCCGCCCGACGTGGCCAACATGTTCCCATCGCTCAATCGTTGCGTAAAGGTCGCCCCGAAAAAGACCACGACCTACACGTTCACCGCGGACGACGGCAAGGGCAACACCCAAACACAGCAGCTGACCATCGAGGTGCGCAGATGAAGTCGCTGCGAACTGCGCCTGTGCGTTGCGTTGCAAAGAACGGCGCAAACAGGCAAAATGAATGCATGCGGCGCGGAATGTGGCGCCGCTACGGAGTTACATAGGCCATGGCCGTCGAACTCGCAAAGGGCGTCACGCTCGAAGCGCCGGGACAGGATGCGAACTTCCTGAAGGACGAAGGAATTCTGTTCGCGTCGCTGGACAAAGTGGTGAATTGGGCGCGGCGCAGTTCGATCTGGCCGATGTCCTTTGGCCTCGCCTGCTGCGCGATCGAAATGATGTCTATGGCGTCTTCGCGTTACGACATCGCGCGTTTCGGCGCCGAAGTTTTTCGCGGCTCACCACGGCAGTCCGATTTGATGATCATCGCCGGTCGCGTCTCTGTAAAAATGGCACCGGTGATCAAACAACTCTACGAACAAATGCCCGAACCGAAGTGGGCCATTTCCATGGGCGCCTGTGCCACCTCCGGCGGCGTGTTCAATAATTACGCGGTGGTGCAAGGCGTCAATCAAGTCATCCCGATTGATGTGTACGTCCCAGGCTGCCCGCCGCGCCCCGAAGCGCTGCTCTACGCGATTTTCCAGCTGCAAAAAAAAATAGACAACGATCGCGGCAGCTTCATGCGCTCCATGAATTTCAGCAAAAGTTAGAAATTCAGTTCACAGTTGAAAGTCGAAAGTCAGATTTGTCTAGTATTCTTGGCCGGAGCCTTCGTTCTTCTCTCCTGCATTTTCTTTCTCTGCGTCCTCCGCGTCTCGGCGGTTCGTCTTCCTTTTTGCGCGCGCGGCTATTGCCAACGATCGAATTTGCCGCGACCGAAGTTCCACAGCGAGAAAAGTTACCGCAGAGGCGCAGCGGGCGCAGAGAAAATCTCCTGCAATGCCCTAAGTTGTTGAGAGAACTTCCGCAGTGCCGCCGTTAAAATCGAGGATGGCGCCTGGAGAATTGTGCTCGCGGCGGACGTAGGCCATTCCGATGGCGGCGTTCGCGGCGGGTGAAAATGCGGAACTGGTGATGATGCCGACTTCTTTGGACGTGGCAGATTTGTCTTCGGTATTTTGCGCGTACAAGCGCGTCAGCGGAGCCGGGGGCTCAGCCGTTGAGAATTTCACCCGCACGCGGCGGCGGTTTACTTGGCCGCGCGAGCGCACGCGTTCGACAATTTCCTGGCCGGTGTAACAGCCTTTCGTGAAACTAATGTGCGTCGCTTCCAGCGCGGCCTCGTGCGGAATCACCGTGTCGTTGAAATCGTCAGGGAACCACGGAATGCCGGCTTCCAGGCGCAAAGCATTTACAGCGCGCATGCCGGTCGGCGCGCCGTGCTGCGCCACAACGCTCGCGCGCAGATTCTTCCACAGCGATCCGAGACGCTCGCGCGGAGCGATAATTTCAGCGCCCGGCAAACCAAAGTGCGAGTGGCGAATCAGATGGCACGCGCCTCCATCGATCCGCACTTCCGCGATGGCGTGCTCGGAAAAACCTTCCAGCGACAATCCGCAAGCTTCGGCGATCACAGTTCCGGCGCGCTGGCCTTCGATGGCCAAGCTGCCGAATTGCTCGGTGACGTCGCTCAAGGTGACGTCATCCATGATGATGAATTTATCCAGCGTCGTAACGGTGCGTTCGCGCACCGAAGCGTGCGAGAGCACCAGCAGCTTGTCCTGCAGCGCGTAAATTTCCAGCTCGGCTAAAATGTGGCCTTGCGGCTTGAGCAGCAAAGCCAGCGTGCCATGGCCTTCGCCCAGCGATTTCACATCGTTCGAGACGATGGCGTTCAAATAGCGAACGCGGTCCGGCGCGGTGAGCTCGACGATGGTGTGCCAATTGGTATCAAAAATCGCGACAGCTTCGCGCGCGGCGCGATATTCATCCGCGAACGACGTAAATTGCTCCGGCAATGTGACGCCATGAAAAGACGCAAGAGTTGCGCGAGCGGTCTGATGTTCGTGGAGTAGGGGCGTGTCCATAATTTGCAGATCGCGCTCGCCACTAACGCGCCGCGCGATGCACATTCATATTATCAGATGACGCCGCGAAGCCACGGGACCCCGAGAAGTGCTGACTGCCAGTCGCGCCTCTTCGCTTGCCCGCCAGATTTATGCCTTGCGGTTAAGTAGATATCTTGACGACGGCGCAAATCACGCACAGACCACGCGCCAGCGAGTGAGTTAATTCCATTCCTGGCAACTTTGACCGGCTGTTTGCGATCCAGGCGCCCTTCACGTTCAGCAGTCCCAGCCCCTACTGTTCCCGCCCTGGATTCGACGGATATTCTCGCGTGCCGAACCTCTAGCAAGCCTGGAAGTCAGGATGTATTCGAACAAGCCGCACTCCGCGCGCGCAGAAGGCAGCGACGACGCGCAGGTTCCTGCCTCGATCAACGACAGATTTCGCGAATTCGAAGCCGTGGTGGAGAATGTCGAAGAGATGATCGCGGTGGTGGACCGCGATTACCGCTACCTGATGGCGAACCGGGCGTTCCTGAATTATCGCGGGGCGCGCCGAGAACAGATTGTGGGCCGCCTCGTTGCGGAGGTGTTGCATCCGGGTGTGTTCGAAAATTCGGTCAAGGCGAAGCTGGATGAATCTTTTCAGAATCGCGTCGTTAAGTACGAACTGAAGTACACGTATCCGGATTTGGGCGAGAGAAGCCTCTTCATATCGTGCTTCCCAATTAGCGGACCAAGTCGAGTAGAGCGGGTGGTGTGCCTGTTGCAAGAAGTCACCGAACGCAAACGGGCGCACGAATTGATTCGCCAGGAGCGCGATCGTGCGCAAGGTTATCTTGCTATTGCCGGCGAGATACCGCTGGCGCTGGATCTGGAGGGACGCATCACGCTGATCAACCGTAAAGGTCGCGCGACGCTGGGCAGGGAAGAGAGCGAGTTGCTGGGCCGCGACTGGTTCGAAACCTGCTTGCCGCCCAGAGCTCACCGCGAGCTCAAAGCATTTTTCCGCAGGTTGCTGGACGGAGAACTTACCTCTCTTGAAAACCCGGTGCTCACCAGCTCCGGTGAGGAAAGAACGATCAGCTGGCGCAATTCATTATTGCGAGACGGCGAAGGACGCGTGATCGGCACGCTGAGTTCGGGGCAGGACGTCACCGAACGCAAACACATTGAATCCGCGTTGCGGCATGTGTCGGGAAGCCTGCTGCACGCGCAGGACGCGGAGCGGCGAAAAGTCGCCAGAGAACTGCATGATGCCATCGGCACGTATGTGAGCGGATTGAGCCTGGCCCTGGGCAAGATGCGGTCTTTTCTGGAAGAAAATAATCCCGAGCATCAAAAAGTCGTGGCGGAATGCAGGGAATTGATCCCAGCGGCCGCGGGAGAGATCCGTTCCATTTCCTATCTGCTCCATCCGCCGACGATGGAGGAGATGGGCCTGGGATCCGCGCTGGAATGGCTGGTGCGCAGGTTCTTCGGCGGCAGCGGAATTGCGATCTCGTTGCAGCTAGCTACGGACATTGGCCGACTAAAAGCGGAAACCGAATTGACGATATTTCGCGTCACGCAAGAAGCGTTCAACAATATGTATCGCCACTCTGGGAGCAGCACCGCCGCTGTGCGCTTATTTCAGGAGTCCGATGAGATCGTGCTGAAAATAGCCGATGAAGGCCGCGGTGTGGAGCCTCCCTCTGTTGGCGCAGTTCCAGAGTTCACCGTGGGGATTTCGGGAACGCCTGGAGGCTTTGGGCGGGAAGTTCAGCATCGAGGGCGTCTGCGGCGACGGATGCCTGGTGCGCGGCGCTCTGCCGCTCGGCGTGCGATCGTGATGCGACGTTCGATCCGAACGGAACGGCCGCAATTCCGCACTTGATTATTTCGGCACTGAACGAACAGGTGCGGGGCGCATATCTTGCGCGAAACTCTGGAAGGCTGCTAAATCCTCGGCTGGTCCGGATCCCAGGTTGTTGCGCTTCGTGAGCGCGCCACGCGCCGCATCCTCCGGGGTCCAAGCTTTCAAGAAGACACCTTCCCGCAGATACCTCAGCTGCTGCAGCGTGGCTTCGGATGCGCCTCCGTACTTATCCAACTGGCGGAGGAAGAAATCGAAAAGCGGCGTTGGGAATTCGAACGAATCCGGAACGTCGCGACGGGTGTACTCGTAAATGGTCTTCTGATGCCAGGGATCGAACTTCCTGGTGTCAAAGGTGTCCGTTTGGTCGAGGAAGATTTGCGAAGTAGGAACGACGACGCGGACAACAATTCCCGCTGCAGGACGCAACGTCCACACCGCGACAGTGTGATTCGCGTACGGCCAGAAGAGCCCGACAGGCTTGACGCCGATGCGTTCGACCAGAAATGCGTACAGCGCGGAAAGCTCGTCACATTCCGCTGTGGCGGTCGGCTTCAATGCGGAAGGTTGCACGATGCTTTGCCATTGCCGCCAGATGTTATCGGAGTTAGGCGGCTGGTCGGTGATGGACCAATGCATGTTCCAGAAGCCCGCATCCCTGGTGGCTTCAAACAGCAAGTGCACGACGACGTAGTCGTGGTAACTAACACTGTCCGGCGGCAGATTGTGTGCGGAGACGAAGGAACGAAAACCCTGCTGCATACCGGAGCTGTCCTCGAAGGTCTTGGCTCTCGCGCGGATCACGTTGACGAACTGCGAGAGGGTGCTGCGGGAATCGGAAGCAACCGCCGAAGCAGGGTTCTGCTCTTGGGAATGCACGTCAGCGATCGCTGTCAAAACGAAAGCGACCACAATCAGAACCCAGCCGAAAGGTCGAGGGCGCACCGGCATCATTTTACGAGCATCTGGCGCAGGTGCCGGAGAAATTTCACGCCGTGGGCCGTAACGATCAGTTCTTTGCGCTCTTCAGCAAGATGATGTCGCTGGTTACTGAACCGCGAGTGAGGAACAGGATTTTGCCGTCGGGCGACCAGTTGAAGGAACGGATGATGCCGCTGGGAAAATTAGTGATTTGCTTCAGCGTGCCGCTGGGAACGGGTTGCCGCCAAATATTCGTGGCGCCCCCGCGCGTCAGAGCGAAGTCCACACCGTGACCATCTGGCGACCATTGGGGCAGGCCTTGTGCACCACCCCCGAGAGGCACTTCAAAGGAAAAAGCGGGTGGTCCGCCTTGCACCGGCACCGCGACCAACTGATCGCGTGTTTGCGGTGCGTCAGGATGCCCGAGGCGGTAGAGCACCAGCGTGTTGTCCTTCGATAAAAAGGCGAATGGGCTGGTTTGATTGTGCAAACCCAGCGATGCCGGGTTTGCGCCATCAATTCCCATGCGCCAGGTGCTCAGGTTGTCCTCGTAGTCGAAAAATACCGTTGAACCATCCAGGGAGCATATTGGGAGAAGCGCGGACTTGTCATGAATCAATTGCACGGCGTTAGATCCGTCCGCGTCCATACGCCAGATTTCCGAGGCGCTCCCGCGCGCTGCGGAATACACGATGTGCTTCCCATCGCCGCAGCCATACACGAACAGGATATTGCGATCGCTGCCGGCCACAAGGGTCCGGTCGCTACCGTCAAAGTTCGCGGTGAAAACTTCCCGATTGCGATTGACGAATAGGACGCGATCTTTGCTTAAAATCGAGACCCCGAATATTGAGGGGCCGCCCGAGGTGAGCTGCGTCGCATGTGCGGAATCGCCAGCGGGCGCGGCCCAGAGATCCAAGGAAACCGTGGTCTCGACCGTGACTGCAGCGGAGCCGTCGGTGGTCACGTCCAGCCAGGGCAAACCGTAGTCGGTTAGGTCGTTGGTTAGGTGCTGAGCTTCGCCCGAGGGATAGGACACTTTCCAAAGCTGGCCTTGCGCGCCCGCGCCCTCCTCGCGTATGGGAACCACGAGCGCGTCTCCCTCCGGCAACCAACGTGGGCGGCCGAGAGTGCCGTGCGTCGCGTAGAGTGTGCGAACCGCTCCGCTGGCGAGGGTAAACTCATTGAGCTGGCCACCCACTGACGGCAGCAAAGACGCGAATATGATCGTTTTTCCATCCGGAGACCACGCCGGACCTAGAAGACCGTTCGTAGAAATGTTCCCATTCTTAGAGGTCAGGATTCGTTCGCCTGAGCCATCGGTGTTGGCGACGAGCAGATTGAAAATGCCTTTATCCGGAATTCCCCGGATGAAAGCGAATTGCTTGCCATCGGGAGAGAAGCTGATGGAAGTGTCTATATCGCGGAGGATCTGCAGCGGGTTTCCGCCGAGCACGGGCATTTTGTAGAGCGAGCTGAAAAGCTGATTTTCCTTGGAGGCTTCGGTGAAATAAATGTAATTGCCGTCGGGGGAAAAAGTGAGGCCGTAGAACACGCTCACAGCGGGCGCGAAAATTTGCACGTCGCTGCCCGTGGCCACTTGGCGGACCATAAGGCTTTGCATTTCGCCGTCGCGCAGGACGTACACGACGTATTGACCGTTGGGCGAGATGGCCACGCCGGCGGCTTTGCCGGTTTCCGTGAGTTTCAGGATGCTCATGTTTTGCGCGTTGAAGGTGTTTTGGTGTGCGCGCGATTTGAATACGGCCAAGGCGATGGCGGCAGCGATGAGCGCGATTATGGCGACTGCAGCGATCAATTTACTTTTGTGTTTTTTTGCTTCGCCGAGGACGATGGCGGCGCTGCCGGAGCCACTGGAGGAAACCTTCGCGGACGAGCCGGAGCCTGAAGGCGGCGGGGGTGGCGCGATGGCGGCGGAATTCGCGCCGGAGGAGCCGGCTGCGGCTGTTGCTGCGGCGAGACTTGTAAAGCTAGAACTCTCGGCGGTGCTGGCCTGCGTCTTGCTGGAGCCGGAATCGCGCTGCAGGCGCTTCAGATCGGTGCGCAGATCGGCAGCGGTCTGGTAGCGCATGGTGCGATCTTTTTCCAGGGCCTTATTGATTATCCGTTCGAGTTCCTGCGGAACGTCTGGATTGATGCGCACGGGCGCGACGGGCGCGCGATTCAGGATGGCGTCGAAAACCGCAGCGGAAGTGGAGCCGGAAAAAGCCTGGCGGCCCGTGGCCATTTCATATAGCACCACGCCGAGCGAAAAAATATCGGTGCGGGAATCGAGGTCCTTGCCCAGGGTTTGTTCCGGCGACATATAAGCGACGGTGCCAACGGCTATGCCAGGGCTGGTGAGATTGCCGTCGTCGAGCGTGACATTGCCCGACGCGGTGCGGCCATCGCTGCCCGGAACCGCCATCATCTTGGCGAGGCCGAAATCGAGGATTTTGGTCTGGCCGCGATCGGTGAGAAAAATGTTCGCGGGTTTGATGTCGCGATGGATGATGCTTTCGGAATGCGCAGCGTCGAGAGCGTCGGCGGATTGAATGCCGGATTCGAGGAGCAAGTCGAACGCCAACGGGCCGCCGGTGATGCGGTGTTTCAGCGTGGCGCCCTTCAGCAATTCCATGGCAATGTAACTGCGGCCCTGATATTCGCCGATTTCGAAAATCGTGCAGATATTGGGATGGCTGAGCGCGGCGGCGGCGCGCGCTTCGCGGAGGAAACGATCGAGAGCGAGCTTGTCCTGCGAAACATCGTCGGGCAGAAATTTCAGCGCGACCGTTCGGCCGAGCTTGGTGTCTTCGGCTTTGTACACCACGCCCATGCCGCCGCCACCAAGCCGTTCTAAAACGCGATATTGCGAGATGATTTGCCCGACGAGAGGCTGGGAGTCTGTCATTCCGTGCACATATTAGATTCGCAGGTGAGACAAGTCAACGCGGGCGACGGTGACCGTACCTCAGTTTCCATTTACGCGTCGCATCAGGAGTTCGTGAAGCAGCCGCACACTGTGCCTATACACCTTGAGCGAAATACCGTTCACCGTTGAACAGCTTCAAACGCGAGCTGGCCACCTGTTTTACCGCATCCACGACGGACGGTAAAATTTTGTATGGCACGACTTCGTCAGGATGTTGGGCCAAAGCCTGTTCCAAACCGTGTCTCCATGCAACCCGAAGTTCGGTATTAATGTGGACAATGTTGATTCCCGCTGCGATGGCCTTGCGCAGGTCTTCATCATCGGTGCCTGAGCCGCCGTGGAGCGTCAGGAAGACCCGCGACGCACGCTTGATGCTAGCTATCCTCTCGATATCCAGCCGCTTCTTCGTTTCTCCACTTACCATGCTACGCAGCATGCCGTGCATGTTGCCCACTGCGGGAGCCAGGATGTCCACCCCCGTGCTCTCCACAAACTGTTGCGCTTGTTCCGGTGTGGAGAGTCCCTTCGAAAGGTCGGGGGCCCGTTCGTGTATTTCAGAGCCGGTTCCGATGTCTCCGATTTCTCCCTCTACCAGCATGGCAGGATTGATCGCTTTCAGTGCTTCCACCGCCTGCTTGGTTTGCTGCACATTCTGATCAAAGGGAAATGCGGACATATCAAAGACAATTGAATCGAATCCCGCTTTTGCAGCCTCCACCGCCTTCGCGAGGGAGTGGGTATGATCGGCGTTAAGAAAAATCGGGTGGTCGAATTCCTCGCGCAGGCTTCGCACGAAAGCGGCGATCTGGCGAGTTCCCACAAACGCGCGCTCCCCCTCGGATGATCCAACCAAGACTGGCACGGCTAATTCACGGGCAGCGGCAAACACCGCTTTCAATAGAACCAGGTCAGAAATGTTAAAATGTCCGATCGCCTTTCCACTTTGTTGCGCTTCCTGCAAGTGATCCCGTAAAGAATGCATATTATTGTCCTCCTCTCGCCCACGCACGGGCGCCATATCGGCGTCGATTTCAGCAACCGGTGAACGCGGTTGTACAACAGAAGTGAGTATACCGCCGATGAACCGAATGCGGATGAGCCCGAAAATATCTCAGCGCCCCCATTAGACATGCACGATTAATCAGAGGAGGCCAGTGGCTCGGCCGATTCGTTTTGAAAGGGCAAGGGCACACGTCATATAGAACCGTTCGCTACCGACGTTGCCGCTGCGGCACTCTGTGAAAAAGTGCAGACCAAAATTGATACGAGCCACCGATAATGGCTGCGATCAACGCAGTCGTCATGGAAGCTGCACCTGACCGCAGAAAATGATTGTAGCCGTAGATTCCTAAAGGGATATAGATCGCTGTTCCAGTAATTACTCCAGGAGAGTATTCGCGAGACTTGAAGCTGGCCCAAGCATGCCAACATCCATTTGAGCAGGTCAGGGCAGCGATTGTGAGCCAGTAGGGGACGCCTGCTCCTCGACGTCCAAGGATTGCGATGTCCCAGCACGCTATCACCAGTGCAGCATTGATGAGCACGAGGAAACGCGTTGTTATTCGGGAAGCGTCAACGCGATAGCGTCGATACCACACCACAAACCCTCCTGGGTAAACAAATTCTTCGAAGATGTGGAGGATTACCGCTCCCAGCAGTGCCCAACGCAACCAGCCCGTCATGATCTCGGAGTTTACGCGAGCATCCGATTGAGAGCTACCAGATAGATTCGACGCAGTATCTCAAACCATTTCGGACTGGCACACAACACGCTGGTTTACGCCCTGATCGAAGACTGACCGGTTACCGGGAGAGTTGCTATACTTTCAGTGTGAGCGAAAGACTGATTCACGAAATAATTCCGGTGGGGATGCTGCAGTGCAATTGCTCGATACTGGGCGATCCGGAGACGCGCGATGCGATCGTCGTGGATCCGGGCGATGAGGTCGAGCGGATTCTGGAAATTTTGCGGGCGTGGCAGTTGAATGTGCGGGCGATTGTGAGCACGCATACGCACATTGATCATGTGGGAGGCCTCGCGCTGCTTCATGCCGCGACGAAAGCGCCGGTGCTGATCCACGAAGCTGATCTGGAATTGTACCGGCACCTCGATATGCAGGCGCAATTTTTGGGGATGCGCACGCCGGAGAGCATGCGGATCGAGGATTTCGTCAGAGAAGGCGACAGCGTGCGCTGGGGCGCGTATGCGGCACGCGTGATTCATACGCCGGGGCACACGCCGGGGAGCATTAGTTTGTTGGTGGAGAAGGGGACGCCATCATTCGAGCGAGGGTACTTGGACCGCGCGAAACCGTTATCGGCGAAGGACTCGGCCGAGGCGCATTTGCAGGGGCATTTCCGCGGACACGCGGGCGAGGCTGCGCCGGGTTTAGTGCGCGGAGGCGGGCTGGCGCCGGGGATGTTGGTTGCTGGTGATACTTTATTTCAGGGGAGCATTGGGCGCACGGATTTGTGGGGCGGCTCGATGAAGGATATTTTGAATTCGATCCGCGAGAAGTTGTTGGCCCTGCCGGATGAAACGCTGGTGATTCCCGGACACGGCGAGAACACTACCATCGGTGCCGAGCGCGCTGAAAATCCCTACCTGCGTTAGCTGGCGTGCAAATCCTCGAACAGATGAACCGAGAGAAAGCTGCCCGCCGTCTCCCGAAAAGCGCGGGACACAGCGGCCGCTATACCGGCAACAGCAACTGCGGCGCCGCGGAAACCTGAACGCCCGGGCAAGCTGGGGCCCAGCCCTTCGATCCCACGCTGCGAGATCTCAGGATGAATTGCGCTGCAGCGCAACTCACAATCAACGCCCCTACCAACCATAGACAGCCTTCGACTTCCAATTAAAAATTCACGTCTTTGATGTGCGTGGCTAGCGACCACAGATTGCCGAACGGGTCTTGCACCGTGGCGGCGCGGTCGCCGTACGGTTCGTCGCGCGGCGGGCGCATCGGTTTCGCGCCGGCGCGCAGGGCGTTTTGATACACGGCGTCTGTGTCTGGCACGTACATGTGGAGATGGAAGGGCATCGGCGGCATCGCGGCGGAGCCTTCGACGACGGCGAGAATGGAATCGCCCACGCGCATTCTGGCGTGTGCGATTTTTCCGTCTGGCAGCTTGAGCATGAACGCTTCTTTGGCATCGAAGGCCAGCTTGGCGAATTCGATGAACTGAGTGCCGCCCGCGGGATTGAAACCGGGCACAAGCGAACGCGTGTCGCGCGTGATGTGCGCCGAGCCATGATGAGTGGTGATTTCCCAGACATTTCCCGATGGATCCTTTAGCACGCCGGTGCGGTCGCCCCAGGACTGATCGGCAGGCGCGCGAACCGCGGTTGCGCCGGCACGCATCGCGCTGGCGTAAGCGGCGTCGGCATCGTTGACGTAGAAAATGTTCCAGACGGCGCGCGGCGGGAATTCCTTGCTGCCGTCGCTTAGTTCGAGCATCGAGTCGCCCAAGCGCAGCTCGGCGTGCATGACGGAATTGTCCGGTGGGCGATTCACGCGGAAAATTTCCTGCGCGCCGAAGCCGACCTTGAAAAATTCGATCAGCTTTGCGGCGCCCGTAACCAGCAAATACGGCGTGAGGGTGTGAAATCCTTTGCGGATATACGGCACCGGCAGTGTCCACTTCGGTTCTTCGGCGGAAGGCGCGGGCGACGGCTGCTGCAAAGCAGCGAAGCGACGCTCGATTTCTTCGGGAGTTAGAGTTTCCTTGTGCGTTGTGATGACCCAGGTGAGTCCGAAGGGATCGGCGAATTGGCCGGAGCGCTCGCCGTAGAACTGATCCTGCACCGGGCGGAGCACCTTGGCGCCGGCAGCGACGGCGCGGGCGGCCATCGCGTCCACGTCATCCACCTGAAGATGAATTTTTACCGGCGAGCCGCCGATCGTTTGCGCGCTGAGGGCTCCGTAGTCGGGGAATTCATCGGCCAGCATGATAGTGGAGTTGCCGATACGGATTTCCGCGTGGCCGATTCTGTTACCGGGGCCATTCAGGCGCATGGTTTCTACGGCGCCGAAAGCCTGCTTGTAGAATTCAAGAGCGTGGGCGGCACCGTTCACGATCAAATACGCCGTCGCGGTCTGCCGCACTTCCGGTGCTGCTGCGGCTTTGCTGGCCATGGGTGTTCTCCCTTCGAGTTGCGCTCGTAGTGCTGCTTTGAAATCTGCGCGGGGCAGGCCACGGAGTTCGCCGGCGACGCGCACGAGTGCGGCGACCGGCGCTTTGGGCGCGGCGCCATCGCGGCGGCGCGGGGCCGGGTCGGGCGTGAGCAGCGCTTGGATTGCGCGATCGAGTTGTTCGCTCAGGTTTGGTTTAGCCATTGGCTGCACCCGACCGATTCTTCTTCTGGGACACTTTGGCGACTGCGTTTCTGCCGGAAACTTTTGCGGCTTCTTCGCGCAAAGTTTGTATGCCGCGGAACTGGAGTTGTTTTACGGCGCCTTCGGTGCGACCCAGAGTTTGCGCGATTTCACGGATGCTTTTTTCTTCGGCGAAGCGCATCTGCACGACCTTCCGCTGCTCGACGGGCAATTCCTGCACCAGGCGGAATAATTGCGCCCGAATTTCGATTTCTTCCGGGCTGGGCTCGGCGCTGGCTGGGTCATTTGCGAGCGCGTCGGTTTGTTCGCGCGAGCCGCGCCGCCAGCGGTCGGCAATGGCATTCGCTGCGATGCGCAAGAGCCACGCGCCGAAGGGGGCGCCGCGCCATTCGAAGCGCGGCAGATTCGCGAGCGCATGATGAAAGACCTCGGAGGTTATGTCTTCAGCCGCCTCGCGGTTCGCCAGGCGCCGCGAGACGTATGCGTACACGCGCGCGAAGTGAATTTCGTAGAGCGCGGCGAAGCGGCTGGGGTCTTGCTGCGCCGCTTTGATCAGCCGCCGCTCGCTGGATTCTTGTGCGGCCTTCAACGAGAACTCCGGAGTTGTTGCTGCCATAGTATAGAACTGCCGAGCGGGGGAAAGGTTACGGTCAGCCCTTCTTGTCGCGTTCGGCGCGCATCGCTTCCATCACACTTTGGATTAGTTCTTTGGCGTTGTTGATTTCTGCTTGGATGATGCGGATATCCATCACGGGGACGTCGGGGTCGCGATTGGTGTGGCAGTACACGCCGTGTTGGCCGACCAGGACGAGGGCGTTGGTGAGGAGATCGAGGGACACGGCCAGACGGCCGCGGTGAGGGCCCATCATGGTTTCGTAATGCTCTAGTTCGTCTTTGTGTTCGTCGAAGGCGGGCATGGGTGGCTCCCTGAAAGTGGTGAGAAGTTAAGGTAGCGTTTCGCGTGTGGAAGCGCAACAAGGTGGGGACACAGGCAAGATCGCCCACGCCATGAAAGCGGCGTTTGGATGGTTCTAGAACCATCTATTGCGGGCTACGGAACATCTTTGGGTAGTTCGCTTTACACTGCGTGAGTGAGATTAGATAATCTGGGCCGTTGCGTTGACGTTGCCGCAGATGCAGGGGATGGCTGGATTTCGTCGGGCGAGGATGTCCAGACGAGAAAGTTCGTTCGAGCGCACGAAAGCGCTTGAAAAAATCCAGCTGCCGATGACGGCACGGGCGGTGCGTTTGCGGCACTTAGCGATTGGGGCGCTAAGGGCACGGTTCAAAAGGGCACAGCTTTTATTACAGTTGCGAACAAAGCTATACTACGGGAAACGAAGGTGATGATTTGCGCTGTGCATGCCCGTTTCCTGGAACGCCAATCGGCCCATTGCCAACGACGACAGCAAAATTTGAATTCGCGCCGGGACTGCTGCTGGGGAAAGATGCGGCTCCTGGGACCCGCGGGGTGAACATACGATGAGACGTTCAGACTTGGTACGCAATCCGGGGAAGAGCAAGGCGGTGCGGACTTCGCAAATCGTGTTCGGCGAGCGGCAGCATTTGCTGCGCGTGCTAGATTCGGTGGAGCGGAGCGCGTTGCCGACGCCGCGTTTGGAGCAGGAGCGGCGAGTGATCGAGCAATTGATTCACGCGCGGACGCAGGAATTGAACCGCATCAACGCGGGCTGGGATGAAAAGGTGGGCGTGGTGCTGAGCGCCGAAGTGAAGCCGGAAACTTTGGACTCGCTTTCGCGGCAGGCTCCCAAGGAAGACTTTTATTTGCTGCGATTGATCAGCGAGCATCCCAAGGTTTCGGCGAGGACGCTGGGGAGGTTGTCGCATCATCCTTATTCGGCGATACGCGAGAATATCGCGCGGCATCCGAACAGCGATGCGGCTACTTTGTCACGGCTGAGCAAGGATCGCACGCAGCCTCTGTGGTATCTGGTGGCGTTTAATCCGAATGCGCCGGTAAATTTGCGGAAGAAATTGCAGGAGCGGATGCGGAGGTTGGGGGAGAAGTCGGCGACGCAGTAGGGGCCGTGATTCGTGAATCGCGAGTGGCGATTCGTGGCTCGAGCCGCTGCGTGAGTATAAGTTTAGGGGTTTTGTGGGGCGCTGATTGGGCACCCTTTTTTATTTCGGGGGAAATTTTTTCCGTTTGCGGCCTGCTTGTGTCCACCTGTAAGCGCTTGCCGGGTGTTTTTTCTAGAGTAGAATCCTGGGATGACGGACTCGTCTTGCTTGCCTACTTCTATCTCGTCCCCCTCCACCTCGCCTTCATCGCAGGCCTTCTACAACATTGCGGATGAATTTGTTACGCGGCTGGCGCGGTTGCATCCGGAGAAGTTGGCGATTTTGGGAACTGGGCGGGCGCTGACTTATGCGGAGCTGGAGGCGTTGGTTGGGCGCGTGGCGGAGGCGTTGCGGTCGGCGAATTGCCAGCCGGGGGAGCGGGTGCTGATTGCCCTGCCGGATTCGGCGGAATTTTTTGGCGCGTTTTTCGGGGCGACGAGAATTGGCGCGATTGCCGTGCCGGTTAACCCGATGGCGCGGGCTGCGGATTACCGGCACTGGTTGGAGAATTGCGGGGCGCGCATTGCGATTGTGCACGCGCCAATTTTGGGCCAGTTCTGCGACGGTGCGGCAGGGGATAACGCGCTGGATCTTCTGGTGATTTTTAAAATCACGGCGGGAACTGTGAAGCCAGAGCGTGTGGCGCAGCGGATTTTGGAGTGGGATGACTGGCTGCCGTCGCGTGTGGGCGCGGTCCGGACGCATCTGTCCCTTGCGACGGACGCGGCATTCTTTTTGTACACGTCTGGGAGCGGTGGGGCGCCGAAAGCGGTGGTCCATCGGCACCAGGATATGGGAGTTGCGGCGCGCAACTACGCGCAGGGCGTGTTGGGATTGCGCGCCGATGACCGGTTATTTTCCGTTTCGAAATTGTTTTTCGCTTACGGCCTGGGGAATGGGATGTATTTTCCGCTGCATTTCGGGGCCTCGACGATCCTCCATCCCGAGCGGCCGCGCCCAGATGAAATTGCGGCGGTAATTGCGGAGCATCGGCCAACGGTGTTCTTTTCGGTTCCTACTTTTTACGCTT
>Ga0210401_10002570_pt1 | contig 20038 bp, 23 predicted proteins | sample IncBWH32MmetaG_FD_150866 | JGI IMG/M metagenome (GOLD analysis project Ga0210401, IMG submission 150866) | Forest soil microbial communities from Barre Woods Harvard Forest LTER site, Petersham, Massachusetts, United States - Inc-BW-H-32-M | ecosystem: Environmental > Terrestrial > Soil >... | reverse complement strand
TTGAGCCGTCGGGGTGAGTTTCTCAGGATAACCGTTCGAGGTAATGCGCATGCCCGAAAAAATTGAGCGTCCACGCCTGAACATGAATGTCATCGCAAAGTGTCTATGACCTGCAAGACAGAATCCAGAACTTTGCCAGACCCAATCACCCGACAACGTAAAAACTCGAAGGAGGAAAGCATATGGGCGGCCTAGCAGCGGCAAAGCAAGGTTTCTCCCTGGTGCTAAGCATCCTTTTGGTCTTTACGGTCGGACCCGGGGCCGCAACCGGATTGGCATATGAGAGTACGGGAACCGCACCGACCAGCAGCACAGACTCCACTTATCCCGGTCAGGGTGTGCCGGCAACTGCCGACGAACTGCAGAGCCTGGTTGCCCCGATCGCTCTCTACCCGGATGCGCTGGTGGCACAAATTCTCACTGCGGCAACCTTTCCCGACCAAGTGGCCATCGCCAGCTATTGGGCGGAACAGAACAAGACGCTTACCGGGAGCGCACTCTTGACTGCGGTTGACAAACAAACTTGGGATCCAAGTGTTAAAGCGCTCACCCAGTTTCCGTCCGTACTAAACAACATGGCTCAGAACCTGTCGTGGACGTCGCAACTAGGTGAGGACTATCACAACCAACAAGCCGACGTCATGACAGCTATTCAGACTTTGCGTGCGAAGGCTAAAGCCGCCGGCAATCTTCAGTCGGGCCCCCAGATCACTGTTGTTCAGAAGTCGCCGCAGGTTATTGTCATAGAGCCAACAAATCCGCAGATTGTTTATGTCCCGCAATACAACCCGGCCGTAATTTATGGCACCCCCTATGTTGTTCCCGGCTACAGCGCCGGAGACCTGGTGGCCTCAAGCGTGCTTTCCTTTGGTGCTGGAATGGCAGTTGGAGCCATGATGAGCGGCGGTTGGGGATACAGCAGTTGGAATTGTAATTGGTACGGTGGCGGTGCGATCTACCACGGCGGAGCCTACTACGGAAACAGCGCCTGGCATGGCGGCTATTATGGTACGAGCGCGTCCGCTTATGGGCCCTACGGCAGCGCCCACGCCTCCTCCGGCTATAACCCCTCCACAGGGACTTACGCGCGCGGCGCGTCAACCTCGACAGCGTACGGCAGCCAAAAAGTGGGGCAAGCGTACAACCCATACACCGGGGCCTATGGCGCAACCCATCAAGGGTCCAATGCCTATTCGAACTGGGGAAGCTCGACGTTTTCGAAAAATGGCCAGACCGTCGACACGCAGCATTATTCGGACGCGAACGGCACCGTCGGTACAGCCGAGACCTCCAATGGTAACAAGTATGCGACCGCCAACGGCAATGCCTACAAAAACACTGGGAGTGGCTGGCAGAGCGCGGGTTCCAGTTCTGATGCTGGTCACGGTTGGGGAGACAGCAGTGGATCGGACTATCACGGCGGCGGTTCATCGTCGGCATTCAGCGGCTGGGGCAGCCATTCTGGCGACTCCGGGTGGGGGTCCAGGTCTTCGAGTGCACGTGGCTGGGGCAGCCGTGGCGGTGGTGGCGGGTGGGGCGGCGGAGGATTCCGTGGCGGTGGTGGTCGCCGTTAGGCATCTGGATCGGAGCGACGGGGCGCGTAAAACCAAAGCTAATGGAGGGCTGAAATGTTCAACTTAGTCCACAATCAGACGAGTTCAGGTTTGCGATTCCTCTTGCTGGTGGCAGGGGTCACCACGCTACTTTCGATTTGGGGATGTAAGAAGGAGCAGACATCCTTTGCCCAGGGCTCCCCAAAAACCTTCGCCACGCCGGAGGACGCCAGCAAAGGACTTTTCGAAGCAGCCAAATCAGGCAATCAAGAAACGGTTTTGGCCATCTTTGGCCCTGCGACCAAGGAGCTGATTTATTCCGGTGTAAGCGCCGACGACACGGATTCACTCAACGGATTTGTGCAGGCCTACCAGGTGATGAACCGGTGGCGAAAACTGGGGGACGGCAGCGAATTGCTCCTGGTAGGCGCAGACAACCAGGCATTTCCCATCCCGTTGAAGAACACCGCAGGTCAGTGGTATTTCGACGCCGCCGCGGGGAAGCAGGAGATCCTGGCGCGACAAATAGGGCGCGATGAGATTGTAGCCATTGATGTAAGCCAGGCGTTGGCGGACGCCCAAGAGCAGTACTTCGCTCAAAAGCACGGAGGGGTGAACCAGTTCGCGCAGAAATTCTTTAGCGACCCCGGCCAGCAGAACGGTTTGTATTGGCAAACTCCTCAGGGTTCTCCTCGTAGCCCACTTGGGCCGCTGGTCGCATTCGCCACCGAAGAGGGCTTCGCCATCAAGCCGAATACCGCTCAGCCGTTCTATGGCTACTATTTCCGCAAGCTGGACAGTCAGGGTCACGATGCCAAAGGCGGTGTGAAACCGTACGTTGTAAATGGAAAGATGACCGGCGGATTCGCCTATATCGCGTATCCGGCAAAATATGACGCTACCGGTGTGCAAACGTTCATCATCAATCAGGACAGGGTAGTGTACGAGAAGAACCTTGGACAAGATTCTGCCAGTCTCGCGAAGTCGTTGACGGAATTCTACCCAGACAAGACATGGACCGCACTGCAATAAAAATCTAAGGATCATTGGCTGCAATTATTATCTGGTGCCGCTCCGCTGAATTAGACCCTGGCCGATGATCAGTTGCAGCTCCGGATTGGAAGTGGATAGTTGTGGCTCTACTATGTGCATCCGTGCGATTCGCAGTTCGCCTTCTAGAGGAAGTGGATCGTACCCGTTTATCCGGATGTGGCCTCAAGGAACTGCCACTTTTCCAGTGCCTCTGTAAAAACCGACAGTCGCTCCCCTAAATAGAGCTGTTTAACCTCTCAGTCGAGGAACGTGCGCGCCACGACCAACCAACTGGCTGGCTCGCGCATGGCTGACCAAATCAGATTAGGAAGTGGAAAGACATATGAGAGGATTTCGATGTCGGGTTTTAATCTCGATCTTTGGCATTACATAACGTTTGCCGCTCTTTTTGTTCTGGGAGTATTGGTGCTGATCGCTATCGTTTTTGTTCTTGGACTGCCCGGGCGAATCGCAATTGCCCGCAAGCATCCGAATGCCGAAGCAGTCAATATCATGGGTTGGGTCGGGTTTCTGGCAATCGTGCCTTGGATTCAGGCATTCATCCGGGCGTCCAAACCCACGCAGGTTATTGATATTCGACGGTATCCTCCGGCCGAACAAGCGGCGATACAAGAGAAAATCGCCAAAATGTCGGGCAAAAGTGCGGCACACGGAACGTCGAAAGCGGCGTAATAAAACACTCACTTCAATTTGGATCGGCGTCCCTACGAATACCAAGCGATACTACTGCAATCACAGATCGATGCCGCCGAGGCAAGGGTCGTCGCATGCGAGTCGGGGGTCAAGGTGCAACAAGCAGAAATTGTGGCCGCCAATCACGATGTGCTTATGCTCAGAGCCGACACGGAAGGGACATCCGCAAAGGTGGCGCAAGCGAACATTGCCCGCCAGACGGTGATCATTGTTGGTTCACAACTCAAACCACAGCGTGGCGGCATTTTTCCGACCCAGCTACACAATTGACCGATCCGAGCTACACATTTAAGAGCAACATGGAATCCTGCGGCGCGTCTTCGGAGGTCAACGTCTGGGGACGGGTGCGCTCACAGCAAGCCGCCGCCCGTGCGAGTTTCGAAGCAGTTGCGCTCGATTATTCGTTCGCGCTGCAATCTCTGGCGGCCACCACAGCGAAAAGCTGGTATCTGGCGATCGAAAGCCGCCAGCTCCTGGAGCTCGCTGGGCAGGGCGTAGGACTCTACTCAGACCTGCTCAAGCTGGCTCGCGTGCAAGCATCAGCAGGGAAGGTTTCGGATCTTGACCTAGCTAACGCGAGTGCCAGTCTGAACGAAGCAGAGAGCCAGCTCCAAACAGCGCAAGGTCTCTACAGCGAGGCGCGGCGGAATCTAGAGGGGCTCGTCGGACGTTATCCTGCGGCGGAATTAGAGGTCAGTGAGAGCTTCATTCCGATTCCTCCCCCGGTCGAAGCCGGTCTGCCTGCGTCATTGACTGAACGGCGCCCTGATCTTGTCGCCGCCGAACGCCAGGTTCTGGCAGCCTTCCGCAGCCTGGAAGCCACCAAGCTGGCCCTGCTCCCGGACATCACGCTGACCGTGGAGGGGGGACGGGTGAGCGATCGGCTGCTCGACCTGCTGCTCCTCAATCCCATCATGTTCCGCAGCGCCGTACAAGTCTTCGTGCCGGTTTACGAGGGGGGTGCGCTTCGCGCCAAGTTAAAGATTGCCACTGCGCAACAGGGGCAGGCACTCGCGGCCTACGGAAGCGCCGCCTTGAATGCTTTTCGCCTAGTCGAAATTGCGTTGACGAACGAAGCCCTGCTGGTTGAGTACCTCAAGTACGAACAGGACGCACCGCACGACCGCGACGAAGCCGTGCGAATCGCCACCGTGAAATAGAAGACGGGTGCCACGGATATGCTCTCAGTCCTCCAGTTACAAACGGACCAAATCGCCACTCAAGTCGAATTGATCAAGGCCAGGAACGCGCAGCTCGCCTACCGCATCAATCTTCACCTTGCTTTGGGCGGGAGCTTTGATGCGTCGCCGGCGGTGACGCCGCCGAATACGACCAGCATGAGTTTTCAAGCGCATTGATTGTTCTTCGGCCTCTGGATGCCAGCCCTCAAGTCGTATCATTGCGTTTCGCCGCGCAATTGAGCATGCCTTCAAACGCGTTCTTTTTGTTCCAAGCCTCGAGAAGTGCTATGAAGTAGGCCGATTGTCATCAATCCGTGTACTCCTCGAAGATGAATACAAAAATTGGAGTCATCATCTCCGCTTGTTGCTCCAAGATCGGTCAGAACGGCAAGGCATCTGCGAAGTGTCGGATGGATCAGAAGACGTTCAGGAGGCCGAAGAATTAAAACCGGACCTGATTTTGCCGGGCAGTGGCCTCCCAAAACTAGATGAAATCGAAGCCGCCCGGCGGATACAACAACTTTCGCTCAATTCCAAAATCGTATTCCTGTCCATGAGTTATTCTCCGGCTATAGTGCAGGAGGCCTTGAGTACTGGCGCGTAGGGTTCTGTCTATAAGGCGCGCGCTCCGAGTGACCTGCTGCCTGCTATAGGCGCGATTCTACAAGGCAAACAATTCGTGACCAACAGGCTAAAACATTGACCGTACCCTAACAGCGAAACTGCGATGAATATCTCAAACTAAATTCTAAGTCATCCCGCCAGCAGCGGCTTCGCCTTTTGCAAGTACACGCAATTCAGCCGCGGGCACAGTGAATTCCGCGAAGCCACAACCCAAGCAGACAACAAGGTCGGGGAATACCCAAACTACTGGCTTGTCAATATTTTTCAGTCCGGTGGAATGAATGCCCATCTCTCCCCTGAACGCGCGCTGGTTGAGAGATCCACAAAATTTGCACGGCATGCCTACTCCCGAAGAGAAGCAGTTTGTGAAACGCGCATAATTTATTGAATGTAGGCTCTATTCAATAAGGTAGTTGCCGTACTTTCAATGGGTATAATCATGTAGGGCCGGGCTTCAAAATCGTCAAACAGAACGCATTTAGGACCGATAAAACTGCTGGTCATCCCCCGCATTGCTTGGGGTTATGCTCGTAAGGAAGCCAATTCATGCGAAGTCCTCATATTGGAAATTAGGAGCAAGTTGCCGGGAACTCCACCTTAGCCAGCTCCTCTCGGCTGTGGTTGTGCCGATGATGGGCTTGATTTCTGGGATGCGATTGGCAGGGAAACCGCTCAGACGGGAATGTTCCCGCACGATTTGAATGTTCAGCGAAATATACACGCAATAAATCCTGTCGCCGGCAACTTAGCAGGGCTCCACCAAATTTCGGTCAGAGATTGCGAAGATCTGAACAAGATTGTTCAGAGACGGCCTGGAGTTGCTGCTCCGACAAATTAGCGGCGCCGGGAATCTCTCGTTCGATTGAGCATTTGTGCAATTCGGCTCCTCTGTGGCAGCTGGTATAGCGTCCGGCGAGCCGCTTGCAATCAAAACTTAGTTCAATGTGGGGTCTTTTTATAAGCAGTTTCCCAGGACCATGCTTGGGCTTGATAGGGTCAGCGCAAAATAAGTTGCACACTGTGAATCCTGACAGTAGCTCGCTTCCCCTTACACACACACAATGAGAGTTGTTTGGGTGCCGGCCGGACAACGAATTCGATTCGTTTTAGCGATTTATGACCTGAAAAGCCGAGCTGATGTTGGCACCCTCAGGACCTAGAATGCAGACAGTTCATCGCGAGGACGTGCGATGAAACGAGCGCTGATTTTGGCGGTATGCCTGATTTCACATGGTGTGTTAGAGGCGACTGCGAACACCAAGCCGGAGGCCCCGACCACCGAGGAAGAACACAGGAAGACAGATCTACGAAATCGCCTTTGCGCAGACAGAGAACTGAGCTGTGCCTTCGTAACTGCCCTTCTGAATGATCCACGCCTGACAATTTACCATCCACCTGAACCGGTGGTCCCACCATCTGCTCCGGTCCAGAAAGAGAATGAACGAAATCCGTATTTCACTAAGAGATTCGGACTTCTCACCTTTGAATCCTTGAAGCGTTGCAAGGAGTTCATTCAGGCGCATTTACTCGCATTCGATGCCGCTTTTCATATCTACGGGGTGCCCAAGGAAATCATTTGTGGACACCTGCGGATCGAAACTGACTTCGGCATTCCTACCGCATTGTCGCCACATCCATTGGGTACAACTCCTGCGATCGACCGGCTTGTGACGTTATACGTTCGCAGACCCGGGCGCAAACAATCTCGGAATCGTTTCGCCCAGAGGCAGGCATTCGCACTGAATGAGTTGAAGGGCCTTCTCAATGCTGCCAGGAAATTTGACTGGGACTTATTCCAGATTCCAGGATCGTCCACAGGCGCGATCGGCCTGGTCCAATTCGAGCCGTCGTCGTTCAAATTTGCCGTGGATGGGGATGGCGATGGGAAAATTGATCTCTTTAATCCAGAAGACGCTATTTTGAGTGTTGCGCACTACCTGGTAACACGCGGCTGGGATGATCAACCACAGCACCAGCAGCGCGCCATCTATGCCTACTATGGCGGCCACTACGAGACAGATAAGAACAAGTACTACATGAAGGCCGTATTGAAGTATGCAGACGAAATTGGCAACTATCTCAAAGACCATCCCGTAGAAACGCCGCCCAAGTCGTTCCCCGAACCGCCCACGCCGGAAGGGCATGAGGCGTCATGTGACCAGCGTGCCCAACAGCCGCTAAACTGACTCGGATCGATCAAATATGCGGTGGATGACAGCGGTAAATTTGAAAAACGGACGACGTGGCAGAAGAAACTTGGCCAAAAGGGACACGCAACGCATATATCATGGGCGCGACGCGCTTCCACCTCCCCGCTCGCAACGATAGACGGCAGGAACTCGCAGGAACCAGGGTGCCCCCCCAAAAGTTATTGCGGCAGGCCCCGGCCAACGGAGGTCTGGCCAAGGCAAACTTGCGCGAAAGTATACTCGCGGAAAATCAAGGGCAATTAAGAGGGCAACGTCTGATGTCCTCTTATAAAGATGCGGCCTGCGAGGCGGAACGTGCGCATTCCCAAATCCCGATAATCCTGTTCACAACGAAAAGCTTGCAACGACGCGAAAAATCTGTCTGTTCTGACAGTCGACATTCCTGGCAAATCCTTCGATAAGTGATATCTACGGTGTGCCGCGCGGGGAGGAAATCCGTTCGCGGCCCCTGCCAAGGATACATTGGAGGGAAACCATGGACCAATATCAACAAACAAATGAAACCAAACACCAGGTCGGACCTTCTTGGCGGCAAGCGGCGCTCTCGCCAGTGCTCGCGGCGCTATTTATTTTCGCGGCTGCGGGGGTGGTTCTAGGTGTGTACAGCAGTTACGATCAGAAAAGCATGACCCGCCAGATCTCTGCACATGAAGCGGATCTGAACGCAACAATCGCTCAAATGCACAGCCAGTTGCAAGATGCCGCCACGAAAATCAATGACCTCGCTGCCGTTCAGTCAGCTCTGGCCGCCGCGACGGCCGCCTCAGCTCAGTCCGACGCGCGCGCTGCCGTGGCACAGTCCCAAGCGCGCACCGCCGCCTCCGAAGCAAACATGCAATCTGCGCGCCTGCGGCAGCTACAGTCAGCTATCAGCGATCAGCAGATGAAACTTCAGGCCACGCAAGCCGAAATCGCCAGGACACGCTCCGATCTGGAAGGGAACTTAAATTCGACGCGCAATGAGCTGAACGGCTCCATCGCCAGGACTCACGAGGAGCTAGTCGTACTCGAAAAACGCGGCGAGCGTAACTACTTTGAATTCGATGCCGCCAAGTCCAAGCAATTCGTGCATGCCGGCCCGCTGAGCCTTACTCTCAACAAAACGGACACCAAGCACGCAAACGTTGACTTGATGCTGTTGGTGAACGATCAGGAGATCAGTAAGAAGGGGGTCAACTTGTACGAGCCCGTGTGGATCTACGAGACTCAGGATGCGCAGCCGGTGCAAGTGGTAATTAATAAAATTGAGAAGAATTGGGCGCACGGATATGTCAGCGCACCAAAGTATAGCCGGGCGGACTTGAGCGCTATTTCAGCGCCAGCCGCGCCTCCGACTTCGGCTCGCTGAGGGACGCCCGTCGCAGCGCAGGCTTCGGATGCGGCCGCGACCCCTACGCGATAGACATCCCAGCGCGGTTGCGATGCGATAGGGTAAGTGTCTTTATTGGATTGGCCCTGCGCGTAATCTCTACCTCACTCGCCTTCATCGGGTGATCACTAAACGCAGAGCGCGCTTTGATATTGCGCAGTCTTATCGGAATTCGGGTTTTGTACTGGGAAGAAATGGTCTCCTGCCTCATTGATGACGCAATCCCTCCGCACCTTGAATGCGGTCATTCATCAAATGTGAATACAAAACCAGCTGAATATCGGAAGTTGTTTTGGTTGTGGTTGCCTCCTGGGACAATTGAGGTGCCAAAACGGGTAAGCAAATAATCCATTTGGAAAGGGCGAAAGTAGATGGCCTTGCTTAGTCGAATGTCAACCCCCCCGCCGACAGCCATGGCAAAGGCATTATTACTGGGGTTCACGCTTGTGGTGCGTTCGGGTGTGACTAGGTTGCCGTGAAAGTTACTGAGAGCTCCCCCAAAGAGAAATTCGGCGAAAGGGCTGAAAGAGTGCGTGGGAACTCTGAGCTGCGGTCCAGCCATGTAGGTAAACAGGTTGCTTTGAACCGAAGCCGAATTGATTGCCGTTGCTACTCCTTGTGGGTTTAGTACAACTAAATTATTAATGGTATGTGTTGTACTGCCGTAGCCTTGAAGGTCGATCTTGACTCCAATGTACTTACTAAAGTTATAGACGGTACTCCCCCCGCCGCCGTTCAACGAAAATGGTTTCCCTACGTTGGCCGGGTTCCCACGAGCATAGGTATAATCCACCGATATCTCCCAATTCGCGTATTCCTGAGCGAATGCGGTTCCTCTCGTGAGCAACGCAACTACGACCAAAATTATTGTTCTGACTTTCATTCTGTTCTCCTCTTGGACTTCAAAATGGACCTTCTAGTCCCTTGGCGTAATTTAGATCTGTAGTGCACCACTGTTTCTTGGGAGACGTTGTTCTCAACACCAGGGAAGATTCTAAAAACCGATACATTACCTAAGCCATGTGAGAGCTTCTTCCGATCCGGGTCCAATCCAGGCACTCCAGAAATTTTTATGTGGTGTACCGTAGTAAAAGGACGAGCTTTCGTGAACTGTCAAAACTACCAGTCCCCTCGGAAAAACGCGGAGGAATCGTTCCGCAGCTTGGGCTGCCTGCCCCCTAGCCTGTTTTTCTTGACAGGGTGCGTAACGCAAGTCTTAAGCTATCGCCTTGGCCTAACTTAGGTACAAATCTGGCTTTCTCAGGTGGGCCGTAGCGAACGTACAGATTACGACAGGCAGGATAACAGCAAGACCTTTCAGTTTTTCGCGGCTATGTGGAGTTCGCCGACCCATCGGCGCTTCAGCCCTAAGTAAAGATAGGGTGTAACTGAATTTTCTTGTCAACGCGCATCGACGGAGAGACGAAATTGCGACCATGCAGAACCTCCCTGGTAGCCGGGATCAGATCGGTGGTAAGGCGCTTCTTGAGAACGTAGCCGAGAGCCCCGATTGAAAATGCGGCCTCCGCAATAATGGGATCTTCGTGCACCGTGAGGAAAATCACCCTAGCCCTAGAACCGGACTCTTTCAGGCGTGCGGCAACTTCTATGCCATTCAAAACCGGCATGGAAATGTCAAGGACAAGGAGATCGGGAGTCAGGCGCATGGCAGCCCCAATCGCGCGTTCTCCATTCGTGACTCTACCGATCACATCGAATTCATCTTCGAGCAATCTCGCAACAGCTTCAAGCATTTCTGGCTGGTCATCAGCTAGCAAGATCCTTATCCTTCGATTTCCCATATAACCCCTTCACACCCGGAAAGCTCATTTGAGTTGCGCTTGCCGCTCTCGCCTGTGCGACCGGAATATGGACCCTAATTTCAGTGCCAACCTGCGATTTGGAAACAATCGAAATCGTGCCGTTCACCAGGCTGACTCGCTCCCGCATGCTGATCAGGCCAAGGCCGCCGTTCTTCATGGCCTCTTCGGGATCAAAACCAGAGCCAGAATCACGAATGAGGAGTTGGACTGCGCCATGCGTTCCCCGCAATTCCACTTTGAATTGCCGGCTGCCGCTGTACTTGACGGCGTTGCGCAAGCCTTCCTGTAAAACTCGGAAGAGGCAAAGCGAAATGTCTTGAGGCAAAGTGTTTGGTACATCAGTGTGCTCAAAATCAATCTCCAGCCCAGTCTGGGTGGTAATTTCGTTACAGAAACCCGCGATGGCTGAAACAACGCCCATATAATCCAGTTTCGAAGAATGTAATCTGTGAGACAACGCATGGATATCGCTGGAGATTTGCGAAGTGCGCTCCAATAGCTGCTCGGCTTGTTCCCTAAGCTCCATTGACGATTTGGGGCGAACATTCGCCAGTCCTTGCAGCTCGACAGACAGCAGTGCCAACCGTTGACTGATATCGTCATGAAGCTCTCTAGCGATGCGGTGACGCTCCTCTTCTTGTGCCTGAATCAAACGGCCGCTCACCGTCGCGAGCGATTGCTCCGCTTCTATGTGGCCTGTCACGTCGATCGCCGAGCCGATGAATCCGGCAAAAGATCCGTCTGCGTTGAACCTCGGCACACCGATATCGAGGATCCAGCGAAACTCCCCGTCATGCCTTCGGAGGCGGTATTCCATAGCGAAGCGTTCGCGACGATCAAAAGACGTTGTGTAGATTTCCATGCAATGCTGTAAATCCGCGGGGTGAACGCCCTCCGCCCAGCCGTTCCCGAGTTCGGCCTGAAGGCCGCGGCCGGTAAAGTCCAACCAACCCTGGTTGAAATAGGTGCAAAGCATGTCAGTTCCGGACATCCAGATCAGCACTGGAGCGGTATTCGCGACTAACCGAAAACGCTCTTCACTCTCGCGACGGCGTGCTTCTGCGTGCTTGCGTCCCAGAGCGTTCGAGAAGATCTCGGCCAGCGTCTTGAGCCGCTGCACGAGGCCCTCGGCCCATACCACTCGACGCGTTGTACTGGCAAATGTCATGGCGCCAAAGACTTCGCCACCGACTTCCAACGGAACCGATGCTACCGCCCTGATGCCCTTTTTCCGGAGATATTCTTTTTCGGAGAACGCCTCGTCAGGTAATTCGTTTACGTCCGAAGTAACAAGTACTTCGCCCCGCACAGTGCGTTCGGTCCACCAAGGCAGTTGGCCGGCTTCGATTACAGCGCGGCCAGCCTGAGCTCCTTCCGTTGTCCATGTGAAGCTTTCGGACAGCTGTGTCAGGTCTTGAGAAAATTCGTAGAGCGTAATCCGGTCCATTTGAAGCAACGATCCCATCCGGCCAAGGCCCTCTTCCAAGTTCGCGAGAACTCGCTCCTCAGGCAGGTTTATATAGGTCGTCGAGAGATCGGAAAGTAGAGATTCAAATTTTAGCCGATCAACGAGGGATTCCTCGATTTTTCTCCTTTTAGCACGTTGCCATAACAGAGCGAGAACAAGAAGAGTTTCTAGTAAGAACAGACAAAGGACGCCGATGAAATATTTCTTATAGGATTGCCAAACGGTCGGCAGCCGGTAGAGCACGACGCTGCCTGGCGGGAGGCCGCTTTCTTTAAATCCCCAGCGTCGCAGTGCGCGCCAATCAAACATATAAACGTTGGCGTCATTTACGATGGGTATGTCCTGCGGATTTTCGCCTTTCAGAATCCTAACGGCCATCCCACCAGCAATCCGACCTTCGTCGCTATATGGAGTGACGTAACCGCCAATCGTCCCCTGGCCAACGAACGTGTCCTCCATGACGAAGACCGGCGCATTCGCTGACCCGATAACCATCGGAAGTGATTGAGTTTCATCGATGAAATGCGTTCCGGCGGCATCTTGCGAGATCGCGGTATATAAAATAATGGTATGCCCGGGAAGTTGGCTCAGTCGTTCAAGCAGCGCGGGCATATCGCTATTGGTGACATAGGTTAAGTCGACCCTGGATTCGTAGCTGCGCAGTTGCTCCCCGACGATGGCCTCAAGGCGCCTATCGTACGGAAGGACACCGCCGACGACCACCACGTGTTTTGTATCAGGCCGAAGTTGCAGGGCCGCGTCGAGGGTCTTTGCCGGGTCCACGACACGCCAAGTCCCAGTAAAATGGGAGTCAAGCTTCAGATAGTCCACTTGCTCTTCAGTGCTCGCACAAAACACGATCGGGATATTCGGTCCAAATTTGTCATGCGATTCGACCATAAACTTGATTGGGGCGGGTCCGACCGCAATGATTACATCCGGCCTGCGGTTTCGATATTTGTGAATGTAGCCCTGACGAATTTCTTGCTGGGAAGCCTGATTTGAAAAGAGGATGTCTTGCAGGGTCTCCTCATACAACTCAATCTGGTATGGTGAGCTTTCCAGGACCGCGCGGATCCGTACATCCACGAGGACGGAAGCGGGTGACGAAAAACCCAAACTATGCACGATAAGGACTCGCCGGACTTCTTTGGTGGCTGACGCGCCAGACGACTGCGTTAGAAGACAGCAGACAGTCAATTGAAAGACAAACATTCGAAGACGCCATTTTCCGCGATCGCGTTGAAAACATCGCTCGAGGCGGTTTTTCCTATGTCCTTGAGTATTCGATGTCGCGAAGCGACAAATTATTCGAGCGGCCAACAAACCACCTCAATCCAGATCCTCATCACTAGCATCGTCCTAAGACCACAGCGACTAGATCACCTTAAACCGGGCGCTCAGCCTCTGATCCTTTGAAAGAATTCGCACAGGCATACGGTTTGGCCTAAAACGGACCCACTAAATCCTTAAACGTCAAAAAACTTCGGGATTGCGCATTGCAGCTTCAATTACCAGCGGAAGCGAACCGCCAGCTGCATAATGCGCGGCGTCACTTCTCCGGACGGCCCTCCAAGTCCATTGAAATTCCGCGCCGCGCTAAACGTGGCCCTCTGGAAGTTGGCCAGTGTCAGCGGCTGTCCTTTAGCTCCTAGGTAAAGGCCCGTGAAGGGGTTGAGACAGCTCGCCGAGCAGTTAAAGTTGGGATTTGGCTCACCGTTCACGCTCAGGGGCGGCAACCGCAGAAGATTCAACGTGTCGAAGGAATTGTTGAAAATGAACAGCGGGTGATTGAACAAGTTGAAGACATCCATCTTCAGTTCCAAGCTGGCAGATTCCCACTTGGGAATGTTGATGGCCTTCGTCAGCGAGATATCGAAGCGGTACAGAGCCAGGCTTTGCCCCACGTTGCGGGCAAGATTGCCGTCGATGTACTGAAAGTCGACTGGCGTGCCTGCGAAGCTGTCTACGGGGCCAGATGTGCTGGCACCCGCAGGCGCCGAATACGTGGTCTGCAATGCCGCACAATTGGCCAGCCCTGCAGCGACACAGGCGGACACGCCTGCGGGACCTACTTCCAGGTTCGTGCCCGAAATCGAGCCAATGTTCGTGGCCACCAAAGCGCCTACTGGTTCGCCCTTACAACTTGGCACAGGGGAGCCTCCCGTGCAGATGTTCGGTCTCTGCATGGTTTCACTACCCAGCGCCGAAAAATTCAGTCCTGTGAAGGAAGCATCGCCTGTCGAAACGGGAAACGGCCGTCCGGATTGCAGACTACTCAACACCGCGAATTTCCAGTTGTTCAGGATCGGACGTAGAACCGGAGTTTGTAAAAGATTGTTCGTATCCGCAACGAAATTGAAGTTGACCAGGTGACGGATGTCATTCTGTGCAGAGGCATTGTCCAGACGAGGAGGGGCAAGTGGATTCCCGGGTTCTGAAACGCCGAAGAAGTCTTCGCCGTCAGATAGAGTGTGTGACCAGGTGTAGCTACTCTGGAACTGAAAGTGGCGCGTCAAACGTTTTGCTGCCGTGATCACAAGTGCGTTGTACCCGGATTCGCGATCGCTGAAGACCGTCCGGAGGGGTCCAAAGGCTGGATCGGGAACTCCCGGCATATAGAAATAGCCAAGGTGGGCTGGGTCGGCAATTGGTTTCGGAAAGTTTGTATCCTTTTCGCCGAACAGGCCGTGCGCAAACACGCCCTGGTACCCGATGCTATAAGTAAAGGAAGATCCGATCTGTCGCTGGTAGACCATCGAGGCCATAATCACTTGCGGGTTTTTGAGAGTGGGCGATATAGGACGAATCCGTCCGTAATAGCCCGCCGGCTTGAAAAGTCGCAATAGAGCCGTGTTCGGTTCTCTTGGGTAAGCGTTGAGGACCTGCTGACCTGTTATCATCCCGTCATTGCTTATTGAAGCCGGAGTGATGGCTTGTGTGAAAAGAGTATCGCCGTCGAAAATCAGCGAATTAACGATCACATTGAGATCGACCATTTCCGAGATTCGCGCCACGGCTGCCCGAATCACGGACTTGCCGGAATCTCCTAAGAGCAAGTGCATGATCCCTTGACCAAAATTCGGGCTCCAGGCGATCCCCAGCCGCGGCTGCCAGTTGGTGTTGTCCGACCCGCAGGCCGGGATCAGACCATTGGACTGCAAGCAGCCTACTGGCACCTGTGGGTTGGAGATGGTTCCACCTTTGAACGCTCCATCCTCCAAGTCGTAACGCAATCCGTAATTCACGGTAATGTTGCGACGCAATTGCCACATGTCCTGAGCGTAAAATCCATAGATTTCGTCGGCTGTTTTGACGGTGCCCGGTCCCAGTCCGATTGTGAATTGCGACGGGCACACGCCGTCGGCCTGAGGGAAGTAGGAGTTGGTGCAGGGGCCCGGCGCAAAGTTCGAGTATTCGCCGTAGTGGAACTGTTGAAACAAGGAATAGATCGAGAAGTGGCTGATGTTCGCCCCGAACTTAAAGGCATGCCTACCCCGCGTCCAAGACAGATTTTCGATGTACTGGAAGCGATTCTGGGAATCGCCCTGCGGGCAGCAGAAGTCCGCTCCGACATATGCATTTGGCAATGCCTCGCCGGGCAACGTACTCGCTGACGTGGTTGACAACAGGAAGCGGTGCCAGAAAAACCGCACCTCGTTAACCGTGTGTAAGGTCAAGGTAGAAATCAAACCGATATTTAAACCGGAGTCGTGAATGATGGAGCCTACCAGGCCACTCGGGTCGGTGCTCCCTGGCGGCGTTTGCAGCAGCACGTTGGACGAAGTATCGCGCTGCACATTGTAGCGCGCAGTGAGCGTGTCCTTGTCGGTGAGTTTGGCATCGACCTTCGCGGACCACAACAGCTCATTGGTTGGCTGATTGACGGTAACCGTAGTATCGAAGGGCAATAGGGTTGCCGGAGAACCCTGTGCTGTGTGTTCTAGGCTTGTAAACCAGAACAAGCGGTCCTTAATAAAAGGCCCGCCTGCCGTGAATCCATACTCATGCTTGAAAAAGGGCGCGCGGCTCGTCGGATCGCTCAAGTTGTAGAAGAAATTCGAGGCTCCCAGGTTGCGGCCACGGAAATACGCGTGCACGTCGCCGTGAAAGTCATTCGTTCCGGACTTCGTGACGACATTCAATATGATGCTTCCGGCCTGGCCGTATTCGGCGTTGTAATTGTTCGTCAGAACCTGAAATTCCTTTACCTCGTCTACCGACGCGCCGAGAGCGTCGCGCGCGACAAGTATTTGTGCCTGGTCCCAGATATTTCCGCCGTCGACATTTACGATAATCCCGCGGTCGTTGACGTTGCCCGGGCCCACGAGGTCAGCGGAATCGTTCGTGTAGTCGTACCTTACTCCGGGTGCCGATATGGCCAAGCCTTCGAAATCGTTGGACACGCCACCGACGCCTTCGTAGGATGTTGTAGTCGGAAGATCCGCCACGTCGTGGTCGTCGATCACCGTTGATATGTCCGTTTTGGTAGTTTCAACGAGCGGAATATCAGAGGTTACGACCACATATCGCCTCTCTCCAGCAAGTTCCAGGTTAAAGTTGATGTCACGCTGCTCGCCGACTTGAAGTTTCACGTTCTTAGTTTCAGCATTAGTGAACGAGCTCATTTCGATTGCGACGTTGTAGATGCCGGGCGATAGGTAGTCCAATCGATAGAGCCCTTCGGAAGTGGTTTTGGCGATGCGGACGATTCCCGTTTCCACATTCGTCGCAGTCACCGTGGCACCCGGTATAGATGCACCCTTCGGATCAAGTGCACCCCCCGTAATTGTTGCGAAGGCCGCGCTCTGGCCATACACGCCCAGGGCTGTTAGCTGCAGCGACATGGCCACGATTACTATGGACCCTATCCATTGCAACTTCGTGGGAATCAACCCACAATTTGGTTTCATTGACTTGGCGATTTTAAAGTCGTCCTTAGCGCTGAGCCCCTCATACCGTAGACTCGCGACTAAGCAGTCCAGAATCATCGATCGCCGCATATACGTTGCTTAACCCCTGCATCACCGAAAGTTGACTTGCAATCTTGCCAGTGATGCTCCTAGTGAAGACGTGCGTTGCGCATCTCCCTGATGGCGATAAAAGAAAAATAATTTGTCACTCTTAATCGCCCCGAGGGAATGTCCGCACAAGTTCTAATTCAAGCTCGGCCGGCGGCATTCCGGTTCGCCGAGAGCAAAATCTCTCCGACGAAGTGTCCCCGCCGACGAATCGGCTCGAGACGCTGTAAATGAAGACCGTTCGCCTGGTACCGGCAGGGCCTCTGGAGTCGTTGACCATGCATCTTCTACCCTTTCTTGCAAATTGAAAGATACTGGTAGATTTGACAGGGTACGTATGACCCCCCCGGCGAGGACAGTAATGGGAGATTGTGCTTGCCAAACTAGTACAAAATTAAAGCAGGGTTCAGAAGCAATGCTTCAATTTGTAATGGTTTTCTTAGATATCTTCGGGAGAAATGGGTCCTCAATGATTAATCATATTTTGACCGACAAGGTGCGCTGGCTGCTCATCCAATTACCGCATTACAATAAACCTGCCGCAATGATCACTTGGATCAGAGTTTTATAGATTTGATGAATGAAGCATAGCCTCAGAAACCTCCGAACGTGTAGACTGTACACTCGCTGACCGCCCCCTGTCCGACACCTGACAATGGGAGCATAAGATGGAGCCCGGAGGTCACTGATCGTCTGCGCTCTGAACGCCCACTACTCCGGGAGGATCTGCGGTAGGGGCGTGCGTCATACAGCTTCATTATAATTCCATCGTTCGATGGTTACCTCACTGGGGAGTGATCTTACAAAATGCGGTGCAAACGCCGAAAGGTCAGGTCCGCAATCTGTAGTGCACTAGGGCAAAACATCCGCGCAGGAATTGAGGATACCGGGAAAAATAAATTATGGAGTCTTATGAAGCGCCGACCGGGTCGATCCCACCATGAGGCCAACCAGAAGGATCGCCCGCTCAGCAATGGAGAAGAGTTGCTTTATATTTACGGCGCTCGCGTTCGACTACCGACCACACTCCAAACATCTGGAATGCGAATGAATCTCCGTTCAGCCCTTTAGGCGGCCGCAGCAGATCGGTCTGGCTGGTGAACGTTGATTTCTTCCGCGCTTGTACTGGCTAAAATACGACGTGCCGCCTCCGCTTCTTCCTTCGTTCCATGGGCAATGAGCAAGTACTTGCCTGCTTTGATTGAACTCTCATACTTCAGGACACTGCCCTTGGAGATTCCTTTGCTGTAAAGTCCGGCGCCCAACGCGCTCAAACCGCCCACCATTGCGGCGCTCTCCAGGGCGGTTACAATCCAGGCGACCGCGGAGCCAGCCACCATAACCGGGCCGACGCCAGGGATCAGAAAGAAAGCAGATCCGGCGAGCAGGCCCCAGAGCCCGCCCCAGAATGCTCCCATCTTTCCCCAATGTTTCATTCGGTCGCCGGTGGTGTAGTAGCCAACAACGTCGTCTTCGGTGTGATACCCCTTGCCCAATATTGCGAGTTTCTTTATGTCGAAATTACCTTTCTGGAGGAGATTGATTGCGTTCTCGGCGTCCGTATGCTTCGCATAGATTGCGACCACTGATTTTTCTTTACTATCGATTTCTGGCATTGTCCCTCCAAGTCGCTGCAGGCAAGTCACTGCAAGTGTCAGTGGAACATATTGTCGAGCGAACGGCGACTGTCACTTTTAACAGGTGAATCCAAAATCGCTCAACTCACTGACTGCGATTCTTTCTGTTTCCCCGGATGCGATTGCCCCTTTGGGCCCGCGCGACCAGTAGCGTATCGTTCCGATCATCATGAACATCGAGCCACCATACATCTCTGCACATTGATTCATGGCCATGAGTTTGTCATGCCTGAGACAAATCAGCATTCGAGGAGAAATTGGGTCACTTCTTCGGCATCTTTGGAAACAGAAAGGCGATTTGCAAACGCATGCTCCAGGGCGATGCGCCGGCCGGGTGCACAGCGTTGCCGTAAAATTGTGCCGTGAGGTTGACCGGCTGGGCCCCAAATCTCATTATGCGCCCGACCCCGCCACCCAAAGGCACTCCTCTGCGGCCGCCGTTTGTGGCCTTCCAGTTGGCTGTGAGCGTGGGATGCTAGGCGTGATACCAACGATTTTATAAGTTGTCATTAATGAAGTATTACACCAGGAACTGATTTACGTCCGGAAAGCCTGGATTTCCAGCTACAGACGTTACGGTATGAACCAGGAATCCGGGCGTCCAGTTGCTGGGTTGTACCTAAACAACGACGGATGGGCCCATGCCGAATTATCCCTACCCCAGAATCCCTGTCTTTGTTGCCGTGGGAAGTAGGAGTTGCGGCCCGGCGCCCCAGATCACTTTGCTTTTCTTGGGGGAAAAGAAAAATGCGGGTTGCATGTCGCCCAAGCCGTAGTAGCCGGACTTTACCGTAAAACCGGATGACAGCGGCATGTCCATGGGTTGGTTGATCACCGGCGTAATCCACCGGCTTATGAGGTCCCAATCTTTTCACAGGTTTAACGGGATGACAGGCTGAATGTTCATCACATTCTGGATGCGATCGTTCGGACCAATTCCGAAATTCCAATTCTCTTGGACCGGAACGCTTACGAGGCTGGCCACCGGATTCTGAACGGCCCTGCGCATTACGCCGGTATTCTCGGCTGCAGAGGCCCACAACTCCCCCTGGGCAAGTGAGTTTCCTTGCGAGTCGGCTGTCAATCCTTGCTGGGGCTGTGCTTCTTGTGCCATGGATGGGGGTGTCGTCACTCCCATGAGTATCCAGGCCAGCGTGGCTGCGGCGAGTTTTTGTCCACTCGTATTTTTCATTATTGTAATTTCGTGCTCTTCGATTTACCGGCCCTGCAGGAACCATAGAGACGCGGGAAGACAACAACGCGGCGGATGCTTCCTGTATTTGTATTCTGTTGCTTCGGCAACTGGCTCCACGCAGTTGGTGCACTTTTTGCGCCGGCTGACGGCCATGGAATCAGAACACGGCTAGTTCTCCATCGATTCGATTGGCCGACCGGTGGCCGGGAGC
>Ga0210401_10002569_pt1 | contig 20038 bp, 19 predicted proteins | sample IncBWH32MmetaG_FD_150866 | JGI IMG/M metagenome (GOLD analysis project Ga0210401, IMG submission 150866) | Forest soil microbial communities from Barre Woods Harvard Forest LTER site, Petersham, Massachusetts, United States - Inc-BW-H-32-M | ecosystem: Environmental > Terrestrial > Soil >... | reverse complement strand
GCAAGGGCAAAACAAAAGGGACATTTAGATTTAATACAACCGAGCGCACGCCTTAGGATTGCTGCCCCGGCAGGATGAAGGCATTGTCAACTTCAATGAGCTTTCCGCCTCAGTTCGAGATGCTAGAAATACGCCACCGACGTGTAGCAAATGACGGATGCCTCTGCGATTTTGCCGCACGGCCTTGTTACCCGGCGCGCCGCGCATATCTCGTGCGTTACGGCTGAACTGCGCGGCTTAGCCCCCTTCTGTCGCGCAGTGCGGGCGGCCCCGGCCCACCAGCCCCCATGCCCCAAGCCGGGGCCGCTTCACTCATCCCGCTATCAACTTTAATTCGCGTCTCTCGTTGCGACGCGGTTTCAAATCGATGACGGCGCAATATGCCGGTTTCGGAGGTCAAGTCATGAGTAAACGCGAAAACGAAGCGAGCAACGCGTTCCGTCCATCGGATAGGCCCCTGACCGAATACGAGCAGGAGCAAATCGCTCTGCGCAAAAACCTGGAACGGCTGAGGGCCGAACGACTGGCGCGAGAGAAGGCGAAGTCGAAGGACGACTAAGACAATGGCACAGCCCTCATCGTCTCATAAGCCTCAATCTTTTCTGAGGCCGCATCCGGCGGCGACCGAAGATCGATGAGTGGCTGAACGCGGTGTAACCCGTTTTGGGCGATGGCGGCAGTACCCTAAGTCGGCAGCCGCGCAGCGTAGGCGCTCCGAGACAGAAATGGGTCTCATGTGGGCACCTTGCCCGCCATCCACTCAAAAAAGCCCGCGCGAACGGGAACCTGATGCGCTAGGTCGCATTACTAGACGTACAGGCACACTTGCTACGTCAAGTTGACCCTTTCACTACAACTTACGAAAGGATGCGACCATGCCACGGGTGAAGCAAGCAGCGAAGCGCGCGCGCACAACCAAAGCCACCGCGGTAACGGCACTCGGTGCGGCCGGACTGGGTCTTTCGCTGGCGGGGAGCGCATCCGCATCCACGATACCCACTGCTGATATCCCGAAATCTGACAACATCTCTCCCAATCAGCGCTTCGTTCTTAGCGAAGAGGAAATGGCCGACGTCAGTCTCGCCACGTTCCATCTCTTCGATAAGGAAGACGCTGGCAGCGGCGTGCAGCTAGCCGTTGTTGTTCGCGGCTGCCGAGGTTGCGGTGGCTGCCGCGGCTGCCGTGTCGGAGGCTGCCGTGGCTGTGGCTGCCGTGTCGGGGGGTGCGGGTGCGGAGGTTGCGGGGGTGGCGGCTGCTGCGCAAGCTGGGGAGCGTGCCGCTTGTGCTAAGTTACACGACCTAGCGGATAAACGACAAAACTTGACGAGCTGCCGTGCGGGCATCTCCGCCCGCAGGGTCGGCGATGATTTTCCGCGTCGCTGATCGGCAGGTGTTTGTGGGTAATATGCTCCAATATTATCAGGCTTAGAACGGGCTGCAACCTCACCGTGCTAATTGCTAAAGATAAAGGACCGTCGCCCCGCGCAGGGGTCCTTTGTCGGCCACGTTTCTGGCGCTGCGCCCCGCGGCGCCTTCAAGATTAAACACCCAAACCGAACCGGAAAAAAACACAGCTAACTTTATAGTTTTAGGATAGAGAATGTGAACCAGTAAATCGAACTGCCCATTGAGCGGGGGGCGGAACATACATGGCCGTTTGCGACTATTGCGGGACGACGTACCGGGGCGGGGCAGCCGTGCACGGCAAACTTCGGTTCTGCACGCATCAATGCCGGGATCGCGGTAAAGTGCTGGAGGTTTTGGACTACGTCGCTCCATCTATTGTGGATGAGGAAATTGAGCGTGTTCGGTCGCAGCCTTGCCCGGAATGCGGAGGACTTACGAGTGTCGACATACACAAGTCGCACCGCATTTGGTCGGCCATGGTTTACACGACATGGAAGACCGAGAGCCATTTCTGCTGCCAATCCTGCGGGCGGAAACATCAGTTGAAGTCGCTCGCGTTTTCGGGATTGCTTGGATGGTGGATGCCTGTAGGGTTTCTCATCACGCCGTTTCAAATAATCCGAAACGTGAAGGGCATGTTGCGGCGAGGTAACAATGCGTCGGACGATTTGCAGAGAAGCGTCAGGATAAATTTCGCACAAAGAATTCTAGAGCAGGCATCAAGACGATAAAAATGGGTCGTGGGCTGCATCTCATTCAAGTGGAAAGCCTCGATGGGTCGTATGATCTGGCAATTTGCCCCAGCAGCGCCTTCGCCTCCTTCAGATCAACAGTGTCGAAGCCTTCGGTGAACCAGCCGTAGATGGGCGCGAGCAGTTCGCGTGCTGCGGCTTCCCCTGATCACGCCAGAGCCGCGCCATGCTCATCGCAGCGCGCAGTTCCCAGGACTTTGCCTGCTGACGTGCAACCGCGTGCGCTCGCTCGAAACAGGCTTCGGCTTTTGCTGCATCCGGCTCTGGCGACATCAAGGGCGATTTCGCCAGCGATGCGATTAATCCTTCATCCGATACGCGATGGGACGTGAGCGCCAATCCGAAGCTTCCTATCAGCGACGTGTCATTAGCTTTTAACTAGGTTGCTGCCCTTGTAGTACTGAAGCACTCGGTTGAAGATTTCGACGCTTAGGAAGGCTCCTAGCTTTGCTTTTCTCTCTGCTTCAGGGTTTGGCGCATAAACGATCTCGCGACCAATTTCGGCGAGTTCGATCTTCTGGGCACTTGATGTGCCAATTGTCAGACCAATAGTCGCGGGATGCAGCACACAAATAGAACCACGCATTGCCCCCGGTGCCTGCTCCGATCGCCTTCTTATTTCTTCAGGCTCCCAGGGATTTCCACCATTGTGGTCCTTGATCGCGGATGGGATTTTGAGCGCCTGCTCGAGGGTTGCGCGAGGAAACGGCCGACGGACGCGTTCCTTCTTCGCCTTGATCGCTTTCTTGACCATCAGAGAATTACCCCCGCCCGCCCGGCAACCCCGAATTGATCCACTGAATTTTGTATCGATCAGGTCGTGCGCCCCCGGATGCACGTTCAGGGTTCGGAGTCGGACAGCCAGCCAGAAATCAATCGAGAGGCGGACGTGTCGGTCCCTAATAGGACCCCGTGAAACGCCCCGTATCCGGTTCCCCGTGAGTTATTTTTGATCGAAGGCCCCCCACAGCCGGGAGCATCAAAACTCACAGGGGAAGCCTCGTTTGTGGGAACGTGTATGGGTAGAGGTGGAAAAATCAAAAATATCCAAGTGATTTCAATGGGCTTGGTGCCCAGGAAAGGACTCGAACCTTCACGGCTGTGAGGCCACTGGCACCTGAAGCCAGCGCGTCTACCAATTCCGCCACCTGGGCATGGGGCCGCTAGTTAAGGATCGGTCGCGCGGTTGTCAAATTCGGCAAACGCCGCCTTTCGCGCAAGCACGATTTGGCGCAAAACGCGCGCCTTCTCCGGCGCCGGACAGCGAAAAGGCACGCCCCGCTTTGCAGCCCGCGGCTTTCGAGGTCGTCGTCATCCTCAAACAGGCTGTACACCCGGGGTTTGATGGCGTATCGGCAGGCGGCTAAATATGCCGGCGAGAAACCGAATTTGATCCGCAGGAACCGACCCCATGGCATCGAATCTGGACACCCTGGTCACAATTTTCGGAGGATCGGGTTTTCTCGGACGAAGCGTGGTCCGCGCGCTGTGCAAGCGCGAATATCGCATCCGCGTCGCGGTGCGGCGGCCGGAACTGGCCGGCCACCTGCAGCCGTTGGGCAGGGTCGGCCAAATTCATGCGGTGCAGGCCAATTTGCGCTACCCGGCCTCGGTCGAGGCGGCGATGCGCGACGCCGGAATCGCGATCAACCTGGTTGGCATCCTCGCCCCGGGCGGCGCGCAGACATTCGATTCGGTGCAGGCTCAAGGCGCGGGCACGGTAGCGAAGGCCGCCGCCGCCGCGGGCGCGCGAATGGTGCATGTTTCCGCGATCGGGGCGGATGAGAATTCGCCCTCGCACTACGCGCGCTCCAAGGCGGCCGGCGAAAAAGCCGTGCTCTCAGCCACCCCAACCGCCACGATCTTCCGCCCCTCCGTCGTATTCGGGCCCGAGGATGATTTCACCAATCGTTTTGCCGGGCTGGCGCGGATGTCGCCGGCGCTGCCGCTGATCGGCGGCGGCCTGACCAAACTGCAGCCGGTCTATGTCGGCGATGTCGCCACCGCGATTGCCGAGGCCGTGGACGGCAAGGCAAAATCCGGTGCGACTTACCTGCTCGGCGGTCCGGAAGTGCTGAGCATGCGCGAGATCATGGAACTGATCCTTGCGATCACCGAACGCAAGCGCATGCTGGTGTCGCTGCCGTTCCGGCTCGCCAGATTGCAGGCGCTGTTCTTGCAATTTGCGCCGGGGCCGCTGAAGCTGACGCCCGACCAGGTCGAGCTGTTGCGCAGCGACAACGTCGTGTCGGAGAGCGCGCGGGCCGAAGGGCTCACGCTGGAAGGGCTTGGAATTTTGCCCGATTCAATGGAAGCGGTTCTGCCGCAATATCTCTGGCGCTTCCGAAAGGCGGGACAGTTCTCGCAGCCGCGCGGCGCTGCTTAAGCTGGCACCCGGGATAACCCGACTGCGTCATTGCCGGGCATAGCCATCCGAAAGGACAGGCGTGCTTTCGCTCGCCTGTGCTGCAATCATTCATTCGCTAGAGGTTTTTCTTGAAGAAGCGATGGATGCGCGGGTCGCGCCCGCGCATGACGCCGACAGCAACAGCCTTTCCGGTTTTCACTTCCCCAGCGCCAGCGCGATCAGGCCCAGCGTGCCGACGATGACGCGCCACCACGCAAACAACGTGAAGCCGTGGCGGGTGACGTAACTCAAAAACGTCTTCACCACGATGATCGCGGTGATGAACGACACCACGAACCCGATCGCCACTATTCCCAAGTGATCGGTCGTCATGTCGGCGCGGTTCTTGTAAAAATCATAGACGAATGCGCCGACCATGGTCGGAATGGCGAGGAAGAACGAGAACTCCGCCGCCGCGCGCTTGTCGGCGCCAAGCAGCATGGCTGCAACGATCGAGGCGCCCGAGCGCGAAACGCCGGGAATCATGGCCAGGCATTGCGCAAAACCGATCCACAAATAGGTGAGCAGGGGAAATTTCGTGGCGTCGTGCAGATGCGGCTTTTGATCGATCTGATCGACCCACAACAGGATGGCGCCGCCGACAATCAGCGAAAAACACACCACCCACGGATTGAACAGCACCTCCTTGATGTATTTGCCGGCGATCAGGCCGATGATGACGGCCGGCAAAAATGCCACCAGCACGCCGATGACGAAGCGGCGGTCGTCCGCATTGGAAAACATCCCGAGTGCAATTCGCCACAGCTTGGCGAAATAGATCACCAGGATCGCGAGGATAGCCCCGAGCTGGATCAGAACGGTGAAAGTGTTCCAGAAGTTGCCCTGTCCGAGATCGAAGAAGCGCTCGGCGAGCAGGAGATGGCCCGTCGACGAAACGGGGAGGAATTCGGTGACGCCCTCGATGATTCCCAGAATCACCGCCCGCAGCGAATCAGACATCATAATCAATGCCTCGCGATCAATTTCGGCCGAAAAAAGCCGGGTTCTTCTCGCTTATTCGCATCCCGACCGCAACGTCAAAAAACGCGAAAACAGTGGGTTGCCTCGACCTGGAGCTTCTGTAGTTTGGCGCGCTTCTGTCGGCGGCCTGCCGCATAGGAAGTATTAAGACTACAAATCTATCAAAGGCCTTATGTTCACGCTGTTTCATCACCCCTTCTGCCCGCATTCGCGCTTCATTCGTCTCGCGGTCGGCGAACTTGGCCTCGAAACGCGTCTGGTGGAAGAGCGAGCATGGGAACGGCGCGAAGCCTTTCTGGCGCTCAATCCCGCCGGCACGACGCCGGTACTGATGGCCGAAGGCGGGCCCGCGGTTCCGGGCGCATCGATCATCGCGGAATATCTCGATGAGACCCATGGCGAGGCGCTGGCGCAACGACGATTGCTGCCATCCACCCTGAGCGAGCGCATCGAAGTGCGGCGCCTGATGGCCTGGTTCAATGAAAAGTTTTTCGAGGAGGCCTCCAACCCGCTGGTCACCGAGCGTATCTACAAGCGCTTCATGAGAGAGGATCATGGCGGCGGCCCGCCGGCCGCGGATGTGATCCGCGCGGCGAAGGCAAATGTGCGCTATCATCTGGCGTATATCGGCTGGCTGGCGGGGACGCGGAACTTTCTGGCCGGCGAGCGCCTCACCTATGCGGACCTCGCCGCCGCAGCGCATCTTTCGGCGATCGATTATCTGGGCGACGTTCCATGGGTCGAGGACGACGCAGCAAAGGCATGGTACGCGCGAGTGAAGTCGCGCCCCTCGTTCCGTCCGCTTCTGAGCGACTGGCTGGCAGGCGTGCCGGCGTCGCGGACCTACGTGGACCTCGACTTCTGAACAACCCCGGTCTCGTTCCCCGGATGCTGCGCAACGCAGGGGGCCGCACCTTCTGCGGCCATCTGTGGTGCGCTGCCGATCTGCGGCCCATCCTTTTATGCGGCGACCTTGTGGGTCCGGGCCCTGCGGAGCAGCGTAGCGGACGATGCTTCGCATCGCCGCGAGAACGCTGCGCCCCGTCCGGGACACGACGAAACATCTGCGCTTCGGGGAGCGTCCGGTGAGTGCCATCCTCAAGGAGTCGCTAACTCGACAGGCATCCCTGCTCGGCTTCGACTGCATCGGCGTGACCGATCCCGGCGCGATTGCACAAGCCGGCCGCCATTTCCGCGAATTCCTCGATTCAGGCGCCCATGGCGACATGGAGTGGCTCGCGGCAAATCCGGAACGCCGCAGCGATCCGCGCACCCTATGGTCGCAAGTTCGCTCCGTGATCATGCTGGGGGTCAATTACGCACCCGATGAAGATCCGCTCGCGATCCTGCAACAGCGCACGCGCGGCGCGATCTCGGTCTACGCCCAGGGCGACGACTATCACGACGTGATCAGGAAGCGGCTGAAGGCGCTGGCGCGATGGCTGGTCGCTGCAGGTGGCGGCGACGTCAAGGTGTTCGTCGACACCGCAGCGATCATGGAAAAGCCGCTGGCCCAAGCGGCGGGGCTCGGCTGGCAGGGCAAGCACACCAACCTTGTGTCGCGGCAATTCGGATCGTGGCTGTTTCTGGGCGTGATCTTCACCACGTCCGAACTGCCGCGCGATGAAGCCGACATTGATCACTGCGGCTCGTGCCGCGCTTGCCTCGACATCTGCCCGACCGCGGCCTTTCCGGCCCCCTACAAGCTCGACGCGCGGCGCTGCATTTCCTATCTCACCATCGAGAACAAGGGGCCGATTCCGCGCGAATTCCGCAAGGCGATGGGTAACCGCATCTATGGCTGCGACGATTGCCTGGCGGTCTGTCCCTGGAACAAATTCGCGCAAGCCTCGCATGAGGCCAAACTGGCGCCGCGAGGCGGGTTGCGCGCGCCCGATCTTGCCGCACTTGCGCGGCTCGATGACGCTTCGTTTCGCGCCCTGTTTGCGAAATCGCCGGTCAAGCGCACCGGGCGCGATCGCTTCATCCGCAATGTGCTGATTGCGATCGGCAACTCCAACGACCGCGCGCTGGCAGCCGAAGCCGAACGATTGCTCGGCGATGCAAGCGAATTGGTGCGCGGCGCCGCCGTGTGGGCGTTGTCGCAATTACTGCCGCCGAACGAGTTTGCGAGCCTTGCATCAAGGGCCGCGCCGGCCGAGATCGATGCGAGCGTCAAGGCGGAATGGCATCTCTCTTAGAGAAACTCAGCCCATCTCTGCCACTGCCGCAATGATTCGCGCGATGTCCTGGGGCCGCGACAGGCGATGATCGCCGTCCTGGATCATGGTCAGCACCACATCATCGGCCGGCAGCCGGTGCACGAGCGCAAAAGCGTGGCGCCAGGGTACGTCGGGATCCTGCGCTCCCTGCAAAATGCGAACCGGGCATCCGACCTCGATGGCGCTCCCCAAAAGGAGATGCTTGCGGCCCTCTTCGATCAGGTTGCGGGTGATCGGATAGGGATCGCCATATTCGGAGGGGCGCAGCCAGATTCCCTTTGTTTCGATTTCCTGCCGGATTTTTGGCGAAAAATCCTTCCACATCAGCTCTTCGGTGAAGTCGGGCGCCGGCGCGATCAAGACGAGGCCGGCGAGCGAGGCGCGAGGGGCCGGACGAGCGGCGACTTCGCGCGCCAGCAACAGCGCCATCCAGCCCCCCATCGAGGAACCGATCACCACCTGGGGTCCGTCGCAAAAGTCCTCGAACACCGCGACGCTCTCTTCCAGCCAGCGCCCGATGGTGCCGTCGACAAAATCGCCGCCGGATTCGCCATGACCGGAATAATCGAACCTGACGCAGGCGCGATTTTGCGTCTCCGCCCACGCGTCCAACGCCAGCGCCTTGGTGCCCTGCATGTCGGACTTGAAGCCGCCGAGCCAGAACAACCCCGGCGAGCCGCCGGCGCGGGCGCGGACCGCGATTCGGCGCGTTTCGTTCGCGTTTCCGACCTCGATGAAGCCGGGATTTTGTTCGATTGTCGCGGAACCGGTCATGGATGGGCACTTTCGGTTTGTTCTGTTTGAGTGAGCCGGAGCGGTCCGTCAACGAAGCACCGCCGATACCGCCGATCTTTGATCCCTTTACCGCAAGCGGCAGACTTTTCCTTTGAGATTTCGGATCGATAAAGCCCGGCTGGAATCACCGCCTCGCTGTGGAGGCCAGCAAATCTCGAAAAACGGCACCCGTGCTAGCGCCGCTTGCGGAGCGCACCTGCTCGCTTTATCTGCGGTCGTGAACCATTTACGAGGAACGGCGTTGTCGGCGTGGCCAAAATGCCTCGCATTTGATGCTTTTTTTGTCGCTGCGACGCCACTTGGCTTGCCCGCGAAGCTTTAATCCTTCAAACTACAATCTTCGTTCACAACTTTGGAGAAGTACCCATTCGCCGTCCCAACAGAGCTCCGCCCGCTGCTACCAAAGACGGGCCGCGTACCAATGATGAAATCCGCAACGCACAGGTCCAGCTGATCGATCAGAACGGCACCAACCAGGGCACCGTCGAGACGATCCTCGCCATCAGGATGGCGCTCGAAGCCGGCATGGACCTGGTGGAAATCTCGCCCAATAACAATCCTCCCGTTTGCAAGATCATGGACTACGGGAAATTCAAGTATTCGGCGCAAAAGAAAGCGGCTGAAGCCCGCAAAAAGCAGAAGATCGTCGAGATCAAGGAGATCAAGCTCCGGCCGATGATCGACGACCACGACTACGACGTGAAGATGCGCGCCATGCAGCGCTTCTTCGAAGAAGGCGACAAGGTCAAGGTCACCTTGCGCTATCGTGGCCGTGAAATGGCGCATCAGGAAATCGGCACCAAGCTTTTGGACAAGGTCAAAAGCGATGTCGCGGAGTTCGCCAAGGTCGAACAGGACGCGCGTTTCGAAGGCCGCCAGGTGGTAATGGTTCTGGCGCCACGCTGATCGGGCCGATCAGCGCGCGTTTTTCGAGCGAAGTGGATGCCGGTTCGCAAAGCGATTGAGGCCCTGGTTCTGATTCAACCAGAACGATCGGAACGAACAATCGTCCCCGCTTTGGCGGGGACGATTCGCGGAGGAACCCTTAGATCTTTGTTGAGCATGATCTCCGCGCAAATGCGTTCCGCGTTTGTCGCGAGGGGAAACCGGATTTCACGTTTCCGGATCATGCTCTAGCCTCGGCTTGCCTGCCAGATGCCGCTGCAGCGGTCGCCCGAGATGATACCGCTCCACCTGCCCGCACCGGCATTGCCGACAAGCCGGCCGGTGCCGCTGGCCGCGGACAATCCGAGGCTGATCCGCACCGAGACATAGCCGGCAGCGCTGATGCCACCGGTCACCTTGCCGCCTCCGGCGGAAATAAGCCGTCTGCCCGAGACGATGAACGGAGCACTGTTGGTCGAGCTGCAATTGCCCGCGCGCGTCACGAACACCACGTTCCAGTTGCCGTCAAAGGCCCCGGCCGAGCGCACGGCCCTCGCGTCCGCTGCACTGGGCGCCGCGGCTGCGCCTGCAAGAACGATCAGGGCGAATATCCGAAGCCAGGCGCCGGTGCGACGGAAAAGACGTGCGGAAATGGCAAATGATCGGACCGACATTGTCGTTTTCACCCGTTTTTTCGAAGTGCCGCTTGCCGGCGATTTACGATTCGTCGCTTCAGCTAATTTCGCGGTTCATCGTTGCCAAGGCCTGACAGTTCTGCGATAAGCGCGACCTTCATCGCCCGGCTGATCAAGGGCTGCCGTGGCGATGTCTGGTGCGGATTGTCGCTTTTCGCGATAATCTTTAGCACTTTCAACGCTCTAGCGAGCATTTTCAGTCGGGAAGCCGCCCCCTGGGCGGGTTTTTCCACGGCAACAGGAGAGCCAAATGCCCAAGCTGAAGACCAAATCGGGCGCAAAAAAGCGTTTCAAGGTGACCGCCACCGGCAAAGTGATGCACGCCCAGCGCGGCAAGCGTCACGGCATGATCAAGCGGACGAAGAAGCAGATTCGCCAGTTGCGCGGCACCCGGGTGCTGTTCAAGACCGACGGCGACAACGTCAAGAAATATTTCCTGCCCAACGCCTGATCGCGCGCCGCGTCCCTCGCCGCTACTCGTCACCCATTTTTCACCGTCAAGGAGACCCGTGATGTCTCGCGTCAAACGCGGTGTGACCTCTCACGCCAAGCACAAGAAAGTCTACAAGGCCGCCAAAGGTTTTTACGGCCGCCGCAAGAATACCATCCGCGCCGCAAAGGCCGCGGTCGAAAAGGCCGGGCAATACGCCTTCCGCGACCGCAAGCGCAAGAAGCGCACGTTCCGCGCGCTGTGGATTCAGCGTCTCAACGCCGCGGTGCGGCCGTTCGGCATGACCTACAGCGTCTTCATCAACGGCCTTTCGAAATCGGGGATCACGGTCGATCGCAAGGTGCTCTCGGACCTCGCCATCCACGAGCCGGCAGCGTTTGCCGCGATCGCCGAAAAGGCCAAGGCGGCGCTCGCGGCCTGAGGAGCATCGGGCCCTTGAGAAGTTTTTGAACTCGTCATGGCCGGGCAAAAGCGCGAAGCGCGTCTTGGTACGAGCGTCCCCGGCCATCCACGTCTTGCTTGTCGCGGGCCCGAAAGGCGTGGATGCCCGGGACAAGCCCGGGCATGAAGGGCTAGGAGCAACGGCTTAGCATCCTGGCCGAAAGGGATTGCCGTGACCGACCTTTCAACCCTCGAACAAACCATCCTCGGCCAGATCGCCGGCGCAGGCGACGAGACCGCGCTCGAAGCCGTGCGCGTCGCAGCGCTCGGCAAGAAAGGTTCGATCTCGGCCCTGCTCGCGATGCTGGGCAAAATGTCGCCGGAGGAGCGCAAGACGCAAGGCGCGGCCATCAACCTCGCCAAGGACAGGGTCACGCAAGCGCTGGCCGCGCGCCGCGAAATCCTCAAATCCGCAGCTCTCGACGCCCGGCTCGCCACCGAGACCATCGACGTCACACTTCCCGTGCGCGAGGCGCCAGCGGAAGCCGGGCGCATTCATCCGCTCAGCCAGGTATTCGAGGAAGTCAACACGATCTTCGCCGACATGGGCTTTTCGATTGCCGAAGGTCCCGACATCGAGACCGACGACTACAATTTCACCAGGCTTAATTTTCCCGAAGGCCATCCGGCGCGGGAAATGCACGACACGTTCTTCTTCCCCGCAAAGCAAGACGGCTCGCGCATGCTGCTGCGTACCCACACTTCCCCGGTGCAGGTGCGCACCATGCTCGCCGAGAAGCCGCCGATCCGCGTCATTTGCCCGGGCCGCACCTATCGCATCGATTCCGATGCCACGCATACGCCGCAGTTTCACCAGGTCGAAGGTCTCGTGATCGACAAGGGCTCGCATCTTGGTCACCTCAAATGGATCCTGCACGAATTCTGCAAGGCGTTCTTCGAGGTCGATCACATCAACATGCGCTTTCGCCCGTCGTTCTTTCCGTTCACCGAACCTTCGCTCGAGGCCGACATCCAGTGCCGGCGTGACAAGGGCGAAATCCGCTTCGGCGAGGGCGAGGATTGGCTCGAGATTCTCGGCTGCGGCATGGTGCATCCCAATGTGCTGCGCGCCTGCGGCATCGATCCCGACCTCTACCAGGGTTTTGCATGGGGCATGGGCATCGATCGCATCGCGATGCTGAAATACGGCATGCACGATCTGCGGCAAATGTTCGAGGGCGACGTGCGCTGGCTTTCCCATTACGGCTTCAAGCCGCTCGACGTACCGACGCTCGCGGGAGGATTGAGCTCGTGAGGCCGCGCTCATGACGAAGTATCGGGAATCACCTCCGCCCTTGAGGGGGAGGTCGGTTCGCGCAGCGAACCGGGAGGGGGGTGCTGCACCCGCGCATCGCTCGATCACGGGCATAAATCGATTCCGGGCAAAGTCATTGCGATCGGAAATGACTGACGCCGAACGGATTCTTTGGACCCGCCTGCGCGCCCATCGCCTGAACCGTCTCGGTTTTCGTCGCCAAGTGCCCATCGGCCCGTTCATCGTCGACTTCGTGTGTCACGAGCATCGGCTCGTGATCGAGCTCGACGGCGGCCAACATGGCAATGATCAAGAAACTCGCTACGACATCAGGCGACAGCAGTGGCTGAACTCGAAAGGCTACCGTCTTCTTCGGTCTTGGAACTCCGATGTGCTCCTTCATTGCGAGTCGGTGTTGGAAAGAATTGCCGTGACTGTCGCACAATCAGTACCCCCCTCCCGGTCGGCAAAGCCGACCGACCTCCCCCTCATGGGGGGAGGTGAAGCGATCCGGGACACCGAGCCATGAAATTCACCCTGTCCTGGCTGAAGGAACATCTCGACACCGACGAGCCTGTCGAAAAGCTCGCCGACAAGCTCACCATGATCGGGCTCGAGGTCGAGAACATCGAGGACAAGGCCAAGGCCCTTGCGCCCTTCACCATCGCGCGCGTGATCTCGGCCGACCAGCACCCCAATGCGGATCGCCTGAGGGTCTGCATGGTCGACACCGGTAACGGCGGCGCCCCGGTGCAGGTCGTGTGCGGCGCGCCGAATGCGCGCGCGGGTCTTGTCAGCGTGTTCTCGGCGCCAGGAACCTACATTCCCGGCAAGAATATCACGCTTGGCGTCGGCACCATTCGCGGCGTCGAGAGCCGCGGCATGCTGTGTTCGGCTGCCGAATTGCAAATCTCCGAAGACCACGACGGCATCATGGAATTGCCCACGGATGCCCCGATCGGTGCTGCCTATGCGGAATGGGCCGGGCTCGGCGATCCCGTGTTTGAAATCAACCTGACGCCGAACCGGCCAGACTGCACCGGCGTCCATGGCATCGCACGCGATCTCTCCGCCGCCGACATGGGCAAATTCAGGGATCCCGCCATCCGGCCGATCAAGGGCGAATTCCCCTGCCCGGTGAAAGTCAGGATCGAAGATCCGACCCTGTGTCCGGGCTTTGCGTTGCGACTGGTGCGCGGCGTGAGGAACGGCCCGTCGCCGGAGTGGCTGCAAAGGCGCCTGACCTCGATCGGCCTGCGGCCGATCAACGCGCTGGTCGATATCACCAACTTCATGACCTATGACCGCGCCCGGCCGCTGCACGTGTTCGACGCGGCGAAGGTTAAGGGCAATCTCACCGTGCGCCGCGCGCGCGAGGGCGAGACACTGCTGGCGCTTGACGGCCGCACCTACGCGCTCGACAGCCAGATCTGCGTGATTGCGGACGAGCACGGCGTCGAATCGCTCGCCGGCATCATGGGCGGCGAAGCCTCCGGCTGCTCGGAAACCACCACGGACGTTCTGATCGAATCGGCGCTGTGGAACGAGATCAATATCGCCCACACCGGCCGCAGGCTCGGCATCAATTCGGACGCGCGATATCGATTTGAGCGCGGCGTCGATCCGGCGTTCATGGTGCCGGGGCTCGAGATGGCGACACGGCTGGTGACGGAAATCTGCGGCGGCACGCCTTCGGAAATTGTCGTCGCAGGCAAATCGTTTCCCGACGATCGCGTGATCGATTTCCCGCAGAGCGAGGTCAAGCGCCTTGCCGGCATCGACGTGCCCCTTGTCGAGATGAAGCGCATCCTCACGCATCTCGGCTTCATGCTGGCCGGCACCGGGGCGGTGGTGAAGGTCGCAGTGCCTTCGTGGCGCTCGGACGTTCACGGCAAGGCCGACATCGTCGAGGAAATCGTGCGCATCATCGGCGTCGACAAGGTGCCCGAGACGCCGTTCGATCGTGGCGAGACGCCGCGCAAACCGATCCTTAAACCCATCCAGTTGCGCACCCGACGCGCCAAGCGCGCGCTTGCCGCGCGCGGCATGGTCGAGGCGGTGACATGGTCATTCATCTCCAAATCCCACGCCGAGCTGTTCGGCGGCGGCAAGGCGGAGCTCGCGTTGGCCAACCCGATCGCCTCCGATCTCTCCGACATGCGGCCGAGCCTGTTGCCGGGCCTGGTCGCCGCGGCGCAGGCCAATTCCGACCGCGGCTTTGCGGACGTCGCACTGTTCGAAGTCGGCCAGGTCTTCGTGGGTGACAGGCCGGAAGACCAGCTCACCGCCGCTGCGGGTGTGCGTCACGGCTTTGCGTCATCGGAAGGTATCGGCCGGCACTGGTCCGGCTCAGTGATGGCCGACGCGCTCGATGCCAAGGCGGACGCGTTGGCGGTGTTGTCCGCTGCCGGCGCGCCGATGCAGGCGCTGCAGGCCGTGCCCGGCGGCGCTCCCTGGCTGCATCCGGGCCGCTCGGGCACGGTCCAGATCGGCCCGCAAAATGTGCTCGGATATTTCGGCGAGTTGCATCCACGCGCGCTGGAGGCGCTCCGTGCCCACGGCCCGCTGGTGGCGTTCGAAGTGATTCTCGATCGCATTCCCGAGGTCAAGCAGAAGCCGACCCGTGCCAGGCCCGCGCTCGAACTCTCGCCCTTCCAGCCGGTATCGCGGGATTTCGCTTTCATCGTCGACCGCGCCGTCTTGGCCGGCGATATCGTCCGCGCGGCACAAGGCGTCGACAAGAAGCTGATCACGGCGGTGATCGTGTTCGACGTCTACGAAGGCAAGGGCATCGATGAGGCCAGGAAATCCGTTGCCATCGCGGTCACGATGCAGCCACGCGAGAAAACCATGACCGATCAGGAGATCGATGCGGTCGCCGCGAAAATCGTGGCCGAAGTCAACAAGAAAACCGGCGGCGTGCTGCGGTAAATCATATTGAGACTAGGTTGAACTGTGTCGGCGATGAAAGTGCGCCTCCTCTGCCTTTGGGAGAGGGCGGGGGTGAGGGGGGTACGGTCTCTCATACGAGCATGGCCCCTCACCCGATTTTGCGGAGTTTATCATCGGGCGGCGCTTCGCGCCGACCCGTTGGCAAATCGACCTCTCCCCAACGGGGAGAGGTGAACCGAATCAGTCGGCGAAGCGATTCAACCAAACTACATCCGGCTCCAAGGTCCCGGCTTACGATCCGCGCCTTCGCTGTTTCGGCGCGCGCGAGGGCGCGGCCACCGGCTCGCTGATCGCTCCGATCTTTCTTAAGGCAACCTCGGCCGCGCGTTCGCCGCTTTCCCAGGCGCCGTGGACCGTACCCCACAGCGTCTCGTGCGTCGCTTCGCCGGCGAGGAACACGTTGCCGAAGGGCTCACCCAGCGTTTTGCGCAATGGCTGGGCGCCGGGCGGAGCCACCGACATCGCGCCGAGCGCAAACGGCGATGCATTCCAGCGGGTGGCGCTCGACTTTTTGACCGCGCTCGCGAGATCGTTGCCGAACAGTTTGGTCAGCCATTCGACCGCGAACGCCACCATCGCCTTTTCACCCTGGGCCGACAGATCGCGGCCGAACGAGCCGGCCACATCGATCACGCACAACGCCGATCCGCCGATGTTTGCCGACAACAGCGCGGTGCGCGTCGAGTTACTTTGTTCGATGACGGTGTCGTCGCGCGAAAGCCCGAGCGGGTTGCCCGGCAATTGCAGGGCAATGCGATCGTAGCTGCCGAGCGTGAGTCTTGTCGCGGCCTCGAGCTGGCGCTTCGGCATCTCGGGCGTGAATTTGATGTTTCCGGCGGCGAGTACGTTGCTCGATGCGGTGACGACAGCGGCACGCGCGGCGATCTTGCCTGCCGGTGTTTCGACCACAACGTCACGATTGCTCCAACCGATCTGGCTCACCGGCGCCGAGAGCGACATCGGGATCTGCGCGCCGAGCCTGGCGATCAGGACGCCGAGCCCCTGGCGGCAGCCGATGATCGTGCTGCGATCCTGGGCGCGGGCTCTGTCCATGACCGAAACATCGCTGAGATCCTTGCCCGTGCCGTTGGCACCGAGCACGAATTCCGTCGTCCCGACCCAGTCGCCGAGATCTTTTGGCAATACCGAGGCGCAGGCTTGATCGGCCTTGCCGCGCGAAGCGTCGTCGATGGCGCGGTTGGCATGGACGAGCGCGGCAAGGAATTGCTCGGTTTCGCCGGGGCGCGCATTGCGCTGGCCGATGCGGATCTTTTGCGCAAGCGGCGCTGCGGAGAGCTCAAGCCCGGCGTTGCGCGCCAGCCTCACAATCGGATTGGTATCGGGATTGTGGATCCATCGCGCGCCGCGATCGAACGGCACGTCGAAGGTCCCGGTGTCGGTGAGGCAGCGTCCACCGATTAGAGGCGTCGCCTCCACCACGATGACCTTGCGGTTGGCGGCCTGGACACGCCGTGCCGCGGCAATGCCGGCGGCGCCGGCTCCGATCACCACAATATCGGCGTCACGCGGCAACGGCGCAGCCCATGCACGACGTGCAAAGGCAGGCGCCGCCGCGATCGCGGCCGCGGATGCCCAAAACAGGTCGCGTCGCGTCATTGCCATTTCATGGTTTCCAGAATTTTGAGACCGAAGGGAACCTCAAGCGAACATTCCGCATGCAAGCACTTAACCGGTGGGTTTGACATTCGGCTACCTACTCTACCGGCGGCGAATTCGAAAAGCGAATGTCAAGTCCAAAACCCCACTCAAAACCAATATTTGCTCGTGGCCCGCCGATTCCAACATTGGCAGAAGTGCCAGCGCGGACGGCATGCGAATGTCGGTAACGGACCGGCGACTGCAACCGTCATGGTGAATCAATCATGATTGATCAACCCTGCGCATGAACTAAATTGCAACAGCTTTCGGTCATGATAAGGCTTCAAAAAAGCGGCTAGTGGTCCGATTCCAACATTCGCATCCCATCTCGGCAAGCAGTTTTGCGAATGTTGGAATCAAAGGACCACTACCAAATATAGGTTCTAGTGGAGTTTTGGATTTGACATTCGCCTTTCCAACTTGCGGATAGGTGGGTAGCGAATGTCAAATCCACTCCACTAGTAAGGTCATTTGGGGGAGACCTCATGGGTGTGATGCTCGACACCGTCGGCAAATGGATCGCTTCCTATCTGCAAAAGGAAGTGCCGGGCTATGAGCCATTCACGCCCAGCGATCCGGATCACCTGCGCGGTGTGATCCAGCCGGGCGACGTCCTCCTCGTGGAGGGCAACAACCGCGTCTCCGGCATCATCAAGTATCTCACCCAGTCGACATGGTCGCATGCCGCGCTGTTCGTAGGTCCGATCGACGGCGCCACCGAATTGAACGGCGAGCCGCATGTGCTGATCGAAGCCAATATCGGCGAGGGCGTCACCTCCGCACCGCTGTCGAAATATTTCAGCTATCACACGCGCCTATGCCGGCCGGTCGGCCTGACCTACGAGGACCGCTACACGGTGTGCCGCTATGCCATCAACCGGATCGGCTTCGGCTACGACACCAAGAATATTCTCGACCTGATGCGCTATCTGTTTCCGCTGCCGATCCCGCAGCGCTGGCGGCGGCGAATGATCGCGTTCGGTTCGGGCGATCCCACCAAGATCATCTGCTCCGCGCTGATTGCGCAAGCCTTCGATGCCGTGCGCTACCCGATCCTGCCCAGGATCACGCGCGCCGGCTCCCGCCAGGCGCGGCGCGAAATTCTGCACATCCGCGATTCATCGCTCTATATGCCGCGCGATTTCGACATCTCGCCCTATTTCGAGATCGTCAAACCCACCATCGTCCACGGTTTCGATTACACCGCCTTGCACTGGGCAGATAAACAAAAGCCGCTCCAGGAGGTGGCGGGCAAGTTCGGTGTGTTTCCAGAAACGCACAAGTCGCCGCCGCTTGTTCCTGAAACGGTTGACGAAGAGGCGCCGCTTCCGGCTGGGGAAGTAGTGCTGGAAGAAGAAGTGGTGCTGATCGACTGCGTGACGGTGTCGACGACAAATATCTCGCCTTAAAGTCCTGGAGCCGACCGGACGCTGCGCCAAGCGTCACACGATGATCGCGCAGCCCCGATCGGGCTTGGACGTTGCGCCGGAGGCCTGGACATTCCGCCGCAGCCAGCTGCCGGTATTCGGCCCCGCCACTTTGCCACCCAACAGCCAGTCGCCCTTGTCGAAGCCTGCTGGAATATCTAGCTGTCGCGGGGGCTTTCGCGAAGGGAAAAACCGCAATGCTGGATGCCGCCGTCAAGGCGCTGTCGCAAATCCTGTCGCCGCCGATGCGTTCGATCCTGTGGCGATCGATCGGGCTCGCGCTGGTGCTGATCGTGATCGTGTCGATCGGCCTGCAGCGGCTGTTGAGCTGGCTTGCGACCTCGGGCGAACACTGGCTCGAGGCAATACTGGGCCCCGGCTTCCAGACGCCGCTCGACATCCTGGCCTGGATCGTATCGATCGCCGCCGGCCTCGGCATCGTGTTCGGTGCGGTGTTGCTGATGCCCGCGATCACTTCGCTGGTCGCGAGCGTCTTCGTCGACGAGGTCGCCGACCATGTCGAGCAAGAGCACTATCCGTCTGAGCGTCCCGGCGTGGCCTTGCCGTTCGGTCTTGCCATGACCGAGGGTGTCAAGACGGCATTGCTCACGATCCTGGTGTACCTGATCGCGTTGCCTTTCGTTTTCTTTGCCGGCGTCGGTTTTATCGCCTTCTTCATCGCCACCGCATGGCTGTTGGGACGTGAATATTTCGAACTCGCGGCGATGCGGTTCCGTCCGCCGGAAGAAGCCAAGGCGATGCGGAGGGACAACGCCGCGACCATATTTACGGCGGGTCTCATCATTGCGGCCTTCGTGTCCATACCGGTCGTCAATCTGGCAACGCCGCTGTTCGGCATGGCGTTCATGGTTCACATGCACAAGCGCCTGAGCGGGCCTGATGCGGCGAATTTGAAGTTCCTGTCAGCGTAGCCGCAATATCGTTATAGGAACTTCAAATTCAAAGCCGCATCAGAAACCGATAATTGCTGGAGCTCCTTTGATTCCGAAGTTCGCATCAGAGGTCGCGGCAATGAATTGCGAGCTTCGGAATCAGAGCTCCAGGTACGGAACTGATCGAGCCGTCGCGCAAGGCAGGCATGCCTTACGTGTGATTCTCCATTGCCGGGAGCGCGGAGCCTCGCCGTATTGACAGCAGCCGCTCGGTCGTCATTCGCAGGAAATAGATCGCGACACCCGGGTTTTGATTGCAGATATGTGAAAACTGCTTCTCGCTCATCCAGAGAAGCTCGATATCACTGGCTGCCACGGCGGTTTGTGTGCGGCGACGGTCCGCCGAAAAAAGTGCGATTTCGCCAAAGAGGTCGCCGGCTCCCAACCAGTGATCCATCTCCCTGAGAAGCACGTTGCCCGCGAGCAGCATGCAGAGACCATCGGCCTCGTCTCCCCGGCTGAACAGGATTTCGCCCTGCCGCACACCGCCTGGTAAAAAAGGGCGCGATTAGTTGCTGAAATCCGGGACGCCAAAGCGACTTTTCAGTATCTTCTCGGCGGGTAGTGCTCTGTGCCGAGGAGACCTTTGCTTGTCTAGGGAGCGCATGGAACGGCGCCTAGCGGCCATCCTCGCGGCCGATGTGGCTGGCTACTCGCGTCTTATGGGTGCCGACGAAGAGGGAACGCTCGCACAATTTAAAACCCACCGAAGGGAATTGGTCGACCCGAAGATTAGCGAGTACGCAGGGCGGATCG
>Ga0210401_10002567_pt1 | contig 20046 bp, 17 predicted proteins | sample IncBWH32MmetaG_FD_150866 | JGI IMG/M metagenome (GOLD analysis project Ga0210401, IMG submission 150866) | Forest soil microbial communities from Barre Woods Harvard Forest LTER site, Petersham, Massachusetts, United States - Inc-BW-H-32-M | ecosystem: Environmental > Terrestrial > Soil >... | reverse complement strand
ACCTTGACCGCGGCGGCAACGGCGACGACGCGGCTGAGGATCGGCACCGGCGTCTGTCTCGTCGCCCAGCGCGACCCGATCCAGACCGCCAAGCTCGTCGCGTCGATCGACCAGGTCTCGGGCGGGCGCTTTCTGTTCGGCGTCGGCGGCGGCTGGAACGCCGAGGAAATGGCCGATCACGGCACCCTCTTCAAAACCCGCTTCAAGCTGATGCGCGAGCGGATCGCGGCGATGAAGGCGATCTGGACCGAAGACGAGGCCGAGTACCACGGCGAGCTCGTCGATTTCCCGAAAATGAAGACCTGGCCGAAACCGCTGCAAGAGCCGCATCCGCCGGTCATCGTCGGCGGCGCTTTCCCCTATGCGGCGCGGCGCGCGCTCGCCTATGGCGACGGCTGGGTCCCGCATGCCGGCCGGCCGCAATATTCCGACGTGACCGATTTTCTGCCGCGGTTCCGCCAGATGGCGTCCGAAGCCGGGCGCAGTCTCGATGAGGTCCCGGTGACGGTGTTCGGCGTCCCCGAAGATCAGGACCGGCTGAAGCTCTACCGTGACCGCGGCATTGCCCGCGCCGTGGTCAGCCTCCCCTCGGCCAAAGCCGACGAAATTCTTCCGATCCTCGACCGCTGGGCCGAACTGATCCGCCGCGTCGCATAGCGGTTCGTGCCAAAATTCCTGCTGTGTGACCCGGAGCGGCAGAGCCGATCCCTGGCGCCCGGTCTTACGGACAACCCGTCCTAGCGGGTGGCGGTCGATCACACTGAACCGTCATTCCCGCGAAAGCGGGGACCCAGGGGCAAGCGATGTGCGGCTGCCCTGGACCCCCGCTTTCGCGAGGCGACGGGCTGATTGTGCGAGTCGATCGGACTAGCGGGTGGCGGTCGCCGGCCGATATGCCTTGAGGAAGGTGCGGATATGGCGCACCGCCAGCGGGATCTTGTCCGTGGTGTCCTTCCACGGGTAGAGGCTCACCTGCGCGTTGGGGGCCAGCAGCGCGCTCTCCATCGCCACGGCGTAGGGGTGGGCCGGGACGTCGTCCGGCAGCACCAGGATCGGCGTGCGGCAATCGCGCACGAAATCGCGCGTCACGGTGAAGACGAAATCGGCGTTGGCGCGGTACATCTTGCCGAGGAAGGCGTCCACTGTCGCCATCGTTATCTCGGGCCGGCGCTCGCACAATGCCGGGCCCCAGCCCTTGATGTTGTTCTGGTAGAAGAGGTCGGGCATCTCCGGGCGGAAGCCGCTCGGCTGCGCCAAGACGGCGGCGGCGACGCGCCCGCGCGCCCGCTTCAGCAGATTCCAGATAAAGGGGCCGCCGATGCAGAAACCCAGCACCATGAATTCCGAGATGCCGAGGTGATCCATCAGGCCGATATGGTCATCGGTGTAGGCGTCCCACGGCCGGTCGATCTCAAGCGGGCCTGTGGACTGGCCGCCATTGGCGTTGCGCAGATCCGCCGCGATAACGCGGTGTTCGCCCTTGAACTCGTCCAACGGGTTGAACGGGTGGTTCGCCAGGCCTGCGACCGTCGAGTTCAGCCCGCCGCCGGGGATCACCAGCAGTGGAAAGCCCGAGCCGGCCTCTTGGTAATGAATGCGAACATCGCCTTTTTCATAGAACGGCATGGCAGTCTCTCCTTCCTCGGAGCGATATCGGATCAATTCGATCGGAGCTGGCGCTACTGGGCGGCGGCGGCCATGGATTGCGCTGCTGCCACCGGTCGATATGCCCGCAGAAAGCTGCGGATGTGGCGCACCGCCAAGGGAATCTTGTCGGGCGTGTCCTTCCACGGATAGAGGCTCACTTGCGCGTTCGGCGCGAGATGCACGGTCTCCATCGCGACGGCATACGGGTGACCCGGCACGTCGTCCGGCAATACCAGGATCGGCGTCTGGCAGTTGCGTACGAAATCGCGCGTCACGGTGTACACGAAATCGGCGCGGGCGCGGTACATGTTGGTCAGGAACGCGTCGACCATCGCCATCGTGATGCCGGGCCGGCGGGCGCACAGCTCCGGGCCCCAGCCCTTCATGTTGTTGTTGTAGGAGAGGTCGGGCATCTCCGGACGGTAGCCGCTGGGCTGCGCCGGCACGGCGGCGACGACGCGGTCGCCGGCCCGCTTCAGCAGGTTCCAGATGAACGGGCCGCCGATGCAGAAGCCGAGCACCATGAAATCCCGGATGCCGAGATGATCCATCAGACCGATATGATCGTCGGTATAGGCGTCCCACGGCCGGTCGACCTCGAACGGGCCGGTCGACTGACCGCCCTTCGCGTTGCGCAGATCCGCGGCAATGACGCGAAACTCCCCCTTGAACTCGTCGAACGGGTTGAACGGATGGGTCGCCAGGCCCGCGATCGTCGAGTTCAGCCCCCCGCCCGGTATCACCAGCAACGGAAAGCCCGACCCGGCCTCTTCGTAATGAATGCGGGCTTCGCCTTTTTCGTAGAACGGCATGCGAATTTCTCCCTCTCCGGTGTGGTTTCGCCCAAGCGCGCGTTTCAATCCGAGAGCGTACTTCAGCGCTTAGCCGGTGGCAAAAATTTCACTTTCCACCATGACATGTGGACCGATGCCTCGCCGATGTCCGTGGAGACCAAAAGCATTAGAAGTGCGTGCTCCCTCGCGCCCGGTCACGATTACCTCACGCAACTTCTTGAGGTAAGTTGATCTATTAGCGAGAGTTGGCGGAATGCCCCCGGTTTTTGTTGCCGGGGTCTTCCGCCCTACCAGGACCCCCGTCTTATTGCGCCGCCACCCTCATCGGTACATGCGCCTTCAGGAAGGTGCGCACCCGGTTGACGGTACGTTCTTTCAGGTCCGGCGGCTCGCGCCACGGGAAGACGGTGATCTCGGAGTTGGGCGCCAGCGACGCCACATCGATCGACGTCTGCAGCGGATGCGACGGCGTATCGTCCGGCAAAACGAGGATCGGCGTCCGGCAGTTCTTGATAAAATCGCGCGGCACGCTGTAGAGGAAATCTGGCTGCGCGCGCCACAAACTCCTAAAATACTTGTCGATCGTGTCCTGCGACACCTCCGGCCGGCGCTTCTTGAAATCGGCCAGCCAATTCTCGTGGCTGTGCCGGGACATGACGTCCGGGTCTTCCGGCCGATGGCCGACGCTCTGGCAGAACACGGCGGCGACGACGCGGTTGGGCGCTCGTTGCAGCAGCTTTCCGGCAAAGCAACCGCCAATGCAGTAGCCCATGTAGAAGAATTCGCGGATGCCGAGGTGGTCCATCAGCCCGAGCTGGTCGTCGGCAAACGCGTCCCACGGGTTATCGGCCTGCACTGGGCCGGTGGATTCGCCGCCATTGGCGTTGCGCTGGTCCATCGTGATGCAGCGGAAGTCGTTCTTGAACGCTTCCATCGCGTTGATCACCGCGGTCGGCCAGTTGCTGACCCGCGAGTTCAGGCCGCCGCCCGGGGTGACCAAGAGCGGGAAGCCGGCGCCGGCCTCCTCGTAGCGGATGCGCACGTCGCCTTTCTGATAAAACGGCATGGGAGTGTCTCCTTTTACAGTGTGATCTTTCCGTGTCCGCGTGCGCCTTGATAGGGCGAAGCGCTCAGGCGACGGCGTTGCGGTCGAGCAATTCGATATGCACGTTCTGCGGGCCGCGCAAAAACGCGATGCGGACGCCGGGGCGGATGGTCTTGGGTTCGACCGTGAACTCGGCGCCCTTGTGCTTAAGCTCATCGACCACCGCGTCGATCCCCTCGACCCGCAGCCCGATATGCTCAAGGCCGAGATAGGGGGGCTCGGGCGGCGGTGCTACCGCGTTCTCCTCCGGCACCTGGGCGATGAACACCGCGACCCCGCCGAGATTGAGGTCGATGCGCGACCTTCCGTCGGATTGGGTCGAGCGGATCACCTCGGCGCCGAACATCCGCTCATACCATTGGGCGGTCTCCTCGGCATTGGGGCTGCGCAGGTGGATATGGTCGTAATGAAAAATCGTCATCGCGTTTCTCCCTGACTGGCGACGCCTGCTGCAACTCTAGGCGCGCCCCGCGGCGGGAGCCAGCGCAATCACCGCGCTCGCGTGGCCGGCGCCGGTCGCGCCCGGTCGGAACGGCCTTCCTTGGCGCGCCCGGCCGTCGACCGCACCATGCCCGCTCGTGCTCGCGAATTGCACCCCCGGTGGGGTTCGATTACTAGTCTGATCAAAGAGTGAGCAAAGCGCCCAAAAGAAAGGCGGCCATATGGCGGTTTCTCGGGCGGTCGGGATGCGCGCGAGCGCGACCGGCCGCCATCATCCCGACAGCGTCGAGACCCGCGCCTCGTGGATCGCGGCCGCACTCGCCATCGCCATCCTGTCGATCTCCTACGGCGCGCCGCTCGTCGTCGTGATTGGGCTGAAGCCGATCGCCGCGGCACTCGGCAGCGACCGATCGGTCGTGGCATTGGCCGCCGCCCTGGTCTGGGTCGGGACCGGCACCGGCGGCATCCTGATGGGCTGGGTCGCCGACCGGGTCGGGGTTCGGCGCACCGTGATCTTTGGCGCGCTGATGACCGCACTCGGGCTTGCCGTGTCGGCGATCGGCCGCGTTTGGTCGCTCTATCTCGGCCACGCGCTGCTGATCGGCTTTCTCGGCGGCGGCGCGCTCTATCCGCCATTGCTGATCTACATCAGCCGCTGGTTCGACCGCCGCCGCGGCACGGCGTTGGCCTTGATCTCTTCCGGCCAATACATTGCCGGCGTGATCTGGCCGTCGGTTTTTCAGCGCGCCTTCGGGTGGTTCGGCTGGCAGGCGACGATGGCCGGTTTCGCCCTCGTCGTCGTGCTGATCGTGCCGCTGGCGATGCTGCTCGGACCCGCGCCCGCGCCAAGCCGCGCGGTAAGCGGGAGTGCGGCGGTCTTCCGCGGCGCCCCTGCGCTGCGGCTGCGAGGCGGCACCGTGCAGCTGCTGTTGTGCGCGGCGTCGTTTTTGTGCTGCGTGCCGATGGCGATGCCGTCGAGCCATCTCGTCGCCTTTTGCAGCGATCTCGGGATCTCGCCGGCGCAGAGTGCGGCGATGCTGTCGGTGCTGCTCGGCTGCGCCTTTGTCAGCCGGCAGTTCTGGGGCTGGCTTGCCGACCGGATCGGCGGGCTCGGCACGGTATTGGCCGGCTCGGCCTGCCAGGCATTTGCGATCGCCGCCTTCTCGGTGACCCGGAACGAGGCCGGGTTGTTCGCGGTTTCGGCCGCCTATGGGCTCGGCTTCAGCGGCATCATCCCGGCTTATGTCGTGGCGATCCGCGAGCTGTTCCCGTCATCCGAGGCGTCATGGCGGGTGCCGACCCTGTTGTTCACCGGCATGTCGGGGATGGCGTTCGGCAGCTGGTTTGCCGGCGCGCTCTATGATTACTTCCACTTTTACGCGCCCGCCTTCGCCGTCGGCGCGCTGTTCAACCTCGGCAATTTGGCGGTGGTCGGCTTTCTCGTCATCCGCCAGACGCAAGGCCGCCGGCTCGTCGAAGCCCCAACCGCCGAGGCCACAACCGCATAGTATTGCTCGCCGATAATTAAACGCCACCGGTCATTGCGAGCGGAGCCAAGCAATCCCGCTCCGACGAGCCGCGTCCCCGGTCGGGATTACCGCGTAGCCCTGGCGGGCCCCTCGCAATGACCGCGTTGCGGTTAAAAGTATCCCGCAGATCAGCCCGCGGATTTTTCGAGCTTGTGCAGGACGCGGATGCGCTTGGGCGGCGGGTCCTTCGAGAACCGCCCCCAGCTGCGCCCGGACAATTCGCCGACAAAGATGTTGCCGTGGCGGTCGACGGCGATGCCGTGCGGCGAGGTGAAATGCCCCGGCTCGAGCCCGGCATGCATCCGGCCGAGCCGCGCCAATACCTCGCCCTTCTGCGTGTGGATGCTGACCCGCGGGCCGATATTGGGCCAGTCGCGGTTGATCTCGCCCGACGGGCCGCCTTCGCCGATATAGAGGAGCGGGTTCGGCCCCAGCGCCATGCACATGCCGTTCGGCCGGTGCAGATTGTTCCATTGCGTCTCGAACTTGCCGTTGCCGTCGAAAATCTGCACCCGGTGGTTCTCGCGGTCGGCGACATAGAGCCGGCCGTCGGGATCGCAGCAGATATTGTGCGGCACGTTGAACTGCCCGGGATCGGTGCCGGGCTCGCCCCACGACAAGAGCAACTTGCCGTCGGGCGTGTATTTGTGGATGCGGGCATTGCCGTAGCCGTCGGAGACGTAGAGATCGCCGTTTGGCGAGATTGCCGTATGGGTGCAGCGATGAAACGGCTCGCCGCTCATATAAGGCTTGGGCTCGCCCGGAACACCGAGCGTCATCAGCACCTTGCCGTCCAAGGTGCAGTGGCGCACCGTGTGGTCGCCGTCGTCGGTCAGCCAGATCGTGTCGTCCGGCCCCATATGGACGCCGTGCGGCCGGCTGAAGACACCCTCGCCCCAGGTGCGCAGCAGATTGCCCTCGGCGTCGAACACCGCGACCGGGTGATCGCCGCGATTAAACGCGTAGACCCGGTCGTGGCCATCAACCCCGACCGCCGCGACATCGCCCAGCACGATCTCGTCCGGCACCTTCGCCCATTGGTCGCGCACCACAAACGTGTACTTGCCGCCGCCGAGCTCGACCGCCATGCGCCCTCTCCCCAATTTCGTCGATTTCACCTAGCGCATCATAGGCCCGAGACACGCGTCCGGCGAGTGCTCCATGACAGTGTCGCTGTTCGGCGTGGTGCGGCGGCGAATATGCTATTGCTCTCGAACTACGTGCAAGGAAGTGCCGAAATGAGCGCCGACCACAATGCGCCGCCAAAAACGGGCTGGGCCAGAATGGTGGCCGAGCTTCATGTGACCGATCTTGACGTCAGCCTCGATTTCTGGGCGGGCATCCTCGCTTTGAAATTGCCTTTCAGCGCGAAGAGGGAAGATTTGTCTACGTGGAGCATCATGCTCTGCCAGCGTCACGGCCGCTTCGAGACCGGACCGATGCAGCTGCTGCTTGGGCAGGGTGCGATGTTTCAGATCTATCTCCGCGATATCGGCTCGATCCTGGACAAATTAGCGGGACGGAATTGGCCGATCTACCTTGGCCCACGCGAAATCTGGCGCAGAACCGGCGACCGCAAATCCGGCCAGCAGGAGGTCTTTGTCCAGGACCCCGACGGTTATCTGCTGATGCTGGCCCAAAGCATTGACGAGAGATTTCCAACTGAAACGAGCAAACACTCAGGCGCTCAACGCAGCAACTCAATTATAATGGCACCCGAAGCGAAAGCGGCACTCGCAGCGCCGCGCCGGCGGCGCGCCGTTCACTTGCGCGGTCTGTCGGGTGCTATGCGGATCGTCTGCATGATCTTGCGAAACACGCGCAGGTCGCGGTCATAGCGCGACGCTGTGGTTGACAAGTAGGCGCCGACCTCGATCCAGGCTTCGGAGTCCTGCGGATCGGTCTTGCGCAAGGTCATCAGCTTTATTTCAATCCCGTCTCGATCGACATACAATCGGCAGCCGGCGGCGGTGCGACCCCCAAGCGTCCAGTTCCGCAACGGCACGGTCCGCCACACCTCCGGACCTCGGCAATACAAGCGAGCAAGTTCATCGGCCGTCTTGACCCTAGTGGCTACATTGTAACTGCCATAGACCGTCGCATAAGGGGGATGATCGGTGACGCTCTTACACCCGGTATGATTATCCAGAGGAATCGCGACGCCATCGTCGGTATTTTCGCTCACACAACCTAGCAGATAGTTAGGTATTTCAACCGAGAACTGATATTTTGAATTATTGTAGTGTTGACTGCTGGCGGGAATGTCAGCGGAGCAGGGTAGAGCTACTGTCACAAGCGCAGCCGCGCCGAACAGACCCACCACTCTCATGGGATACTTCGCCTCGATTTCCAATTCTGCAGATGTCGCGGGATTGATTGGATGGTCTCGGCCACCCCACTCCGCCAATCGGGATTAGCTCGATTGTATCTCGCCTCCCATAGCCGCTGGGCGAAGTCTGCGGGGCTGGACGCGCCGCGAACGACAGGACCGTATTTCTTCTCCCAATAGGCAACCGCATCGCCAAGCGAGCTGTAAGCGACATTGGGACCACCGTAGTGCGTAGCGCCGAACGGGTCATTGAGCGCCCGATTATGTGCGTTGAGCCAGCCGCTCTCGTAAGCGGACAGCCCCAAGAGCCAGGTTTCGTCGATGCCGAGACGCTGGGCGAGCGCATGGACCGGCGGATAGAGCGTGTCGAAGAATTTGTCGGGGTCGCCGGTCCGGTATTCCGGCGCGGCGGGTGGGTTTCGCGCCGCGGCCGGCGCCGCTGTCACGCTATATCCGTTGTCCCATTGGCCTCCATCGGGATTAGCGGAGGGGACGCGCGGCTGATTGGGGTTGAACCCGGCCCTGGCCGTGTCGGGCAGCGCCAGACCGGCGCCGAGCGCCTTTGCGACTTCGCGCGGTGCTGCGCCACCGGTGATAAGGCGGTCGGCCAAATACAGGCGATAAGCGGCTTCGTCGCCGACCAGCGGCGGCAGGGCGCTGAGCGCCAGTTCGATTGCCGCGAGGTGCTGGTGTCCATTTCGACAATACCGCAAGGCGCGACGGATGTTGCCGAGCACGCGGCGCTCGACGGGCCGTCCATAAGCCGCCGCCAGCAATGCCAGCAGGTGCTCCTCGGCGGCTTCGTCGAGCGCCAATCCGGCTGTGGGCGCAGCCGAACCGTCCATCTTCGCCAGCACGGTTCCCGCACCGAGCACCAGACCATCTCCGACGATGGTCATGACGCAGTAAATCGGCCCTAGCCTGACGCGATCAGTCCATTCCGCTCGCAGCTGGTCTGGAGAAACCATAAGATGATTTTAATCGGCTGAGTGGAGTTGATCTTCTACAGTTTTGCAGTCGCATTGTCAAGAACAAACCATGATCACCATCCGTAGAGCCGACCGGACGGGACGCGTGGCGGACGGGGCTGCTCCGCAAGAATATCGCCGCATTTGACTGGCGCCATCCTCCCGGCGATCGTAGGATGAGCGCAGCAAACTGTTTGGTTTGACCCGAGCGCGGAGGAGCAAGAGGAGCCCCCAATGCCAGAAAAGCTGATCTCCGGCGACAATCACATCGATTTGACCTATCTGCCGCCCGATCTGTGGTCGTCGGCCGCCCCCAACAAATGGAAGCTCTCCGCCCCGCGCGTCGAGGAGATGGAGGACGGGCTCCACTGGTTTGTCGAGGCCCAGGACAAGGGCATGTGGAACGGCATCGGCCCGGGGTTTCTGCCCTACCAAAAGGGGATGTTCGGCCATATCGACGAGATGAAGGATGTCGGCTTCGAGTGGAGCTCCAAGCCCGGCGCCAAGCCGCGGCCGACGACGCCGGAACTGCGGCTCGCCGACCTCGACCGCGACGGCCAGGATGCCGAGATCATCTATGGCTGCCTGATGATCAACGATTTGATCGCCGACGCGCCGCTGCGCGCCTGGGCCGACCAGACCTATAACGACTGGGTCGCCGATTTCGCCAAGCGCGCCGACCCGAACCGCGTCTACCCGCTGGCAATCATCCCCAACACTGACCCGGCCGAGGCGGCGGCCGAGGTGCGGCGCTGCGCCAAGCTGGGATTGCGCGGCGGCGACCTCGCCTTCAAGCGGATGACCCCGCCGCTCTACACCGATTGCTGGGACCCGCTGTGGGAGGCCGCGGCCGAGTGCCGTTTCCCGATCTCGTTCCATTCGACCGGGTTCAAGGCGTTGCGCGCCCCCGATTCCCCCGAGCAAGAACAGAAATATTTAACCCAGTGGCGGCTGGTGCGCTCGGCCTTGTTCCAGCTCGACACGATGGAAGTGCTGGTGTCGTTGCTCGCGTCCGGCGCCTGCGACCGATATCCCGAGTTCAATTTCGTGCTCGGCGAGTCGGGGGTGACCTGGCTGCCCTATGTGTTCGACCGGCTCGACACCGAATATGCCGACCGCGCGAGAAGCCTCAATTTCAAGCTCAAGCCCAGCGATTACTTCCGCCGCCAGGGCTACGTGACGTATCAGCAGGACCAGTTCCTCGAGCCGATCATCCCACTGATCGGCGAGGACAACATCATCTGGGGCGCCGACTACCCGCACCCCGACTGCATCTGGCCCGGCTCGCGCGCGACCCTCGACCGGAACATGGCTAACATCGCGCCCACCGTGCGCCGCAAGATCACCAGCGAGAACGTCAGCCGCCTCTACCAACTGCACCAGTAATAAGCGGATCAATCGGCGCAGAAGGTTTAAGCCCCTGCCCCCTCTTCATGAAAATCTTCGGGAACAGGAAAGCGTCGAGCGATGGGGTCACCCCGGCTGAGGCGCTGGCGGCGACGCGCCGGCTCGTCGTCAAGATCGGTTCGGCGCTGCTGGTCGCGGACGATGGCGAGATCCGCCGCGACTGGCTCGACCTCTTGGCCGACGACGTCGCGCGCTGCCGCTCGCGCGGCCAGGAGGTGATCCTCGTCTCGTCGGGTGCGATCGCGGTCGGCCGCCGCCACCTTGGCCTCGACAGCAGCCGTTTACGACTCGAGGAAAAGCAGGCCGCCGCCGCGACCGGGCAGATCCGCCTCGCGCACGCCTACCAGGAGGCGCTGGCGCGGCACCATATTACCGTGGCGCAAATTCTCTTGACCCTCGAGGATACCGAGGCGCGCCGGCGTCATTTGAATGCCCGCGCCACCTTCGCCCAACTGATCGGGCTTGACGCTGTGCCGGTGGTCAACGAGAACGACACGATCGCCACCGCCGAAATCCGCTTTGGCGACAATGACCGGCTCGCCGCCCGCGTCGCGCAGATGACGAGCGCTGACATGCTGGTATTGCTGTCCGACATCGACGGGCTCTACACCGCCGACCCGCGCAACGACCCCGCTGCGCGGCACGTCCCGGCGGTGCATGAGATCGGCACGGAAATCGAGGCGATGGCGGGCGAGGCGGCACCGGGCTACAGCTCGGGCGGGATGGTGACCAAGCTCGCCGCCGCGCGCATTGCGATGAGTGCCGGCTGCCGAATGTTGATCGCCCGCGGCGTGCCATTGGGTGGCGCCGCAACCGCACCGCTTGCCGCGATCGAAGCCGGCGAGCGCGCTACTCTCTTTCTGCCATCCGGCGAACCGCGTTCGGCGCGCAAGGCATGGATCGCCGGCACGGTCGAGCCCTCGGGCGTCATCGTCGTCGATGACGGCGCGGCGTTGGCATTGCGCCGCGGCCGCAGCCTGCTGCCGGCCGGGGTTGTCGCGGTCGAGGGCGTGTTCGAGCGCGGCGATGCGGTGATCGTCCAAACCCGCGCCGGCGCCGAGGCCGGACGCGGGCTGTCGGCCTATTCGAGTGCGGATATTCGCCGCATCGCCGGGCACAAGAGTAGTGAAATCGCCGGCATCCTCGGCTACCGTGGACGCGACGAGATCATCCATCGCGACGACCTGGTGGTGACCGAGAGCCGATGACGACAAAAACTCTAACGCGCGACCGCGCGGCGGCGCCGGAAATCGATCTGGCGGCGGAGATGGCCGAGATCGGCCGCCGCGCGCGGATCGCTGCCGCGACGCTGGCGCTGGCTGCGGCCGAGGCCAAGACGGCCGCGTTGCGTGGCGCCGCCGGCGCGGTGCGGGCGCATGAACCGGAAATTCTCGCGGCCAACGCGCGCGATCTCGCCGAGGCCGGCAGCGACGGTTTGGCGCCCGCTCTGCGCGACCGGCTGGCGCTCGATCCCAAGCGGCTTGAGGCGGTCGCGGCGGGTCTCGAGGCGATCGCTGAACTGCCCGACCCGGTCGGCCGCACGCTTGCCCGCTGGACCCGGCCCAACGGCCTCGACATTGAGCGCGTCGCGGTGCCGCTCGGCGTCATCGGGATCATCTATGAGAGCCGGCCGAACGTGACCGCCGACGCCGGCGGGCTGGCGCTCAAATCCGGCAATGCCGCGATCCTTCGCGGCGGGTCGGAGAGCTTTTATTCCTCGCGCGCGCTGGTCGCCGCCCTTGTCGTAGGGCTGCGCGCCGCCGGGCTGCCCGAAGCGGCGATCCAGCTGGTGCCGACCCGCGACCGCGCCGTCGTCGGCATCATGCTCGGCATGAACGGGGCAATCGACATCATCGTACCGCGCGGCGGCGCCTCGCTGATCGAGCGGGTCCAGCGCGAGAGCCATATTCCAGTCATCGCCCATCTCGAAGGGCTGTGCCACACCTATGTCGACGGCGCAGCCGACCCGGAAAAGGCGCGCGCGATCGTGCTAAACGCCAAGATGCGGCGGGTCTCGATCTGCGGCGCCACCGAAACCCTGCTGGTCGACCGCAAGGCCGCGCCGACAATCCTGCCGACGATTCTCGCCGATCTGCGCGCCGCCGGCTGCGAATTGCGCGGCGATCTGGAGGTGCAGGCGATCGACCCCGCGGTGCTGCCCGCGGCCGAGGCCGATTGGCGCAGCGAGTATCTCGACGCGATCCTGTCGGTCGCGGTCGTGGACGGGGTCGGCGGCGCGATAGCTCACGTCAACCGCTGGGGCTCGCACCACACCGACGCGATCGTCACCGAGGACGCCGCCGCGGCCGAGCGCTTTTTGCGCGAGGTCGACAGCGCCATCGTGCTGGTCAACGCCTCGACCCAGTTCGCCGATGGCGGCGAATTCGGCATGGGTGCGGAGATCGGCATCTCGACCCAGCGGCTGCCGCCGCGCGGCCCGGTCGGCGCCGAGCAGCTGACGACCTACAAGTACCTGGTGCGCGGCACCGGCCAGGTGCGCCCCTGACCCTCACCCCCCTCGCTCCGCTCGGTACCGTCTCCCGCCGTGCGGGAGAGGGGGGCCCGACCCGGAGGGTCGGGTGAGTGAGGGCCTCATTGCGGGACGACACCGCCGCGTCGGCTTGCTCGGCGGGTCGTTCAACCCGGCCCATCGCGGCCATTTGCATCTGAGCCTGTCGGCACTGCGGCATCTCGATCTCGACGAGGCGTGGTGGATGGTCTCGCCGCAGAACCCGCTGAAGCCGGTCGCCGGAATGGCGCCGTTTGCCGGGCGCCTCGATCGTGCCCGGGAGGTCGCAGCCGGGCACAAGCGCATTCACGTCACCGATATCGAAGACCGGCTCGGCGGCTCGTACTACACCGCCGACACCCTGAAGCGGCTGACCCGGCGTTTTCCCTATTTAAGGTTTGTCTGGCTGATGGGCGGCGACAATCTGGTGCAGTTGCCGCGTTGGGCGCGCTGGGCCGAGATTTTCGAGACTGTGCCCATTGCCGTGTTCGACCGGCCCTCCTACGCGCAAAAGGCGCTTGCCGGCGTCGCGGTTCAGCGCTTCGCCCGCAGCCGGGTGCCGGAAGCGTCCGCGCGCCGGCTGGCCGAGACAAAACCGCCGGCCTGGGTATTTTTTCATACCGGGCTCGATCCGACTTCCGCGACCCTGATTCGATCCGAGCGCAAGACGGCGCCGACGCAACCTTTGACGGAGCAAAAAACCGAATTGGCCACGATCACCGCGCTGCCCTCACGCCGCCGCCCGCGGCAACCCCGTATGGCGCAACCTGGGGAAATCCTCGACCTCGTGCTGAAGACGCTCGACGACGGCAAGGCCGAGGAGGTCGTCACGATCGATCTCGCCGGCAAGACCACGATCGCCGATTACATGGTAATCGCGAGTGGCCGCTCGGCGCGCCAGGTCGCGGCGTTGACCGAGCATCTCGAAGCGGCGCTGTCGGCCCGCGTCAGGATTGGGATCGAGGGCAAGGAGCACGGCGACTGGGTGCTGATCGACGCGAGCGACGTGATCGTGCATCTGTTCCGGCCGGAAATCCGCGCCTACTACAATCTCGAAAAAATGTGGGGCTCGGCGTTCCCCGACGCCGAAGCGGCGCGGCAATAGCCCGGGACGCGCCCGATCCGGCTCCGCGTCATCGCGATCGGCCGGCTGCGCAGCGGGCCGCTAAGGGAGCTTCAGACGCTCTACGCGGGGCGGATCGCGCCACCGCCGGCGATCGTCGAGCTCGACGTCAAGCAGCGCCTGCCGCCGGCGCTGATGAAGGCGCGCGAGGCCGAGCTGATTCTTGAGGCACTGCCGCCCTCTGCGACGCTGGTCGCCCTCGACGCGCGGGGCGCCGCGTGGTCGAGCCGTGAATTCGCCGACCATCTCGCCATCTGGCGCGACCGCGGAGTAGCAGAGCTGGCGTTTGCGATCGGCGGCGCCGAGGGGCTTGGGGCCGCTGTCCTCGACCGCGCCGCGGCGATATTGTCGTTGGGGCCGATGACCTGGCCGCATCTCCTCGTTCGCGGCATGCTGCTCGAACAGCTCTACCGGGCGCAGCAGATCCTCGCCGGCCACCCATACCACCGGGATTAGCGCAAGTTTCGGTACGTCGAACGTCCATCTCGGAGTGTCATTGCGCGCGAAGCGAAACAATCTCGCGCCGGCGAGTGCTCGTTTGGTCGGGATTGCTTCGTCGCGCGCTCCTCGCAATGACACGTTACTCAGACAGATTGACACCGCCAGCACTCAGACAGATTGACACCGCGAGCGATTGCACTCGGCGGCTTCTTCGGTGGCGAAAACAATCCCGCCGGGGATCAATAGCCGAGGGCGAGACCGTCCTTGCGCGGCTCGGAGCCGCCGATCAGGGCGCCGCGCCGGTGGTCGATCCAGATCGCCTGGCAGCCGCCGATGGGGATGGCACGGATGTCGATCGCGTGGCCGCGACGCGCGAGATCGGCGACGATCGGCTCGGGCAGCGCGCGCTCGACCTGCAGCTTGCCGCGGAAGGCGAAAATGCGCGGGGCTTCGGCGGCTTGCTGCGGATCGAAGCCGCGGTCGATCATGCGGTGCGCGAAATGCGCATGGCCGACAGCTTGGTATTGACCGCCCATGACGCCGAACGGCATCACCGTACGTCCGTCTTTGACCAGCATCGCCGGGATGATCGTGTGAAACGGCCGCTTGTGCGGCGCGATCGCGTTGGGGTGGCCGGGAGTGGTGCGAAACCCGCTGCCGCGATTCTGCAGCAGGACGCCGCTTTCCGGCGCCACGATGCCACTGCCGAACCCCGAGAACAGCGAGTTGATGAACGAGCAGGCATTGCCCTCGCGATCGACCGCGCAGAGGTACACCGTGTCCGTGTGCAGCGTGCCGCCATGCCATTCGTTGCCGGGCAGCACCCGGTCGAGGCGGATTTGCCGTCGCGCGCGCTCGGCCCATCGATCCGACAGGTATCCTTCGACGTCGACATGAACCTGCGCCGGATCGGCGAAGAACTCGTCGCGCACCCGATAGGCTGATTTGGTGGCCTCGGCGAGTAGGTGCAGGCGATCGGCCTCGCTCAACGAATCGTCACCGAGAGCGAAGCCTTCGAGCTGGCGCAAGATCATCAGCGCCGCCAGCCCCTGTCCATTCGGCGGGCATTCGTAAACTTCGAAGCCGCGATAAGCGGTATGAATCGGCTCGACCCATTCCGCGCGCTGGCTGTCGAAATCTTCCTCGTCATGCAGCCCGCCGAGTTCTTTCAGCCGCCCGAGGATATCCCGCCGGACCGCCCCCTCGTAAAAGCCGGAGCGGCCCTCGCGGCCGATGCGGCGCAGGGTGGCGGCGAGCGGCGGATTGCGCATCCTGTCGCCCACTGCGGGAGGATGGCCTCCGGGAAGGAACAGCGCCGCGGTTATCGGATCGCGCAGTTTCCACTGCAGGCGCTGCCAATCCGAGGCAACGCGAGGCGTCACGAGATAGCCTTCTTCGGCGGCGCACGCGGCCGGCTCGAGCAACTCGGCGAGCGGTTTCGTGCCATATTCGCGATTGAGCAGGCACCAGGCGTCGACCGCGCCGGGCACCGTCACCGCATGCGGCGTTTGCGTCTCGATCTGCTGGATCTGCCGCTCGGCGTACCACTCGGCAGTGGCCTTGCCCGGCGCCCGGCCCGAGCCGTTCAGCGCCACCGGCGGCGCGCCCCGTTGCGAATACAGCACAAAGCAATCGCCGCCGATCCCGGTGCTCTGCGGTTCGACGACGCATTGCATCGCCACGGCGGCGATCGCTGCATCCATCGCGTTGCCGCCGCCGCGCAGCACGTCGAGCCCGGCCAGGGTCGCGCGCGGCGCCGAGGTCGCGACCATGCCGTTGGCCGCGACCGCGGCCGAGCGGCCGGGAATGTTGAAGTCACGCATGGTCGCTTCCTCGCCCCCTACGCAAATTGCCCGCCGGGGAACAAGCCTGACCGGCGGGCATGTCGCTTGCCCGGCACTAATGCACCGTCCTAACCTGCTGGTCAATTCGGACACGGGAACATGATCGATCATGGATGGAAGTTTCGGGCCGTTGCGCTTTCCGGTTGCGACGCCGCCACGGCCGGGCGATGCCGTGGCCGTAGCACCCGGAGTCTTGTGGCTGCGCATGCCGCTGCCCTTCGCGCTCGACCACATCAATTTGTGGCTGCTCGAAGACGGGCCCGGTTGGACAATTGTCGATTGCGGCTACGCGATGCCCGAAGCCAAAGCGGCTTGGGAGCGCATCTTTGCCGCGCATCTCGGCGGCCGTCCGGTAACGCGGATCATCGTCACGCATTACCATCCCGACCATATCGGGCTCGCCGACTGGCTCGCCGAGCGCTGGCGGGTGGCGCTGTGGATCACCGAAAAGGAATGGCTTTACGCCCGGGTGACGAGCCGGGGGAGCGACGATTTTGTCGCGCTGCGCCGCGATTTCGCCCGCCGCGCCGGGCTTGACGCCGCCGCCAGCGAATTGTTCTCCGAGCGCGAAAAAAGCTACCGCGAGGGCGTGCCGTCGGTGCCGCCGGCCTTTCGGCGCATTGCCGACGGCATGGCGATCGGGATCGGCGGGCGGGTGTGGCGGGTCGTCGTCGGCGAGGGCCACGCGCCAGAACTCGCCTGTCTTTATTGCTCCGAGACTGGCGTGCTGATCGCCGGCGACCAGGTATTGCCAAAGATTTCGCCCAATGTCAGCGTTCAGCCGCACGAGCCCGACGGCGACCCGCTGGCCCGCTATCTCGCTTCGCTCGCCAAGCTGCGCGAAGCGGTCCCGCCAGACACCCTGGTGTTGCCGTCTCACAATCTGCCGTTTTACGGCTTGCATCCGCGCATCGACGAATTGGCGGCGCATCACGCGGCGCGATGCGAAGAACTTGTCGCGGCTTTGAGGCTGCCACGGAGCGCCGTCGATGTGCTGCCGGTGCTGTTTCGCCGGCCGCTCGACCGGCATCAGACCGCGTTCGCGCTTGGCGAGGCGCTCGCCCATCTGCATTATCTCGAACGCCGCGGTGCGCTCGACCGGGTGTACGGAGCGGACGGCGTCGACCGCTTCCTACGCGCGAATGCAGAAAGAAAAGATAAGGGCGGCGGCGACCGGAAAGCGTTGCCGGCGGCTGTCCCTCACCCTTCCGCTGACGCGGGTCCCTCCCTCTCCCCGCGCGGGGAGAGGGGCTGATACAGAAGATCAAGGAACAGGGAAGTAAGCTCATGCAGCAACGCGTAATGCGCCGGCTCACATTTCTGGCGGCGGTGGCCGCCCTGGTTTTCGCGGCGGGTGCGGTGCGCGCCGCGGAGCCGATCACGATCGGCTTTGGCATGGGGCTGACCGGCGGGCTCGCCGCCGCCGGCAAGGCAGCACTACTCGGAATGCAGATCTGGCAGGACGACGTCAACGCCAAGGGCGGGCTGTTGGGCCGCCCGGTCAAGCTCGTCTATTACGACGACCAGAGCAACCCGGCGACGGTGCCGGGCATCTATACAAAGCTGCTCGATGTCGACAAGGTCGATCTGATGGTTTCGGGCTACGGCACTAACCTGATCGCGCCGGCGATGCCGATCGCGATTTCGCACAACCGGCTGTTCCTCGGGTTGTTCGGGCTCGCGGTCAACAGCGAGTTTCATTACCCGAAATACTTCTCGATGCTGCCCGCCGGCCCCGACCCGAAGCACGCGTTTTCGGAGCCGTTTTTCAAGGTCGCGATGGCGGCGGACCCGAAGCCGAAGACGCTGGCATTGCTCGCCGAAGACGCCGAATTCCCAAAGAACGCCTCGGAAGGCGTCCGCGATCTCGCCAAGCAGTACGGGGTCGACATCGTCTACGACAAGACCTACCCGCCGGGAACTCCCGATTTCACGCCGATCGTCCACGCGATCCAGGCAACCAACCCCGACATGGTCTTTGTCGCCTCCTACCCGCCGGGATCGGTCGGCATGCTGCGCGCGGCGACCGAATCCGGCCTCAAGACCCGGTTTTTTGGCGGCGGCATGGTCGGGCTGCAATACACCACGGTCAAGGAGCAGTTCGGCCCGAAACTGAATGGCGTCGTCGATTACGACTGGTGGATCCCGGCGCCGACGATGCAATTTCCCGGCATCCTCGATTTCCTGAAGGAATATCAGGCGAAGGCGTCAAGCGCCGGCGTCGATCCCGTGGGCTGGTATCTGCCGCCTTTCGCTTACGCCAACCTCCAGGTGCTGGCCGAGGCGGTCGAGGGAACGAAGAGCCTCGATCAGACCACGCTCGCCGATTACATCCGCTCCCATCCATTCAAGACGATCGTCGGCGATGTCAGCTTTGGCAAGGACGGCGAGTGGTCGAAACCGCGCGTGCTCGAAGTTCAGTGGCAGAACATCAAAAGCAATAATATCGACCAGTTCAAGGACACCAAGACCGAGGCGATCCTCGAACCGCCGCAATACCGCACCGGCGCGGTGACGGCACCCTATAACGGGGGTGCCGGCGAATAGGAGACGGCGATCGGCGCGGAGTAATCATGTGGCGTTCCACCCCTGCGACCGGAATGACCTGCCTGAAGAGGAGGTGACCGGGACTAGCCAGCCATGACCGGAAGGCAAGGGTTGGTGTGCGTTTGACGCCAGCGGCAACGGGCCTTGGTCACTTGCTGTTTTTGGCGGCGGCGTGCTCGGCTTTCGACATCGTCAGTTTCTCGGGGTGGACGATGGTTTTGTTGGCGGCGGCGCGGGCGGCGCCGAGATTGGGAAATTCGGTTTCGCCGCCCTCGCGCTGCAGCACATAGGTCGCCGACATCGCCTTGCCGCTTTTCTGGTCGGCGACGGTGCGCTTGACGATCGTCCAATGGACCCGGCGGCTGCCGCTGTCCTCGGCCTCGTCGGGGACATCCTCAAAACCGCGATCGACCATTGCTTCGAGCGCGTAAAGTTTTTGCTCGACGCGGCGCGGCGCCGTATCCCGCCCGCGGCCGCGCTGGCCGTCCCGCGGCCCGCCCGGACCTCGGGCTCGGGCAGCGCGATCGCCCCGCCCGAGCCCGCCGGTGTCCGCGTCCCGCGGTCCCCGGCCCGGCGCGTGCCGCTGCGGCTCACCGGCACGCTGCGGTTGCGGGTCACGCGGTCGTTCCTCGCCGGGGCGGCGGTTGCGGTCCCGACCGCGCGGCGGCCGGTTGGCGTCGCGCGGCGCGCCGTCGGCCCTTTGTCCCTGCCCCGCGGGCCCTCCATCGCCGCTGCGCTGCGGCGGGCGCCGTCGCCGCTGGCGGCGTGGAAACTCGACTTCGCGGCGCGGTAGGCCGGCCGCCGCCTCGGCTGTGGGCGTATCGCCATCCGGCGGGACAGCCGCCGCCGTTCCGCGCGGCAAACCCGGCGGCTGCGCGAGCCGTCGCCGGCGGGGCACCGGTAGGCGCAAATGAAGCCTGGCACGGCTGGAATCCCCGGCCTCGGCTCCGGTGGCACCCGTCTCGCCTTCGGCGGTCCCCTCCGGCGGCCCATCGGCGCCGTCGGCCGAAGCTGCCGCGGCGGGATCGCCCATCGGCAACGCCGATCCCAAACCACCCGGCGCCGGCCGAGCTCCGAAATTGCCGGGCGCGGGCCGGCGCCGGCGCCGACGACGGCGGTGCGGCGGGTGATCGCCAGCCGCGTTCGGCGCGTCTGCCGGCGGGCTCGTGGCCGAAACTCCCGCGCCGAGAGCCGGATCGGCGGCGCCAACGTCTACCCGCGGCGACTGCTCGCCGTCCGGCGAGACGCCGGGGTCGCTGCCCGCCACGGTCGCCGCGAGATCGCGCGGCGGATGGCGCCGCCGGCGCCGCCGGCGGCGGTGCGGCTCGCCGCCGAGCGAGGCCTCACCTTGCGGGGTGGGTT
>Ga0210401_10002566_pt1 | contig 20052 bp, 19 predicted proteins | sample IncBWH32MmetaG_FD_150866 | JGI IMG/M metagenome (GOLD analysis project Ga0210401, IMG submission 150866) | Forest soil microbial communities from Barre Woods Harvard Forest LTER site, Petersham, Massachusetts, United States - Inc-BW-H-32-M | ecosystem: Environmental > Terrestrial > Soil >... | reverse complement strand
ACAAGTTCAAGAGGCGGCGTGCCGCGCGCGAGAACGAAGACAACGACCTCGTCCAAGACGCGATCCTTCAGTTCGATGCATTTGTTGTTAACGTACACGCACACGGTGTATCGCTGGCTTCTCGGGTCTGAACCTTTCAGGAGCAACTCTACCGGACCTACCGACTGTCGGCCCGTGCCGCGAGTCAGCTCGAATTGAAGAGCGCTGCGTCGGGTTTGCGAAAGCAGTTGATTCAATTCATCGCGAGTCTGCGTGATTTCCGCCTCCTGCGATCCAACGGCGCCGACAACGTCACCTAAACGATCCGTGGTGGCCTGCCAGGATTCGCGGTCGGCGTCGCTCGCGGGAGCGGTCGCCACTGACCGCCCCGGGGAGGGCTGGGTGATTGGGCTGGGACTGCGTTGCGGATTCAAGCTGCTTGCCGCGGAAATCTGATAGGCAGGCTTAGTGCGAGTGGTTGCGCCGGAGGTGGCAGGGCTGGTCTTAGGTGTCACGGCAGCGGATTCGGGCGCGGCAGGTCTATGCCGTTTCTCGAGTTGGTCAACCCGTTCTTTCATGTCCGCCAATTGTTGTTGAATTTGCTGAAGGCTGTTGGCTTCAGCGGATGTGCCGTTCAAACTGGTGTCGGACAACAGCTTGTAACCGACGAATCCGATCCCGGCTATCGCGATGGCGAGAATCACGACGCCCATGATTCGCGAGGGCTGTTTCGGGGGGGCTTGATCAGCAGAAGGTACGAATACCTGCCGGTCGAAATCAATGCCTGCCATGCTTGACTCCTTCAGTTGCGGCGAAATCGAAAGCGATTTTTAGTGCACAGCAACGCGCGTTGGATATCGCGAGGTCAGAGATAGCGCAACCTCGCGCGTCTCGCGCGGCAGCAAATCTACAGCACGTTCGCCAGACTCAAGGCGGCGTCCTCTCATTTCGATTTGATACTTCCCAGGCGACACGATAAGTAGCAAAGGGCTTTGGCCAACAAACGCCCCATCCACGTACACCTGCGCCGCTGAGGGAGTAGAGCGAAGCAGCAATTTGCAAGCGTTCTTGCCCGCGTGCTGCTCGAGAGCTTGACGATTTAGGACCTCGGGCGGAGGGCCTGAAGGAGCCGCGACGTGTTGGGGTTTAGTCGTATCTCCCCCGACATTCGGAGATGTCGCCGATGCGCTTGGTTTGGGCTGGTTCGGTTGGCTTGCAGTAGTGGCGGAGGCCACAGAAGACGCCCCAGCAGATTCTGCCGCTGATTGCGCGAGAGAGGGGCTGCTAAAGAGCGAAGCCAGCAGACACACCGTCATCAGGCAGAGTAGAAACCACGCGAACGAGCCGCGGGGGCCGAGAAGCGGCTTCATGAGTTTGGGCGCACGGCCATCATTTTAGTTCCGACATCGGAGCAAGCAGGAGTGATACCAAACCTAAGATAAATTTACATGCGATCGGCTGTAAGCCGAGTGGGTTCAGTAGACGGCCGGTTATAACAGCGATGGCGAGACGTATCTGCCACAAGAAAAAGGCTTTCGTGACTAAAAATTGTCTGACTAGGCTTGCGGGCGTCCACAAATGGTGACAGTACGTATGAGACTGCCCCCGAAATATGAAGCCCCGCGCAGAGTAGACCGGGATTAGCGCAATGGAGCGCAATGGTCCCGCAGTTGCTACGGGCCATCGTTACACTCGCCGCGACCTAGAAGAGCTGGCCGCGCGCCATCGCCGCCGACGCCCAGCAGCGGCGCCTGAATGTAGGTAAACGAACGGTGTACAACTCAATATTCGGCCGAACGACAAGGTCCAGCCTGCTGAAGATTCCCCGGCCTGCGACAGCGACTAGCCCGGGCAGAGAGCGCGTCGGCCTATCCGCTCCCGGCATCGGCGCAAAGCCCCCTCGCTTATTATTGCCTCCTGTGCTGTCATTCGAGGGATGGTGGGAATCGCTCGCGCTCATTTTTTCGAGAGCGCACAGGTCATCCTCGCGAAGGACTGTTTATCTTTTCCGTCACGGCACTTTGGTTCGCGCACAAACGCCTGGAAAACCGCTGAGCGCTTCCTTCGCCCTACACTGCGTGATTCTGCTGTTGTTGATCTACGCTCGCCAAGCGATTCCCGCGAATGCATCGCCGCTGGAACGCGTGGCGCCCACCTACGAGAAAATCTATTATCCGTTGCCTGCGATAAACGCCGCGAAGCCGATGCCGCGAATCGCGCCTGCCGGTGCGGGTGCGCGCCCTGGCGACGGCGCCATCCGTGAGCTGCTACCCGCATTAGGAAGCACCACGCGACAAGGCGACTTGATGGCCGTTTCGAACCCCGTGCACCCTGACAATTTCAGACAGACGATTTATCAGCGTTCGTCGCCGCCCGACGTTCACATTGCCACAGAGCAGAATTTGCCAAACATTATTTTAGGCGCACCATCCGACCTTCCCAAGGCGCCTCTGAAATCCAGTGATGCAAGGCCATCGCGTGCGACGCGAAAGGCTTCATCGGATGCGGCACCGACTCCAGTTTCCGAAAGCGCTTCTTCACCGCTGATGACTTTTCTCGAGCCATCCAACACGCAGCCGCGTCTGCCGATACCGACGGGGGCAGTTGCGAAGCCCAATCGAAATGCCGCTGAGAACAGTGGATCAGCGGGCTCGCGTGATGCGGAGGAAAAGGGCAGCGGAGATGGCGCTGACCTGCTTGTGTTGGGAGTGGATCCATCGGGTCCCGTGAGTGAGGTCAGTCTTCCAGCAGGGAATCGGTGGGGTTCGTTTTCGATCTCTCCTGCAGGAGACGCGCCGGGATCAGCCGGCGGAGTTAACTACGGTATGGAGGCGGGCGGAAAAAACGGAATCGGCGCGGGTGGCGATGGCAGTACGGGTGTGGGTCCGGGCGGGGGCGGTGGCGGAGGCGGAAAGTCTGGGGCGGCCGGAGCGGTAAGCGTGAGGGGAACGGAAGGCAGTAATGGGTCTGGCGGTTCCCTGGGAAAAGAATTTGCGCTGAGCATGGTGTATCCCGTTCCTTCGTCGGTGACGCTGCGAAAAAACTCTTTGGTCGTGGCCGTGGGGCCTATGGGCGGCGGGGGACTGGGCGCATATGGCGCGCTTCACTGCGGGAAGATTTACTCTATTTTTCTGGCCATGCCGGGGAAGAGTTGGGCGATGGAGTATTGCGTCAAGTCCGAAGCAGGAGAAAAATCCGCAACGGAAAGTCGCGCTGCAGTTGTCCATCTCGAGCGCGGGCTGATACCGCCGGACGCCCGATCCAGATTTGACTTTCACCGCTTAGCCGTGCCGCCAGAAAAGACTCACAAAATGATCGTGCTCAAAGGCAATTTGAGCGATGCTGGGGTGGCCGAAAACATGGAAGTCTACCAGAGCGTCTTACCGCAGATGGATGAAGCGGCGCGCGCCGCGTTCAGCCAATGGACGTTCAAACCCGCGTTGCGCGATGGAAAACCTGTACCGGTCGAAATCTTGGTCGGGATCCCTACAGAAGACCCCAATAGCGGCATGAATCATTAAGTGTCGAGGCTGGCGACCCACGTCAAGTGCACAAACGATGACATCAGGAATTGATAGGCGCTGCGGCCAGCTTCTTTACGATTTGGCTGAATAACTCAGTCGGGCGGGCGACCGAACGCAACGTGTAACCGGATGAGGACCCCATACCTGCGCGGAGTATATGGGAACAAATATGGCAAAACTACGCACAGAATTGGAATTTACCTTCCCATTTTGAGCCTCGCCACAGGGGTCAGCCAGCGCACTGCTTACCAACTGGCTGACTGGGGAGGGCTTATGTCCACAGGCGCATATCCGGTAAACCCTGTATCTGTTGGTACGTAACTTGCACATGGTCACGCCACTGCGTGGCGTTTCCGCGATAGAACCTGAGGGAAGGGACGGTTCGCAGGTTAATTTCCTTAAAAGTCTAAATTGTGGCGGCTTTTCCTGGAAGCCGAAACTATGACCTGGGCGTTCGGATAGACGACCGGCCCGTATATCGGCACTTGGGGAGCGTGAACGTTGATTGATCAGGCCGTGCACGTGTGTTTTGTAAGCCAGGACTCGGTTCTGACCGGCGCGATTGCAAGAGCGTTGGGGGCCGGATTTGAATATCGAGTCAGCAGCGATTTTCAATTCAGCGAGTTAAGTGATTTACGTGAATGGTGCGACATCGTCCTCCTGGATATGCGCGCCTCCAGCACGCAGGGTGATTGTGAACCCGGGCTGCGGCTGATGGACGATTGGAGCAAGATCTCATCTCACCCTCCGATAGTAGTGTTGACTGACGGCGAGAATCGGCCGCTCTTGTTGAAACTGATGGAGCACGGCGCCTATGACACCGTCACGAATCCTCCCAACATCGTTGAACTTCGATTAATTCTGCAACGTGCATATAAATTTCACTCGGCGGAACAAGAAGTGGCGCGTCTCCGCATGAGCTCGAAAAGTGACGGGAGATTGCACGAACTCCTCGGCACCTCGCCGGTCATGCAGGAATTGTTCGCTCTCGCGAACAAAATAGCGCCGTGCGATGTGAGTGTACTGATCACGGGAGAAACAGGGACCGGCAAAGAATTACTTGCTCGCGCGATTCACAAGATGAGTGGGCGAAGTTCCCGTCCACTGGTTGCTTTTTCGTGCGCTAATCTGCCGGAAGCTCTGATCGAGGACGAGCTGTTTGGCCACGAAAAGGGCGCCTTTACAGGCGCGCTGACGACGCGCCGAGGAAGAGTTGAAGCGGCGGACACGGGTACGATGTTCCTGGATGAGATCGGCGATTTGAGTCTGGGCCTGCAGCCCAAACTTTTACGCGTTCTGCAGGAACGCAGCTTCGAGCGCTTGGGAAGCAACTCGAAGATTGACGTGAACATCCGCCTGATTTGCGCGACGAATCGAAATCTTTCGGAGATGGTGCAACAAGGAAAATTCCGCGACGATCTGTATTACCGTTTGAATGTGGTGCAAATGCATTTGCCGCCCTTGCGAGACCGGCAGGATGACATTCCATTACTCGCCCAACATTTTCTGCAGGACTTCTCCGAGCGATTTAAAAAGAAAGTTAAGCGCTTTTCCCAGCCCGCTCTTCGCGCCCTCGAGGAATACGCTTGGCCCGGGAACGTGCGTGAACTGGAAAACGCAGTGCAGCGTGCCGTGGTTCTTTCCGAGGGTCCAACTGTGGATGTTTGGCAATTGCCTGCGGCGATTCGCAGCGGTTGCGAGGCTCCCCAGTTCAACCAGTCGTACGAGGAAGAAGTGCGCCAGTTCAAACGCAGGCTGGTGCTGCGTACCCTCCGCGAATGCGGCTGGCGCAAAGCGGAGAGCGCACGCACGCTTGGCGTCGCGCGCGGATATCTGCACAGGTTGATCACGCAACTCGGAATCCAGCAGGCGGGTGACGAGCCTTTGGTGGAGAAGCACGAAGAACCTTCTCCGCTTCGGCAGATCATGTGATGGCGTCGGGACGAAGCCGAAAATATGACTCCCGATGAAAAGAAAGATTCCGGCCCCGTAAGTCATTCCAACGACTCGCTGTTTGTGTCCGATTTCTGCTTGCCATTCTTACGAAAATCCCAAAACGCGGACGGTGGCTGGGGATTCCACCCGGGATCAGAAAGCCGGGTCGAGCCGACGTGTTGGGCAATTTGGGCGTTACAGGCTTCCGGTGACACGCTGGTTTCCGCCGGCATCCTCGATCGGGGATTTCAGTTTTTACGGGAGGCGCAACTTGCGGATGGTTCGTGGGCGGCGTCGCCAGAAATGACCACCGGCTGTTGGGTGACTTCGCTCGCGTGTTGGGTGTTAACGGCCGATACTCCCTCACATGACGCAATCGCGGCTGGACTCAAGTGGCTATGCGATGACTGGCCGCGCGATAGCGCTCCCTGGAGACGCCTGCTTGCCCGTTTCTCCTCCGAACATAAAATTTCCGCGCAGGATGATTCATTGCGGGGGTGGGGATGGACTCCTCGCACGAGTAGCTGGGTCGAACCCACCTCGTTTGCGCTGCTCCTGCTAGCGCGCGCGCCGAGAGAGGCGTGGCCTCCAGGCGCCGAACAGCGGCGCGAACTCGCAAGGCGAATGTTGTACGACAGGATGTGTCCAGGCGGCGGTTGGAATTGCGGAAACCCGATGGTGTACGGAGTGGCTGGCGAACCACTTATCGTTCCCACGGTGTGGGCGCTGCTTGCGCTGCGGGACGAGCCAACGAGACCTGAATTCGTAATGAGCCTCGATTGGCTAGAGAAAAATGTGAAAGACGTTCGAGGCGCTGGTTCGCGTGCGCTGGCCCGGATCGGTCTGGAGATGTGCGGGAGAAAATGGCCGGCGACGGGAGCAGCATTCACGGATTTTTACAGCCGCAACGAGTTTCTTCAGAGCGTTCCGGTGGCCGCGTGGGCGTGCCTGGCATTGAGCGACCAGCGCGAGTGGCTGACTGCAAGCCTGCCAGAGAGACTTCCTGAATATGCGAAGGCCTGATATCGCGCTGATTCCTTCGTTCCAACGCCCCGCGTCGCGGGTGGCCATCCGCCGCGCAGCGAGCTACGAACACGACCTCGCTGCGATGATCTATGAGACTCTTTGCGAATTCGATCTTCCGGTAAAAGACAAGACGGTGCTCTTGAAGCCGAATCTTGTCGGCCTCGATCCTTTGGGCGTGATGAACACGCATCCGTGCGTAATTGCCGCAGCGCGTGAGAGCTTTTTGCGCTTGGGCGCCACTCAAGTTCTGATTGGCGACGGCCCTGCGATGGATCGCGACACCGAGGCCATCATCGAGTCCGTGAGGCTGCGCGAATTTACAGGACCTTTGGCACGGACATTTGTGGACCTGAATGTGGACGATGTGAAGCGAGTCGCGCTCAGCACTCGAGCCTCGCGCTTGAAAGAGCTTTTCCTTCCCAAGACTGTGTTGGGCGTGGATTTTTTGGTTTCCATGCCGAAACTGAAGACGCACCACTGGGCCGGCGTGACTTTGTCGTTGAAAAACATGTTCGGGATCGTGCCGGGGAGCTGCTACGGCTGGCCCAAGAATGTGCTGCATTGGGCGGGAATTGATAGCTCCATTTTGGATATAAACGCCGCCGCCAGGCCTGATTTCGCGATCGTCGACGGCATCCTGGGCATGGAAGGGAATGGCCCAATCCAGGGGACGCCCAAACCCTGCGGAGTGTTAGTGCTTGGTGACGATCCAGTGGCCGTAGATGCAACGTGCTGCCGGGTAATGGGACTACGTCCCGAAAAAGTGAAATACCTCGACGCGGCGGGGACGATGCTGGGTCATCTCGATCCTGAGAAGATTCAGCAGCTTGGGGAGATGGTCGGGTCTGCACGGACGCCTTTTGCCGTACTGGACGGCTTTAAGAGCCTGCGCGAACCAGACGGCCGAGTTTGGAATTAGACCTGCGAGAACACAGTCCAGCAGGTGCCTCGTCTACGCCGAGCTGTATCCGAAAGGTGACGCCGGAAGTTCGCGCTCTTTGGAGTCCTTAGCGGAGTACAGACGATGGTGCCTCAAGGTTACAGAATGCGAACGCGGGGTTTCTACATGGAGGCCACGATGACACGCAAGAGCGAGTCGGGCCAAGCATTGGTTTTCGCGGCGCTGGCGTTGGTGGTGCTGATCGGCTTTGCGGGGCTGGCGATCGACATGGGTGTTTTGCGCTACCAGAAGCGCTTGCAGCAAAGCGCCGCGGATGCCGCGGCAATTGCTGGCGCGTCGAACCTTGCCTCGACTTCCGGGGGCGTAACAACGGGCGCGCAAAATGCGTCGGCGACGAACGGATTTACCGATAACGGCGGCGGGCAAACCAGCGCCTGTACCGCATCTGGCGCGACTGTGGGCACTGTATGTGTCCAGGTCAATAATCCGCCACTTTCCGGGCCTCATGCTTCAGGAGCAAATGCCGGAAAGTATGTTGAAGTCCTGGTTGCAGTTGTTCAGCCGACTTACTTCATGAAGATCTTTGGAACTAGCAGTGAAGTGATAACAGCGCGCGCGGTTGCGACGAATCTGAGTGGTGGAACCGGCGGGGGTTGTTTGTACACACTCGGCCCACCGTCGAGCGCCATTGAAGGTGTCAACATCAACGGAAGCGCGGAACTCGACGCCACGAGTTGCGGAATTATCGACAATGGCGACTTCAACACCAAGGGAAATAAGCTGATCGTCAACGCTGCCACATTTGGCGTCGCGGGAGATGCAAATAAGAGTGGCCCTGGCGGCACAGTTACCTGTTCCGACCAAGCGCAGGCTGACTGTCCAACATACGGTACACCCGCCTCCGGAGACCCGTTGTCGAGCCTAACCCCTCCAGCGGTCGGAACTCCGCAGGCTTTCAACGCCGCGAACATCACTCCCGGAACTTATGGCGCAATTTCGATCACCGGCGGCAATGTTGTCTTTCCCGCTGGTACCTATGTGCTGGACGGAGGGAACTTCCACTGCACCGGAAATCCGAACATCAGCGGAACCGGCGTAACGTTCTACTTCACCAACGGTGCCACTTATGATTGCAGGGGGACCGGCACCATTCAATTAACCGCACCCAGCAGCGGGACATACGCGGGAGTCCTTTTTTATCAGGACCCCAACGACACCATTGGCCCGTCGATCGGAGGCAACGACTCAAGTTACTTCGACGGCGCGCTATATTTTCCGAAATCCCAAGTCACGTTCTTCGGGAACAGCGTTAGCTACAATGTTGCGATCGTCGTTGCTGATGCGTTTGCCCTGAGCGGCAATCCCACCGTTAACCTGCAAGGTGCGGCAGGACTTCCTGCGGGCGTGAATCTCATCACGAACGCTGTACTGGTGGAATAGGCGATGAAAGCCAGGTGCGAATTACATATTGCTTCGGCAATCGGCGGTGCGGGATGCGATCCGCACGCTCGTAGACTTTTGCGGTCGCAGTCCGGACAAAGCTTGGTTGAGGTGGCGTTGCTGACGCCAATATTGCTAGCTTTTTTGATCGGCGGAATCGAACTCGGCAGGTACGCCTATCTCAGCATTCTCGTCGGAAACGCGGCACGGGCTGGCGCGGCGTACGGCGCGCAAAGCTTGCCCCAGTCTGTGGACACGACGGACATTCAAACGGCGGCAGACAATGATTTTCAGAACAACGGACAGAACATCAACACTCTGACAGTCACTTCGAGCACGTCGTGCGGATGCGACGACGGGGGCACCGTGACGTCGGCCTCTTGCAGCGTCACCGCCAATCCCTCCGCAGGCACATGTGCAGCGGGGCACTGGGTGGTGATGGTGCAGGTGACTGCTTCCGGCACGTTTAACTCGTTATTTAGCTATCCCGCCATTCCGAGCTCAATCACTGTGTCAAAGACGTCCACGCTGCGGGTGGCGCAGCAATGATGCGCCAAGGCACATCGCTGTTCCAGATGCTCCGCTCGCCTCGAATCTCCCGAACAACTGTGGTGAGCTTCCGTCCCGCGAAAAGCGAGGAAGGAAGCAGCCTCGTGGAATTCGCGCTCATTTTCCTGGTGATGATGGCGATGATGTTGGGAATCATCGATTTTTGCCGCGCCGTGTACGTGTATCACTTCGTTTCAAACGCGGCGCGCGAGGCGACGCGTTATGCAGCAGTGAGGGGCTCCACCTGCACGGGCGACGGCAGCTGCACGGACGATGGAAACTGCACGAATTATGCGACGGCGACATGCGTGCCGACCTATGTCGATAGCATAGCGCCGCCGGGCATTGACACCGGCAGCAAAGGATGTGGCGGCTCAGCCTGCCTTACGACAACGCCCACATGGCCAGTGCAGGCGAATGGTCCGACCGTTTGCAGTACGACGGCGAATGCGCCCGGCTGCACTGTGAAGGTTACGGTTAGCTATAGCTTCAGTTTTATTTTCCCGATTGTGTACAAGCCGTTCTCCTCGACCGGCACGCTAGCGTTGTCGAGCAGTTCCGAAATGATTATCGTTCACTAACTCGAAATGGCAGCGCGAGATTCGCTAGAGAGGAGCTTGCCAGAGCAAGTCCGATACGGGGACCAGCAGAGAATCATGAGCGAAGCGGACGACATATTACGGGGGATGCGCATCTGCAAGCCGCCAGAGGCGCTTGCACCGACGGGTTCTTCCGCCGGGGAAGTTGTGGCCGAGCCGTCCGTCCTAGATGCAGCTATCGTGCAGGCGCGCCGCCTGGGCGCGCTGCTGCAGCGCGCTGTCTCGTTTCCGGCGATGCTGGGTATGCTGCTGGTGGGCGCGGTGTTTGGAACTGTGCGGTCGTTCAATGTGGATCCGGATTTGTGGTGGCACATCAAGACGGGAGAGCTGATACTCTCGACGCACCGCTGGGCCACGACGGACCCCTATTCGTATACGGCCAAGGGAATGCCGTGGATGTCCTGTGAGTGGCTGGGAGACGTGATCTTCGCCACAGTCTACCGGCTTGGGGGACTGCGCGGGATGGAAGCGCTGCTCGTCGTGCTGGCCAGCGCCGTGATCCTGGGTCTTTATGCGTTCGCGACTCTGCGGTGCGGGAACTCGAAGGCGGGCTTCGTGGCCGCCGCCGTGCTGCTCACTTTGGCCAACGCGTCGTTCAACTTGCGTCCGCAGATGATGGGGTACTTGTTTCTGATTCTCACCCTGATAGCGCTCGAGCGTTTTCGCCAGGGAAAGCAGCGCTCCGTGTGGATGCTGCCGGTCTTGTTCATGATCTGGATCAATTCGCACGGGTCGTGGATTATCGGGCTGGGCGTGGTGGCGCTATACATCGCCTGCGGCTTCGTAAGCGTTCAAGTCGGAAGCCTGGAAGCGCAGCGCTGGAGCACGTCGGAGCGTCTGAGGCTCGAAACGGTTTTCATGCTTTCGCTGGCGGCGGTCGCAGTCACGCCGTACGGCGTGCGGCTGGCCGCGTATCCGTTTGCAGTTGCATCGTCATATCCTATTGCCATAGCAAACATATTGGAATGGCAAGTAATGCCGTTCAACATGGTCGGGGGGAAAATATTCCTGGGGTTGGTGCTGGGATTTTTTCTCATGCAAATGGCATTTCGTTTCTCGTGGAGGATATACGAGATTCTCCTATTCGTTTTCAGCACCGCGATGGCTTGCATTCACGTGCGTTTTGTTCTGCTATTCGTCCCGTTCTTTGCGCCGCTGTTCGTAACGGTGCTGGCGCGTTGGGTTCCCGGATACGAGCGATCAAAAGACAAGTATTTCCTGAATTTTGCGCTCATGGCCGGAATTGTGATTGCGATGGTTCATTACTTTCCTTCGAAGGCTGACATGGCAAAGAAAGTTGCTGACCAATTTCCGGTTCATGCCTTGGAGTATATTCGACAGCATTCGGTGCCAGGTCCGATGTTCAACAGTTACGGCTTCGGCGGATACATGATCCTTTCCGGCTACAAGACCTTTATCGACGGCCGTGGAGAATTGTTCGAAGAGGTCGGTGTGTTCGGCGACTACATGCACATAACGATGCTGAAGCCCGGTGCTATCAAAGTGCTGGATGGGTACGGAATCCAGACCTGTCTGATGCAGCGCGACGAACCGTTCTCGACGGTTCTGGCTTCCATGCCTGATTGGCAGAAGGTCTACTCGGACAGCGTGAGCGCGCTGTACGTGAAGCGAGACGCCGATCTTAGCAAGTTGGTCATCGCGCAGCCGGCGGCTCCAGCAGAGCCTGCAGCGATGGCCGCACAAGCGAGGTAGCTATGCCGCAGATGATCTCTGTCGTCGTGCCGTGCTTGAACGAAGAGGAAGTGCTGCGCGACACCAACCGGCGGTTAGCTGCGGTGCTGGAGCAGTTGCCGCTGAGGTTCGAGATTCTCTACGTGGATGACGGTAGCTCTGACCAAACACCCGAAATCTTGCGGGAATTGCAGGCGGATGACGAGCGAATCCGCGTGGTGCGCTTTTCGCGCAACTTCGGACATCAGATGGCGATCACCGCCGGACTGGAACATGCCTCGGGCGATGCCGTGGCGATTATTGACGCCGATCTACAGGACCCGCCCGAGGTGATTGCGGATTTTGTAGCCAAATGGATGGACGGGTTCGACGTTGTATACGGAGTGCGTAGCGAAAGGGAAGGCGAGACCGCTTTTAAGCTGTGGACCGCCAAACTGTTTTACCGCCTGATCGGCAAATTATCGGACACCGAAATTCCTTTGGATACGGGCGACTTCCGGTTGATGGGCCGGCGCGTCGTTGATGCATTGCTGGCAATGCCGGAGCGCGACCGGTTTGTGCGCGGAATGGTGAGCTGGCTGGGATTCTCGCAAGCCGCGGTGCCGTATCGCCGCGCGGCGCGGGCGGCGGGAGTGACGAAATTTTCGCTGTTCAAAATGTTGCGCTTTGCAACGGACGGAATCGTCTCGTTTTCGATTCTTCCGCTGCGCCTGGCGACCTGGGTCGGATTTGCCGCTTCGGGGATTGCGCTGTTGGGCATCCTGATTACGGTGGTCGAAAGACTGGTGGGAGTGGAGGGGCTGGTTAAAGGCTGGGCTAGCATACTGGTGGCAATTTTATTCATTGGCGGTGTGCAACTGATTTGCATGGGGATCATAGGCGAATACGTTGGGCGCATTTACGGAGAGTCGAAACGACGGCCGCTCTACGTGATAAGAGAGCGGATGGGATTTCAGGCGCGTGGTTTGATGGCGGAGACCTTGCCGCGAATCAAGACTGCGGTTGCCGCGGGAAAGCGCTAGTAGAGGTTTAGGCGCGAAAATCATCGGAGTCTGGTGTGACTGAATTTGATGCGGTTGCTTCGAATTACGTACAACTTGTGGACGGAAGCGTCGGGATCACTGGGGAGAACTCCGATTACTTCGCTGCATATAAGGCTCGCTATGTGGCCACCCAGGTGGCGGCCTCGAGCGACGGCGCCTGTGCGAAAATTCTCGACTACGGCTGCGGCGTAGGGCTGCTTTCAGGCCATTTGAAGCAGTGTTTGCCCCACAGGCAAGTAGATGGTTTCGATGTATCAGAGAGCAGCCTGTCACGGATTGATCCGGCGCTACGGTCGCACGGAGTATTTACTTCAAGACTTGCCGATGTCGGGCGGGATTACGGCATTGTCATTCTCGCGAACGTCCTCCACCATGTAAATCCGGACGAGCGGCGGGCGGTGATATCCGAGGCAGCATCGCATTTGGTGCCCGGCGGGAAGCTGGCAATTTTCGAGCATAATCCATTGAATCCTCTGACCCGCTGGGCCGTAGCGCATTGTCCGTTTGATGAAGGAGTCGTACTGTTAACGGCCGGCGAGGTGGGTTCTCTGCTGACGTCCGATCTGGAATTCTTGCGCCGAGACTACATCGTGTTCTTCCCCAAATGGTTGAGCGGGCTTCGCGTGTTCGAGAGCTTCTTGGACTGGTGTCCGGCAGGCGCACAGCATGCGACCGTCGCCCGCAAGGCAGACTTAGGGTAAAGGTGAACTCCACAGAAAATTCGGGGAATCAGCTCATCCAGATCCGGATCGATCACCGAGTCCTGTCGGGTTTCATGATCCTGATGCTGATCGCAAACGTCTTGGTATTTTCCGCCTTGTGGAAGGATATTCGCGCAGGCAGAAATGATTTCCCAATTTTTTATTCGAATGCTCAGATGGTGCGAGAAGGCCGCGCGGCGGACATGTATGATTTCGACGCCGAGAACAGCTTTGTACTGCGGGTGAGCGATGTACCGCGCGTTCGCCTCAACCACGTGCCTTACGAGCTCCTATTTTTCATTCCTTTTACGTATTTGCGATTCGTTCCGGCATACGTACTATGGGCGTCTCTTTGTGTAGGGATGCTCGCTTGCGTCGTGTTGATTATGCGGAGGATTCAGCCAAACGAATCGAGCTTCTTATTTACCTATCTGTCCGTTCTGACATTTTTCCCAGTGGCCTTCTGTCTGTTGACCGGCCAAGATTCGATTCTCCTGTTGCTTATCTTTACGCTGTCGTTCTGGTTTTGGAAGCGCGGGCAGGATGATGCGGCGGGCTTTGCCCTGGCGTTCGGTTTGTTCCGACCACAATTGCTCTTGCCTTTTGTTCTGATTGCATTTCTCGCGCGGAAATGGAGATTTGTTCGAGGGTTTGTCCCCGGAGCAATTCTCGTCTTGGCTTTGTCCATGTGCGTAGTTGGTTTTCATGGCATTGTCCACTATGTGGGTATCCTAGTATCGCTTGGCACGGAAAAGTCACAGGCAGTGCTTGATGCGCAATGGACAATAAAACCGGGACGAATGGCAACCTGGCGTGGATTCTTAACTGTGTGTTTGCCAGCCTGGGTGCCGAGCTGGATTAGTACCTTCCTGCTTTTGTGCGGAACGTTCGCTGGACTGTTGTGGGCAGCTAGCAAGCTTCGGAGGGCGAAGAATGCCACGTCATTCGATATTGCCTTTGCAATGTGCGTGGCGGTCGTAGCGTTGACGAGCTTTCACTCGTTTCTCAACGATTTCAGTCTCTTGGTTCTTCCACTCTTGATTTTCGGATCCTTGCTCGCCCCACCACGTTACATCCCGCGAAAGAACGCTCTGTTACTAGTAACAGTAGGATTCATATTCTTTCTAAGTCCCCTCTATATGTTCCTACTTTTGACTGACAGTCTTGGGTGGCTCCTGCCCGTAGAATTGTTCGCCCTGTGGCTGCTGAACCGGACACTTGGCGGTGTTCCCGTGCCTGAACTGGAACCGCGCTCAGTGGAGGCTCTTTCAGCAGCCGCGACGTAAGCCAGCGTCGTTTCTGAGGGCAACACCCCGAGCCCTGTCCCCCGTAGATGCAAATCAACCAGAGTGTCGTTTGATTCAAGCCGAGAAGAGCGTCAACAAAAGCGCGTGCGAGCAGGAATCCGGGTGTCCACAAGGGGTGACGCTTTTGAGCTCGGTTCCGTGGGTTAGTGCGAAGACTCAATTCCTTCTCGAGGAAGCCTTTCTTTATGAGGGGATTACGCGGGTGAAGCAGTGACGTTTGATTGGCGCCGTAGGTGCTTTAAGGACGGTAGCGGCAAACAGGCTCCCGTGCCGTTTACCTTACATCAAGAGAGGGAAAGACAATGAAGAATATGCTGGCACGCCTTTGGAAGGAAGAGGAAGGACAGGACCTGACCGAGTACGCGCTGTTGTTGGTTCTGGTTGCGTTGGCTGCAATCGGTTCGCTCGGTACCTTGGCGAGCGCGATCAACAAAACGTTCTCGAATGCCGCGCAAAACCTGAGCACCTAATCAGAATTGCCGATTTGGTGTGGGCTCCGGTACGGAGGGCAGAGGCCGCTGGGAAGACCTCAGATTCCCGGCGGCCTATGCTTGTACCTGACACGCGTATTAATTCTCTTGGAGGAACTCAGATGAACGCAATTCTGGCAAGGCTCTGGAAGGAAGAGGAAGGGCAGGACCTGACCGAGTACGCGTTGTTGTTGGTTCTCGTTGCGTTGGCTGCAATCGGTTCGCTCGGTACGTTGGCGAGCGCGATCAACAATGTATTCTCGAATGCTGCAGGGAACCTAAGCACCTAATCGCGATCTGCATCGCCCGACGGCGGTTCGCACGTCGAGCAAGTGGGGTCAAGGCGAACGGTACCGCAGGCTTGACCCGATGATGCCGGGACTATGAAGTACAGGACCTTAAATCAGTGATCAACGGAACCGAAATAATCTGGATGCTTGCCCTCGCGCTGGCGCTCTCCGCCGGTTGGACTGATTGGCACACACGCAAAATTCCCAACTGGCTTACTGCTCCTGCGCTGCTCCTCGGCTTCACGGTACATACCGTGATTGCGGGTTGGCCCGGAGCCAAGACTTCGCTCGCGGGAGCCAGTCTGGCTCTGGGTCTCCTGCTTCCTCTAGTGCTATTGCGTGCATTGGGAGCAGGCGATTGGAAACTGATGGGAGCGCTGGGAGCTTTTCTGGGTCCGTTCATGTTTGTCTACGTGTTGCTGGGAAGCATTCTGGTTTCGGGATTGATGGCGGTGGTGGAAGTGATGAGGACGCGTCGGGTGAGACAGACGATGCAGAATATGTACGTGCTGGTGCGAGGATTTCTGTCCTTCGGGCTGCGTAAGAATCCTGAAATTTCGCTGGACAATCCGGGACTGCTGAAACTGCCGTTTGGAGTGGCGGTGGCGGCAGCCACGGTGATTTGCTACTGCGCGGCGCGTTGGGGCGTTTGAGACAGGGTCTAGGGAGACTTCCTTATGAATCGTAACCGAATGCTCGTCGGATTGACCGTCGCGATCATCGTCGGGCTGTTCCTGAGCACGTATGTGTATCGTGCATTCAAGAACGCCACCGCCGTGAAGCCGTTTATCGCGCAGCACATCGTGGTGGCGGCGATACCGCTGCAATTGGGCACGCGGGTGGATGCGAACAATCTGCGGTTAATTCCGTGGCCTTCGGATGAGCCCGTTTCCGGAATGTTCACGCGCATCGAAGATTGCGCGAACCGCGCGTTGATTACCCCGGTCGCTGAGAATGAGCCGATCCTGGAGAGCAAGCTGGCGAGCGTGCAAGCGGGCGCGGGATTGCCCGCGACGATTCCGGAAGGAATGCGCGCCCTCTCGGTGGCGGTGAACGAAGTGGTTGGCGTGGCCGGATTCGTGATTCCCGGAACGATGGTGGACGTGCTGGTGACGGGAAGAATCGCGGGAACTACCCATGGGGGCGATGAAAACATCACGCGGACGATTCTGGAGAATGTGAAAGTACTCGCTGCCGGACAAAAGATCGAGCAGGACCGCGAAGGGAAGCCGCAGACCGTGCCGGTGATCACGCTACTGGTTACGCCGGATGACGCCGCGAGGCTGGCCATGGCCAGCACCGAAGGGAAAATCCAATTGGCGCTGCGCAATACGGTGGATACGAAAGTGATGGCCCCAGCTGCAGTGCTGCAAGGGACGTTGTTCTCGGGCGGAGCGCCGGCACCCAAGCGTTCACCGGGCGTCAAGTATGTTCCGCCGCCGCCGTCACCATACGTAGTTGAAGTGATCACTGGCAACAAGCGCGAAAACAAGAGCTTTCCACAGTGACGAGATTACAGGGGAAACGAATGTCCGAATTCAACGGAAAGCGAAGTCGTAATGCGGCCGTCCGCGCGGCGTTGACCTGCGTGGTTATGTCCGCCGTGCTGCTGGTTAGCGCGGCAAGCGCGGAGGCTCAACAAGCGCAAGAGCCTGCTACAGGATTGGCCGGGATGTCGCAGCCCCTTGCGGCCCCGTCGCAGGCGACAACCGCCGCCGTTCAACAGACGCCGGTGCAGGCAGCCGCCACCGAGTCCGAGGGACCGCAGACGTTACACCTGTTGGTGGGGCGTTCGCTGGTGATTACGTCTCCCACGAAGATCAAGAGAGTTTCGCTGGCGGATCCAACGATTGCGGAAGCAATCGTGGTCAGCCCGTTTCAGGTGCTGGTCAACGGGAAAACTCCCGGGGGAGTTTCGCTGCTGCTATGGGACGAGGCGGACCAGAGCCAGGCGTTTGAAGTGTCGGTGGACATTGACATCCTGGGCCTGACCCAGAAGATTCACGAGGTATTTCCTTCGGAAGCGGTGCAGGTGGAGACATCCAGGGACATGGTGATTGTGTCCGGCAAAGTCTCTTCCGCGGCACTGGCCGATAAGATTTTGGAAGTGGTGAGAGCGGCAGCGCCGAAAGTCACTAGCCTGATGGAAGTGCCGGCCACGCCAGACGCCGAAGTTCTGCTGGAAGTGAAATTTGCGGACGTAAATCGACAGGTTGAAAGCCAACTGGGCATTAATATTCTGAGCCTGCCAGGAGCAAAGAATATCGGCGTGATCGGGACACAGCAATTTGCGCCTCCCCAACTGATAGGCAATTCGACCGGGACCGGATCGCAGCTGGGCCTCAGCGATTTGCTTAATATCTTCATCTTCCGCCCGGACATTAATTTCGCGGCCACTATCAAGGCGTTACAGCAGGAAAACGTCCTGCAAATCCTTGCGGAACCGAACTTGATGACGGAGTCAGGGAAGGAGGCCAGTTTCCTGGCGGGCGGTGAGTTTCCGTTTCCCATACTGCAGGGAAGCAGTGGCGGAGGATTCGCGGGCATCACCATTCAGTTCAAGGAGTTTGGAGTGCGATTGAACTTCACTCCGACCGTGACACCCGACGGCATGATTCATATGAAGGTAAAGCCGGAGGTCAGTTCACTGGACTTCACTAATGCGCTAACGATTTCGGGCTTCTTGATTCCTGCGCTTACTACGGACAGGGCGGAGTCAGAGGTGGTACTGAGAGACGGGCAAAGCTTTGCGATGGCGGGACTGCTTGATAACCGGGTGACGGAACAGTTCGACAAAATCCCATGGATTGGAGATGTGCCGATTCTGGGCAACCTCTTCAAGAGCCGACAGCTGACTAAGAGCAAGAACGAACTGCTGATTGTGGTGACGCCACGAATCGTGCACCCTTCGGACAGCGCTCTGCCGACGCCGGCCATGCCCAAGGCGTTTCTGGGAGCGACGGTTCCGGCACCTGCGCCGACGCAGTCGCCGAAATGAAGAAGCGAAGACTTGTGCGAGACTCATTGAAGGAAAAGATTCTGAGGTTTAGGGTAATCAGCCAATGTTGACGGTGGCGATAGCCAGCGGAGATACGACCAGTTCAGCGCAATTACTGGCTGCGCTGCAGCAGACGGGCATCGTGAAGTCCATCAGGCAGTGGACGATCCCCACCGACCGGATTCCAGATTCGGCGGACGCGCTGCCGGACGTAGTTTTTCTGGATTTGTCGCGCGATCCGGAGACGTATTTTACATTCGGAGCGCAATTACGGCGGATTCGCCCGTCACTAAAGCTGGTGGCTGTTTCCGCGATTGTGCCACCCAGCCATCAACTGTTGCTGGAAGCGATGCGCTGCGGTGTTCAGGATTTTTTGCCCAAGCCGGTGAGCGCCGAGACGCTGAACGAAATGTTGTCGCGGTTCGCACAGGATTCTTCAGAAGCGAAAGACCGGCCTTCGCTGGACAAGCTGATTGTGGTGATGGGATCAAAAGGGGGCGTGGGAGCGACGACGGTGGGCGTCAACCTCGGAGTGCAACTTTCGACGTTCGCGCGAAAGCACGTTGCCTTGCTCGATTTTGCGCGGCCGCTCGGGAACGTGCACTTGCTGCTTGATCTGCATCCGCGTTTCACGGTGCGAGACGCGGTGGACAACTTGGACCGTCTGGACAGCCATTTTTTCGGCAGTTTGATGACGCCGCACAAGACCAAGCTTGAGATTTTGGGAGGCGCGTTGCAGCCAGAGGAGTGGCAGACGATTCCGGTGCCTCCCCTTGAACGCGTGGTGAATGTGGCGCAAAACGTTTTCGATATGGTGCTGGTGGATATGGGCTCGCAATTTTCATCCGAGTGGAGCCCGATTCTGCGCATGGCGCGAATGATTTTGATCGTGGCGGAAGCGAATGTGCCGGCGCTCTGGACCCTAGAACGCCGTCTATTGGCGCTGAAGGGTTTTGGAGTCGAGCCAGAGCGCGCGCGCATCATCATCAACCGCTGGCACAAGGGTGACGACGAAGTCTTGAGAAGCATTCAAAAAGACATCAATCGGCCCATTTTTGCGTGCCTTCCCAACGATTTCCGGAAGGCTTCAGAATCCATCAATCTCGGAACGCCATTGATGGAGAACCACAACAACGTATTAAGCGGCCGGTATCGCCAGATAGCTTCGCAACTGACCGGCATGGAGCCGCCACCGGCCGCGAAGAAGAGCTCGCTCGGCGGGTTCTTTTCATTTCCAACGAAGAGGTAGGACACGATGCCAACAGTTATTCCAATTGCCACGCGAACGGATTTCGGCGCGGTAAAAACCGCGATCCATCGGAAGCTCATTCAGAAATTGAATCTGGATCGGTTGACGGAAGTCAACCGCGAAGAAGTTCGGCGCGAGGTTGGGCACATCCTCGAGGCGCTGGTTGTCGGTGAATCCACGCCGATGAACCTGCAGGAGCGGGAGCGTCTCGCGCAGGAGGTCCTCGACGAGGTGTTCGGGCTCGGCCCGCTCGAACCATTGCTTGCTGATCCCACGGTTTCGGACATCCTCGTGAATACCTATAAGCGCGTTTACGTCGAACGGAAAGGGATGCTGGAGCAGACTTCCG
>Ga0210401_10002563_pt1 | contig 20056 bp, 18 predicted proteins | sample IncBWH32MmetaG_FD_150866 | JGI IMG/M metagenome (GOLD analysis project Ga0210401, IMG submission 150866) | Forest soil microbial communities from Barre Woods Harvard Forest LTER site, Petersham, Massachusetts, United States - Inc-BW-H-32-M | ecosystem: Environmental > Terrestrial > Soil >... | reverse complement strand
CGATAATGGTGCATCGACGAACTGAAGCTGGCCGTTTGTCCAGGCCGGCTCCGCACCGGTTTCGGTCTGGCCGGACTGGGCGACCGCATCGCTCAGATCGAGGCGTTCGCCCGATTTGAGGCGTCGATGCTGAAGAGGTGCTGGCCGGGGCGGCGAATTTTCGGCGGCGCTTGGTCTCGATAGCTGCACGACATCGACCGTGCCCTCGGTCACGGTTATCGTCACTCGATCGCTCGTGCGCGCCACGTTGAAAGCCGTGCCGACCGCAGTGACCCGAACAGCCGCAGCCTGAACCTCGAACGGCCTGTCGGGTTCATGGCGCACTTCGAAGTACGCCTCGCCGCGTTCAATGGTTAACGACCGCAGGTGGCGTGTGAATTTCACCACAGCAAGGGAATCCTGGCCCAACACCAACGCTGAACCGTCCGCAAGCCTGATCGTGCGATGTCGGTCGCGCGGGGCCGCGTAGGCGACCGTCGAAGGATCGGACACTTGCAACCACCAGGCCGCGCCCGCACCGGCGACTGCCAGCAAAACCGCCGCGGCCAGAGCCCACACTTTCGGCCACGGCCGTGGGTACAACGCCTCGGTGTGCGCAAAACGCCGCCGAAGTTCGCGCCGGTACTCCCCCGGAAGATCGCGCAACTGGCGGTACAGGGTCTGCATTTCCTCGAATGCTTTCCGGTTCTGCTCGGATTCCCCGTGCCAATGCAGCCAAGCCTGCAGGTCCGCTTCCGGGAGGGCAGGGTCGTCAAGGCGCTGTAGCCAGTCTGCCGCGGCCTTGCGGCGCGCGTCCTGTCGAGCCTGGCTTTCAGGATTCAGCGTCATCGTCGGGGAGCTCCGTGTGCTTGGAAAGCTGGGCAAGTTCCCTCCGGCAATGCGCCAGCGCCCGAGTGATGTGGTAGCGCACCATGCGTTCGTTGCACCCGACCGCGCGGGCAGTTTCGGTGTGGCTGTAGCCTTCGACGACATTGAGAAGGAAGGCCCTCTGGCATTTGGGCGGAAGCTGCTTGAGCGCGGCGCAAACGATGTCGAATTCTTCGTGGAGGATGGCGCGATGCTCGATTTCGTCGGAGTCGCCAAGCTCATCGAACAGCTCGACGGCGGCTCGCTCGCGCGGAATGCGCGCTCGCATGCTGTCCACCGACAGGTTTGCTGCAATGCGGAACAAGTAGCCGCGCAGAAAGCCGATCGCGCCCGGGTGATCGAGCTGCAGCAGCCGTACGTAAGCTTCCTGAGCCAGGTCCATGGCCTCGGCCCTGCTGCGTACGCGAGTAAGCAGAAAGTGAACCAGCGCGCGGTTATGTTCGTGAAAGAGCTGGTTGACCGTGGCCCGGTACTCTGCCGGTGTCAAATCGGGCGCGGCGGACTCACTGCCGCTCTCCAGCACCGCCCTGTCCCCCGCCTTTATATGAGCCGCCATCCGGTTTTCGCTTCTGGTGTTGGCCCGCGATTGGCCATTAGATACGACGGACGAGCTTGCGAAAAGCGGCAATTGGAAGGCAGGCGGTCACGCCATGGCGACGCCACGGGCTATCTTCAGACCCAGCCAAGGCCGGATCCGAGCTGGACCGAAGTTCTAGACGCGACCGCTTATGGGCCGATCCGGGCCCAGACCAACGAGCTCCGGGTCTTTGCCGGGCCGCCGAACGACAACGAGGATTGTCTTCAGCTGAACGTATTCACGCCGAAGCTGGGCAAATCGGGGCCGCCGCTACCGGTGGTCGACGGGGACGGAAACAAGCCTTGGTTGGCGTCGGCAGGCGCCAGCCGAGGGAACGCCCCGGCGCGCCTCGCTTTACCTGGCCAGCGTTCGGGACGCTCCGGTTTGCTGATTCAGTGCAACCGCCCCGGATGGAAAGCCGTTCTTCTGAAGAACGAAAGCAGTGATCGTCCACATCGTGTCGTCCGGAAGCGATCCCGGATTGGTGGCCGGCATATTCGAATGTTCGAAACTGAACAGATTTCCGAGCGGTTTATTGACCCATTGCTGGAGAAACGCGTCGCCGATCAGGGCCGGTCCTTCTGCACCGGTCAGATCGGGCCGGTGACATTGCGCGCAGTAGTTGTTGAAGTACTGTTGCCCGCGCTGTGCCTGGTCGGGTGTGTACCAGCCGTTGGCGTTGGCGGCGTTTGCGCGGCCGGCCGATGCGATGGCCGCGCAGGCGAGCACCATCCACGCGAAACGACGAGGTATGGCGATACTCTTGCCCTTCATATTCAGCTCCTTCTCGGCTTGTCAATTCGTCGCGGTGCCCGCACCCAAGCCAAAGCCCACTCGGCTCAGCCCAATAAGTCCCATATCCATGATCGGCTGCCGCGTCTCGCGAAGGCACGTCAACGGCACGTGCCGTCGGCGGCGGCTTGCACCAGAAACGGCAGGCGAAGCAGTCCTTCTGCGGCAAAATCTTGCTGAGACGGTGCGGCAGCGTCGAAGCAGCTCGACGTCGCAGCACCGGCTATGGACCGTCGGAAACTATCCCACGCGTCCGCCTGGGGACCGGGCAGGTTGGCAGCGACGGTCAGCGAAAGGGTCGCCGGATCGGAGGCGGCGTCGTGCGACCGCACGGAAACGGTCGCCGAGTTTTCCCGTGCACCTTCGGGGGGCGCCGTGCCGTGGTTCCGCTCGGCTCCGATGCGGCTCGGATCGATCTTCTCGACGGCAGCTACGACCATCGCGGGCCCCTGAGGGCCTCTGGCAACGAGCTGCTCTTCTGCCTGGGCGGCGCCCGGTGTCGTTAGCGCTACCGCCAGCATCGCGAGGGTCGCCAGTGTCAGGCTTGAAGACGCGCCGTACGTTTCTATCGCTCGAGTGCGCATGTGTTGGCCCTTTGGTGGGCCGGGTCGCGCACGTCCCTTTGACCAAGCGCGGTAACCGGCGCGGCCCAGGGACTTGCACCTGAGCCTGAACGCATGATGTCGCGCTCTGGTTTCCGCCGAATTGCGGGGCGCTATGGACGAGTTACATCTGGCATCGGCCCTGTAACCGTTTAAGAGGCAAGCTTCAGGTCCGCCGGATCAATGGGCGGCTTGCGCAAACGCTTGCCGGTGGCGGCGAAGACCGCATTCATGACCGCCGGGACGATGGCGGACGTTCCGGGCTCGCCCAGCCCGCCGGGGTGTTCGGTGTTGCGGACGATGTGAACCTCGATGGACGGTGCCTCGCTCATCCGCAGGACTCGATACGTGTCGAAGTTGGTTTGCTCGACCCGCCCGTCCTTCAGCGTGATCTGTCCGAACAGCGCCGCCGAGATCCCGAACACCACGGCGCTCTGCACCTGCGCCTGAACCGTGTCGGGATTGACGACCGAGCCGCAATCGACCGCGCAGACGACGCGCCGGACGCGCACGTCGCCGTCTTTCGACACTTCGACCTCAGCTACTTGCGCCATGTAGCTCCCGAAGGCGAACTGCACGGACACGCCACGCCCCGATCGCTTCGAAAGCGGCTGTCCCCATCCGGCTTTTTCCGCAGCAAGCTGAAGCACTGCCTTGGCTCGCGGTGATTTGTCCAGGAGTGCCAGCCGGTATTGGACCGGATCCTTCTTGGCCGCAGCCGCGAGTTCGTCCATGAAGCTTTCGACGACGAACACGTTGTGCGACGGCCCGACGCTGCGCCAGAAGCCAGTCGGAATGCCCGGGGGCTCGACTTGCACATACTCGACATGCAGGTTCGGCAGGGCATAGACCAGATCGATCGCGCCTTCGGTCGAATCGGGGTCAAGGCCGTTCTTGAAGAACGGAGGTGCCCACCGGGCTATGACTGAAGATCCTCCAAAGCGATGGTTCCAGGCGACCGGCATTCCCTTCTCATCGAGGCCGGCGGAGAACCGGTCGAACCAATAAGGCCTGTAAACGCCGTGCTGGATGTCTTCCTCGCGCGTCCACACCACCTTCACCGGACCGTCGACCTGCATCGCGATCTGAGCGGCGCGGGCGACCCCATCGACATCGAGCCGGCGACCGAAGCCGCCGCCGAGCAGATGGTTGTGGACCACGACTTTGTCCACCGGCAGCCCGGTGGTCTTCGCAACCACGTCCTGGGCGCGTGCCAGGACCTGAGTGCCAACCCAGACTTCGCAACCGTCCTTGCGAACGTGCACGGTGCAGTTCATCGGCTCCATGCACGCGTGCGCCAGGAACGGAACCTGGTAGATCGCCTCGACCTTGGTCGCGGCTCCCGTGATGGCCTTGTCGACGTCTCCGACACTCTGCGCGACGGCTCCGGCGCGCAGCGTTGCCTGCTCGAGCTGCTTCTCAATGTCCTGGGTCGTGAGTTTCGCGTTCGGCCCGTTGTCCCATTCGATGACCAGAGCCGCAAGCCCTTTCTTGGCCGCCCCCATGTGATCGGCCACGACGGCGACCGCATCGTCCAGCCGCACGATCTGGCGCACGCCTTTCACGGCACGGGCCGCTTTGTCGTCGACGCTCTTCAGCCGCCCGCCGAAGGTTGGCGACTGGGCGAGCGTCGCGATCTTCACTCCGGGCGGTCTGACATCGATCCCGTAAACGGCCTTTCCGTTAACCTTCAGCGGCGTGTCCAGGCGCTTGGCCGGCGTGCCGATCAGCTTGAACTCTTGCGGGCGCTTCAGTTCGACTTTCTCGGGCACGGGCACCTGCGCCGCCTCGGCGACCAGGGCGCCGAACTTGATTCTGCGCCCGCTCGCCTTGTGAACCACTTCGCCCCGCTCCGCGTGGCACTGCGACGGATCCAGCTTCCATCGCTTGGCCGCTGCGCTGATCAGCATGACCCGCGCCGTGGCGCCGGCGCGCCGCATCGGATCCCAGAACGCTCGTATCGAGCTCGAGTTGCCCGTGACTTGCTCGCCGCCTAGCCCCGGATTGCCGTAACGCTTTCGGTCGGGCGGCGCGTGCTCTATCCGCACATGACCCAAGTCCACCTCGAGTTCTTCCGCAATCAGCATCGGAATGGAGGTGTAGGTACCCTGGCCCATTTCGACTTGCGGCATCGTCAGCGTCACCGAGCCGTCGGCATCGATCCGGATGAAGGCATTGGGCTCGAAACCGGCGGGCGTGCCCGCCGTAGCGCGCAGCGCGAAGGCGGGTAGACCAACGCTCAACACGAATCCGCCGCCGGCGGCACTTGCTTTCAGAAACGATCGGCGTGACACGCCGATCGCTTGCGCTTCGTCAGCGTCGTCGCTGGCAACCGGCCCGATGTGATCTAAGGTCATCGTCAGCCCTCCTTCACGGTCGTCGTGGACTTCGCTGCGAGCTTGATGGCTTCGCGGATGCGCACGTAGGTGCCACAGCGACAGATGTTTCCGGACATTGCATCGTCGATGGCGGAGTCGTTCGGATGGGGATTGCTCGCCAGCAGGGCGGACGCCGACATGATCTGGCCCGACTGGCAGTAGCCGCACTGCGCCACCTCCAGATCCAACCAGGCCTTCTGAATCTTCCGGCCGGCGGCCGTGTTGCCGATCGCCTCGATCGTGGTGATCGCCGCGTTGCCGACGCTTTGGACGGGCGTCAGGCATGAACGGATGGGGGCTCCGTTCATATGCACCGTGCAGGCGCCGCACAGGGCCATGCCGCAGCCGAACTTCGTTCCCGTCATGCCGAGCACATCGCGCAAGACCCAGAGCAAGGGCGTGTCGCCGTCGACGTCGACGGTGTGGCGAGTGCCATTGATATCGAGTGTGTAGGCCATCGTTCAACTCCTCGTCGAGATCTCGGCGTTCGTTGAATCCGAGACTTGCGCTTTCCCCTCGCTCGCTCGATCAGACTCCAAGCGTGCGGGCAAAGCCATTGTTCGATGGTATCGGATGTTGCCTCGGCGACAGTCGCGCGACACCGGGAGTCCACCGCGAGGTCTGTGGGGAGATCCCGTGGTCGGACCAATCCTACCGGGTCAGCCTGGTGATCCGCTAACCGAACGTGAACACAAAAGCCTCGACGCCGGGATCGAGAAACTCGATCTCGAAGTGGTGATCGGCCGTGGACTTTGATTGCCGTATCAGCGAATACAGGCGCTGTTCCGTCACTTTGCCGTTGCCCTGCTCGTCGACGTCGACTCCGTGAGCCGCGCCTGGCCGTTGCCTATCCAGGAGCACCCGGAAGCGCGCGGTGGTTCCCCGTGTTGCCGGGCCCATCACCAGATGAAGATCGCGGGCGTGAAACTGGTACGCGATCCGGCCGCCAGGCTGATTCGAGACGGCTGCGCCTTTGCCGACGATCCAATCGCCGGCGAGGGCCCAATGATTGAGTTCCAGTCCCGTGGGGGCCGAGTAGGCGTGGACCGTGTCGACGACTGCGCCCCCGGCCGATGCAAAGTTCACCGCCTGGGCGGTTCCCAGATAAGTCTCCGGCGACTTCTGGGTTGCCCAATCGGCCGCAAGCTCCGCACCGGAGGCGCGGACGGAGACCAGTCCAGGCCCGATATCGCCGATCCCGTTCTCGGACAGCAGTTGCTGAATGACTCTTTCCGACCGGTCGTATTCGCCCTCACCGAAAAAGTGGTGCCGAATGCGACCTTGCGCATCGATGAAGTAAAGCGCTGGCCAATATTCGTTGCTGAAAGCATGCCAAACCGCATAGTCGGAGTCGATCGCGACGGGATAGTCGACCCTCATGTCCTTGACAGCCCAGCGAATGTTGCCGACGTCTCTTTCGAACGGAAACTCCGGCGTGTGAACACCGATCACCACCAATCCTCGGTCCTTATATCGATCGGCCCACGCGCGGACATACGGGAGCGTGCGCCGCCAGTTGATGCAGGTATAGGTCCAGAAGTCGATCAGGACAACCTTCCCGCGCAAGTCAGCGGGGGTCAATGGCCGCGAATTCAGCCACCCGGACGATCCGCTCAAAGACGGAAACGCTCCCTCGACGGGCAGCCCATCGGCTTTGGCGGAGGCTACTCTCATCAGTGGCACGTTTGCGGAAACGACGGATGCTGCGCAGGCTCTAAGAAACCACCGGCGCCTGTTTTCTTCGGACATGGCTCAACTCCTCCGTCTCCAATCCTGGCATGGCTGGTTTCGAGCAAGCTGATCACACCAGAATCCGGAAAGCAAGACAATTGAGCCATGGTATCGGCGGGGATCGCCGATACCGTCGTTCAAACAGTCCACAGGATTTCCGCCGCACCGGTACCTGCTGAGTCGCAGGGTGTCTTATGTCCGATACGCATCCGGGTGATTCAACCCTGCGTCAGAACTTTCGCCATCGGATCCCAGTAGTTGAGGTGCCAGCCATTGGCGAGGTGCTCGGCCTGGTCGCCCGGGAAGCCGCGATGATCGAACACCAGGCGCGTATGGGTGCCGTCATCGCGCAGCACGAAGCGCACCAGCGAGAAAGCCCCCGGTTCCCAGCTGGCCGCGCGCCAGACCTGGACGATGCGCTCCGCCGGCACGAGCTCGATCTGTCGTCCCGTCACGTAGCCGCCGAACAGCGTGAAGGCGCTGCCGAGCCCTGACTCGATATGCGTCGCAGCCGCTCCGGGCTTCTCGGCCATCGCTGCCGCGGCGCTCAGCCGGATCACGCGATCGAACTGCTCCGTTGTGGTGAGTGTCCGATAGACCCGTTCGCGGGCGGCCTGAAAGACGACTTCCTGGTGGATCGCGGCGGCATCGCGCGAGATGCCGTCGTCCCGCGTCGGCGCAGGCTCCGTCGCACCGCTGGCCGCGCGGCCCCACGCCGTGGCGAGGACCACCGGAACCGTGGCCAGACTGGCCGCGAACAAGCGGCGCGCGCGAACCGTCGAATCCATCGAAGCCCCTCCCTGGCCGGGCGCGGCCCCGGCGATGCCGGGGTGGCGCGCGCCGAGCGGTTGCAAACATTTAGCAATAAAGTTTAATAGACCCGGCGCTGCGCAACCGTCACGAACTGGGCTGGATCGGCTGCCTCGATAAACTTGGCCATTTCCTGGGCGGCCGCGCCCAGCTGCGCCAGGCTCACCCGCCGCAGAAGGACGAGTCCGATGAACAACGCCGCCGCCTCTTGGCCCGATCTTTCGTATCCCGCCTGGCGCGACACAGCCGAGACTTTGCAGCTCTGGACGCAGATTGTCGGCAAGGTTCGGCTTGCGCTGAGCCCGTGGCTCAATCACGGCTGGCAGGTCGCGCTCTATGTGACGGCCCGTGGCCTGACCACGTCAGCGATCCCGGTTGGCAACGAAAACCTGGATATCGAGTTCGATTTCCTTGACCACCAGCTCGTTGCCCGCATCAGCCGGGGCGAGGTGCGCACGCTTGCTCTGGAACCGCAAACGGTCGCCGACTTCCATCGTCGATTCATGGATCTGCTGAACGGAATCGGCGTCGCGGTCGCAATCAACGAGACGCCGAATGAGGTGAAGAATCCGATTCGCTTCTCGATGGATCAAGTGCATCGATCGTACGATGCCAGTGCGGCCCATGCCTTCTGGCGAGCACTGACGCAAGCGGATCGAGTTTTCAAACAGTTTCGCAGCGGCTTTATCGGCAAAGCAAGCCCCGTTCATTTCTTCTGGGGGAGCTTCGACCTTGCGGTCACACGCTTCTCCGGGCGCAAGGCCCCGCTCCATCGGGGCGGCATACCGGGTCTGCCAGACGCGGTTACGCGTGAGGCCTATTCGCACGAGGTGAGCAGCGCCGGGTTCTGGCCCGGCAATGACGCTTTCCCGCGCGCAGCCTTCTTCTCCTACGCGTATCCCGAACCGGCCGGCTTCCGTGACAGACGTGTGGTGTCCGGCGCTTACTACGATGCAAGCCTGGGTGAGTTCATCCTGCCCTATGATGCCGTCCGCGCTGCAGTCGAGCCCGACGCCTTGCTGCTCGGGTTCCTGACGGGCACCTATGAAGCTGCCGCAGAAACCGGCGCTTGGGATCGCGCGGCACTGGAATGCGAGATGGGGGTTCCGAGGCAGGTGCGCCGACTATGAGCCGCACTGCGTGAATATGGACGCGCACTGGTGCGCAGCGCGGGTTACGTCGCACGCTGGATCGTGAAGGAGAGCGCCATGTTCGAGTCGAGGAAGATAAGGTTTCCCGGTGTCGACGCCAGCAGTTTGGCGGCTCGCCTCGACCTGCCGCCTAACCCCCGCGCCTTTGCCCTGTTCGCGCACTGCTTCACCTGTGGCAAAGACATTCTGGCCGCGGCAAGGATCGCGGCGGGTCTTGCGGCGCGTGGCATTGCCGTGTTGCGCTTCGACTTCACTGGAATCGGCAGCAGTGAAGGGGAGTTTGCCAATACCAACTTCTCATCGAATGTCGGCGATCTGATCGCGGCTGCGGACTACCTGCGGCGGACCTATGCGGCGCCGAGTCTGCTGATCGGACACAGTCTGGGAGGGGCGGCGGTGCTGGCTGCGGCTGCGCGAGTGCCCGAAGCGACGAGCGTCGTTACGATCGGTGCGCCGTCCTCGGCTGCCCACATCACGACCCAGTTTGCCGCCCATGTGGGCGAGATCCTGGAGAAAGGAACCGCGCAGGTCAGCCTGGCGGGCCGCCCCTTCACGATCGCAAAGCAGTTCCTGGACGATGTCTCGGAACAGAACATCCTCGATGGCCTGGCGAACCTGAGAAAGGCCCTTCTGGTGTGTCATTCGCCGCGCGACGAGATCGTCGGTATCGAAAATGCGAGCGCGATCTTCGCCGCTGCGCGCCACCCCAAGAGCTTCCTTTCACTCGACACCGCCGATCATCTGGTGAGCGGACGGCAGGACGCTGCCTACCTTGCCGATGTCGTGGCTGCCTGGACTTCACGTTACTTGCCGATCGCCGATGAAACGGCCGCCTTGCCGCCGGGCGTGGTGGAGGTGAGCGAGGCACGAACAGGGCGGCTCACGCAGTCCGTGCGGACAGGCCGGCATCTGGTGATCGCAGACGAGCCAATCGCAGTTGGGGGCGATGACGCTGCGCCGGGACCTTACGACTACCTTCTAGCCGCGCTCGGCGCTTGCACGTCGATGACCATGCGACTGTACGCAGAGCGCAAGGGGATTTCCGTCGAGCGCTTCTCGGTACGCCTGTCCCATCGCAAGGTTCACGCGCTGGATTGCGCCGATTGCGAAACCAGGGAGGGCAGGATCGACGAAATCGCCCGAGAGATCTCGATCGAAGGCGATGTGCCGGAAACTGCACGGGAGCGCTTGATGCAGATTGCCGACAAGTGCCCGGTCCACCAAACGCTCACGCACGAGATCAAGATCCGTTCCCGGCTGGTGCCGCCGGTGTCCGGGTCTGAGGCCTAGATCGGGAAAGAGCAAGGCTGGTGCGTCGCTTGCGTCGTAGAATGCTCGCCAGGTGCCAGCCATGAGCGCTTTCCGCCGCAGACTGTCGATCATTCTGGTCAGCGTCCTTGCCCCCGCCGTTGTGCAACAAGGGGCGGGCGCCGGCGAGCATGAGACGGTCGTCCACAAGCTCGGCGATGACGTCTTCATGGCGGGAGGCAACCTGCGAATAGCCGACACGATTCCCGGCGATGCGATCCTGGCGGGCGGCAGGATAAGGACAACCGGGGCGGTTCGGGGCGACCAAGTCGCTGCAGGGGGGCAAGTGGACCTGGAAGCAAACACGGACGGCAGCGTGTACGCCGCGGGCGGTCGTGTGTTTCTGGATGGCAAAGTTGCCCGCAATGCCCGCATCGCCGCAGGCAATGTGGAAGTTGGCCCGGAAGCCGATGTGCAGGGCGGCGTCACGATCGGCGGCGGTGTGGTCGAGGTCAACGGCCGGGTGGGGAAGTATCTACAGGTCGGCGCGGGCAGCGCACGCATTGACGGTCACATCGCCGGTGATGTCGATGTGAACAGCGGTGAATTGAACGTGGGTCCCAGCGCTGTCATCGACGGAACCCTTACTTACTCCGGCCCGCAGCCGGCTGCGGTAGCTGCCGGGGCGCAGATCAAAGGAGGCATGCACTACGTTGAGCGCAAACACTGGGCTCATGACGGCCATAGCGGAATGCTGCGCGGATTCGGCGTGGGTGCCTGGCTCTGGCTGATCGGATGGATCGTTGTCGGCAGCCTTCTGCTCGCGTTGTGGCCGGCTCTCGCCCGCTCGGTTGCCGACACGGCGTTGCGCGCCCCTTGGGTGGCGCTGCTGGTCGGATTTGTGGTGCTGGTGTGCACGCCGATCGCTCTGCTTCTGTTGATGATTTCGCTGATCGGAATTCCGCTGGCGCTGCTCGGTATCTGCCTGTACCTGCTCCTGCTGCCACTTGGCTACCTGGCCTCCGCAGCCGTCGCGGGCGAATGGCTGCTTTCGCGTGTGCGACGAGGCAGTGAAATCGTCCTGCGGCACCGTATCCTGATGCTGGCGGGCGTGCTGGTGGTGCTGTTCGTGCTCACCCGGGTGCCCGTGCTCGGCCTCGTCGTGAAGCTTCTGACCATCCTGATCGGCGTTGGCAGCCTTGTGATGGCCGGCAGATCACGCTACGCGGCGGCTTGAAGAGTTTGCGATCGGCTCGCTCCTAGTGCTGCCCTGAATCGCGCAGGCGGACCTGCAGCTCCTGCCTCTTGTAGTCGATGACCAGAATGTCGAAGGATCCCAGCAGGTCCATGCCCAGCGTGAGCGCCGGCTCGTCGGTCAGCTTCCAGTAATGGAATACGTACATGTCGCCGAACGTGATCTGCAGGCCGCGAATCGAAACGCGGCCGCCGAAGTCGATGTCCGGCGCTAAAAAGCTTTCACCACCCTGCACGTCGAGGGAGACTCCGACGATCTCGTCTCGAACGACATTGCGCGGATGCCGGGCCAGTGCATTGCGCAGCGCCAGATTGCCGACGCTTCCCTGTGCACCGGTATCGATGATTGCCGTGGCGCGCACCGAACCCACGCGCACCTCGGCAGCCAGCAATCCGTCTCGAATCAGCCTCAAAGGCACGACCGCCAGATCGTGCGGGGCTCGCTCCCCGTGGGAGCGGGAAATCACCAGCCGGTCGCGCGTGAAGTCGGCGTAGATGCGCTTATCCCTGAGCCCCTGGGTCCCGAGCACACCGTCGGCGCCGCCGAAGACATCCGCCAGCACCGGCATGTCCGCGGGTCCGATCAGGATGTCGCCGACCTCGAGGCGCGTCACATGGACGAGGGGGACAACGGCGGAACCGGTGAAGCCCGTGACCACCTTGGATCCGTCCTCGGCCGGTGGTGCGCCCAGACTCTCGGCGGCGCGCGCCGTGATTGCCGGATGGTTGGAACCGGTATCGAGGACCAGGCGGTAAAGCCCCTTGCCGTCGATCAGCACGGGCGCCCAGATCCTGCCGATGCGATCCCGCCGCGTCGGGGCCACAAACCTGGGCTCGCTCGCCTTCACGGTGATTTCAGGTGGCTGCTCTTGCGTCGGTACCGCCGCCGCGCTGTGTGTCGTGTCTGTCGTTGACGTGCTGTCGTCGGCGAGCGGCGCTGACAGCGCGCTCGCGAGGGCGCAGGCGCAAATCACCCGCCTGGCATGGCGAGCCGCCGGTGACGCTAAGCCACAGTTCAGCTCGGATCGCATGAGGACTCCGATTCGGAAACCGCCCGGATCTGCGGAAGATAAGCACCCTAAGGGCGGCCCGCAGAGTCAATCTACTCTCGATACACTCAACGTGGTAAGCCCTCGCCGTAACAGGTAAAGCCATGTCGGTCTTTTCGCATCCGGAGTTCGATGCTCACGAGCAGGTCGCCTTCCGCCTCGATCGGGAGAGCGGCCTGAAGGCGATCATCGCCGTTCACAACACGCACCTGGGGCGCTCATTGGGCGGCTGTCGCATGTGGCCGTACGCATCGGACGCCGACGCCCTGACCGACGTGCTGCGGCTGTCGCGCGGCATGACCTACAAGGCGGCGCTGGCCGGCTTGTCGCAGGGCGGAGGCAAGAGCGTCATCATCGGCGATCCGCGCCACGAGAAGACGCCGGCATTGATCCGTGCCATGGGGCGCTTTGTCGACAGCCTGGGCGGCAGCTACATCGTCGCCGAGGACTCGGGCACCAGCGTTGCCGACATGCGGCTGATGTCCGGCGAGACCCGTCACGTTGCCGGTTTTGTCGATGAGGAATCGGCGGACGCCGGCCGCACCGGCGACCCGTCGCCGGCAACCGCAATGGGCGTGTTCATCGGGATCCAATCCGCAGCGAAGGCCAAGCTCGGCCGCGATCACCTGAAGGGGCTGAGAGTGGCAATCCAGGGCGTGGGCAACGTCGGCGGCCGGCTGGCAAAGCACCTGTCCGACGCCGGCGCCAGGCTGTGGGTCACCGACATGCATCAGCCCGCCGTGCGGCGTTGCGTCGAGGAGCTTGGAGCGGAGCCGGTGTCGCACGACGGCGTGCACGCGCTGGACGTCGACGTCTTTGCGCCCTGTGCGCTGGGCGCGGTGCTGAATGACAAGACGATTCCTCAGATCAAGGCGAAGATCGTTGCCGGCGCGGCCAACAACCAGCTGGCACACCCCAAGCACGACTATGCGCTGCTGGAGCGGGGGATTTTGTATGCCCCGGACTACGTGATCAACGCCGGTGGGATCATCGAGATTTACTACGAAGGGCCCGACTACGACGAACGCAAGGTCGCCACGCACTTGCAGCGCATTGGCGCGACGCTGACGGAGATTTTCGAGGCCTCTGCCCGCACGCAACGCCCCACGGGCGAGATCGCGGACCGCATGGCCGAAGCGGTCTTCGCGGATCCTAAACCGTCGATTTAGAACGGCGGGACCTCGCGCGCCAGAAAATCGATTTCCTCCGGCGTCGAAGGGCGCCCCAGTATCCGGTTGCGATGAGGGTACCTTCCGAACCTGTCGATGATCTCCTTGTGTCGGCGCTCGGAGTCCAGATTCGACTCGTTTCCCAATGCGCCGAACAACTTCAAAGCCCATTCATGGATTTCGGCAGATTCGCTGTGCATGAACGGCATGTAAAGAAATGCGCGCTGCTTTTCCGGCACCGCCCGGTCGGCACCGACACGGACGGCCTCCTGTGCCAGGCACAGGGCGAGCGGATCGGACGCGAAACTGCGAGGGTCGTCACGATAGATGTTGCGAGAGAATTGATCCAGCACGACGACCTCCGCCAATCGTCCCGCGGGCTGCTCGCGCCACAGGTAGAGCTCGCAGCGCGTCGCCGCAGCCAGCGTCGCGCCGAAACGGACCGCGAGTTCCTTATCGAATGCGGCTTCACGCGCCCACCACCGTCTGGGAGGAATCTCCTCGAACCAGAAACGGATGACTTCCTCGGGACCCCGGATCATTTACTCATCCCGCGGCTAGCGGTTCGACGGGAAGTTGAGCTCGACCGTCACGCCGTTTGGATCCTCGACAAACAACTGCCGGTTCGACGCACCGGGCACCTGCTGCTCGCGAAAGGCGACGCCGAGTTTCGTCAGGCGCTCGCGCATGACAGGGAAATCGTGCGCGGTGAACGCGACGTGGTCGAAACTTCCGGTATCCCGGGATAGTCCGCCGCCGATGGCGTCCGTATGCAGCACCAGGTGGACCACCGCGTTTTCGCCGCAGTAGAGCCAATAGCCCGGAAACCCGAACGGCGGCCTGGGTCCGGCCATCAGTCCCAGGACGTTCTCGTAGAAGTGCTTCGTTGCCTCGAGGTCGTGGGTGCGGACGGTGACGTGGTTCAATTGCGCGAGTGCCATCGGCGCCTCCGGCGAATCTTTAACGCCAGAATACCGCTCCCGACGGCCGACCGTCGCTGTTAGCGGTTACGCGATAAAGCTTCGCGAGCCGACCAGATTGCGACGCCGGCCGTCGAGATTCAATGGCCTAGTCCGCGACCGACTACTCGATCACGATGCGCGGGAAATAGAACGAGACCGTCCAGTTGGGCCGATCGACGATTTCGCTGATCCGCAGGTCGGCACACACGCTGCACAGCAGGTAGGCGTCCACCGCGGGCATGCCAAGCCGCCTCGACAGGAGGTCCACCATCGAAGCCACCGCGGCGCGTGTTGCCTCCATCAGGTCAGGGGCGATTCCAGTCGTCACTTCGTAGCCGCTCGCGTCCAGATGGCGTGATACGGGTCCAGGCGTCGTGAAGCGCGGAAAGGCGAGCGGTGTGGCCTTGAGCAGGTCGAACCTGGCGGCCAGGCTCATCGGGCTTTCGATCGCGGTTCCGCAGACTTCGCCGTCGCCCTGAGCCGCGTGCGTATCACCCACCGAAAACAGAGCACCAGCCACCTCGACGGGAAGGTAAAGCTCCGTGCCGGCCGCCAGGTCGCGTATGTCCATGTTGCCGCCAACCCGTCGCGGCGGAATGATGCTGTGCAGCCCCGGTTCGGCCGGCGCGACTCCGATCGTCCCGGCAAATGGCTTCAGAGGCACTTTGCCCCAGCGGCCGAACATCGCCGGCTCGAGCGTGTGAGGCTCGTACTGCCAGATGTGCAAGGCGGGGTCTTTGAATTGGTCCGCGAGCAGTCCGAACCCTGGAATATTCGCAGTCCAGCCTCGGCCCGAGGGGGTAAACGAAAGCAACGAAATCTTCAGCACGTCGCCGGGCTGGGCGCCATCGACGAAGACAGGGCCTGTGACAGGATTGATCTTGCCGAAATCCAGGCGGCTCAAATCCTCGACCGTCGACGCCGGAGACAGTTGTCCTCCGGAGGAGTCAAAGACCTCGAACTCGACGGTTTCTCCGGGGGCAATGCGCAGCGCCGCTTCGAAGGCATTGTTCCAGCCGAGATGATGCTGATGCCGATGAATCGTGTGTTGCCGCGTCATGCTACGAGAGTTCAGCGCGAAACGTGTCGCAGGACTGCAGTTTGCCCGAATCGAATCCGCTGCGGAACCACTGGGTGCGCTGTGCCGACGTGCCGTGCGTAAACGTTTCAGGAACGACATAGCCCTGGGCCTGCTTTTGCAGCGTGTCGTCGCCGATCGCCGCTGCTGCCCGCAGCGCGCTTTCCAGGTCGCCCTGTTCCAGGAAGCGGCGCATCTGGTCGGAATCGTGCGCCCAGACGCCCGCGTAGCAATCGGCCTGGAGCTCCACGCGCACCGACAGCTGGTTCGCTTGCGCCTCGGAGAGCCGATTGCGCATGGACTCGACCTTGGCCATCGTACCGAGCAGGTTCTGCACGTGATGGCCGACCTCGTGCGCGATCACGTAAGCCTGGGCGAAGTCCCCTGGGGCATGGAAGCGCTCTCGAAGCAGCCGGTAGAAACTCAGGTCGATGTAGACCTTCTCGTCGTTCGGACAATAGAACGGCCCGGCGGCCGCCCGGCCCAGTCCACACGCGGTCGGAGTCGAGGCGGTGAACAGCACCAGCTTCGGGTCGCGATACTGGCGCCCCATCTGCTGGAAAATGGCGCTCCATGTGTCTTCGGTATTGGCCAGAACCACGCTGACGAAATGACCGAGTTCGTCGGTGGGCGGCGTGGTCGGCGCCGTGGCACGCTGTGCAGTCACCGGGGCGGTGGTCGGGGCCCCACTCATCAGGCCCAGCACGACGCGCGGGTCGACCCCGAGAAAGTAGGATGCGGCCAACGCGATCAGGACCGCGCCGATTCCGATGTGACGCCCGCCGATCAGCGGAGCGTCGCCGGTCGGTCCCTCGTCCCGCCGGTCCTCGATATTCGTGCTCTCTCTGCCGTCTTCCCTCATGACCGTGCCACCCTCGATAAGCAGCGAAGCCACCTCGTCGAGGATGATCCTACACAAGCTGGCGGGCGGGTGCGACCGGCCTTAGTCCGGGTCCGTCCGGTCGCCCCGCCTGGCCAGCGAGACCGCTGTCCGATCGCAATCGAAGGAAGTTTTCACTGCGGTCGACGTCTACGTCGAATACGCTGAAAGCCGTACGAGCGGGCGCACGCTGAAACGATCGTCTGGTCGCTTCGGCATGATCGAGGCGCTTGGGGTCAGATCAGTGAACAGAGCGACAGAACAAATCCATCCCGATGGATGAATCTTGAAATAGTTTGTTGACACAGGCGCATGCCTTGAGCGCCGCCATTATTCAAGAGCCGCAGCGACGTCTCTTCGGATCGAACTCAACTCTGCTCCGTTTTTGAGTCGCTGGACCTGCGGGGCGCGAAGCACCCGATGCGGGCTCGCTGCCTCCCTTTCATCCGTTTGATGGATTTGATCGAACCCAAGCCTCATCCGTCCGAATGGATGTCATCCCGGCCTTTGTGTCTCATCCGCTCAATCGATGCTGTTTGAGCGGGTTCGCGCGACCAGGCGATAGCCATCCGCTGGATTGGACCATTTCCCTACAGGGAATAACGTGCGCGCACTTGCTTAATCCCTGTTCGCGCTGGCAATTAGGCAAGTAAGGACGCAGAGTCGCCGGCGCCGTGGAGGTCACCATGGTTGATCGATGTGGCGATTCGATCCGGTGGTCCGGCGATGCCGCCACCCGGATGTTGGCAATACTGAGCTTTCTCGCAGCCTCGCCAGCGTCGGAAGCCCAGATCACAAGGGCTGTCGATCCCGGCGTGCGCGGTGGCACCGTTGACTCGGGCAGTCCATTGCCGGGGCTGAGCGCAGGGCAGATGTCGAACTTCACGGCGGGCCTGGCGACCTTCCTGACCGCTCGTTCGATCAGTGGCAGCGTGAGCGGCGAGCCGCAGGAGGGCTTGGGGCCCCGCTATAACTCGAACAGTTGCGGCAGTTGTCATTCGCAACCGGCTCCAGGTGGTACCAGTCCGAGCGCGAGCGCTTTTCCGAACATCGGGCCCAATCCACAGGTGGCGGGGGCGCATGACGCGGGCGCCGCGAACCAGGTTCCCTTCTTTGTCACCGCGAACGGGCCCGTGCGCGAGGCGCGATTCCCGTTCGTCGTCAACGGCAGCGGTTTCGTGACCAGTACGCCGGACGGTGGTGTGCACGATCTGTACACGGTCACCGGGCGCAGCGATGCAACCAACCAGCCGGGTGCCACCGGCGTTACTCAAACCTGCACGCTGTCCCAGCCGGCGTTCGACCAGATGCACCGAGCCAATAACATCATTTTCCGGATTCCGACCCCGTTGTTCGGCGCCGGCTTGATTGAAAGCATTTCGGATAAGACGATTCTGGACAACCAGGCCGCGAACTCGGGCTTGAAGCGTGCGTTCGGCATTTCCGGGCATCCCAATCGCAATGGGAACGACGGCACCATCACGAAGTTCGGCTGGAAGGCGCAGAACGCAACCTTGTTGATGTTCGCCGGCGAGGCATACAACGTCGAGATGGGAGTGAGCAACGAGCTGTTTGCGGTCGAGCGCGCCAGCCCTGGCGAGACACTTCCCGTCTCGTGCCTGTTCAACCAGACGCCCGAGGACAGCTCGCACCTGGACTTCAATCCCGCCAATCCCACGGGCGACGCAACCTCGCCGTATTCCGATATTCAGCTGTTCACGATCTTCATGGAACTGCTCGCTCCACCGAACGCTTCGATGTCTTCACCCGGAGGCGCGGCTTCGATCACTCGTGGTGAGTCGCTGTTCCGCGGCGCGCTGGGATGCTCGCTGTGCCACACGCCGACGTTGATGGCGTCGGTGTCGCCGTTCATCAACCAGGGCAATCCGCCACAATCGGCCGTCAATCTGTTTTCGGATTTACTGGTCCACCGAATGGGCGATGAGCTGGCCGACCGGGTCTCGCAAGGCCTGGCGGGTCCCAGCGAATTCCGGACCGCGCCGTTGTGGGGGTTGGGGCAGCGGATCTTCTTCCTGCACGATGGCCGCAGCTCCGATCTGATCCAGACCATCCGTTTGCACGGTGACTCGGAATCGGAGGCGCGCGTTTCCTCTCAGCAGTTTTTCGGGCTGACCGAAGCGGGCAAGCAGGATGTACTCAACTTCCTGCGCTCGCTGTAGCCCGTTTCCGGAAGCCGGCGGAACGTGAGTGGCGATGCGAGGCCCCGCGCATCGCCTGCTCGCTTTCCTGCCGCCGCAAGGCGCCTTGCTGGAAGGCGGCGGGCGCGCCTCGGGCAGTGCGGGGAGCGTGGTCGACTATGGAGGCATCAACGCCTCGGGACGCCAGTGCAATGCCGGCGAAGCTCCACTGGCGTTGCTGCCCAAGGCCCGGACGGTTGACCTGCTGTTCGACGTCGCCGATGTGTTCACGGCGCTGCTCGATGCGCCCCCGATGTCGGAGGCGCTCCTGCGCCGGGCGTTGCCGGGTCTGATCGAGGAGCGCCTGCTGACAGACCCGGCCGAGTGCCATCTGGTGCACCGGATCGCAGGCGTTGACGGGAACCTGACGCGAGTGGCAGTGGGCGCCATCGACCGCGCCACGTTGACGGAGGCGCTCGATGCTGCAGCGCAGGCCGAGCTGCGGCCACGCCGCGCCTACAGCGCCCTGTACTCGATCCCGGCGCCGTCGGGAGGCGCACTGTCGGTGCGGGCGAGTCGAGGCCGCGGCACGGTGCGCACCGCCGAACACTCGGGGTTTGCATTCGAATTGGGGCGGAGCATGCCGGCCGCGTTGTTTCTCGTCGTGCAACAACTGGGGATCAAGCGGATTCGAGCCTATGGGCGGGACGGGGCGAAGCTGGTGCCGCTCGCCGCGAAGCTCCGGGTCGAGGTCGTCAATCCCAAGCGCGACTTCGATGCTGCCGCGATCGCGAGCGCGGTGAACCTGCTGCAGGGTCGCTTCGCTCCGGCCGGTCAGTTCGGCATCGCGCGGGTCGCGCCACTGGCGCGCGACGGCCAACTGAAGCCACTGCGGGTGTGGGCTGCGCTCGGGTTGGCGATCTACGTGCTGGGACTGAATGCGTATCGCTTCAAGCTGGAGGCTCAGGCGCACGCACTGCGCGCGGCGATGCAAGTGGCGTTTCGCAGCGCTTTTCCCTCCGAGGCGCTGGTTGAGCCGATCGCGCAGGCGCAACGGCATCTGCGCGACCTGCGGGCGCGCGCGGGCCAGCTTTCAGCCGACGACTTCTCGGTGCTCAATGCCCAGCTTGCGCAACTGCTGGCCAGTGCGCCCGTCGGCGTGTTGGCCGGCGTCGAATACCGCAACTCGGCACTGACGTTGAAGTTCAGGCCCGGTGCCATGGGTTCGGCTGCGCACCAGGGTGCGCTGCAGGCGCGGGCTTCCCAACAGGGATTGGACGTGCGATTCGACGGCAATGGCTCGGCGCACATCGAGCCGACCTCCCCATGAAGCAGGAAACGCTGCGCCATTACTGGGCCCAATGGGGCCC
>Ga0210401_10002562_pt1 | contig 20065 bp, 19 predicted proteins | sample IncBWH32MmetaG_FD_150866 | JGI IMG/M metagenome (GOLD analysis project Ga0210401, IMG submission 150866) | Forest soil microbial communities from Barre Woods Harvard Forest LTER site, Petersham, Massachusetts, United States - Inc-BW-H-32-M | ecosystem: Environmental > Terrestrial > Soil >... | reverse complement strand
GCGCCACAAAAGCCGCCGTGCGGTCCTTCGCGCGGACATGGACAACGGACTTAAAGGATCGCCGCATTCGCGTGAACGCGGTGAGCCCAGGTTCCACCGACACGCCCGGTGCGAATGAGATGCTGGCTTCCACCGAGGCTGGCCAGCAACGATTGAAGATGATTTCGAGCACTATTCCGCTCGGCAGGCGGGGTACGCCTGATGAGATCGCCAAGGCCGTGGTGTTTCTCGCATCCGACGACAGCAGCTATGTCACCGGAACTGAATTGTTCGTAGATGGGGGCCTCGCACAGGTGTAGGCGTTAATAGCGAAAGGAATTTTATTGCCCATCTTCGATTGGAGACCACTATGACAACAACCACGTACGCCGCAGACAGCACCGCCCTACTGATCGTCGACCCTTACAACGACTTCATGAGTGAAGGCGGCAAGCTCTACGAGGCTATCAAGGAGACGGCCCAAGCGGTCGGGTGCTACGACAACATGCGCAAGCTGATTCCGGCGATCCGAACGGCGCGTATCCAAGTCATTATCGTGCCTCATCACCGCTGGCGAGAAGGTGACTACAACGGGTGGAAGCATATGAACCCATCCCAGGTTCGGGCAAACCAGACTCACAACTTCGCTGCCGGAACTTGGGGTGGAGAGTTCCATCCCGAATTCGGCCCGCGGCCCGGCGATGTCGTAGTGCTGGAACACTGGGCACAGAGTGGCTTCGCCAATACCGATCTCGATGCCCAACTCAAACAGCGAGGGATCGAGGAAATCATCCTCGTGGGCTTTGTCGCGAATACCTGCATCGAATCCACCGCTCGCTTTGGCATGGAGCTTGGGTACCACGTCACTCTCGTTAAGGATGCGACCGCCGCATTCGACCGCGAAGGCATGCACGCGGCGCACGAGGTGAATGGACCCCGCTTCGCGCACGCTATTGTGACCACTGAGCAGCTGCTCTCGCAATTGCCGCACTGATTTAAATAACTGCTGTTATCGTCGCTTGATTCGCTTGAATGAGAGGAAAGAAAACATGGCGATCAGAAAGGTCGAAATCGAACGGCTCACCGTGCATTCTTCTAAGTCTTTCGAGGCAGTTGTGGCGGCACTCAAAGCCGCAGTTGGTCAACCGGATATGGTTGAGTTCTTCAAGGAAACTAGGGGGGCGCGGACCTTCTCCGACCTCGAAAGCACGGTTCAAAAAGGCCTCAGTCCGAAGGGGCTGATGTTGTTTATGGAACTCGATCACGGCGGGGTTCTGCGTAAAGAGACCGGGCGCGCCATGCCGAAAATCGCGCGCTTCTTGATTGGCAATCCGCTCATCATGAAGGAAATGGCGAAGCGTGTTCCTGACGCCGGATCTTATGCTCCGGTCACGATTTTGGTGGATGAGCGGCCGGACGGTGTGCATTTGTCGTATGACACGATGGCCAGTCTTCTGGCTCCCTACGGAAACTCCGACGCTCTCGCTGTCGCTCGGGATCTGGATTTAAAAATCGAGAACCTTCTTCGAGAATCTGCGGTTTAACTACAATTTCCGTTAGCTGACGGTTTTAGCCCATTGAGAGTGTCCGGGTTGCCCGTAATTCGTCCAGAGTCGATGCCAGCGCGGAGATCACTTCCTACAGGCCCACTTAGGGTCACTGATCTCTATGGCCGAGCATCCCTCCACAGGGTTAGCTGAGTCGGGGGTTGAACTGGGAACAGAGCGCGAAAGTCTTCTCCAGGTGCTCGATGAAAATGCGAACTTTGGTGGACGGCCGCCGGCTGGCAGGCCGTACGGCAAGGATTGGCACAGTTCGCTCAAAGACAGTCAGAAGACGGATTACGGTACCTTCTCTGAGTTCCGCGGCGAAGAGCCAAGCCGGCGCTTGGGCAATCCCCAGATGTTCAAGAACACCCATCCGCATCTGTTCAATATCGCTGGTTCGAAAGACTCCTGTGGGGATAACACGCTTCGAGTCTTGTCCAGAGCCAAAGCTCCAGGGTTGTACGGAACCCCGCTCGACAAATACGACAGATCGAAAGTGATTGAGATCGTCCGGCGATTCTGGTGAACCGTGTCGTGCGAGGTACTGAGGGGTGGCGACGAGAATGATCATTGTCTGCGCGAATCTTCGCGCAACCAGAGTGGAGTCTGGAAGATCACCTGAGTGGATAGCTAAGTCGAAGCCGTCTTCGATGATCGTTGTCGGGCTCTCCGATGCCGCCATCTCAACTGCCATATCGGGGTAGGCAGCAAAAAAAGCGGGCAGCTTTGACACCATGTGGAGGCGGGCAAACGTGGGAGGAACGGTCACACGAATAATGCCTTTCGGCGCAGTTTGGCCTCGGCCGACTCGTGAAGTTGCGTTTTCAACGTCGTCGAGGATGTGCAAAGAAGACTCGTAAAAATCGCGACCTGCCTCAGTTAGCGCAATGGAGCGAGAGGTGCGATGAATGAGTTCGGTGCCGAGATCATCTTCAAGGGCGGAAATCTGTTTGCTGACAGCCGGTTGACCAATTCCACGTTCCTTTGCGACAGCGGAGAAGCTCCCTTTTTCAATTACTCGGACGAACATCTGCATTGCCTCGAATTTGTCCACAGTAGCCTCCGTATTCCTCTAGGGAATGGATGCTATGCGAGAAAGAACGATTCTTTCCCCTTCATTCAGATGTAAACAATGCAGACCAAAAGAAGGTTCCTCTTCCGCGCCATGCATTCCTCTTGGGAATAGCTAGTATTCCCAAGAGTTCCAAATCCGCTTGCAATAATCGCACATCAGATCAGTTGAATCAGTGGAGTTGAATCGTTCGCAGAAAACAGGAGATCAACATGTCTAAGTTAACCGGAAAAGTGGCACTCGTAACCGGTGGTTCGAGGGGTATTGGTGGAGCGATTGCAAAGCGCCTGGCCGCCGATGGAGCAAGCGTAGCCTTCACGTACGCGAAGGACGCCAGCGCGGCTTCCGCCGTGGTCAAAGCAATCGAACTCGCTGGCGGAATGGCTGTCGCGATCCAGGCAGACGCTGCCAACGTCGAAGCAGTCAGAGGTGCGGTCGAAAAGGCCGTCGCAAGTTTCGGCCGGCTGGACGTGCTGGTGAACAGTGCCGGCACGGCCATTCCAAAACCGTTCGAGGAGACGACGCTGGACGAGATGGATCGCGTGATTGACATCAACCTCCGAGGCGTACTCGCCACCACGCAGGCGGCGCTGAAGCACATGAATGATGGAGGTCGCATCATCATGATCGGTTCGGCAGTGGGCGAGCGTGCCGTTGCGCCCGGGCTTGTGCCCTACGCAGCCACGAAAGGAGCCGTCAAGATGTTCACTCAGGCGCTTTCCAGAGAGGTAGGGAGCCGGGGCATCACGGTCAACAACGTCCAGCCGGGTCCGATCGACACGGATCTAAATCCCGCCTCGGGTGATTGGGCGGTGCCGCAGAAGGCCGCCACAGCCCTCGACCGCTATGGGCGGGTTGATGAGGTCGCCGCGTTGGTGGCGTTTGTCGCCGGTCCGGAGTCCTCGTACATTACCGGGGCAAATCTCACTGTTGATGGCGGAATGAATGCCTGAACCCATGCTTAGCCGCAAGTTTAATCAACGATGAAGCGGGAACAGCCATCTCGGTAAGTTGATTCTGCAGGACAGGGAAGCCCGCTTCGATTGCGCGAAGGCCGGGAATGATCAAGACATAATACATTTCAAAGAAGGTGCCCAATGGCGAACGTGATTAAGAAACATAGCATCTCATTTGAGCTTGCACAGAAAATGGTGGATGAAGCAGTGGCAAAATCCAAAGAAATTGGCGTTAGCGAGAACGTAGCGATTCTCGATGACGGAGGCAATCTCAAGGCATTCAGCCGGATGGATGGGGCCCCGATCCTCTCCATCGAGATAGCGCAGAATAAGGCATATACAGCTCTATTCGGCGTCTCCACGCAGGACTTTTTCAACTTTATACAAGGCGACCCGTCGCTTTTGGCCGGCGTCCCCACGCTTGCGCGTGTAGCGGCGTGGGGAGGAGGGTTTCCTATAATGGTGGACGGAGAAATTGTCGGGGCGATCGGGTTGAGCGGGGCACCCACGGTAAAGAACGACGTCGATTGCGCGAGAGCAGCCCTGGCGGTCGTATCCGATGCGGTCCCAGGAGGACTGAATCGGTATCCCGATGACGTGGATATATAGCTGGAAGGAACCGCCTTGAATGATTGGCAGCCTAGGCGGGAAACGTTTCAAGGAGAAATTCTATGAATAACCAAGTTGTTTTGGTTACAGGAGGGCTGACAGGCATCGGACGGGCAACGGCACTCGCGTTTGCCAAGGAAGGTGCTCAGGTTGTTGTCTCCGGTCGGCGCGACGAGGACGGCCAAAAACTCGCCAGTGAAATCCGTAAGGCAGGTGCGGAAGCGGAATTCATCCACGCCGATGTACGCCACGAAGAAGATGTACGCAACTTGATCGACAAGACCGTGGAACGATTTGGCCGTCTGGATGTCGCTGTAAACGCTGCCGGTACGGAAGGCGTGTCCGGACCTATAACGGAGCAAACTGCGGACAACTACGTGGCAACGTTCGATACGAACGTGCTCGGCACGCTGTTGAGTATGAAGTACGAACTTCGCGTGATGCTGCCACAAAAAAAAGGCAGCATCGTGAATATATCTTCGACATATGGGCACACCGGCGCACCTGGGGCTTCTGTCTATTCCGCCAGCAAGCATGCGGTGGAGGGGCTCACAAAATCAGCGGCGCTGGAAGCAGCAGGGACGGGCGTGCGGGTGAATGTAATTGCCCCAGGACCAATCGAAACAGCAATGCTGGATCGATTCACCGGAACTGCCGAAAGAAGGGCCGGAGTAGCATCGACTATACCGCTCAAACGTGTGGGGAAACCCGAAGAGATTGCTCAAGCTATCGTCTTCGTTTCGTCCGACAAGGCCTCCTTCATCACGGGAGCTTCCTACCTTGTCGACGGCGGCAAAACGGCCCGATAACTCTCACGTGCGTGGCACACCCGTTCGGGGCGGAGGATGAAAATGAATCAGACGATTGAAGAGAAGAACAAAGAGCTTGTTCTTAAGGCCTTCGACACACTATTCAACAAGCGGGACTATGCGGAGGCGGAACGCTACTGGTCGCCCAACTACATTCAGCACAGCGCTCACATCGCACCCGGCCGTGAAGGCCTGTTCAACCTCATTAAGAGCCTTCCGGCAACACTCAAGTACGAAGCAGGAACGATCGTGGCCGATAGAGATTTCGTGATTGTACATGGACGATTTTCGGACTTCGGCCTGCCCGTGAACTGGATTGCAGCGGACGTTGTTCGCATCAAGGACGGAATTCTGGCCGAGCATTGGGACGTGATCCAGGACGAAGCCACACAAGAACAATCAAAGAGTGGTCAGCCAATGTTCGGCAGCACGTTCGCCACCTACGCGAGTGACCGGTAAAAAACTGATGTGTCGGATGTTCTGAGAGGAGGTTCAACTGCATGAGAGCGGAAATTGTTGTTGGCGCAGTATTCCCCGACTATGAACTGACCGATCACACGGGCAAACGCCGCAAGCTTTCAGACCTACAGGGGTCAGATCCCATGATCCTGGTGCTTAGTCGAGGGGGATACTGCCCAAAGGATCGGCGCCAAGCCGAGGGTCTAGTGCATCTTCACCACGAGATGGAAGTCGGATACTCCCGGCTCGTGACGATCAGTACAGACAACATGCTTCTGACAGATGAGTACCGCAACGGCGTCGGCGCTCATTGGACCTTTTTATCCGATCCGGGGCGAAAGGTTCAGAGGGATCTCGACATCGCCGAGTACACGGACCTCGAACACAATCCGATGATCCCCCATGTCATTGTCCTCGAGCCTGGTCTCGTCATATTCAAAATATACAACGGCTACTGGTTTTTTGGCCGACCGACCCTGGAAGAGCTTCGGCAGGACTTGCGTGCCGTGCTGAAGAAATGCCGCCCGGATTGGGATATCACTACGCCCGAACTGAAAGCCGCTTGGGAACGCGGTGAACATGAGCGCTTTTATCCGTACGGCAAGACCTATGGGCAGGTGCTTCGGGAACAGGAATAAAAAGTACGTTGCAATGCTGCTGATCGGTGCTCGGATGGAAAGACGCATTGCGGCGGAGCCCCGACTGCCGTGAGGCCGAATCGACGAGCTTTAGTATCGAGGCTGCGGGCCACGAGCTGTACCGCTTGACCGAGAAGGTCCTAATGAACAACGAAATGATCGGCGCGACTGATCAAAAAGGGGGGCGCGCTCGTTCGATGGCACAGCTTCTGACCTCGGCTGAAAGGGAGTTGTCCGCCTTTGTTACCGCGGTCCACCAGTTGTTCGGTGCTGAGCAAGCGCGGCGGGCGGCAGACAGCTGGATAGAGGAGTTAGAACGGACGGATTGGCCGAGTGAAGCCCCGGTTATTGGTTGGCGCCAGGTAACCATCGCGGCAGCGGCCAGGCTTGTCGGGCGCAACAAGGGTCAGCTCTCGAGAAACTAGGCGGATAGGAATGTTCGAAAAATGCTTAAACCCTGACTGCGGTTTGCCGTTTGACTACCGTGAAGGCCGACTGATTCGATTCTGCTCGACAGATGCAAAGCCTCCCGCGGGGCACCCTGGTGTGGAGCATTTTTGGCTATGCGGAAAATGCTCAGAACGCTATGTGTTCGCGTACGAGCGTGGAGCGGGCATGAAGATCAGGCTCCGTGGAACAGAATCTCACGAAACGGCGGCTCGCAGTTTGGCCGCAACGGCATAGCAGTGAAATGCCGCGTAGCGTCGCATGTTTCGATGGGCTTCCCGCTCCCTCGCACAATACAACTCGACCTGACGTCTCCGGGCGACCTAGCCTTTCCCAGGACTCATGATTCGTCCAGGCAATCACTTGCTCGCCCACAGATCCTGCTTTGTGCGAAGAGACAAAGTGGGTCTCACCTGCAAGCAATCTGGACAAATATATGCGACCGATCGGTCTCACCAGCATCCAAATACCTATTCGCCGTGACTGGAGGCGAAGGCATGCGTTTCGATTCAGGTTGCTATTTCGAGGAGTTGCCATGAACAACGAACTTGGCTCTATCTCCACAGGTCACTTAGATCGAGATTTATACACTAGTTCCCAGACGGGGGAACGTGCCCTAAACGCGGCCATCATCCAGGCCAACATCTGTGAGAGCTTCGAAGAGTTTCTTGAGATCTTCGACGAATTTTACGCCGACGATATCGAGGTAAAAAGCGAAACTGCGGAAGAACCAATTCGGGGAAAAGCGAGAGTGCGCACCTTGATCGCGACCTTCCTGGTTCCACTTCACGTAATGGCCGAAATTGGGGGTCTGTTGGTATCCATTCGACAGACAGTGATGTCGGGAGATGCCGCAGACGAGACTCATTCCGCGTGGACGCTCGAACTCGTCGGTGTATCCGGCAAGTCGTGCTCCGTGAGTTGGCGCGCCCTCCGGAAATGGAATGGTTCGCGCGTCGTGTACGAATATCACTATGACCACCAGCAGAGCGGCGGGCCCCTCGCTTCCGAGGATTTGAGTTTCTATGCGCCTGCCGCCGGCTTTGGAAGCCCGTCCTGATGCCCGATCATAATCTGCCGGATCAATCATCCGGGCGGACTTGATCGCGAATTTTGTTGCATCAAGAGACCGTACGGTCTCATCTGATTTTTATGACTCGCGCGATTAGTTCGCGATTCGAGTGTAAGGGGTTCGATTATGTGGATTGTTCGAGTTGCTCTGGACCGGCCGTATACGTTCATTGTTCTGGCAGTACTGATCTTGGTCCTGAGCCCGGTAATGATCTCACGCACGCCGACCGATATTTTCCCGAACATTGACATCCCGGTGATTGCGGTGGCATGGCAGTACACCGGCATGAATCCCGAGGAATTAGAAGGCCGGCTCACGAGCACGTATGAACGCTTGCTTACCTTAGTGGTCGACAACGTCGAACACACCGAGTCGACCACGATCAATGGTCAAGCCATCGTCAAACTTTACCTGCAACATGGCGCGAGTCTGGACACCGCGAATGCTCAGGTGACCGGCGCATCCCAAACCATCCTGCGGTTCCTGCCGCCCGGGACTCAGCCCCCAATAATCATCAACTACAGCGCTTCGAGCGTTCCCATTCTGCAGCTCGGCCTTTCCGGGAATGGACTCTCGGAGCAACAGTTGAACGACCTCGGACAGAATTTCATGAGGCCGCAACTGGTGACGGTGCCTGGGTCCGTCATTCCTTTCCTTTATGGCGGGAAGCAACGCCAAGTCATGATCGATTTAGATCCCGGCTTGTTGCAATCGAAAGGGCTGGCTCCCCAGGACGTTCTCAATGCCGTACAGCTGCAAAATCTCATTTTGCCTTCCGGTACAGCAAAGATGGGTTCCTTCGAATACGACGTTCGACTGAATGCCAGTACGCGAACCGTCCCCGAACTAAATGACCTCCCGGTCAAGGTGATTGGGAATACCACGATCTATCTTCGTGATGTAGCGAATGTGCGCGACGCTTTTGCGCCGCAGACCAACATCGTGCGCCAGGACGGCCATCGCGGCGCTCTGGTGTCCGTGCTCAAGGCCGGCAACGGTTCGACAATCGATGTCGTGAAAGGCATTCGCGCCCTTCTTCCGCGTGTCGCGCAGACTCTGCCGCCGGAACTCAAGATTGTGCCTCTGGCGGATCAGTCCATCTTTGTCCGAAGCGCCGTGAACGGCGTCATCCGCGAGGCCGTCCTCGCCGCATGTCTTACGGGCTTGATGATTCTGCTCTTCCTGGGAAGTTGGCGGAGCACGTTGATCATTGCCGTCTCCATCCCTTTATCTATTCTTGTCAGCATTCTATGCCTCAGCGCGCTCGGGCAAACCATCAATATCATGACCCTGGGTGGTCTGGCGCTTGCTGTTGGGATGCTCGTCGATGATGCAACCGTCGAAATCGAAAACACCAATCGCAATCTAGCCATGGGCAAGCCCACCATCCAGGCCATTCTTGACGGCGCGCAACAGATTGCCGTGCCTGCCCTGGTATCCACACTCTGTATCTGTATCGTTTTCTTGCCCATGTTCTTTTTGGGCGGCGTAGCGCGATATCTGTTCGTGCCTCTGGCCGAAGCGGTAGTCTTCGCAATGCTCGCGTCATATCTCCTTTCGCGGACGCTCGTCCCCACTCTGGTGATGTTTATGTTGAACGCAAAACAGGGCGACCGCGAGGGCTCACAGAATCCTTTCGTGCGCTTCCACCGAGCGTTCGAGCGTGGGTTCGAACGCCTTCGGGATGCCTACCATTCCCTACTTAAAACGCTCGTGCGCCGGCGGGCCCTTTTTGTCCCGGTGTTTCTTCTGAGCTGCGCTGCGGCATTCCTTCTCGTGCCGTGGCTCGGTCAGGACTTCTTTCCGAACACCGACAACGGTCAATTCATCCTCCATCTGCGCGCCAAGAGTGGAACGCGGATCGAAGAGACCGCGAAGCTATGCGATCTCGTCGAAGGCACCATACGCCGCGAGATTCCCGAGCACGAGATGGATAACATCCTGGACAACATCGGACTGCCTTACAGCACGATCAATTTCATGCACAGCACATCGGGTCTTATCGGGGCGGGGGACGCCGACATCCTGGTCTCTCTCAAAGAAGATCGCCACCCGACGGCAGACTATGTGCAGCGCCTGCGAGAAAGCTTGCCTCGTGAATACCCGGGGACGACGTTCTACTTCGTACCCTCGGACATCGTCACCCAGGTCTTAAACTTTGGTTTGCCGGCGCCCATCGATATTCAGATTGAAGGAAGCGACATCGACGGCAATCGCGAAGTCGCCGCTCGGGTGCTGCACGAAATCGAGCAGATTCCAGGTGTTGCTGATGCCCGCATACAGCAGGCGTTTGATTACCCGGAGTTCGATGTGGCCGTGGATCGCACCAAGGCTGCCCAGGGTGGCTACACTGAGCGGGACGTTGCCAACAGCATGTTGAACTCGCTCAGCGGCAGCTTTCAAATTGCCCCAATGTTTTTTCTGAATTACAAGAACGGGGTCAGCTACAACCTGGTGACCCAGACTCCGCAATATTCGATGCAATCTCTGCAAGACCTCCAGAACACGCCACTCAACGCGGCGACCGCTGCGCGCCCTGAAATTCTCGCCGACGTAGCTTCCATCAAACGGACGAACGAAATGGAAGTGATCAACCACTACAACATCCGGCGCGTGGTCGATATTTACGCTGCAGTTCACGGGCGCGACTTGGGCGCAGTGGGCCGCGAAGTCACGCGCATCGTGAATGCCAATCGTAAATCCTTGCCGCGCGGCAGCTTCGTCACCATTCGGGGTCAGCTGCAAACCATGCGCACCTCGTACGTCGGGCTGCTGGGCGGACTCGTATTCTCCGTCGTTCTCGTCTATCTCCTGATTGTTGTGAACTTTCAATCGTGGCTGGATCCCTTCATTATCATCACGGCACTTCCTGCAGCGCTTGCCGGCATTGTCGGGTTCCTGTTCCTCACACACACAACGCTTAGCGTCCCGGCCTTAATGGGCGCCATTATGTGCATGGGTGTGGGAACGGCGAACAGCATTCTCGTCGTGTCTTTTGCGAAAGAACAGTTCCTACATCATGGAAACCCGATCGAAGCCGCAATCGAGGCCGGCTTCACACGATTTCGCCCCGTGCTCATGACAGCGTTGGCAATGATCATCGGCATGATCCCCATGGCCCTCGGGCTGGGTGAGGGCGGCGAACAGAATGCGCCGCTGGGCCGCGCCGTTATTGGCGGCCTGTTGTGCGCCACTGTCGCCACACTGATCTTCGTCCCCGCGGTCTTCAGCTTGTTACACGGACGACGTGATCCTGCGGCTGCCGAAGTACAGTCCAAGGGTGAGCCTGAAGCAATTCAATCATGAGTTAAGAGGAAACAATGGCATTGAGCGAGGAAAATGTGACGACCACCACAGAACCAGAAACGATTGAAGTGCAGATCATGCAACCGGGTTCGGATAAAACGCAATCCCGACCGGAAATCCGCCGCCGGATAGCACTACTGTTCGGCGCAGCCGCACTTGCAACTCTTGCGCTGCTCCTTTACTCCGGCATCCATTCGCGCGCAGCGGCAGAATCGCGGCTCAAACAACGAACGGAAGAGGCGGCCATTCCCACCGTCGCCGTGGTCTTTCCTCAAGAAGGTGCCCCTACGCAGGAAATTGTCCTGCCCGGCAATACGCAGGCATTCAGCGACGCACCGATCTATGCACGAACCAGTGGTTATCTCAAGCGCTGGCATTTCGACATTGGCGCGCATGTCCAGAAAGGCCAGTTGCTCGCGGAGATCGAAACTCCCGAAGTCGACCAACAGCTGCAACAAGCTCAAGCAGAACTGGATAACGCGCAAGCCAACTTGAGCATTGCCAAAATCACTGCCGCCCGTTGGCAAGACCTGGTGAGTACGGGGTCAGTATCCCAGCAGGAAACCGACCAGGCCGTCAGCAACCTCAGCGCGGTGAAAGCCACAGCCGAATCTAGTGCCGCCAATGTGCGCCGTCTCCAAGAGCTGCAATCGTTCGAAAAGATCTATGCGCCTTTTGACGGCATCATCACCGCACGCAATACGGATATCGGAGCGCTCATCGACGCAGGGGCTAGTACGCAACCGAAGGAACTGTTCCACATAGCTGCGATTCGCACACTTCGCGTGTACGTCTCGATTCCGGAGGTGTACTCCCGTGCCGCGCGTTCCGGTGCGCCCGCCACCCTGACCCTCGATGAATTCCCAGCCCAAACTTTTCATGGCACTCTCGTTCGCAACGCCAACTCCATCGATATTGCCTCTCGTACGCTGCTCGTCGAAGTCGATGTTGAAAATCCGACCGGCCAGCTCCTGCCAGGCGCTTACGTCTTTGTTCATCTCAAGCTGCCTGACGAGACTCACTCGGTAACCATTCCATCGAATACGTTGATCTTTCGCAAAGAGGGCTTGCAGATCGGAGTGGTTCGCAACGGCAAAGCTGAGCTGGTTCCGGTCAAGATCGGTCGCGATTACGGAAACACTGTTGAAATTGTTTCCGGCTTGCAACCAACGGACGCCATCATTGTCGATCCATCGGATTCCCTGGTCACCGGGTTGCCCGTCCACCTCGGCAACAAACCAGCAGGCGGTTCTAGCCGATGAGGTACGTATTTGGCCTCACGCGTTCGATCCTCACCGGCATGGTTGCGCTGCCTCTGCTGCTTGCGGGTTGCACGGTTGGTCCCAGATACCTCAAGCCCGCCGTGCCCACGACATTATCTTATAAGGAAGAAGCGCCAGACTCATTCCAGGAGTTAAACCAGTGGCGACCCGCCCGTCCTGCGGATCAGGCGAGCCGTGGAAACTGGTGGGAGGTTTTTGGCGATCCGGACCTAAACAAGCTGGAAGAACAGGTCGCCGGTTCCAACCAGAACCTAAAAGTAGCAGAAGCGCGATTCCGCGAAGCCCGCGCAGCGATTCGTTTCAATCGGGCTTCGCAATTTCCGACCATCTCCACTGCGCCGAGCGCTAGCTATGTGAAGAGTTCAGACTTTTCACCGAACTTTCCGTCGAAGATTCAAGAGGCCAGCAAGGGAGATTTCGTTCTGCCCTTTGATCTTTCCTATGAGCTGGACCTTTGGGGCCGCGTACGGCGCAGTGTCGCCGCCGCGCGGGAGGAAGCGCAGGCGAGCGCTGCCGACTATGAGACCGCAAAGCTCAGCCTCGAGGCGGAACTAGCACTGGACTATTTCGAATTGCGCAGCGCGGACGCTCAGAAACAACTCCTCGACAGTACAGTGAAAGCCTATACCGACAACCTGCAGCTCACGCTCGAGCGCTTCAGTAAAGGAGTGGCCCCGAAGGCAGACGTCGCGCAAGCGCAAACGCAGTTGGAGACAACGGGCGTGCAAGACACGGATGTCACCGTGCAACGAGCGCAATTTGAACACGCCATTGCAATTCTGATCGGAAAGCCGCCCGCAGAATTCGGCTTGCCTGCAGCGCCGCTCAACGACCAACCACCCAGCACACCGATTGGACTCCCTTCTGAACTATTGCAGCGACGCCCGGACATCGCCGCAGCGGAGCGACGTGTGGCGGAGGCAAACCAGCAGATTGGCATCGCCCGCGCGGCGTATTTTCCCACTGTGAACCTCGACGGAACCGTGGGATTTGCCGGCTCGCAGGGTTCAAACTGGTTTAGCTGGCCGAGCGGCTTCTGGGCCGTCGGTCCGGCTCTCGCCGAGACCCTGTTCGACGCGGGGCGCCGTCGCGCCACTTCCGAATCGGCGCGCGCAAACTACGATGCCACAGTTGCAACGTATCGTCAGACGTCGCTAACCGCGTTCCACGAAGTCGAAGATAATGTCGCCGCCTTGCGCATCCTGGAGCACGAGACGCAGCAGCAACAGCAGGCCGTCGCGTCATCCCAGGAATCTCTTCAACTTTTTACGAATCGTTACAAGGGCGGGGTTGACACTTATCTCCAGGTCATCACCGCGCAGACAATCGAACTCGCAAACGAGCGAAACGCCATTGATATCCAGCGGCGGCGGTTGGACGCCAGCGTGCTCTTGATCAAGGCTTTGGGCGGAGGATGGGACGTTTCGAATTTGCCCCAGTTCTAAATAGTGCGTTTCGATCCAAATCCAGCGATGCCCAGTGACTAACTCAGGAACGTCTCTGAGCGATTGATAAAGAGAATTAGATGAACCTGGACGTTGTGATGAACTTGGACGTTGTTTTGATTACCGGCCTAATAGCCGAGGTTGCGGATCCAATAAAAACAAAAAAGGAAGCCATCATGACAAACGAGGAATTATATTTAGCGGTTGCACTGAACGGATGGAAGGGAAACATCGAAAGGGCCGACAAAATGTTTTCCGGTCTCAGCGACCAAGAAGTCCTGAAAGAAATCGCACCGGGAAAAAACCGCTTGATCTATCTGTGGGGACATCTCACGGCGATTCACGACGCGATGCTCCCTCTGTTGGGTATTGGGCAGCGGCTCCATCCTGAGTTTGATGTCGCGTTCATTTCCAATCCCGATAAGGCGCAGACCGAAATTCCATCGGTCGAGCTGGTTCGGAAGGCCTGGAGAGAAGTTAACGGCAGATTGTTCGAGGGGTTCGCAAGTCTCTCGGCGGCGGACTGGCTAAAGAAGCACGGCGCAGTGTCGGAGAAAGATTTTTTGCAAGAACCGTTGCGTAACCGTCTCGCCGTCCTGCTGAGCCGTACCAATCATTTGGCCTATCACCTGGGGCAGACGGCTCTGCGACCGAAATAGCGGACTAGAGAGGTTTCATCGAATCGTCAGGTTGGATGCTCTTTGCCATAAAAGATTGCAACCGAATTGTGCTGTTTAGCATCACATATAAAAGCGAGGCACCTTATGTCAGTGAAGAGCGTCCAATTTGCCGTCGCCGCGCACATCATGGCGGTTCTCGGGTTCGACCACGGCGAGGAAATCTCGTCCTCGACTCTGGCCGGGAGCGTGAACGCAGACCCGACCTTCGTTCGGAAGTCGCTCTCCAAACTCTCGAAAGCTGGGTTGGTCGTGACAAAACGCGGCAAAAGCGGATCGAGCGTGCTTGCACGTCCTCCCCGACAGATCACGCTTTTGGACATATACCGGGCGAGTGCGGCGCCACGGGCGTTTGCGATTCACTCCTATCCTGTGGAAAAGAGGTGTCCGGTCAGTTGCAACCTCAAGGAGTGCATGTCAGCGGTCCTTTCTCAGGCTCAGAGCGGCTTCGAGAAAACACTCGCGAGAATAACCTTGGCAGATCTGGTTGGTCAGATCCGAGGAAAGAGGCATTGACTTTTTTTGATTTTAATTGTGCAGATAATAAGAACAATAAAGCAGGAGAACTAAAGGAGTCATCGCAATCTAAGAATACGATCTGAGCTAATCCGGAGCAGCATAGGTAGAAGTTTTAGCCATGCCTGGTCTGCACGGCGTCCAGATCAAGGGAGATAGTACTGTGAGTTCAATAGTTGTTAAGCGTAGAAACATGTTCAAGAGAAATTCGATACGCCTCGCCGCCGTTCTCATGGTAGCGCTGGCTAGCTTTATCGCCACTCCAAACGCAGCTCCGGCTACCGCACCCGAGCATCATGATCAGGTGCCGGGCTTCTACCGACTGAAAGTCGGCGATCTCGAAGTGACGGCTTTACTCGATGGGCCCGCCATACTCGATCCGCACTGGCTGACCGGAGAAAAGGCAACGCTGGATGGTGTCGTAAAGGCATTGCCCGAAGATCCGCACATGCTGGATGCCGCGGATACAGGTTTTCTGGTCAACACCGGCAAGCAACTAATCCTCGTCGATGCGGGCTCCGGCACTTGGTTTGGTGGGGGAGCGTTCGGGCACTTGGTGGGGAACCTTCGCAGCGCAGGATACACACCGGAAGAGGTAGACCTTGTTTTGGTCACGCACCTCCACTCCGATCACATCGGCGGCCTCACTACTCAGGACGGGAATCGCGTCTTTCCAAATGCCGAAATCTACGTCGCCAAGGAAGAAAGCGACTTTTGGTTGTCGCCGGAAATCGCTGCTAAGGCGCCGAAGGATGCAAACAGCCAATTCTTCCAGAGTGCGCAAGCCATCGCGGCGCCCTACATCGAGGCCGGCAAGTGGCACACGTTTAGTGGCCTCGAGCCGATCGTGGACGGCATGCAAATCGTCCCGTTGCATGGCCATACACCCGGACATACCGCCTATGAATTTTCGTCACAGAGGAAAAAAATCCTGTTTTGGGGAGACACCGTCCACGGACAGCGCGTTCAGTTGCAGCATCCAGAGGTCACGGTGGTCTTCGACGTCGACCCGCCTGCAGCTCTTGCGACTCGGAAGCAATTGCTGTCAAAGCTCGCGAGTGAGGATGTGGTGATCGCGGGGCCGCATATGTTGTTTCCTGGCTTTGGTCGCCTGCACAAGCAGGGGAATGGCTATAGCTGGGCGCCGGTGGCATTTACCGATAAATGGGACGACAAATAGTGACTCTGCGGGGCACGCCGACAGGTCGAGTTGTGACCATCACAATCGGCGGACTCGGCCATTGGCAGTTACTTTGCCGCCAGATTTAGCTGCGAAGTAACTGCCTTTAGGGCTGAGTGAGAGGAACGCGGAGAATGCTCGACTTGCTCGCCTTCATCAATATATTAGCGCTCAATGGCTCTTGGTGGGTTTCAAATTCGTACGCGAATAGTCATGATAGGAGGATTTATGGAACGTCTTGCTTTAAGTTCAGTGGTGATCAGTCTCTTATTTCTGATTTCGAGTGCACCTGCATTTGCGGGTGGTCAGCAAGGTTTTTCAATCAAGGTGTTCACCTCCCGCGACGACCAGTTTTGGGTAAATTCCGTCATTATCGAAGGAACTCATGAAGTGATGTTGGTCGATGCGCAGTTAACAAAAACCAACGCTGAAAGAGTATTAGAGGAAATCAAGGAAACTAAGAAGCCGCTGTCCATTATTTATATTACCCATGAGCACGCCGATCATTTTCTTGGTCTGGAGGTTTTTAAAGAGGCATACCCGGGAGTGAGGATTATCGCGAATTCCGCGGTAGTGGACCGAATCAACGCGGTCTATCAAGCGAAAATAGATAAATGGAAAGCGACCCTGGGTTCAGGTGCAACCTCTCAAGTTGTTGCTATCGAAAAATTCGACGGCGACTTTATTAAATTTGAGAGCTCAGAGATAGAGTTCCTTAAAAACATTCAAGGCGACACCGATGAAAACACAATGCTTTGGATTCCTGAACAGAGAATTCTCATTGCCGGCGATGTGGTGGTCAATAGCATTCACCTTTACACCGCAGAAACTGACAGTAAGGCCAGAGGGAAATGGTTGAACTCATTAAATAAAATCAGAGAATTGAACCCTTCGGTTGTTATCCCTGGACATAGCAAGGTTGGAGCTCCCCTTGACGCGAGTACCGCCGTAGATTTTACGGAAAACTATTTATTAGTTTTTGATGAAGAGCTCAAAAAGGTCAAAGATCCCGGTAGCCTTGTTAATATCATGAAGAAAAGATTCCCATCCGCCGACTTCCTTTTGGGACTCGAACGGGGGGCGAAGGCGAATGTTAAACCCTGACAAGCAAACTAACGATTTGGCAGACCGAGCCTTCGTCGCGGGATGCGAAGGGCCGAATCAATCACCGAGGGATGGATGCCAATGAAGAAGTACAAGATTGCTGTTCTGGACGATTACCAAAACGTGGCGCTTGAGAGCGCCGATTGGTCGGTGCTCCGCGATCGAGCGGACATCGCCGTATTTCAGGACCACCTCGCCGACCCGGACGCGGTAATTGAGCGGTTGCTGCCTTTTGATGTCGTTTGCGTGATGCGTGAGCGGACCCCGCTGCCCCGCAACGTCATTGAGCGCCTTCCCCATCTCAAGCTCATTGCCTCGACGGGGTCTGGAAACGCGTCGATTGACATTGCCGCAGCGGGCGATCGTGGGATCGCAGTAGTTCACACGGGGTATAGGTCGGACCCGACGATCGAATTTACGTGGGCGCTGATCTTGGCCTCCGCGCGACATATCGTGACGGAGAGCAACTCCGTCCGATCCGGCGGCTGGCAGCAAACAGTGGGTACGGATCTCCGTGGAAAGACCCTAGGCGTTCTGGGACTTGGGCGGATTGGATCACAGGTAGCGCGGATTGGGAGCGCCTTTGGAATGAATCTGATTGCCTGGAGCCAGAACATGACGCCCGAGGCGGCCAAAGCCGCGGGCGCAATCCTGGTTTCCAAGGACCAGCTGTTCGAGCGAGCCGATATCCTGACGATCCATTTGGTGTTGAGCAGCCGTACGCGCGGCTTGGTAGGAGCCGCGGAACTGGAGAGAATGAAGCCAACGGCCCGCTTGATCAATGCGTCGCGCGGGCCGATCGTCGAAGAGCAAGCTTTGATCAGCGTGTTGAAGAACAAGCAAATCGCCGGCGCGGCGATCGACGTATTCGACATTGAGCCGCTACCTCCGTCTCACCCCTTCCGGACGCTGGACAACGTACTGGCAACGCCGCATATCGGCTACGTATCGCATGGTCTTTACACGACGTTCTACGAGGATACCGTCTCGAATATTCGGAAGTGGCTCGACACACATTAGGCAGTGCGCGGACTCAAGTGATCGAGCATGAAGCATCGGGGTTGGAGAGTTTCAGTTCAGCAAAACGGAGAAAGACAATGACCAAAAAGCTCGAAGATAAGATCGCTGTCGTCACCGGCGGGACAGAAGGGATTGGGTTGGCTACGGCAAAGCTATTCGCCAAGGAGGGTGCGTATGTCTTCATCACGGGCCGTCGCCCGAAGGAGCTCGACGAGGCCGTGAAGGCAATCGGCACCAACGTCTCTGGAGTTCAGGGAGACGTCGCCAAACTGGCCGATCTTGATCGTCTTTACAATACCGTCGCTAAGGTGAAGGGGCGAATCGATATTGTTTTCGCCAACGCGGGCGTTGGAGAATTTGTTCCCTTTGGGGCCGTCACCGAGGAGCATTTCGACAAACTATTCAACATCAATGTAAGGGGAACGCTGTTCACGGTGCAAAAGGCCCTAGGGCTGCTGAAGGATGGTGGCTCTATCATTCTCAACGGCTCCGTCGCGAGCGTTAAGGGTACCGCCGCCTTCGGCGTATACGCCGCGAGTAAGGCTGCCATCCGCTCTTTCGTGCGAACCTGGACTACAGATCTGAAGGACCGTCGTATCCGCTCAAACGTTGTTAGTCCGGGTCCGATCAATACGCCGCTGGCAAGTCGGCAATCTACAGACGTGATCGCGCGGATTGTGTCCACCATCCCGATGGGACGCATGGGGGAACCCGAGGAAGTTGATAAGGTGGCGTTGTTTCTGGCGTCGGATGACTCCAGTTTCGTCACGGGTACCGAACTGTTCGTTGACGGCGGCAGAGCCCAGATCTGATCGAAAGGGCTGGAGATTTTTTGGGCGGGATCGCTCGGAAGGAATGGGCAACGACATTGACGTCCAAAGGAGAAACGCCATGAATGGCAGTGCCTCTAGGAAAAGAGAGTTGTCCAAGCGCGGTACGAAACCGAGTACTTTCGGTCGCATGGTCACGGGAAATGTAAACTGTATCGTTAGACAGGTTCTATAATTGGTTGCGGGGGCCTGCAACCATCCGAATTGTTTAGTCCTGCCTTTTATGATCCGGCTGGCAGAGTAGGTGGCACCCCGAAGGTCAACGGTCATAAGCGGGCGATTCCGTGCAACCGACCAGTCCGAACTTGGCCACGCCAGTCAATACAAGCGCGTTTATCGATACTAATCCGACCGATGAACCGATAACTACCTGATTGCCGCGGCACGGTGAAATTGTCTTCTCTGAAGTTCGATTCCTCTTCGCGTTTTCTGGTCGGCGAACACTATGCTAGCGCCCGTGATGCCTCATAGCGACTTTAGGAGCGGGATTCGTCAAAAGCCGTGCTACGGTTTTTAGGATTTCGCGCGAAAGGTACTCGTCTGATACTACGCGAGCCACGCCGATGGCGCCGACGAGTGCGCAATATGTCATTATTGCTCGCGATCTTGCGGTGCCCTTGTCCTTCTCACTCGCGCCACGAAGCAAAGTCGCGACTAACTGAATGCTTTCTTGAGCCTCCTGAGTGACGAGGTTCCGTGCCATTGTCGCTGGCGATTGTCTTACATGTGGCTGTCGATGAGGCGCAGGGTGCGGCCCCAAGCGATTTGAGCTGCTTCGGCGGCAAAGCTATCGCGTTCGTCGCACTGGAAGCCGTGACCAGCGTTATAAGTGTAGACCTCGACCGACGGCTGCTTCGACTTGATCGTCTCGACGTCGCTCATCGGGATGTGCGCGTCCAACTGACCGAAATGCAGCATGGTCGGGACTTTCGGGGACTGATCGGCCATCCTGACGATCTGGCCGCCGTAATAGCCGACCGCCACCGAGAAGCCCGTCAGATTGGTCGCCGCGCCATAGGTCAGCGTTCCGCCGAGGCAGAAGCCGATGACCGCGATCTTGCCGACATCAGCGATCGCCTCGCGTGCGGCAGCAACGTCCAACATCCAGGCCTGCCT
>Ga0210401_10002560_pt1 | contig 20074 bp, 18 predicted proteins | sample IncBWH32MmetaG_FD_150866 | JGI IMG/M metagenome (GOLD analysis project Ga0210401, IMG submission 150866) | Forest soil microbial communities from Barre Woods Harvard Forest LTER site, Petersham, Massachusetts, United States - Inc-BW-H-32-M | ecosystem: Environmental > Terrestrial > Soil >... | reverse complement strand
TTTTTCAGAAGTACGCTGGCGCTTCTGCCCAGCCCCGTGAATTCTGCTCGTCGCTGAAGATCGAGGAACTGGTGCTCGCCCGCGCCTGCGCCGCCGGAAATGAGCGCGCGTGGGAAGTGTTCATGGCGCGCTATCGGGAAAAGCTTTACGAAATGGGGTTGCACATTACGCGGGAGGATTCTGCCGCGCGCGAGCTTTCTGATTCTCTCTATGCCGAGTTGTATGGAACGGTGACGCGCGATGGCGTGCGCGTTTCGAAGCTCTCCTTTTATACCGGCCGGGGTTCGCTCGAAGGCTGGATGCGCACCGTCATGGCGCAAGAGCATGTGAACCGCTACCGCCGCCAGAGGCGCGAGGTAAGCCTCGAAGAGGAGACCGAAGAAGGGGCGCAGTTCGCTTCTCCGGAAAAAGAGGATGTCGCAGCGGTCGATCCACGCCTGGAATCCGCCACAGATGAGGCTTTGGCGGCGCTGAGTCCCGAAGAACGCTTCATCCTGGCTGCCTACTACCTGGATGACCGGACCCTGGCTGACATCGCTCGCATGCTTGGGGTTCATGAGTCGACCATCAGCCGCAAGCTGGAAAAGCTCGCTAAATCGTTGCGGAAGCAGATCGTTGCCGGACTTGCCCGCCACGGCATGAGCCGCCGCCAGGCGGAGGAAGCTTTGCAGGTGGATGTGCGGGATTTGCGCGTAAATCTACGAGATCGCCTGGCGCAAGAATCTCCCGGCGAAACGTTCCATAAGAAGAAAGTGGAAGCCCCTGCGGGTGACGGAAATGCGTCGGTTTCAAAGGGGATACAAGCTAAGCTGTAGCGTTTGACGGATGAGTTTTTGACGGATGAGCGAACTGCCCAAAATCGTGCGTGCCCGCCTGAAAGCGGAACCGTCCGGGGATCACCCCGATCCTAACCTGCTGGCCGCTTTTGCCGAGCAGGCGCTTCCCGACCGGGAACGGGCGCCGATCTTGCTGCACCTTGCCCGCTGCGCCGATTGCCGTGACGTGCTGGCGCTCGCGGCTCCGCCCGGTGACTCTGTGACTGATGCTTTAGACACCACAAGGCACGTGCGGGTTTTCCGCTGGTCGATATTGCGTTGGGGAGCGGTGGCTGCGTGCCTGGTGATCGTTGGATCGGCCGTGCTGATGAAGCGGGATTCGATGATGAGGATGCAGTCCCCGAAGATCGTGGCCATGCGGTCGGAGGAGGTTGCGGATCAGGATCAGCCTTCCACGCGAGAGCCCTTGCCTGCGCCTCTTCCTCCACGGCACGAGGAGGCTTTCGCGACGGGCGCTCACGAACAGGCATTTGTGAGTAACGATGTAGGTCTGGATGCAAACAAGAAGAAAGAGGCCGCCGCAAAGACCAAGGCATTGCAAGCGGCACCGCCGAAGAGCTTGATGCTTACGCCAGGTTTGAGCGCTTCACGAGCCGGGGGTTTTGCGATTGGTCATGGGGGCGGGATGGGGTCCGGTGCAATGGCCGGAGCCGCCGGCAGTGCGGCGTCGTCGTATGCACTGCGCTCGAATCCAGGCGCACCGGCGAAGCCTGCATCTCCAAAAGCAGAGGATAAAGCCCTTCCCACGCTCGGGCGGAACGTTACCGACCTGACGACCCTCTCCCCACAATCGCAGACAGTGGAAGTCCAGGCGCAAGCGAACGAGATCGAGGCTGACACCGCAACCGCGGGAAAGCAGGAAACGCCGGGCCGGGCAAAATCCGCGGTGACAGCTCCCGCCGCGCTACCCGCAGCGCCGCCCCCTGCCCCATCTGCAAACGGCCCACAGTTGTTCGACCGAATGACGCCGCAATCGTCAGAAACCGTGACCACCAACCGGGCCGCGGCCAAGGAAGCCGCTTCGCCGAACCGCGAGCGTATGGTGCAATCCTATGCGCCGGTGTCGCGCTGGACGATTTCTTCCGACGGCCAACTGGAGCACTCGATCGACTCCGGCAAGACATGGCAGCCAGTGGCAGTCGCCGATAACGCGACATTCCGCGCGCTCTCCCCCAATGGTCCCGATCTCTGGGTTGGAGGTGCCTCAGGCTTGCTCTATCACTCAACCGATGCCGGCAGGCACTGGACGCGGGTGAAGCCGGTTTCCGGTGGCACCAACCTGACTGCTGATATCGCCGCCATCGAGTTCACCGATGCGCGACACGGAAAGATCACCGCCAGCAATGGCGAAGTCTGGCTCACCGACGACGCCGGTCAGACCTGGCGCAAACAGTAAACCGGGGGTTCTGCACTACGATCACTTCACCAGGTAAAACGCCTCCTGCCGCGGGATGAAGAACTTGTAGCCGTCGTCGGTCAAGTAGGCATCGTCCTCCATCATGATGTACACCTTCTGCCCGTCCCACTCGGGCACGGGGGTCTGGGTGTTCAATTCAACGGATAAATACGATCCCTTGCGCAATTTCTTGGCCTGAGCCGTCGCCGCGTCGCTGCGCTGCGCACCGCGAAAATCGATGCTCGGTCCAAGGCCGTGACCCTGGTTTCCGATGGGATGGCTATAGATCTGCGCCTCGATGCCTTTCTGCTTCATCTCGTCCATGGTCTGGTTATAGACTTCGGCGGCCGTGCGTCCCGGACGAGCGGCGCGCTGGGTGAGCGCGTCCTGCAAGGCGTTGGTGTTCTTCATCGCGTTCTTCAACCCCGCCGGAGCGTCTTTTTCGCCGGGAAGTAACACGTAGGCCATCTTCTGCCAATCGGTATTCAGGCCCATGTAGGTGATGCCGAAGTCGAGGTGCACGGCGTCGCCGCGCTCAATCACGGTGCTCTCGGGCGCGACGGCAAGAAACCCTCGGGAAGTGTCGTTCTTCTTCGAGCGTCGCTGCACCCGCAAGTCTGGCTGGAACCAGGTGCCGACGCGGTTCTGACCAAGTTGGTCGTACAGCCAGCGGCGCACGTCGCCGACCGTGGTCTTCCCAGGGTGAATCACTTCGCTCGAAAGCGCCCGGCGGGTCAGGGAATCGGTGAGTTGGACCATTGCCTGGTAAGTCGCGAATTCTTCCGGGATCCGCGTATCGAGGTACTCCTCGATCAGGTCCGCGGCCGGGACGAAGTGCTGCGCGGCATCCGATCCCATTTTCTCGGCGATGAAGTTGTAGGTGTCATAGGTGAGGCTGCGTTGTACGCCGCGGCGGGCGCCATAGCTGAGCGCGATCTTCTGCGGCTTGTACTGCGCGTAGAGTTCGGGGAGCGCTTTGTCGGCGGGGCGCGGATCGTCAGGCGATTCGAAGAATTGCTTGACGTTCTCTTCCGAGTATCCGCTGATCGCGATTTTGCGCAGGCCTTTCTCGCCAGTGTCGACGAATACGAAAAAATCGCGATTGCCGGCGTAGGGCCGCGGGGGCGCAATGTACTGCGTCAGGGGATCGTCGTGGAACTCTTCGTTCACCACGATCCACATGTCGATGCCGTACTGCCGCATCATGGGCAGGATCATCTCGTGACGCTTCGCCAGCCATTGCTCGCGCACCGCGATCTGCTGCGACCAGGACAACAGCATGGGAGATTTCGTGGAAGAGTTCTGTGCAACCGCTGCAACTGTGAGCACACAGGAAAGCAGGAAGATCCGCGTCCGCATTTGGGGCCTCGTTCGCTGAATTTTGCAGCGGGCCATATTCCCGTGACGGGCACATCGCTGTCAAACCCGCCGGCAAGTTGAGTCAAGGGAGGCTGGGAATGGTACCGCGTCTTGGAACCCGACTCGTCCGCGCTACCATGATTTAACTTAAATGTTCAATGATCAGTGAACTTATAGGAGGGAAGGCGTGCCTCATGAAGCGAAGTGTTTCGTTCTGGCGGTTGAGGTGATGCTTATGGTCGCCAGCGCCGCCGGACAGCAATTTCAGCTCATGGAAGCTTCCATCAGCGAAATTCATCGCAGCCTGCGGAGCGGCAAGCTGACTTGCCACAGCCTGGTACAGCAGTACCTGGACCGCATCATGGCATACGACCAGCACGGGCCCACCCTCAATGCCATGCTCTACGTAAACCCCAAGGTGCTGGAGCAGGCCGATGCCATGGACAAGGAGCTCAAACGCGGCACCAAGCTCAAGCCGCTACAGTGCATTCCGGTGGTGTTGAAGGACAACTTCGACACCGCCGATATGCCGACCACCGGCGCATCGCTCGCACTCAAGGGCATGCAGCCGGCGAAGGATGCGTTCACGGTGGCGCGGTTCCATCAAAACGGAGCGCTGATTCTCGGGAAAACGAACCTGCATGAGCTGGCGCTGGCTGGGCTAACCTCGAGTTCGCTGGGAGGCCAGACCAAAAATCCTTATGAGCTGTCGCGGACCCCGGGTGGTTCTTCCGGCGGCACCGGGGCGGCCTTGGCGGCCAACTTCGCGACCGTGGGTACGGGCTCCGACACGGTGAACTCGATTCGCTCGCCGTCCTCCGCCAATAGCCTGGTCGGCATTCGTCCCACGCGCGGGCTGATCAGCCGCGCCGGCGTCATCCCCGTCTCGTCTACGCAGGACGCCGCCGGGCCTCTGGCGCGAACCGTAGCCGACGCCGCCGTCATGCTCGATGTGATGGCCGGCTACGATCCCGATGATCCCGTGACGGCGCGCTCGGCATCGGCAGGATTCCCGCGACCTATACCGCCTCGCTCGACCGCAACGGCCTGAAGGGTGCGCGCATTGGGGTGCTGCGTACCCTGTTCGGAAGCGGCCACGACCACCAGGAGGTCAACCGCGTCATGGCCAATGCCCTCGAAGTGCTCAAGATGCAGGGCGCAATTCTGGTAGACATCGACGACCCGGCTTTTGATACCGGCAAGCTGAACTCGGACCTCGATGTGCAAAAGTACGAATACAAATTCCAGCTCAACAACTACCTGAAAGCCCAGCCTGACCCTCCCGTGCACTCGCTTGCCGAACTCATCGCGTCGGGCCAATACCACAAGGCGTCGCTTGAGAAGTTCCTCGCTTCGGCGGAAAGCTACGAGAACGGCCTGAACGAGCCGGACTACCGGGACCGGCGCGTCAAGATTGATGACCTGAGGGTTCAATTGGCGAACCTGATGGCGAAAAACAAGGTGGTCGCGCTGCTCTATCCACACCAGAAGCGCCTGCCGGTGATGATCGGCGAGATGAATCAGGCGGAGCGTAATGGCATCCTGGCCTCTCTCGCGGGATTTCCGGCCATTACGGTTCCGGCAGGATTTTCCACGCCGACGGAAAGCGCGCCGATCGGGGTGCCGGTCGGGATCGAATTCCTCGGTCCGCCGTTTAGCGAGCCCCAGCTGTTGCAGATCGCCTACGGCTTCGAGCAGGCGACGCACGCCCGCAAACCACCGCAATCTACGCCGCCGCTAAATGGCCGTTGAATTGAGAAAATAGGGTAAGCCCCAAGCTCTCGCGGAAGGCTACAGGCCTAGCCTAAATTATTCGCTGATTTTTCCGGCCAAATGAGAAAGGATGCTCTACAAGGTGTGTGAACACTGGGTTTTCGCAAAACAGCTCACGGATGACAAAATAATAGTCAAGACGCCGGGCCGGAGCGCCGGCTGCCCCCCATCTCCCGCGCCCGCCACGCCTTCGCCATCGCCCGATCGCGCTTCGCCGTGGCAGGAGAGATACTCACCGGCTGCGCCATGTCCTCGACCGACAGTCCGGCAAAAAAGCGCAATTCAACTTTAAGCGATGGCCTCCGGACGTTCCACATTCGCGGATATTGTCCGACAGCGCTGCCCGCGCTGCCGGCTGGGAAACATCTTTGCGGGTTCCGCCTTCGTCGGCTTTCCGAAAATGCATGAGCGCTGCCCCGTGTGCCAGCTTCGCTTTGAGCGGGAAGCCGGATATTTTCTGGGCGCGATGTACATCAGCTACGGGTTGGCCCTGGTGATCATCTCGGGAATCGCAGCGGCGTTGTGGGCCGCGACCGGCTGGTGGATTGCGAAAGCTGTGCTTTGGGCAGTCGTCCTGTTCCTGCCGCTGGCGCCGGCGATTACCTATTTCTCCCGCGTCCTCTGGATCTACTTCGACCAGACCTTTGACCCCGACCGCAGCTAGCGGCAAATGCGAGAACGCAGTCGCGCTTCGCGCAAGTTGTAAATTCCTCCGAACATTTTCGCCGCAGGCCGTCGTCTTGCGACCACGTAACCACGTCTTTTCATGCGCGCGAGCGGCCTCGCTTTGTTCTTTGTCTTCATGAGATTCCAGCCGAAGCCAAGGTGCACGCTTGCGGCGGCAACCGAATTACTTCCGTAAGACGGGGAGTGGTTACGCATCGAAACCGCGAATTACGAAAGTGACATTTACACCTCGGCGTGCTCACCGTACTATCGCGTTCGTGGTTTGGCAGTTCTGGGGGAGGGCTGCCGAGGCGTCCTGAACTTAGTTCAGGACGCTTTTATTTTTAAGGCAGGTCACAGGTCTCAGGTGACAGGTCGCAGGTCAGGGGCGAGAGGAATACGCCAAGGCGCCTGCCGCATTTCGCGACGCCGCTCCGATGTGACCTCATGGCTGGACCTGACCAATCCCGGTAACAAGGCTTAAGATCTGGGACCCAAGACCTGAGACCCAAGACCTGAGACCCAAGACCTGAGACCCAAGACCTGAGACCCAAGACCTGAGACCTGAGACCTGCCCCCCTGCCCCCTGCACCTTTCGCCGCTATTCCTTCATCTAATGCGAGTGTTAGAATTTCTTACCACCCAAGTGGTAGCACTCATACCGGTGCCACGGCCGGCAAGTTTCCAACCGGGGCCGGAACGAGGTATCTGGAGGAACAATGGCAAGTAATGGAATCGTCGAGGTGACCGACGCAAATTTCGACGCTGACGTATTGAAGTCCGACAAGCCCGTCCTGATCGATTTCTGGGCGACCTGGTGCGGCCCCTGCCGCGCCATCGCACCCATCGTCGACGAACTGGCCACCGAATACCAGGGCAAGGTAAAGGTGGGCAAGATGGACGTCGACCGCAACTCCGCCACGCCCATGCGCTATGGCGTTCGCGGAATCCCCACCCTGCTCGTCTTCAAAGACGGCCAGGTGAAGGAGCAGATTGTGGGCTATGTGCCGAAGGAGCAGATCCAGAAGGCGCTCGACAAGCACGTCGGATAAGTATTCGGCGAAAAAATAAAGAGCCCGGCCATCGTGCCGGGCTTTTTGCAGGCCGTCAGATTTGTGCAGCCCAGCCGTCTTTTCAGTACTTCCGCAGAACCCCGATTACCTTCCCCTGCAGTTCAACGGCCGCGGCCGGCACGATGATAGGCTGCATGTTCGCGTTGGAAGGCTGGAGACGAATCTTGTCGCCTTCGCGATAGAAGCGTTTCAGCGTGGCGTCCGCGCCGTCGACCAGCGCGACCACGATCTCTCCGTTGTGGGCGGTCTTGTTGCGCTCGACCAATACGTAGTCGCCGTCGACGATGTGTTCATCCTGCATGTAATCGCCCCGCACCTCGAGCACAAAAACTTCCTTGGAGCGGACGAAGTCGGCCAAAGAAATAGTGTTGCCGTCGCGTTGCTCCACCGCCTCGATGGGACGGCCGGCGGCGATCCGGCCCATTACCTGCAGCACCAGCCCGGTATTGACCGCCATCGATTGTTTCAACTTGCCCTTGGGCGCAACCAGGTCGATCGACCGGCTGCGGTTGAAATCCCGCGTGAGCAGCCCCTTTTTCTCGAGGTTGGCGACGTGCTTGTGCACCGTTGCCAGCGAGTTCAAGTTCAATCCTTCGCGAATCTCGTCGTAAGAAGGAGAGTAGCCGTTCTCCGACACAAACCGAGAAATGAAATCGTAGACCTCGTGTTGCCGCCGGGTGATTGCCATAGCCAGATGTTAGCGAATAAAAGGCGAATGTCAAGTGGGATGTGTGGCGCTGGCATCGTGCTCGCAAAAAGTCGAGCGCCTGGAGTTGATTGCGCGATTCCGAGCGGTATATCAAGAAGCGGGTAGTGAATGAAATCGGCGAATGAGCGTCCACCGGCGATCCCGGCAGGACTCGGCGGCCGGCCACAGCACGCAGGTCTGCTACTGATTCTCCAACTCAATCTTCATGACGTGAATTTGATTCGTCTTCACATCCAGCGTGCCTACGATCTTCACCTTCTGTCCCTCAAAGCCGTGAACCAGGTCCGGACGGTCGAGCTTGTAAACATCTTTGCCTGCGGAAAGCACCAGCGTACCGCCCAGATGCTCGATGCAGTAGGTGGAACAGGTGTTCGACGTCCCGCCCATCGATTTCGTCTTCAACATTTCCTGATGCGACCGCGTCAGCGAGTGGACGTTCATGGCGCACTGGCTGTCAGAAACCTCTCCCCGGAACATGCGCGTCCCTTGGCTTTCGGCAATTCCGGCCAATGCCACGATCGCGCTCGCACAAACTATGAAAGCTCTCTTCATAACAACTCCTGATGTGTCGTTCTAAGGCACGACCGTAAATTTCAGGTGCATGCCTTCATGGTCTTCGCTGCATATCACGGTGCAGACCGCTTCGTATTCCCCCGGTTCCGCAGGAGCGGTCAGCAGAAACTCCTGCGTTCCTGGTTTGAATAGAAGGTCCCAACCCTCGACCTTGCTGCGATCTTTCGCCCGCAATAACGTGAAGCCGTGAATCGATCCATCGCGGTTCCAGGATTTGGCCCTGCGCGCTGTGACTCGCAGCAGCACCTGCTCCCCCACCTTGACCGTGATTTCTGGTGCATGTTGCCCGGCGATCCGGTAGCGGCTGTCGCGATCCGCGGTCAACTCGATGACTCGAGGCTGCGCGACCGCGCCTGGCGCCACTGCCAGCAACAGAGTCGCGACACTGAAAACAACCCGTAATGTTCTTGCGCGCTTCATGGCCTCGGCTCGCTATTGCGTCATGTAGAACAACACGAGCCGCATATCCTCGTCGGTGATGGTGGCGCGCACCCGCATGTGGCGCACGATCGTCGCCATGGCGCGTGGCGGAAATTTTTGCGGGGCCGCATGGCAGCGTCCGCAATTGGCACGGAATCGCTGTTCCCCAAGGGTGCGCATCGCATCGGGATCAAGATTACTGTGCACGGCCGGCGTCGGAGCCGATGCTTCCTTCTTGCTCGAAGAACCAGCGAAGGCTGTCACTGCGAGCACCAGCGTAATCATCAAAACTGGAATCCGTTTCATGGCGCTCCCTCGCGTCCCAGCGGAACCAGGAAGCGGTAGACGATGCCAACCGTCCATTGATTGAAATTCCCGGCCGAACTCAGCTGGCGCCCGTAGCTGCCGACAACCTTCAGGCCATCTTTCAGGAAGTAGTTGACGCCAAAATCGGCCTCGCCCGTATTCGCGCCCGGCAGGCCAAGCGCCTGAGCCGCGTCGGAAGAGATGTCGCCGTTGAAGAACTGCTGCCCGCGCACCACCAGTTCGGTGCGCCGCATTGCTTTTTCCCAAAAGCGCGCCTGACTAAGTCGATAGGCGCCCTCGATCCAGTAGCCGCTGCCCTGATTCGCGTGGGCGAACTCGGCGTGGACGCTGAGCGGAACGGCGTGCGGCTGCCATGCCAGGTGGACTCCGAACGCGTTCTTGCGGTCGTCCTGCAAGACCTTCTGCCACGAGGCGCCGATCTCCAGCCGCGGGCCAGGAAAGAACACTCCGGCACGGCCGCCGACGTGCCGCTCCGATTCCACTCCATCGATGCCAATACTCGTCACCGAAACGTACGCGGCATAGTTGAGGTTGGCGTGAGCGCCTACAGGGAATCCGCCGCGTAACATGGCGCCATCGCTCGAAGCGGTGGCTACGGGAAGAATCAGAGGATCAGGCTGCAAGGCGCGAATCCACTCGGGATAGAGCCGCTCGTTAAAGATCCCAAATGGAGTGAGAAAGCGCCCGGCGGTGATCGTGACGTAAGGATTGGCGATGTAATCCGCCTGCAGGTAATCGAGGTGCTTGCTGACCGGGCCGCCGAACGACCCGTTGGGCTGCTGCTGGAATGCGCCTTCGAACTCTCCACGCGCTTCCACGAGCCAGTGGTCGCCGAACGGCACCAGCAGCACAGGATTCAGCTGCGTATCGACCAAACCCTGCCCGGCGTTGAGGTAGGTCAGGAATCCCGCGTTCCCGCTGAGGATGGGAACCGGCTTCTCGACCTCGGCCTCCTGCGAATGCGCGTGAGCCGGCGCGAAAAACTGGAGAAGAACCAGGCCGACGAGCCGCGAGAGCAACACTCGCCGCCGGCGCGCCAGGCCAGATCTTGTGTACAGAGAAAACAACTGCAACCCCACGTATGGTTTTGGGGCGATTGTCCTTGACCATTGAAAGAAGAGGAACGTAACCGAAGTAATGTCTTGTGGAGACGCGCGGTATCGATGTGCTCAGACGCTTGAGCAGACACGACATCCGGCGTTAGTAAATATTGTGTAAATAGTAAAGATTGTGTAACGGACGTGCTGCGTCGTCTTGGCGACGCCGGTGGTCCGCATCCTGGAATTGCCGACGAATGCGAGGCACCAAGCTAGCAGAAGTGAGCCTCAGCGCAAACTCCCGAAGCAGACGTTTTGTCCGCTACAATAGCAACGCAGACTTGAAGACCATTAGAATTTTTGATCGATTTACGATGACCGCGTTACCGCCGGAACCTCTGTTGCCAGACGAAAGCCCGCCTTCCGATTCGCGCCAATTTCCTCCCGGTTTCCTTTGGGGCGTTTCCACGGCTGCCTATCAGGTCGAGGGCAACAATCACAATGCGCAATGGTACGAGTGGGAAACCGCCGGCCGCATCCGTTCCGGCGACTGTGCGGGCATAGCCTGCGACTGGTGGGCCAACGCGGAGCGCGATTTCGATTTCGCGCGGGACCTCGGCCTTAACGCACTTCGACTCTCGGTGGAGTGGAGCCGCATTGAACCCGAGGAAGGCCGCTGGAATCCACAGGCTCTCGAGCGCTATCGGGAACTGCTGCAGGCGCTGGTCGAGCGCGGCATTCGTCCCATGGTGTGCCTGCACCACTTCACAAATCCTACGTGGTTCGAGAAGCAGAGCGCGTTCCTTCATGCGGACGCGCCGGCTTTGTTCGAGCGCTTTGCGCGCTACACGGTGGAAGGTCTTCGCGACCTCTGCCAGGACTGGGTGACGTTCAACGAGCCGAATGTCTATGCCGCTTCGGGATATGTCCTGGGCGAATTTCCTCCCGGCCAGGTCGGCCAGATCAGTACAGCGATCCGTGTCACCAGCGCTCTTGCCCGCTGTCATCTGCTGGTTTACCGCATGATCCACGAGTTGCAGCCGCAAGCGCAGGTCGGCTGGGCCCAGCACTACGTAGTTTTTGAACCGGTCGCGACCATGTTTGATCGCTGGGTGGCGGGCCTGCTGAACGAGACCTTCAACGAGACTTTTTTGCAGTTGGTGGAGCGTGGACGCCTGCGTTTTCCCTTAAGCCTGCTCGACGGTCACGCCTCCGACGTCGAAGGCGCCTGCGATTTTGTCGGCCTTAACGTCTACAACCGCCTGCACGTCGCGTTCGATCCCCTGAACCTGGGCCAGCTCTTCAGCCGTATCTTTGTGCCCGACCACGTGCCACAGGGCGATCCCGGAGTCGAGCGTCCTTACGGCGAGGCCTATCCCAAGGCAGTCCGCGTCGCGGTGGAGCGCGTTTCGCGGATGAAGAAGCCGATCTACATCTTGGAGAACGGCGTGCCCGATGCACAGGACCGCATCCGGCCCTGGCTGCTGGTGAATGTGGTCAAGGAGCTCCACCTGCTCATGAGCGAAGGCCACGATATCCGTGGCTATTTCCATTGGACGCTGACGGACAACTTCGAATGGACGGAAGGTTGGAGACTGCGGTTTGGGCTGATCGAACTGGACCCGGCCACGCAGAAACGAACCGTTCGCCCAAGCGGCCGGCTCTATAGCGATATCGTTCGCGCCAACGGCCTCACGCCCGCTCAGGCCGACGCCTACCGATCCCACCCGCAGCCCGATCCAACGCGGCTCGATCCAACGCGCCCCGCGTAGGGGCAGACGCCCTCGTCTGCCCGCGGGCGAAGCCCGCCCTCGCTTCTCTAGAATTGTCATCCTGAGTGAAGCGAAAGCCTGCCCTGAGCGAAGCCGAAGGGGACCTGCTGTTTTGCCAGCCACGCCACCAAGCCACCCGTCTGAACGCGCCCTTTACGACACTCCGCCCGACCCTGCCCACGCCTCGCCATGCCCGACGGAGAGGCCGCTAACCGCTGGCGACACCGGCACAGAGTGTGGTACGTGCCGCTCGAGAACTTCTTCCAGAATCGCCGGCACTTCAAAGATTGCCCGGTTGGAGTAAGCCCTCGCGTTGGCGCGCAGCTCGTCGAAAGTGTCTTTCTGCAACAGCCGCTCGATGCCCGAAGCGATCTGGCCGAAATCGCGCAACACGATTCCTAGCCGTTTCTCCTCGACCCATTCGGTGTTATAGCGTTCCTGCGGCAGGGTGCGCTTGTTGCGTTCGACGATCGCCGGCAGGTCGAACTGCAGCGCCTCGCTGATGCTCCCCGGTCCCGGCTTCCCGATGAAGAAGTCGGCCAATGCCATGTAATGCGCGACGTTGTTCGTGAAGCCCTCGATCAGCATGGGACGCCGCTTGGGCATTGCCTGAAGTTCGGCGCGCAGCTTCTGGTTGTGGCCGCAAATCATAATCAGTTGCACATCGTTCGCAAGGCGGTTCACTTCGCGTGCGATCTCCGCCATCACCGGTGCTCCGTGCCCGCCGAACAAGACGATGCCAGTTGGCAAATCGCGCCGAAGGCCGAGTCGCTCGCGTTCCGCGGCAACGTCGAGCTTGGGTTTCTCGTAAAAACGCGGCTTCAGAATCATTCCCGATGTGCGAAAAACCCGGTGCCGCGCATGTCCCATTTCGAATGCTTGCTGCTCCGCGCGCTCTGTCCCGCAGATGAGAAACTCCGACTCGGGTTCGATCCAGAAATGCGGCGGTGTGTCCGCCATGTCGGTCAGCAGCGTGGCGAATGCCGTCTTCGGCGCCGCCTCGCGCAGGCTTTCTCCCAGCGCGCGATTGAACAGGGGAATCACCGACAACACGAGGTCGGCGGGATGCTCGCGCCAATACCTTTCGAGCATCGCGACCACCTGCGCGTGGTAGAGGCGCAACAGGCCGCGCAGCAGCACGAGTAGCTGTGGTGTCGGCCGCGTCCAGCCTTTGCGCAGGATCAGGTTATAGCCGTCCTGGATGCGGATGCCGGTTGCACGCCGGATCACGTCGATCGAATCCAACTGATCCTGCAGATTCATCAACTCGACCTTCCACGGTCGCGGTTGCTGCTCGAGCGTGCCTTTCAGCGCCTCGGCGGCATTGCGATGCCCTCCGCCCGCGTCGAAAAATACGATGGTCAGCTTGCGCATAGCTCCTCCGCGCACACCTCGCGCTCTCTATAGCGTGACCGCGATTTCTTACGAGAACATCAATATTGTGTGAATTCTTCAGCAAAGCAGGGACTGGTACCAAGGTAATCAGCCGTCGATCGACGATTGCCAAATGCCGACCAGCGCGTGACTTATGATGGAAGGCCTGAGCCGGTCTCGACCCATTACCGTGAAAAATTTTCCAGCGTTGATCTTCGGCTGACGCATGCTTTCCCGCATTCTCCGCAATCTACGACCGTCGCATCAGCACAGTGCTTTTTCCGCCACCGTGCTGCTGATGACCACGGTCATGCTGTCGCGCGTTATCGGCTACCTGCGCGAAGCCTACATCGCGTACGCCTTCGGCGCCGGCGGCCAGACCGACGCCTACGTTGCGGCATTCACCCTGCCGGATTGGCTGAATTACATCCTGGCGGGCGGCACAGCCTCGATCACATTCATCTCGATCTATACCCGCTTCCTCGCTGAGAAGCGCGAGGCCGATGCCCAGAAAACTTTCTCGGTGATCGTCACCGTGATGACGACCGTATTCCTGATCGGAATTGCCGCCGCCGAGATCTTTACGCCGCAGTTTGTCTCCTGGATGTTCCACGGATTCTCGCCTGAGCAGATGAAGCTGTGCGTCTCGCTCACTCGCATCCTGTTGCCCGCGCAAATTTTCTTCTATGTCGGCGGTGTGGTCGGCGCGGTGCTGCTCTCGCACCGCATGTTCTTGTTTCCCAGCTTCGGGCCTGTGCTCTACAACGTGTTCATCATCCTGGGAGGCGTCGTCGCCGGAAAACAGATCGGCATCGCGTCGCTTGCCTACGGCGCGTTGCTGGGATCGGTAATTGGCCCATTCCTCGTGAACGCGATCGGCGCCGCGCGAATCGGTACCGGCTATCGCCCGTCGTTCGAGTGGAGAAACCCCGCCTTCCGCGAGTGGGTGCGGCTCTCGATTCCGCTGATGCTGGGAGTGTCGCTGGTCACCGCCGACGACTGGATCCTCCGCTACTTCGCCTCGAGTGGGGTGGGCGACATCTCCCGCCTCAACTACGCGAAGCGTCTGTTCGCTGTACCCATCGCCGTGCTCGGGCAGGCCACCGGACAGGCCTCCCTGCCGTTCTTCGCGAGGTTGTTCGGCGAAAAGAAAATGAAGGAGTTCGGCGAGACCGTGAACGGCTCCGTCTACCGGATTTCCGCGCTGTCGTTCCTCTCCTCGGCGCTCATGATGGTGGCCGCCCTGCCGCTCATCGACTTGGTTTATCGCCGCGGGCACTTCTCGTTCGTCGACTCGCAGGAAACCGCCCTCTACTTCTTCTGGTTCTCGCTATCCCTCGCATTCTGGTCGGCGCAAGGACTCTACGCGCGCGCCTTTTACGCTGCCGGCGACACGCTTACGCCCATGGTCGCCTGCACACTCGTGACGATCGCCTCTCTGACGGTTTACCGGTACTTGTTCCATGAGCTTTCCGTGGTGGGACTGGCCATCGCCTCCGACCTCGGGATCATAGCCAATACGGTCGTGGCCGCAATCCTTCTCGATCGTCGAAGGTTGGTCTCGCTCTCCGAGTTCCCGTGGTTCGAACTGGGCAAGTCTATCGTCGTGGCAGCCGTGGCTGGCGGCATTGCCTGGCAGGTGTCGCGGCTCATCCCCCTGCGCGGCAGCCGGATGGCGGACCTCGAATCCCTGGGCCTGAGTTCGGTCACTTGGGCCGGAGCGGTAGCGGCAGGATTGTGGCTGCTCCGGTCCGATCTGCCCCAAAGTCTTCGCCGGAAGAGAACGTCCGAGGCGGTGCCGGAAAAGCCGCTCAGCCAGGCAGCCACTTTAGAGCCGTAGAAAACCCCAGATAGACTGGTTTACCTGGGACACGATCTCCATTTATTTCAGCGACTTGAGAGATGATCGAGACTTGTGGCCGAATGTTCGGTCGTGCATTGTGAACGCGCATCAGGACGGGGCAAAGTGCTCCTGAAAGTTAGGAGGCCCCCAGATGGCGAGCCCCATGGTGGATTATTGCGAGCAAGCCAACCCTAGAGTTCTGGCCGACATTCGCCGGCTGAGCAACGTCGTCGGCAACGCCCGGCGCATCCAGGCCAGCTTCCTGGCCTCAGCCGAGAAGAAGACATTGATCTGGCTGGCCGAGCGTACGCCCGCCTGGATTAATTCTGACCACCTCACCGCCATTGGCTTCATCGGCCAGATTATGGCTGGGGTCTTCTACGCGCTCTCGCGCTGGAACCGCTACTACCTTTTGGCGGTGATTGTTTGCCTGGCATTGAACTGGCTGGGCGACAGCCTCGACGGCACGCTGGCCCGCGTTCGCCAGCAACAACGCCCACGCTACGGGTTCTATGTCGATCATATGATCGACAGCCTCGGCGCCGTCGCCATGATGGGCGGTCTTGCCCTTTCCGGTTTCATGCATCCCTGGATCGCCATCGGCTTGCTGATCGCTTTCCTGGTGCTCTCCATTCAGTCTTATCTCGCCACCCATACGCTGGGTGAATTCCGTCTCTCGTTCTGGAATTTCGGGCCGACCGAGTTGCGGCTCTTGCTCGCCGTCGGGAACCTGGCCCTGCTGCGCTGGCCGATGGTGTTGCACCATCACTACCGCCTGTTCGACATTGGCGGCGCCATCGGCCTGACTGGAATGAGCTTGATGATCGTCTTCTTCACCATCAAGAACGGATATCGCTTGTACCGCGAGGAGCGGATCCGATGAGCCCTCGCGAGAACATGCAGCGCACCGGCCTGCGCTGGCTGAAATTCAATGCGGTCGGCGCCGGCGGGATCGTGGTGCAACTGGTGGCGCTGGCAATCCTGAAGTCCGGTTTCCACTTCGATTACCTGCTGGCGACGGCCCTGGCGGTCGAAGCAGCCGTGATCCACAATTATTTCTGGCACGAGCGGTTCACCTGGGCCGATCGCCCGGGCGGCAACTCCTGGTTGCGCTTTGCCAAGTTCAACTTTACGACCGGCCTGTTTTCGATTCTTGGGAACGTGCTCGTGATGCGGGTGCTGGTGGGCGGGGCGCACCTGAACTATTTCGTCGCGAACCTCCTGACCATCGCCACCTGCTCAATCGTCAATTTCCTGGTGAGCGATCGCTTCGTGTTCGATGAATCCTGATTGGTTGAGCGCTGTCTGTGTTCAACACGCGCAAGTTCCGGACAAGACAGCGTTCCTCTGTAGACACTGGCCTGGCTTGGGGTACGGGTGTAATTTTTGCGGAACCCGGCGCGCGTCAGGCGCGTACCTTCCGGTGTCTAAACTAAAGTCACGCCAATACGCTTAAAGCTTGCACCCGCAGCAACGCGGAAGACGCTACTTCGTGATCGAACTCATTCACCTGCGCAAGGAATACGACAACCTGGTCGCTGTCCAGGACCTGTCGCTCACCATTCCGCAGGGCGAAATCTTCGGACTGATCGGGCCCAACGGCGCCGGCAAGACCACGACAATTCGCATGGCTTGCGGCTTGCTCTCTCCGACTCTCGGCCGCGCCCAGGTCAATGGGATCGATGTCGCCAGGGAACCGGAACTGGCGCAGCAGTCGATCGGGTACCTCTCCGATTTCTTCGCGGTCTACGAAGATTTGAAAGTCTGGGAATATCTCGACTACTTTGCTCACGCGTACAAAGTTCCCGACAGCGACATTCCCCCGCGAGTGACGGAGGTGATCGGGCAGGTTTCGCTCGAAGTGAAGCGCGACAGCCTGATTCGCGGCCTTTCGCGGGGTATGAAGCAACGCCTTGGCATCGCGCGAGCCCTCATTCACCGACCCAAAATCCTGCTGCTCGATGAGCCGGCTTCCGGCCTCGATCCCAAGGCTCGCTTGGAATTACGCAACCTGCTGCGCTCCCTTCGAGACCAGGGAACCACGATCCTGATTTCCTCGCACATCCTCACCGAGCTTGAAGGTTTCTGCACCTCGATCGGCATCATGGAAAAAGGCCGCATGATCCGCAGCGGCCGGATTGAAGAAGTCACCGCAGACGAGAAGCTGGGCCGCGACATGCAAGTCAGCTGGCTTGGCGATGCCCGTGCGACCCTCGAGGCCAGGCTTGCCGCTCACCCTCAGGTCTCGAAACTGCAATTGAACGAACACACGGGGACTTTTCAGTTCACCGGTTCCGACGATGAATTGGCTGCGCTTCTCGCTGAATTAATCAGCGCCGGGGTACGCGTCAAGACCTTCGCCGAGATCAAGCAGACGGTCGAAGACCTCTACATGAAGCTGTCGCGGCATGAGGTGACGTGATGTTGAAGTTCTGGCGCAATCCGGAATTCGTGCGCCACTTGCGGTCGGAACTGCGCCCCGCCCGCGCCATCACTCTGGCGGTTGTGGTGCTGTTTGTCTGTGCCATGATCGGGCTCGCCTGCTGGAGCCACCGTCAGCAGGTGCTCGCGAATGCCGAGTACAACGCGCAACGGTATGGCGGCCTGTGGGCCGAGCAGGCGGAACGCATCCGGCAAGACAATCCCCGCCAAATGTGGCTGCAGATCTGCCAGTGGCTGTTCGGATCGCAGTGCGTACTGCTTGCCTTCTGGTCGACCTACATGTGCGCGCAGTCGATCTGGCGCGAACGCGACCGCAAGACCTGGGACTTCCAACGCACGACCAGCCTCACACCGGCGGAACTGGCGGTGGGCAAACTGTTCGGTGAACCCGTGCTCGCCTACTTTGCCGTTTTGTGCGTGCTGCCCATTACGCTTTGGGCAACCCTCGCGGCAAAGCTGTCAGTCTGGAATTTTCTTGCTGGCTACATCTGCGTGCTGGCCGCATCCCTGTTCCTGGGCCTCTGTGGCCTTTGGCTTTCGATCTTGCTCGAGAGCCGAAGTGGCGGAGTCGGCATGATTGGAGCACTCGGGTTGTACGGCGTTGTTCTCGCCACCTACGGCTTCGCCGACTCCTGGTTCCCCGGTCTCGCCGCCTTCAGCCCGCTCAGCGGACTGCATACAATTCTCGGCATCGACTTCGACGGCCATCCGGCGGCTCGTCCCATGCTCTTTGGGCACTGTATCCCGTGGTCTGTGATGAGCCTGTTGCTCTACGGTTCCTTCGGCTCGTGGATCACCGTAATGCTGCTGCGCAATCTGAAACGCGATTTCAGCGAGATACGGCTCCTCTCCCGTTGGCAAGCGGTCGGTTGCGCGGCCTTCCTGAATTTCGTGTTCTACGCGCTCTTCCGGCCTGGCACCACCCTCCTCAAAGCCGATACCCTTGCGACCTTCATGGTCGGCATCAACGGGTTCATCCTCTTTGCGATTGGCTTAGCTTCGCTGACTCCGCTCGAACGTTTGAAAGTCTGGTGGCGCGGGCGCATCGAAGGCGTTGGCGGCATTTTCTCCGAGGATGGTTTGCCCTGGCCCTGGCTAGTGCTCTCCGCCGGGGTGGCCTACGCTCTGATGGTTTGGGGACTGCTCGCCTGGAGGTACGGACTCGACTTCCACCCCGGCGCGCTGCGGACCGCCGCATTGCAACTTCTGGGGATCACAGTGTTCGTGACCCGAGACATCCTGTTCGTGCAATGGTGCACATTGACCCGCTTCCGCCAGCCGGTCTTGAAGGCATTTCTGTTCTTGTGTCTTTACTACGGCTCGGCGTTGGTGATCGTGGGGATTTGCAGCATCTGGGGCGACCCTGCTGCCGCAAATGCGATGAGCCTGCTCACGCCCGCCGGAATCTTCGACACGCGATTCGAGTGGGGAGGATTCTCAAGCGCGATCTATGTATACGGCGGCCTCGCCCTGCAAGCTGGCGTGATTGGTATGATTCTGCTCGCCATCAGCCACAAACTCGGCCGCCCGACCCTGGTGGCAGCCGTCAGCGAAGGCTAGCGATTCTCTGAGGTTTCCTTCGCGACCTTTGCGATTCCTTCGCGTTCTTTGCGGTTAAAGGTTCTTCTCTGCGTCCTCCGCCGTTTTTTCCTGCATCCTCGGAGGTTTCCTTCGCGACCTTTGCGATTCCTTCGCGTTCTTTGCGGTTAAAAGCTTTACGCTCTAAGCCCGCGCACTCACCCAACGTCTAATCCGCGTGGTTGTGGTCATGCCCGCGGTTGACGTCCCAGATCTCGGCTTCAGTCTTTTCCAGCGGATACAGGTGCACCATCCAGTTGAAAACCAGCGGGCGGAACGTTCCACCGTTCGCGTCGCACTCTTCCTTGGTCCCAATCGAGCCGTGCAGCCCAAACTTCGGACCCAGCGCTTCTTGCTTGCGGTCTGCCGGCGGCATACACAAGTTCACATGCTCGTGCCACTGCGCGATCGATAAAGGAATGCGCTTATCGAGATCATCCTCGTCGTAGCGCTTGGGTGCCGTGTACATCACGCCCACGAGCTTGTAGTCGTCACCATGCTTCTCATACAGCAGCGACGTCGGATGATCAGGATTGAACTCGAACGCCGCCTCAAACGCGTACTTGTAGTTGGTAAAGTGATACATCTTCTGCGGAACGTTCGGCAGGAAGATCTTGAACCCGTCGGCCAGCGCCGTGCGGTAGTCCTTATATTTTTCGGCCACGGCGCGCGCGGCGTCGACGACTTTGCGGGCACGCTCTTCGTCGCCCGGCTTGGGATCGCGCACGGCGGTCATCTTCATGTGCGGCCCCATGTCCATGTGATGCCCTTCCATCGAATGCATGGCGGGCGCGCTGGCTTCGGCGTCCATGCCGGGCATGTCTTTCATGCCGCCAGGTGCCGACGACGTCTTTCCCATATCGTGGCCCGACATGTCCATTCCAGGCATCGACGGC